>WBZP01000498.1_pt1 | contig 52961 bp, 50 predicted proteins | sample 5204301 | NCBI WGS metagenome assembly WBZP01 (sample SAMN12412401, study PRJNA552823) | activated sludge metagenome | isolation source: activated sludge from nitrification reactor of wastewater treatment plant... | place: USA: Pennsylvania | collected 2017
GTAAAGCCGTATTCGCCGGTGACGCCGGCGTAACGGCCGGTTCCCCCGGTGAAGCGGCCCTTGATCGCATGTCCGGGAAGCGCCGATTCGCCGCTCAGTTCGCTGAACGCCTTGTCGCCGTGCTGGTCGATCCATACGCTGCGTCCCACCATGCCCGTCTGGCTGTCCGAAAAGCCGATGATCTCGGACCGGAAACCGAGCGTCGGCCGCTCCCGCCCGGCGAGCAACAGCGAACCGCTGACCGAGAAGATCGCCGCCTGTGCGCCGGGTGCCAGTTGCATCACTTGGCGGTTACCGGTGAATGACCAGGTGCCGGTGAACTGGCGGACGTCCCCGGCTGCGGCCGGCGGCGCCGGCGGCTTCGGCTCGCCGCAAGCTCCGGCAAGCAGCACCGCGACCAGCGCCATACCACGCCAACAATGGCCAATCGGCGGGACCACTGGACAAGGCATCCTCGAATCCTCCCCTCAAAGAGACCTACAAGCCGGCATCATGTCCCCCGGCCCTCTGAAACCGGAACTGGCGGGCTCCCCATGAGCGGCAGCACTGGCGCTTTCCCGGGCGCGGGAACGGTCTGCGGCACTTCGCCAGCTAGCGGCGATTCGTGGTCAATTGTAAAGCAATGTTTCGCCGGTGCGCCAAGCAGCGCGTCCGGCGTTATCTCCTCTACCTATCGCACCAGGATAACGCCATGGAAAACGCCCCCCGAACCACCCACCCGGCGATCATCGTCGCCGCGACCGCGGTCACTATCGCCAGCGGCGTCGCCATCGCCAGTTTCACCGGCCTGCTGCCGGGCAAATCGACCCCGGAATCGCCGTTGACCGCAACCGCCGAGCCAGCGCCAGCCCCTGCCGCCCCGGTCGCTGCGACGTCTGCCCTGCAACCCGCCGCCGCAGCCAAAGCCCGGCACTTGGACCCGCCCCCAGCACCCCGGACCAGCAAGCCGCAACAGTCAGTGCGTGACACCCAGCAACCGACCGGCGACCTGCGCTATGCCAGCGAACGGACGACCACCGCCTATCAGGGCAGTGACGCCGGCATCGACGTCATTCCGGCGCGCCCGACGGCCAGCGCGCCGCCGCTCTGCCGTGAATGCGGCACCGTCGAAGCGGTGCGCGAGGTCAGCACGCCGGCCGAAGGCAGCGGCCTCGGCGCCGTCGCCGGCGGTGTCGTCGGCGGCCTGCTCGGCAATCAGATCGGCCGTGGCAAGGGCAACACCGCCGCCACCATCGTCGGCGCCGTCGGCGGCGCTTTCGCCGGCCACCAGACGGAAAAGTACGTGCGCGCCGAAAAGCAGCAGCAGGTCACCGTCCGCTTCGAGGACGACAGCACGCGCACCTTCAGCCAGGCTGAAGGCAGCCGCTGGCAGGTCGGCGACCGCGTGCGCCTGAGCAACGGCGGCCTGCTGCCCAACTGACCGCCGCCATTGGCATGCCCGGCTGACAATCGTTGGTTCAGCCGGGCCGGGCGCTATAATCGCCGTGCATGCACCCCGCATGCGCCACCCGGCGCCCGAAATGACCGACCGCGAAACCGCGCTGCAAACCTTCGTCGACTGGTGCGCCGCCCACATCGGCGGCGACGAAAAGGGCGAAGCCGCCATCTTCCTCGACCACCTGTTCCGCGCCTGCGGCCACGCCGGCCTCAAGGAAGCCGGCGCCGCCTGCGAGGCGCGCGTCAAGAAGGATGGCGGCGGCACCGCCTTCGCCGACCTGGTGTGGAAGCCGGTCGTCCTCATCGAAATGAAGAAGCGCGGCAGCGATCTCGGCAAGCACTACCGCCAGGCCTTCGACCACTGGACCCGCCTCGTCCCCGGCCGGCCGCGCTACGTCGTGCTATGCAACTTCGACGAATTCTGGGTCTTCGATTTCGAAACCCAGATGGATGCCCCGGTCGACCGGCTGCAACTGGCCGAATTGCCGCAACGCTGGGGGCCGCTCGCCTTCCTCTTCGCCAAGCCGCAAACGCCGGTCTTCCAGTTTGACCACGAGCAGGTCACGCGCGCCGCCGCCGACCTCCTCGCCGCCCTCTACAACCGCCTCGCCGAACGCAACATCGAGCCCGGCCTCGCCCGGCGCTTCGTGCTGCAATGCCTGATGTGCCTGTTCGCCGAAGACATCGGGCTGCTCGATCGCTACTTCTTCGCCCGCCTGCTCGACGACTGCACGACGCCGGAACAAAGCCACGACCTGATCGGCGGCCTCTTCACCGAAATGAACACGCCGGGCAAAACCGCCGGCGGCCGCTTCAAGGGCGTCGACTACTTCAACGGCGGCCTGTTCCGCGAACCGGCGCGCATCGAACTCGCCGCCGCCGAACTCGACCTGCTCAGGGAAGCCGCCGCCTTCGACTGGCGCTACGTGCGCCCGGAAATCTTCGGCACCATTTTCGAGCACTCGCTCGGCAGCGAACAACGCCACGCCTTCGGCGCCCACTTCACCAGCCCGGCCGACATCATGAAAATCGTCGGCCCGACCATCGTCGAACCCTGGCGGCAACAGATCGACAGCGCCAAGACCTTAAAGCGCCTCGAAGAACTGCTGGCGCGCCTGGAAAACTTCCGCGTCCTCGACCCCGCCTGCGGCTCCGGCAACTTCCTCTACATCGCCTACCGCGAGCTGAAGCGGCTCGAAGCCCGCATCTACGAGCGCATGGGCGAATTCGCCAGCCGCAACCCCGCGCAGCGCCCGTTCGGCTTCGTCACCAGCCAGAACTTCTACGGCATGGACATCCAGCCCTTCGCCGTCGAACTCGCCAAGGTGACGATGATGCTCGCCCACAAGCTCGCCATCGACGAATTGCACGTCAGCGAAAACCCCCTGCCGCTCGACAACCTCGACGCCAACTTCACGGTCGGCGACGCGCTGATCCAAGCCGACGGCCGGGGCGGTCACATCCGCACCCCGTGGCCGGCTGCCGACGTCATCATCGGCAACCCGCCCTTCATCGGCGCCAAGCTGATGAAACCGCTGCTCGGCGCCGACACCGTCAACGCCGTGCGCCGCGCCTACCCGGAAGTGCCGGGCATGGCCGACTACTGCGTGCATTGGTTCCGCCGCGCCCACGACCACCTGCCGGCGTGCACCGCCGCCGACCCGGTCGCCGGCCGCGCCGGGCTGGTCGGCACCCAGAACATCCGCAACAACGCCTCGCGCAGCGGCGGGCTCGACGCCATCTGCGCCGACGGCACGGTGATCGAGGCGGTCGACAACCAGCCGTGGAGCGGCGAGGCCAACGTGCACGTTTCCATCGCCAACTGGGTCAGGACGCAGGACGCCGCCCTGCTGCCCAAAACGCGGCGGCTATGGTTCAAAAGCGCCCAGCGCGGGGCCAAGGATTACGACCTGGATTGCCGCGAGGCGGCGCAGATCAACTCGGCGCTGTCGGATGCGGTCGACCTTGGAAAAGCGGTGATTTTGGAATGCAACACCAAGCCGCAGCGCTGCTTCAACGGACAAATGCTTGGACATCAAGGCTTTCTGCTGACCGCCGAACAGGGCGCCGCCATCATTGCGCGCGACACCCGCGCCGCAGAAATCATCCATCCCTACCTCAACGGCGTGGACGCCTTGACCGGCGCGGCGCTCGACCGCTTCGTGCTCGACTTCGAGCAACGCGATGTCTTGCAGGCCGCCGGCTACCCCGGCGCCTACGACTGGGTGAAGGTCAATGTGCTGCCTGATCGCGAACGCAAAGCAGAAGAAGGCAAAAGCGCCGATGGCAAGATGCGTTCGCATCACAAGGCGTTTCTCGCCCGCTGGTGGCAATTGTCATTCGGCAGGCCGGAAATGCTCTCGGTCATCAAGCCGTTGCCGCGTTACCTTTGCTGCGCCTACGTTACCAAGCGCCCGATTTTCATCTTCGCCTCGTCCGCCATCCGACCGAGCAATCTCATTCAGGTGTTCGGTTTTGCCGACGACTACAGCTTCGGCATCCTGCAATCCAACGCGCACTGGCAATGGTTCGTTGCCAAATGCGGCAAACTGAAAAGCGATTTCCGCTACAGCGCGGAATCCGTCTTCGACACCTTCCCCTGGCCGCAAGCCCCCAGCAAAAAGCAGATCGACGCCGTCGTCGCCGCCGGCCGCGAAATCCGCCGCATCCGCAGCGATGCCCTCGCCAATCTGAACGGCGGCCTGCGCGCCCTCTACCGCACGCTCGACCTGCCCGGCAAGAATCCCCTGCGCGCCGCCCACGCCGCGCTCGACACCGCCGTCCTCGCCGCCTACGGCTTCAGCGCCAAGGCCGACCTGCTTGAACCACTGCTCGCCCTCAACGGCGAAGTCGCCGCCCGCCTCGCCGACGGCCAACCCGTCACCGCCCCCGGCATCCCGCCCGCCCACCCGGCGCCGGCAACGCTGTTATCGGACGATTGCCTGGGCACAAAGGAGTCGGCAACTTGCAAGCGGTGACAACGCCTCCCGACAATCCGGCCCTTGCCAGCGAAGCCGACAAGGAACGCCCGGGCGGCAATACCCCCTGGCGAACGCTGGCGCGAAGCGAATCACGCAGCGCTGGAAAGTCGAATTCCTACGTCGAAAAGCAGGGTCTCCCTCTGGCCCGCTATCGCCTCTTCTGAGCCGGGTTTTCCTGCCAGTTGCGGTCGACCCTGCTAGACTTCGTCTTTTGCCAACCGCATGACCAAGGGAGACTCGCGCATGAAACTCGAAACCATCGCCGTCCATGGCGGCTATTCGCCTGATCCGACCACCAAGGCAGTCGCCGTTCCCATCTACCAGACGACCTCCTACGCCTTCGACAGCACGCAGCATGGGGCCGACCTGTTCGACCTGAAGGTCGCCGGCAACATCTACACGCGCATCATGAACCCGACCCAGGATGTGCTGGAAAAGCGCGTCGCCGAAATGGAGGGCGGCATCGCCTCGCTGGCCATGGCCTCCGGCATGGCCGCCATTACCGCGGCGATCCAGACCATCACCGAGGCCAGCGACAACATCGTCACTTCGTCGACGCTCTACGGCGGCACCTACAACCTGTTCGCGCACACGCTGCCGCAGTACGGCATCGACGTCCGCTTCGCCGACTACCGCGACCCGGCGGCCTTCGAGAAGCTGATCGACGGCAAGACCAAGGCGATCTTCTGCGAATCGGTCGGCAACCCGCTCGGCAACATCACCGATTTCGAAAAGCTCGCCGAAATCGCCCACAAGCACGGCGTCCCGGTCATTGTCGACAACACCGTGCCCTCGCCCTACCTGTGCCGCCCCTTCGAGCACGGCGCCGACATCGTCGTGCACGCGCTGACCAAGTACCTCGGCGGTCATGGCAATTCGATCGGCGGCATCATCGTCGATTCCGGCAAGTTCCCGTGGGCCGAGCACAAGCAGAAGTTCAAGCGCCTCAACGAGCCGGACGTTTCCTATCACGGCGTCGTGTACACCGATGCGCTGGGCCCCGCCGCCTACATCGGCCGCGCCCGCGTCGTGCCGCTGCGCAACATGGGCGCCGCGATCAGCCCGTTCAACGCCTTCCTGATCCTCCAGGGCGTCGAGACGCTGGCGCTGCGCATGGACCGCATCTGCGACAACGCGCTGAAGATCGCGCAGTTCCTGCAGAATCACCCGAAGGTGAGCTGGGTCAATTACGCCGGCCTGCCCGAGCACAAGGACCACGCGCTGGTGCGGAAGTACATGGGCGGCAAGGCTTCCGGCATCCTCAATTTCGGCGTCAAGGGCGGCCGCGAGGCCGGCGGCCGCTTCCAGGACGCACTGGCGCTGGTCACCCGCCTGGTCAACATCGGCGACTGCAAGACGCTCGCCTGCCACCCGGCGACGACCACCCACCGCCAGCTCGGGCCCGAGGAGATGGCCAAGGCTGGCGTCTCGGAAGACATGATCCGCCTGTCGGTCGGCATCGAGCACGTCGACGACTTGATCGCCGACCTCGACCAGGCGCTGAACGCCGCGTAAACAGCGGTGTTGAGCAGTGGGAACCCGGCCTGCTGCCGGGTTCTCCATGGCGGGAAATGCCCCTGAATCGATCGTCCGCAGCGCTGGCGGCTAACGCGGAATCCTGGCGGGCGGATCATCGCCGCAACCGCGTTTGCAGAGACCAAAGGCACTCAGGCAGTTCGCGCAATCGGCGTGGCCGCAGTGTTTCTGGCAGATCCAGAGCCGGTCGCCACAGGCATGGATGCAGTTGTTCCAGGCCATCTGCCGCACCGAGGGCTGCCCGGCGGGCGGTTGCAGAGCGCCGCCGCCGGTCACCCGGCAGCCGGCCAGATCGAAGCTGCGCGGAGGTCCGGGCAGCACGGCCCATTCGGCGTCGCTGAACGCGAGTGCGGCCTGCAGGGCCGGCACATCCTCGCGCTGCAGCAACTCGCCCCCAAGCAGCGCGCCGAGGCCAAGGCAATCCGCCTGGCGGGCGATCTCGGCAGCGCTTTCCGCAGCGCCAGCGGGGAGACCCAGGCGGGCGCACTGGTGCGCATAGAAAAACAGGCGACTGGCCGAACCGAGACGCGGCAGCACGTCCGGGTTGTAGCGGATCGCAGGCCGGCCCTGTCGGCTGTCGCTGCGCACCAGCATGGCCTGCTCGCTGTCGGCAACGGCGGTCACCGTCCTGCCCTGGGCATCGACGCAACTGTCGAAAATCAGCGGCTCGGCAGCCGCAGCGAGGAAAGACAAGAAAGAGATCACTGCAACCCAGGGGCGGCGCAGCACGAATCGGGTCATCATCGCGAAGTCATCCTTTTTGTCGAGGGTGAGCCATGGGTCGGCGGCAACACCGGCCAGGCGCCGCGCCGTCGCGCCGGTCCTTCCTGGAAGCCGCCCGCCGGGAGTGGAAACCCGACCGCAGGAGGGCAAAGCCGGACCCTTGCCAGTCCCCCCGAGCGCAGGCTCACTCCCGCGCATCGCCGCTTCCCAGCCGCACCAGACCGAACAAAAGGGGGGTCAGCGCGGCCAGTCCGAGCGCCCCCGCCATGGCGAACAGCGGCACGTAGCCAACCGATTTCGCCAGGACCCCGCTGGCCGCGCCGACCACGCCGGCGAGCAGGACCTGGGCGCTGGCCTGCAGGGTGAAGTCGCCACCTTCGTGCTCGCGGCGGCATTTCTGCATCATGACCGCGAACAGGGCGACCGTGGACATGCCGTCGGCGACCTGCTCGCCGAGGGCGACCAGATAGACCAGTCCGCGGTCGCCGCCCGCGTTTGCCAGCAAGGTCATCGCTGCGATGCCGGCGGCCTGCAGGCTGCCGAAGGTCAGCAGCGAGCGCCGGGCGCCCAGCCGCGCGTAGAGTAGGCCTCCCAGTGCGGCGCCGCCGATGCCGGCAATGCTGCTGATCAGCGTCAGTTCGCCGAGGGCGGTATTGGTCCAGCCCTGGTCGACCAGCATGGGCTTGATCATCGGCGAGCCCAGCGCGTCGCCGAGCTTGAAAGTCAGCACCACCGCCAGCCAGGTGAGCATTCCCGGCTGCGCCAGCAAGCCACGGTAATGGGTCAGCAGCAGGCGCGGTCCGCGGGCGTTTTCGGCTGCCATTGCCTGGTGCGGAATGCGCTGCCGTTCGCGAAAACGCCAGATCGGCACGGTGCACAGCAGCAGCAACAAGGTGATCAATGCCAGACCGAGATTCCAGCCAAGGTGGTCGATGACGATCAGGAGACCGCTGCCGCTGATGATCATGCCGACCTTGTAGCCGCCGACCTGCAGGCTGTTGCCGAGACCGCGCCCGCGCTCGGACAGCAGGCGCACGGTGAGGCCATCGGTGGCGATGTCCTGGGTGGCGGCAGCCAGGTTGATGAGCAGGATCAGGCCGAGCAGCAGCGGCAAGCGAAGCGTGAACAAGGTCGCCGGGCTGATCAGGGCAAGGCTGGCGACACAGAGGATGACGGTTGTCTGCAGCGGTAGTATCCAGCCGCGATGATGGCCGAGGCGTTGCGAGGCGATGCGGTCGACCCACGGCGCCCACAGCACCTTGAGCATCCACGGCAACGCCAGCAACTTGAGGACACCGATCACGGCCAGGTCGACGCCGTGCTGGCGCAACAGCACCGGCAGCGAATGCGCGATCAGCCCCGAGGGCAGCCCCTGCGCGCAGTAGAGACTGGCGAGCAGGACCAGCGTCGTTGTGGAGGGACGGTCGGCGGCGCCATTCAACGGCCCGCACGACACAGGGCGATCCGATGACAATTATCGAGATCGGCTTCGACGGCGGCCACCACCGACGCATCGGCCTTGCCGCTGGCCGCCCGCTCCTTGAGGATGGCCAGTATCTCCGCCGACTCCAGCGGCCGGTGATAGGGGCGATCCTGAGCCAACGCCTGGAAAACGTCGGCGACATTGATGATGCGCGCTTCGAGCGGCAGCGCATCGCCGGCGACATGAAACGGGTAGCCCTCGCCATCGGGGGTTTCATGGTGGTACGAAGCCCAGCGCGCGATTTCCTCGATGGCCCGAAGGCGCTGGAGCACTTCGAGCGTGCCGCGGCTGTGTGTCTTCATGAGTTCGAACTCGTCGGCCGCGAGGGCGCCATCGGCTTCGATGATCTCGCCGGGAATCTTCAGCTTGCCGATGTCATGCAACAAACCCGCCACCGCTATCCTTTCACAGGTCACGGCATCCATGCCCATGCGCCCTGCGAGATGCCGGGCCAGCAGGGAAACCCCGCGCGAGTGCCGCTCCGTATGGGGTGACTTGGCGTCAAGGATGCGGGCGAAGATATCGGTGCAACGCTTGAATTCCTGCCAGCTGACCAGCCACAGGTCGCGGAATGCTTCCATCTCCGTCTGATAGCGTTGCACCGCATCGGGCTGCAAGGCCAGCCAGAACCCGTCTCCTTCCGACCGTTCGAGAAAGGCATCGACGACGTCGGGAGCGAAGAGGCCTCCGCGCGCGGCGGCCAGCCGCATCCTTATTTCTTCGGCATGGGCGAGAGTGGTCCGATCGCCATGGAAGGGGCCGAGTAAGGCATCGATGCGGTCGGCAAGGAAGATCAGGTTGGCGAAGCGCGCGACGTCGGGCGGCAGCATCCGTGTATCGAGCCAATCCCAGCGGCTGTGGTGATATCGGATGAGTGGCGCCAGATTGGCCAGCGGCGCGAAATCGCGCAGCAGTTCCTCGCCGCGGATGCAATGCGCCTCGGCGCCCGGCCATTCGAGATCGCGCAGCAGGCGCGGATGGGCGCAACTCGACGCAACACCGCAGTCATGGAGCAAACCGGCATCGTAAAGCAGTATCTGCGCCTTCTCGTCCAGGCCGAGCTGGCGGGCGAGGTCGCGCGCCAGCATGCCGACGCGGCGACCGTGCAGCAGGTCATCGACGCCGACGAGGTCGACGGCATTGGCGATCGTCATCACCAGTTGGCGCAGGTCGATGGCAAGATCCTGCGGCACGGTCGGGACGTTCATGACGTTCAGCCGGCGATGTGCGGCTGGGCGAGATAGTCGCGCGAGTGCATTTCCGTCAGCCGGCTGACCGTGCGGGCGAATTCCCCGGCCTGGGTGCCCTCGGTGTAGAGCGCATCGGCCGCGCAGTCGGCGGTGGCGATCAGCTTGACCCGGTGATCGTAGAAGACATCGACCAGCCAGGTGAAGCGACGCGCCTCGGAGGCCTGATCCCGGTTCATCCGCGGAACATGCGAGAGCAGCACGGTGTGGTAGCCGCGGGCGATCTCGAGGTAGTCATTCTGCGACCGCGGCCCGCCGCACAGCGTCCTGAACTCGAACCAGATGACGCCATGGCCGCGGCGAACCGTGTCGATGTCGCGCCCAAGCACTTCGATGCTGCCGCCCTTCCTGCCATCCTCGCCGGCGACCATGCTGAAATAGTCGAGCATCTTTCTTTCGGCAGCCGCATCGGCGGGATGATGGTAGATCTCGACCTGATCGAGCGCCCGCAAGCGGTAATCGATTCCGGCCTCGACCTCGAGCACGTCGAGATTCCGCTTGAGCAGGGCGATGGTCGGCAGGAAATTCTCCCGTTGCAGGCCGTTCGGGTAGAGCCGGTCGGGCGGATAGTTCGAGGTCATGACCAGGATGACGCCCCTGGCGAACAAGCCGTCGAGCAGGCGGCCGAGAATCATCGCGTCGGCGATGTCCGAGACGTGAAACTCGTCGAAGCACAGCAGCCGCACCTCGCTTGCGATCTGGTCGGCAATCCTGAGCATCGGGTCGGGTTCACCCTTGTACTTATCGAGATCGCGGTGAATCTGCTGCATGAAGGCATGGAAATGGATGCGTTTCTTGCGCCGGTAGGGAACCGCGTCATAGAAGCAATCCATCAGGAAGCTCTTGCCGCGCCCGACGCCACCCCAGAAATACACTCCCCTGGGCGGCGTCGGCGGCGCCAGCAGGCGCTTGAACGTGCTGCCGCGGTCGACCTTGAAGGCGAGCAGGTTTTCATAGAGCGCCTGCAGCGCGCCGGCGGCGGCCATCTGGGCGGCGTCGGCAACGTAGTTGCGGGTCTTGAGCAGGGCTTCGTAGGCATCGAACATGCCCCGGGCGGAGACTTTGAGTTTTCTGTGCGGCATTGGAAGCGTAATGTTTCAGTCGGCTGAATGCTGGCTCGGGGCGACAACAGGCAAGATTATACGGAAACGCGTCCCCCGCTCGGGCGTACTGTCGACCGAGATGGCGCCACCGAGCACCCCGTTCACGGTGTTCCAGACGATATGCAGGCCGAGACCGTTACCGCCCCGCCCGAGCTTGCTGGTCACGAACGGGTCGAAGATCCGGCCCAGCAGGTCCGGCGCGATCCCGATGCCGTTGTCGGCCACTTCAAGACACACCCGCCCGTCGTCCTGGCGCGTTGCCGTAATGTCCACCTTGCCGCTGGCTCTTCCCTCGAAGCCATGAAGCAGTGAATTGGTCAGCAGGTTGGTCAGCACCTGCCCGAACGGTCCGGGATAGCTATCCATCGTCAGGTCGCCGGGAATCTGGCAGTGTAGCTTGAACGGTGTGCGCTTGAAGGTCGGTTGCAGGGTCAGGAGAATCTCGTCGACCACTTCCGAAAGCATGAACTGGCGTCGCTGCGCGCTGGTCTGGTCGATCGCCACCTGCTTGAAGCTGGCAAGCAGTTCGTTCGCCCGCTGCAGATTGCGCACCGCGATTTCACTGCCGCGTTCGACGCGATCGACAAACGCCTCCAGTGACGGCCGCCACATGCCGCTCTCCATTCGTCTGCGAAAATCGCGAACGTGGTCGTGGACCGTCGATACCGCCATCACGCCGTTGCCGATCGGCGTATTCAGTTCGTGCGCCACACCGCCGACCAGGTTGCCGAGAGCGGCCAGCTTTTCGCTGCGCACCAGTTCGCCCTGGGCCATCTTGAGCGTTTCCATGGCTGCCGACAACTCGCTGTTGGCGCGAGCCAGATCGGCGGTGCGCCGTTCGACCCGGCTCTCGAGCTCGACGTTGAGGCTCTGCAAGGTCTGCAGCGTCTGCACCAGACGCTCCTCGCTCTGTTCCAGTTCGGCTTGGCGTTGTCGGATTGCCCCGGCCATCGACTCCATGTCGCTGGCCAGCTGGTTGAACTCCTGGATGGGGCCGCGCGTGACCCGAGGACCGAACTTGCCGCTGGTCAACGCGCGGGTCTGGGCAATGAGGTCGTTCAGGGCCCCGGTCATCGGTGACGCCCAGAACGGCGCCAGAGCGATGGCCAGCAACAGGGAGGTCGCAAATCCGCCAAGAACTATCAGGAACAACACGCGGACACGTGGATTGCTGTGGCCGGCCGGGCTGCCGACCATGAAGGTCCACTCGAACTTGTTCGAGCGGACAATCCCGGTATCATAGGGTGCACCGGAAAAACTTATCTCCCGGACATCCCCTTCCGGCCTGAAGGATGCCGAGCGCAAATCGCTGGCCCAGTTGCGCAGGCGGTCGCCCTCCGCCACATTCTCACCGACGACATACTCGCCGGCGCGATCGACCACCAGAACCCGATAGTCGAGCGGTTCCGCATTGTTCCGGATGGCATCTTGGACCGCATTCTGAGCCAGCTCGCCGAGCAAGACCTGGTCGCCGAAAGGGATCGCCAGCCCGACAGTGCCTTCGCCATTGAGCGGCGACAGGTAACGGTCGCTCCAGACGCGCCGGCCCAACCCGCGGGCCGAGGAAAAGAGCGGATTGCGCGAGAGATCGGCGCCGAGCAGATTCTGCCGGGCATTCCGCGGGCCTTCCGGCGCTGCGGCATAGGCGATCCGCCCGTTCTCGCCGACCAGGTAGATTGCCTTGAAACCCCCTTCGGCAACCGCCGCATCGAGGAAGCGCTGGATCTGTGCCGGCGTCATCTCCGCGCTCAGCGCGGTGAGGGCGGCCAGTCGTCCCTCCAATGCATCGAGCAACTGTTCGAAGTTGTGCGCGAGCTCGATCGCCTCGGCGCGCACATGCTGGCGGTCCTGTTCAAGGATGACGGGGACGCGATAAGCCAGCACAGCAGAACCGATGATCCCGAAGGTGCCCACCGTGGCGATCACGAGAAGAAACACCAGCGAACTGCGCAGGCGCCATTCCCGTGTCGCGGTCGACTGCCCAGGAAACGTCAAGACGGCTCCTCAGCGCACGGTGACGAAGTGGCCATCGCGCACAACCGTAATGTGGGGAACACGGTGGCTGTCACCGTTGCGATCGAAGGTCACGCTGTCCTCGGCGCCAGGGAACGGACCGCGTGTCAGCAGCGCCTCGCGCAACGACTGCCTGCCCTGCCGGCGGGCAAGCCCCGCGAGCACGGCATGCATGGCATCGTAGGCGGCAACGCCGGCGAAGTCCGGCTCGCGCAGGAAGCGCTGGATGTATGCCTGGCGCAGGCGCAGCAGTCCGGCCGCCTTGCTCTCCGGGTCAAAATAGCTGTGGAGGACCATCCCCTCGACGGCATTGCCGCCAAGCTCGATCAGGCGTTCGCCGCTCGCCCACTGCGAGGCGAACAGCAGAACGCGCGCGTCGACCTCCCGGACCCTTTGCGCGAAGCGCGCCGCATCGAGCGCGCCGGTGATCAGCAGCACGGCATCCGGCTGCCTGGCAAGCGTAGCGGCGGTAACGGCGGCGATATCGACGTCGGCCCCCGACTCGAACGCGACCGGCACAACCTCGCCGCCGCGCCCCTGGAACTCCGCCGTGAAATCGCGCAACCAGCTCTCGGTATAAGCGCGGTTCTTCGTGTCGTGAATGGCCGCGACGCGCCGCGCCCCGCTTTGCGTGAAGTGATAATCGGCACTCAGCGCCGCCTCTTCCCCGGTGCTCGACATGATCAGAAAGAGAATGTCGTCGCGCCCGAAGAAATGGCGGGCAGTCACCGTCGGACTGACCAGCACGACATTCGCCTTCTCGGCAATCGGCAGTACGACCTCGGCCATGGCGCTAGTCATCGGCCCGACAATGGCCTCGACCCGCGCACCGATCAGCTCGTTGATCGCGGAAATCGCCTTCTCGGAATTCTGGGCATCGTCCCGGACAATCAGTTCGACCCGGCGGCCATCGATGCCGCCCGCGCGATTGACCTCCTCGACCGCAATCTGCGCCCCGTTGCGCCCGGCCTCGCCAAGATCGGCAACGCGACCGCTGAGTCCGCCGAGGAAGCCGACACGCACCGGCTCCTCCGGACCGCAACCGCCGATGACGCCGAGCAGCAGCAGGAGAACGGCTGTCCGCAACATCTGCGCTCAGGGTTCCCGGCCCCTGAGCCAGCGCAGCAATTCGTCCTGCGCCATCGGCGGCGCGAAGACCATTCCCTGCCCCTCGTGGCAGCCGAGGCTGCGCAGGATCTGCAACTGGAGCGGATTTTCGACACCCTCGGCGAGGACGCGCATACCCAACTGCCTGCCCAGCTGAACCACCAGTTCGGCAATCGGCGTCCCGGAATGCAGGTTCCCGAGCGCAGCGACAAAGCTGCGATCGATCTTGACGCAGTCTGTCGGCAGCCGTGCAAGATAGCTGAGAGACGAAAAGCCGGTGCCGAAATCGTCGATGGCGATCGACGCCCCGAGCGCCTTGATCGCCCGCATCCGCTCGACGGTCTGGGCCCAGCCGAACAGCGCAACCGACTCGGTGATTTCGAGTTCCAGCAGGCGCGCATCGATCGCCGCTTCGGCAACCGCCTCGCGGACCAAGCGCAGAAACCCATGGTGGCGAAACTGGACCGGCGACACGTTGACCGCCATGCGCAGGGGATGGCCATGGTCGGCGAGTTCGCGCTGGGCGGCCAGCGCCATGCGCAATACCCAGGCGCCGAGATCGACGATCAGTCCCGACTGCTCGGCGACCGGTATGAACTGATCGAGGGGAACTGCTTCGCCCTTCCCGCTGCGCCAGCGGACCAGCGCCTCGATGCCGCAGATGGCGCCCGACGCGAGATCGAACTGCGGCTGGTAGACGACAAAAAGCTGGTCGTTGTCGAGCGCAGCACGCAAGTCATGCAGCAGGTGCACGCGCTGCCGGGTGAGCATGCCGACCTCGGCGGTGTAATAGGCATCGTTCCCCGGCCCCGCCAGCTTGGCGCGCTTGAGGGCAATCGCCGCATTGCGCTGCAGCTCGGCGCCACGATCATCCGCCTCGGCGCCACCTGCAAAGCCGATCGAGAAGGAGATCGTGTGCGGCCCCGCTTCATTTTCGAAGGGTTCGACCAGGATGCTGCGCAGGCTGGCCGGGTTGACGGCGTCGCGAGTGCCATAGACCCCGAAGATGTCGCCGCCGACACGCGCCAGGTGCACATCGGCCGGCAACGCAGCACGCAGGCGTGCCGCCACCGCCTGCAATTGCCGGTCGCCGAAGAGGTAGCCGAAAGCATCGATGGTTTCCGAAAACTCGTCGATATCGATCAGTCCGAGGATCCGGTCCTGTGATCGCGACACTTTTCCGAGGCGATCGATCGCCTCGATCTGCGCGACCCGGTTCGGCAACCGGGTCAGGTCGTCGACGTAGGCGGCGGTGCGCAGTCGCTCGACGAGGGCGACATTCTCGCTGCAAATGGCAATGTTGGAACAGAAGACATCGAGCAGGTGACTCTCTATATCCGGGAGTGCCGCGGTCGACTCGACGTAGACCGCGAAATCGCCCCCCTGGCGTCCGGAAAAATACAGTACCAGCGAATGCCCGTTGTGCTGACTGCGACGTTCGCGCAGGCAGCTTTCGATGACCTGCACCACCCGCGGATCGGGCAGCGCCGCGAGCGCCTTGTTTGCCGTCAGCAGGAAACGCCCGGCTGCCGCAAGGACCACAGGCTGCCCGGTCGTGCTTCCGTTGCCTCCCTGATCACTCTCGTGGCGCAGGCAGAAAATGCCGTCGGCAGGCACCCCGAGCAGTGTCGCCAACTGGGCGATGACCGCCGAAGCGAAGACCTCCAACCCCTGTTCGGGGTTGAAACCGCTGGCTCCCGCGATGATCAGTTCAAGTCCGCATCGACTCGCTTCCAGCCGCCGAATCTGCTCGAAGGAGCGAATCGCCGCGGTGATCGTCGTGAACAGCTTGCCGCGGGTCAGCTCGGTCTTGGTCTTGTAGTCGTTGATATCGAAATTGGCGATCGCCTCGAGTTCCGGCGCATAGCCGGGCTGGCCGGTGCGCAGTATGATGCGCAGAGCACTCAGGCGCAGTTCGTTACGGATGCATTCGACCGCCTTGAGCCCGGCATCCTCGCCCTCCATCACCACGTCGAGCAGAACAACGGCAACATCGGGGCGCTGCTCGAGGATGCGGATTGCCTCGTCGGCGGTGAACGCATGCAGGAACTCAAGTGGCCGACCGATCACCCGGAGATCGCCGAGAGCGAATTCGGTTGCGCGGTGAACATCCTCGTCATCATCGACGATGAGCAGGGTCCAGCAGGCTCCCGGGGCGCTCGCCGCTCCCGCGTCGGGCGGGTCATCGACAACTGCCAGGAAATCTTGGCTATACATTCGGCAGGCTGGATTGGCGGTCGGCACTATGAAGAACATAGTATGGCCGCAAGTTCGCCAAAAACAAAGAGCCCCGAAGGGCTCCCGTTCGCAACTGCGCCGGGGACAGTGCCGGCTGAGCGTCTCAGAAGTTCAGCGCCCGCTTGTCGCAGGCCAGCGCCGCTTCGTGCACCGCTTCCGACAGCGTCGGATGGGCGTGGCAGATACGGGCGAGATCTTCCGAGGCGCCACCGAATTCCATCGCCACGACGGCCTCGGAGATCAGTTCGGAAGCATTGGCGCCGATGATGTGGACACCGAGGATGCGGTCGGTCCGCGCGCAGGCGAGCATCTTGACGAAGCCCGACGGATCGCCCATGCCCAGCGCGCGGCCGTTGGCCAGGAACGGGATCTTGCCGACCTTGTAGGCAATGCCGTCGGCCTTGAGCTGCTGTTCGGTCTTGCCGACCCAGGCGATTTCCGGGGCGGTGTAGATGACCCAGGGGATGGTGTCGAAGTTGCAGTGGCCAGCCTGACCGGCAATCAGTTCGGCAACCATGACGCCCTCTTCATGCGCCTTGTGCGCCAGCATCGGCCCGCGCACGACGTCGCCGATCGCCCAGACACCCGGCAAATTGGTCTTGCAGTGGCCGTCGACCGCGACGAAGCCGCGTTCGTCGAGTCGCAGGCCGACCGCCTCGGGATTGAGGCCGTCGGTGTTCGGGACGCGGCCGATCGACACGATCAGGCGGTCGGCATCGAGCTTCTGTGCGTTGCCATCGACGTCGTCGTAGGCAATCGAAACACCCTTGCGCGTCGACTTGACTTCGTTGATCTTGACGCCGGTCCTGATGTTGAGTCCCTGCTTGGCGAACAGTTTGGCGGCTTCCTTGGCAACGTCCTGGTCAGCGACGCCCAGAAAGTCGGGCAGCGCTTCGAGGATGGTGACTTCGGAACCGAGACGGCGCCAGACCGAGCCCATTTCGAGGCCGATGACCCCGGCGCCGACGATCGCGAGCTTCTTCGGCACGGATTCCTGGTCGAGCGCGCCGATGTTGTCCATCACAATCTTGTCGTCGACCGGCACGTTCGGCAGGTGACGCGCCTTCGAGCCGGTGGCGACGATGACCTGCCTGGCCAGCACCTCCTCGTCGCCGACGGCGACCTTCCACAGGTCGCCTTCCTGGCCGACGAAAGCGCCGTGCCCGGCCAGGAAGGTGACCTTGTTCTTGCGCAGCAGGCCCTTGATGCCGGCGGTCAACTGGTTGACCACGCCATCCTTGCGCGCCTTCATGACCGGCACGTCGATGGTCGGCGCGGATACGCCGATACCCTGCCGGGCAAAGCTGTGCGCGGCCTCCTCGAACAGGTGCGAGGTATGGAGCAGCGCCTTGGACGGTATGCAGCCGACGTTCAGGCAGGTGCCGCCGAGACGCGGCTCGCCCTTCGGGTCGGCATACGGGTTCGATTCGCAACAGGCGGCCGAGAAGCCGAGCTGCGCGGCGCGGATGGCCGCGATATAGCCGCCAGGGCCACCACCGATGACGAGAACGTCAAAAGGTTTGGACATGTCTTCCTTCCTTGATTCAGTGGATTCCGTCCGGCGCTGCCGGACCTGAATGAAAAAGGGATCCGGAGAGCCGTACCAGGCACCGTTGTGCCCGGTACTTTGCCCCGGATCCCCGAAACCGATCGCTCAAACGCCGAGCAGCAGACGGGACGGATCTTCCAGCGCTTCCTTCATGGTCACCAGACCGAGAACGGCTTCGCGGCCGTCGATGATCCGATGGTCATAGGACATGGCGAGATAGTTCATCGGGCGCACGACCACCTGACCGTTTTCCACCATGGCGCGATCCTTGGTGGCATGGATGCCGAGAATCGCCGACTGCGGCGGGTTGATGATCGGGGTCGACATCATGGAACCGAAGATGCCGCCGTTGGAGATGGAGAAAGTGCCGCCGGTCAGGTCTTCGATCGAAAGCTTGCCGTCCTTGGCCTTGACGCCGAATTCGGCAATCTTCTTCTCGATCTCGGCGATGGTCATCTGATCGGCATTGCGGATGATCGGCACCACCAGACCACGCGGCGAACCGACGGCGATGCCGATGTCGATGTAGCCGTGATAGACGATGTCGTTGCCGTCGACCGAGGCGTTCAGGACCGGGAACTTCTGCAGCGCGGCACAGGCGGCCTTGACGAAGAAGCCCATGAAGCCGAGGCGCACCCCGTGGGTCTTCTCGAACTTCTCGGCGTACTGCTTGCGCAGCGCCATGATCGGACCCATGTTGACCTCGTTGAACGTCGTCAGGATGGCGTTGCTCGCTTGCGACTGCAGCAGACGTTCGGCAATTCGTGCGCGCAGGCGCGACATCGGCACCCGCTGCTCGGTGCGCGGACCGGTATCGACACCGGTCACCGGCGTCGGCAGCGCCGCGGCAACTGCCGCGGGCGCGGCGACCGGGCCCGCCGGCGCTGCGGCCCTGGGCTGGGCCGCCACCGCATCCTCCTTGGTGATCCGGCCGCCACGGCCCGAGCCGGCGACGTCTGCGGCGGCCACACCCTTTTCGTCGAGGATCTTGCGCGCGGCCGGACTCGCCGTACCCGCAGGAGCAGCGGCAGCGGGTGCCGCTGCCGGCACCGGCGCGGCGGCTGCCGCCTTCGGCGCTTCGGCAGCCGGTGCCGCGGCTCCGGCCCTGGCCTCGGTGTCGATGCGCGCGATCAGCTCGCCCGAGGCAACCGTTTCGCCGTCGGCCTTGATGATCTCGACCAGAACACCGGCATCGGGCGCAGGAACCTCGAGAACGACCTTGTCGGTTTCGATGTCGATCAGGATCTCGTCGCGCGCAACGGACTCGCCGACTTTCTTCTTCCAGGAGGCCAGCGTGCCCTCGGCAACCGACTCGGAGAGCTGGGGAACTTGGACTTCAATGATCATAATGACTCCAGTCTGTTTTAGTTATCAGTATTCGATCGCGCCAAACGCGGATTCGATCAGTGCCTTCTGCTGCTCGTTGTGCTTGGCGAGATAACCGACCGCCGGCGATGACGATGCCGGACGCGCCACCAGCAGCAGCCTCTGCTTGGTCCCAAGCTGGGTGTCGAGATGGTGACGCGACGCGATCCAGTACCAGGCGCCCTGATTACGCGGCTCTTCCTGGCACCAGACGATTTCGGACGCCTTCGGGTACTTGGCCAGTTCCGCCTCCAGATGCTCCTTCGGGAAGGGATAGAGCTGCTCGACACGAACGATGGCGATGTTCGTGATGTTCCTCTCGCGACGGCCGGCAAGCAGGTCATAGTAGACCTTGCCGGAGCACAGGATGATACGGTTGACCTTCTTGACATCAACCTTGTCGACTTCGCCGATCACCGTCTGGAACGATCCGTTGGCCAGGTCGGCGAGTGGCGAACCCGCATCCTTGTGGCGCAGCAGCGACTTGGGCGACATGACGATCAGCGGCTTGCGCTGCATGCGCAACGCCTGCCGCCGCAGCATGTGGAAGACCTGTGCCGCCGTCGTCGGCATACAGACTTCCATGTTCATTTCGGCGCAAAGCTGCATGTAGCGTTCGAGGCGTGCCGACGAGTGCTCCGGGCCTTGCCCTTCGTAGCCGTGCGGCAACAGCATGACCAGGCTGCAGGCGCGGCCCCACTTGGCCTCGCCGGAGGCGATGAACTGGTCGATGACGACCTGCGCGCCGTTGGCGAAGTCGCCGAACTGCGCTTCCCAGATCACCAGTCCGTAAGGATTCGCCGAGGCATAGCCGTAATCGAAGGCGAGCACGGCCTCTTCCGAGAGGACAGAGTCATAGCAATGAAAGCCCGCCTGTTTTTCCTGCAGGTTCTTGAGTGGGAAATACGTCCCCTCGGCCCAGTTCTCCCGGTTCTGATCGTGGAACGCGGCATGGCGGTGAAAGAACGTGCCGCGCCCGACGTCTTCACCGGAAATGCGAACAGCATGTCCGGAAACCAGCAGCGAGGCGTAAGCGAGATTCTCCGCCATCCCCCAGTCGACCGGAAGCGCACCTTCACCCATCGCCGCACGGTCCTCGACGATCTTCTTGACGCGGGAATGCAGCGCATAACCCTTGGGGAACGTGGTCAGACGCTGCGATAGGCGCGCGAGTTCGCCGACCGGAACGGTGGTATCGCAGTTCTCGACGTAGTTCTTGACCAGGAACGGCGCCCAGTCGATCACGTTCGGATGCATGTAGCCCGCGAGAACCGGGTTGTACAGCAGTTCGCCCTTGTCCAGATGATCGCGATACTCCGCGATCATCTGATCGGGACCGTCCGCCGCCAGCACGCCCTCGGAAATCAGCTTGTCGCCGTAAAGCTTGCGGGTACCGGGATGCTTGGCGATGATCTTGTACATCAGCGGCTGGGTGACCATCGGTTCGTCCTGCTCGTTGTGGCCGAGTTTGCGGAAGCAGACAATGTCGACGACGACGTCCTTCCTGAACTGTTGGCGGAATTCGACGGCCAACTGGGTCACCAGCGCCACCGCCTCCGGATCGTCACCATTGACGTGGAAAATCGGCGCATCGGCCATCTTGAAGATGTCGGTGCAGTAGTGGCCGGAACGGTAGTCGCGCGGGTCGCTGGTGGTGAAGCCGATCTGGTTGTTGACCACGATGTGCAGCGTGCCGCCCGTACCGTAACCGCGCGTTTGCGCGAAGTTCAGCATTTCCTGATTGACGCCCTGCCCCGCCACCGCGGAGTCACCGTGGACGAGAATCGGCAGGATCTTGGCCTTGCCTTCTTCGCCGCGCCGGACCTGGCGCGCGTAGACCGAGCCCTCGACCACCGGATTGACGATCTCGAGGTGCGACGGATTGAACGACAGGGTCAGGTGGCAGGGACCGCCCGGGGTGGAGACGTCGGAAGAAAACCCCATGTGGTACTTGACGTCGCCGGCGGAAAGGTCGGTCTTCTTCTTGCCTTCGAATTCGGCAAAGAGCATCGATGGAGCCTTGCCCAGCGTATTGACCAGCACGTTCAGCCGGCCACGGTGCGCCATGCCGATCACGACCTCGTCGATGCCCAGCTTGCCGCCTGAGCGGATCGCCTCGTCCATCGAAACGATCAGCGATTCGCCGCCTTCGAGCGAGAAGCGCTTTTGACCGACGTACTTCGTGTGCAGGTAACGCTCGAGCGTCTCTGCCGCGGTCAACCGCTCCAGGATGCGCTTTTTCTGGTCGGCGCTGTAGGCGGGACGCGAGCGGATCGTTTCCAGGCGCTCCTGCAACCAGCCCTTCTCATGGTAATCGGCCAGGTACATGTACTCGACACCAATCGTGCCGCAGTAGGTTTGCTTCAGGGTTTCGAGTATGTCGCCGAGTTTGGCGGTTTCCGGCAAACCCCTCAGCGTGCCCGTGCTGAAATTGCGGTTCAGATCGACATCGTCGAAGCCGTAGAACGCGAGGTCAAGTTCGTCGATCTTCGGACGCGGTAGACGCTTCAGCGGGTCGAGATCGGCCCAGCGCGTGCCCATCGCACGGTAAGCCGTGACCAGTTGGCCGACCGCCGACTGTTTCCTGTTGTCCGAAGCGGGTGCCGTGGCCACCGGGCGGAAGCCTCCGTCCTTACCCAGTTCGGCAAAGGCGGCGATGACTGGAGCATGCGCTACGTCGCGGGCGACATAACCCGGCATCTGGGCCAGACGGTCGAAATAGTCGCGCCATTCGTCCGGAACGGACGTCGGATCGTCGAGGTAATTCTCGTAAAGTTCTTCGACAAAAGGCGCGTTGCCACCGAAGAACATCGTGCTGTCGAACAGCTGGTTCATTGTAGTCATGGGCCATCCCCCTAAGGATGTTTCGTTTCTCTGTGGCAACGCCTGCCTGTCCACAAAGCGCAACGGTTAAAAAAGGGCGGCCGTGCGGCCGCCCTTCCTCTTTCAATCAGCCGCGCTGGGCCAGCGGCACGACGTCGCGCTTGGCCGCGCCGATATAGAGCTGACGCGGACGACCGATCTTGTATTCCGGATCGTTGATCATTTCCTCCCATTGCGTCATCCACCCGACCGTACGCGCAAGGGCAAAGATGCAGGTAAACATCGTGGTCGGTATGCCCAGCGCCTTCTGAACGATGCCGGAATAGAAATCGACGTTCGGATACAGCTTCTTCTCGATGAAATAGTCGTCCTCGAGGGCAATCTTCTCGAGTTCCATCGCCAGCTTGAACAGGCGGTCGTTCTGCAGGCCCAGTTCGCTCAGGACGTCGCTGCACACCTTGCGCATCAGCTTGGCGCGCGGATCGAAGTTCTTGTAGACGCGGTGGCCGAAGCCCATCAACTTGAAATCGTCGTTCTTGTCCTTGGCACGCGAGATGTACTTGCCGACGTGCGAGACGTCGTGAATCTCCTCGAGCATCTGCAGGCAGGCTTCGTTGGCACCGCCGTGGGCGGGGCCCCAGAGACAGGCGATACCCGCCGAGATGCAGGCGTAAGGATTTGCGCCCGAAGACCCGGAAAGGCGGACCGTCGAGGTCGAGGCATTCTGCTCATGGTCGGCGTGCAGCGTGAAGATCGTGTCGAGCGCATGCACCAGGACGGGGTTCGGAACGTACTTCTCGCACGGCGTGGCGAACATCATGTGCATGAAATTCGCCGTGTAGTCGAGATCGTTGCGCGGGTACATGAACGGTTCGCCGCGGTGATACTTGTAGGCCATGGCGACGATGGTCGGAAGCTTGGCAACGATGCGGTTGAAGCTGATGTTCTGGTGCTCGAGGTCCGCGAAGTTTTCGGCTTCGTGGTAAAAGGCGGACAGCGCGCCGACGACGCCGACCAGCACCGCCATCGGGTGGGCATCACGGCGAAAGCCCTGGTAGAACTTCACCAGTTGCTCGTGCACCATGGTGTGTTCCTTGATGTTCAGTTCGAACTTCGTCTTCTCGGTAGCGGTCGGCAGTTCGCCATTCCAGAGCAGGTAGGCGACCTCCAAGAAGTTGCACTGCTCGGCGAGTTGTTCGATCGGGTAGCCGCGATAGAGCAACTGGCCGACATCCCCGTCGATGAAGGTGACTCGCGACTTGCAACTGGCGGTGGAAAGGTAACCGGAATCGTAGGTGAACAACCCGGTCTTGGCGCCCAGCGTCCGGATGTCGACACAGTCGTTGCCATGCGTCGGGGCCATGATCGGAAATTCGACGGGCGCCATCCCGTCAACGGTCAAAGTTGCCTTGCGTGCGGTTGTCATCGTGTTATCCCTCAACAGGTGTTGTTTATCACTTCACTGCAAAAAACGGTCAACATTCGAAAGCTAAAATGCCAACCTTACTTAACTCTTACGCAACATGGCCACAATCGGCGCCAGCCGTGGATCGGCACAATCCGCCTGGCCGCTGATCAGGTGCCAGAGGTCATGATCTTCCATGTCGGCAAGTTCCGCGAACCCCCGCTGCTGCTCTTCGCTCAGATCATTGAACTGCTCGTCGAGAAAGCGCGTCAGCGCGATATCGACCTCAAGCAGGCCGCGGCGAATGCAACGCCAGCGCAAACGTTCGTAGTCCTCCCTCCGCATCACACTGCGCGACGGACCATCATGTCCTTGATCTTGCCGATGGCCTTGGTCGGATTCAGACCCTTCGGACACACGTCGACGCAATTCATGATGGTGTGGCAGCGGAACAGGCGATACGGGTCCTCGAGGTTGTCGAGACGCTCGTTGGTCGCCTGGTCGCGCGTATCGGCGAGGAAACGGTAGGCGGCCAGCAGGCCAGCCGGGCCGACGAACTTGTCCGGATTCCACCAGAACGACGGGCACGAGGTCGAGCAGCAGGCGCACAGGATGCACTCGTATAGACCGTTCAGCTCCTCGCGGTCTTCCGGCGACTGCAGCCGCTCGCGCTCGGGCGGCGGATCGTTGTTGATCAAGTAGGGCTTGATCGAGTGGTACTGCTTGAAGAACTGGGTCATGTCGACGATCAGATCGCGGATGACCGGTAGCCCGGGCAAGGGGCGCAGCACGATCGGCTGCTTGAGCTCGTCGATGTCGGTCAGACAGGCCAGGCCGTTCTTGCCGTTGATGTTCATCGCGTCGGAACCGCAGACGCCTTCGCGGCAGGAACGGCGATACGACAGTGTGTCGTCCTTGGCCTTCAACTTGGTCAGTGCGTCCAGAAGCTTGCGGTCGGTCGGTTCGAGCTCGACCGAGATATCCTGCATGTAGGGCGCGTCGTCCTTGTCCGGATCGTAGCGGTAGATGCTGAATTGAACCATGCGTTTGCTCATGTTCTTCTCCGATTAGTACGAGCGCGTCTTCAGCGCGATGGTTTCGACGGTCAGCGGCTGCATGTTCACCGGCTTGTAGCTGATCGAGTCATCAACCGAGGAGAACAACGTGTGCTTGAGCCATTCGGCATCGTTGCGGCCATTCGGGAATTCCGGGGTATCCGGCGCGTCGTCGCGGACATGGGCGCCACGGGATTCCTTGCGGGCTTCGGCGGAGAGCATGGTGGCCTTGGCGACCTCGATCAGGTTTTCCATTTCGAGCGCTTCGGTACGGGCGGTGTTCCAAGCCATCGATTTGTCCTTGATCTCAAGCTGGCAGGCAGCCTTTTCGATTTCCAGGATCTTGTCGACGCCGCTCTTCAGCAGGTCGCCGAAACGGAACACGCCAGCATGGTTTTGCATCGTGCGCTGCATGGCCAGGCGGGTTTCGTGGACATCGGCGCCGCCCTTGCGGTTATCGAGGGCGGAGACGCGGGACAGCGACTTCGCGGCGGCATCCTTCGGCAGTTCGCGATGTGCCTTGCCGGCCTTGAGATCTTCCACGGCGGAATCGCCGGCAGACTTACCGAAGACCAGCAGGTCGAGCAGCGAGTTGGTACCCAGGCGGTTGGCGCCGTGCACCGAGGCGCAAGCGCATTCGCCGGCCGCGTAGAAGCCCGGCACGACGGTATTGGGATCGCCATTCTGCGGCGTGACGACACGACCGGAGTAATGGGTCGGGATACCGCCCATCTGGTAGTGGCAGGTCGGCACGACCGGCAGCGGCTCCTTGATGCAATCGACACCGGCGAACTGCAGGCCGATTTCACGGATGCCTGGCAGGCGCTTCATGATCGTGTTCGGGTCGAGGTGGGTAATGTCGAGCAGGACGTAGTCCTTGTTGACGCCGCAGCCGCGGCCTTCGTTGATTTCGGTGGTCATGGCGCGGGAAACCACGTCACGCGACGCCAGATCCTTGGCGTTCGGCGCGTAGCGCTCCATGAAGCGCTCCTTGCTGGAGTTGCGCAGAATGCCGCCTTCGCCGCGCACGCCTTCGGTGATCAGCACGCCGGCGCCGGCGACGCCGGTCGGGTGGAACTGCCAGAATTCCATGTCTTCGAGCGGGATGCCGGCGCGTGCCGCCATGCCCAGGCCGTCGCCGGTATTGATGAAGGCGTTGGTGGAAGAGTAGAAGATGCGGCCGGCACCGCCGGTCGCGAAGATCGTGGCGCGGGTGTGAAGACGGCGATCTGGCCGGTTTCCATTTCCATCGCGGTGACGCCGACGACGTGACCTTCGCTGTCGCGGATCAGATCCAGGGCCATCCATTCGACGAAGAACTGGGTGTTGGCCTTGACGTTGCGCTGGTACATGGCGTGCAACATGGCGTGACCGGTACGGTCAGCGGCGGCACAGGAACGACGCACCGGCTTTTCGCCGAAGTTCGACATGTGGCCGCCGAACGGGCGCTGGTAGATCTTGCCGTTGTCGGTACGGTCGAAGGGCATGCCGTAATGCTCGAGTTCGACGACGCACTCGTTGGCCTTGCGCACCATGAACTCGATCGCGTCCTGATCGCCGAGCCAGTCGGAACCCTTGACGGTGTCGTACATGTGCCAGTGCCAGTGATCTTCCTCGGAGTTGCCGAGCGAAGCAGCGACGCCCCCTTGGGCGGCGACGGTATGGGAGCGCGTCGGGAAGACCTTGGACAGCACCGCCGTCTTCATTCCGGCTTCGGACAATTGAATCGCGGAACGCAGGCCGGCGCCACCGGCGCCGACGATGACTGCGTCGAATTTCAGAACGGGAATACTCACGCTTACAGCCTCCAGAGAATCGCAGCAGCCCATGCGGTGTAACCCACCAGCACGGTCGCGGTCAGCACATGCAGTGTCAGACGCAAGCCGGTCGGCTTGACATAGTCCATCCAGATGTCACGCACGCCGATCCAGGCGTGGTAGAAAAGGCTGACGAAGAAGAGAAAGGTCAGGAACTTGATCCCGCCATTGGCGAAAACGCCCTGCCACGCCTCGAAGGTGCCGGGACGGATCACCAGCAGAACCAGCGCGATCAGGACCGAGTAGACCGCCATGATGACGGCCGTCGCACGCTGGGCAATCCAGTCCTTCAGGCCATAGTGGGCACCGACAACAATACGGTTGATCACAGCAGAACCCCCCACAGGATCAGCGTCAGCGGGATACTGACGGCAAGAACCGCGACAGCGGACTTGCGGGCCTCCTCCTTCTCGATGCCGATATGGAGGTCGAGCAGCAGGAAGCGGATGCCGGCGCAGAAGTGATGAACGAAGGCCCAAAGCAGGCCGGCCAGGACCACCTTCACCGGCAGCATGCCGGCAACGGATTTGAACGTGGCGAAGCTTTCAGGCGAGTTCAAACTGGCGGAAAAAAGCCAGAGCAGCAACGGGAAACAGATGAACATTCCGGCACCGCTCACGCGATGCAGGATCGACACCTTTCCCGGTAGTGGCAACTGGATCGTGGTCAAGTCCAAGTTCTTTGGACGTTTCTTGATGGTCATTTCTGCCATGAACGTCATCCCTCGCGAAAAGTTGCGGTTTGCCCGCTTTTACGTGGTTTGAAAAGAGCGGAAATTATACATCCAAAATGCGCCGGAACGTGGCAATCAGAGCATCCTGCGGCAAGGCAATCCACGGCAATCGAAGTCAGCCAAGATCGTTGCGATAGTAGTGGCGGTTGGTGCAATAAAGGCCGCGCCGCCATTCCACCGGCTTGTTGCCGTAGGTGTAGGCGGTTCGTTCAACCAGCAGCAACGGCGCCCCAGGTTGCACGCCTAGGAGTCCGGCACTGTAAGGATCGGCAGCCACCGCCCTGAGGTGTTCCTCGGCATGGATCATGCGTACGCCGTAAGTGTTTTCGAACAGACTGTAGAGCGAGCGATCGCCTCCACTGAGACTCTCGAGCGTCAGTCCGGCGAACAGGTCGGTAACCAGATGGATCTGATCGAAGACCACCGTTTCACCATTGAAGCGCAGCAGGCGCTCCACATAGATGACCGGCTCGCCGACCGCTATCCCCAGCGCCGCCGCAGCCTCGGGACCGGCCTCCCTGGTCGAGCATGACAGCGGCACGCTGACCGCATGCGCAGGAATGCCATCGTCCGGAACGAGCCGCAGAAAACGGTAAAAGGAACGCGGATCGTCATGGCTGGCAACGAAGGTTCCCTTCCCCTGACGACGGATCAGCAGATTCTCCGACGCCATTTCGTCGATCGCCTTGCGCACCGTTCCCTGGCTCACATTGAAGCGTGCCGCCAGTTCGCCTTCGCTCGGAATGGCGTCGCCCGGACTCCATTCGCCAGCCTCCAGGCTGCGGATCATGAACTCCTTGATCTGCCTGTAGAGCGGACTGAAAGTCGGTGCGGCAATGCGGAACGAAGGGCGGGACGAGTCGCGATTCATGGCGGGAAATTTCAGCACATTTCACCCGCACCGTCCACGAAATAGTTGTCATATATAAGACATATAATGCATTGCCCCCTCAGCCGCCTTCTCGGCCAGGACAATCAATCCCGCAAGTCCGGCAATCATTGACCGATGGAGATTCTTTGCCGTCTGGACAAAAGGGAGGAAAAGCGCCCTGCGCTCTTCGGTCTTCGCTGTCACCAGTTCGGAAGCCGCAATGATCTCCATGGGTGGCACGTCCAGGAGTTTCGCAAGCGAAACGCAGGCGTAGGTTGGCAGACCGCGTTTGAGGTTTCGTGCGTCTCGCATGGTGGCCTCGGCCTGGTCGAGGTAACGGGCTAATGCGGCAAGGCTTCCACGCTTTTCGATTCCGGCGGTGATGTAGTCGGTTTGAGTCATTTTGCAATTCTCCTCTTGACGTGCAAATTTGTACGGGGTATGCTTCGTGCAAATTTGTTCTGGCAGTGATGCCCGCCCATTTATCCTACGCCACTGAACATGACCTTTGCAATCGTGTCATTCGTTGATTCCTACCACAATCATCGCTCCAGCGATCAACCCGATGATCACCATGATCGCGGCGTGTCCAATTCTCTGGCCAGTGCTTTGTGGTTTGCGGCTGCAAAACATGTAGTACGAGCCACAAAGTGTGCCGGTTATTAGACCGTGAATAGCATTCGCTTTCATTTTGTCAAGTTTCCCCCATTCAAAACGGGAAACTGTAGCACGGGGGCACGCGCATGAAACTTCACCCCGTCATCGTCGGCCGTTACACAACCCTACGCATCCGGTCCGTTCGTCAGTCGGTCGAGCAACCGTCTCGGGTAACTCGGGTCAACGGCCGTCTCGATAACCACGCCGATGATGAACTTGCTCGCCTCCGGAACATCGTCGCCAGGCATTGCCAGTGCCTCGAGAAGTTTGCCTCTGAACTGCCGTTGCGCGTTGGCATCGAGCCCGGCGCTGGCGATCCCGATGAACCCGGCTGCCATGATCATTTCGCACTGGGTAGTCAGGTCGATTTCTTCCGGGCACTCAAAGAGTGCAGATTCCCGCGTCGTCATGTGATTTCTCCCGAAATCCATGAATCTAGCACGGCGCTCCCGGTATGAACTGCAACCGCTGCGCCCACTTCGGCACCCTCAACGGCATCGCCTCTGCGGTCGGCTTCTGTGCTGCCCGTGAACTGATCGCCTGTGCCGCCCTGGACGGTCTCAAGTGCGTTCAATTCAAGCCGTTGTCATGTTCCGCCAGTGCCCCGAAAACCGACTTTTTTTCGGCCCTCTCCGAGGCGGAGAAAAATCATCAGCGGCGCAGTAGCACCGCTGATGAGTCCGGTTTACCGGATTTTTCCACTCAAGCGGGGGCTGCCAAATGAGGGCGGTTTTTGGGGTTGTTTTTCGCGGGAAAATCGAAGATGCCGAATGTTTGCCCGCAGGGCAGGGGCCGGAAATCCCTTGGCAATACCGCTTACCCAGCCGTGCAAATGAAAATTGCACATCTAGACCAACGTGGCGAAACAGTTTCAGAATGTTCATTGCATGATTCCTTTTCATGAGAGGGCGCTTGTTCAGTGCTCTCCATCGAGGAAACTTCAGCCCGGATCACTCCGGGCTTTTTTTGGTCAAAGGGTGATGTGCACCGCGCCGTGAATGTCACGGACAAAGCGCGCCTTGGGCGTGACGCGCCTGGCGATCCACAGGGAATGAAGTTGGTAGAGCCATTTCATTTCGTTTCTCCTTGGTTGCGGTTTCGCATGCGAAACTTATTCGACGACCCGAAGGCGGTTGTCAGCGGTATGAACCCTGACGATCTCGCCGGTTTGCGGATCGGGCTTGCCGTAATAGGAACGGGGGTAGCCGGTAAGCTGGCAGAAACATGCGCACTGCTCACATCAGCGGTGAAGGCCGAGCGCGAGGAAGGCAAAGCGAGAGTGCGCGAATATCGGACGGTCGGGGTTTCGCATGCGAAACCTTCTGCGGTAGAGTGAACGGAAAGGAGAACCACCCATGAGCGACAACATAGACAACCTGATCATCGAACACCTGAAAAGGTTTCAAAGCACACAGGAGCGCATCGAACGAAAAATTGACGAGCACACTAACCGGCTCGGCCGAATCGAAATTGCCCTAAGCAGCATACGCCGCGATATAGCTCACAACGAAGAAACATGGGCCGAACAGAGTATACGAATCGACCACCTGACCGAACGACTGGAACGGATAGAGCGACGACTAGAACTGTCGTAACCGAAAGAGATGAAAAAGCCGGGGGATACCCGGCTTTTTTGTGTCCTGAACTGGTTAACCGGAGACTGGCGCAGGCGGAGGGGCTCCGGCTCCGCCGGAGCCTTCATCCTTGAGGGCGAGCAAAAACCCTCAGTGGCCAAGACGGTTGAAACTGACAAGCTGGCTGTCGACGACTGGCCGGACATCATCACTGAAACCGCCAAAGAGCATCGAATCCGCCTGGCCAGTGCCATTCGCAGTGCCAACGGTACGCGCATCGTGGTCGAGTTCCGCGACAAGTCGAATCAGATCATCGACCCATTCACGACGGCGCAATTGAAGTAACCCGGATGAGGAATCATGGTTGCGGATGACCTCTCGATGGTGAGCCTTGCGCGCCTTGGGCAGCGTTATATCGCCACGTCGTGGCCGATCCCGGAGCCGGTGGCGAAGACCGCCAAACCCCCGGACGATCAGATACGCAGCGAATCCCGCGAATTCGCGCGAAGCGCAGGCGGTGAAGGCTCCGGCGGAGCCGGAGCCCCTCCGCCTGCGCCTGTCTCCGGTTAACCAGTTCAGTTAAAAAAAGCCAGGTATTCCCCGGCTTTATTGTCTGTGGCTTCCGCCCTCAGCTGAGTTCGAGCCGTCGCTCGATCCGCTCGATCCGCTCCCGCAGCTGATCCACCATATGCCGGTTCTCGATGATCTCCTCGAAGTTCGAGGAGGTTTCACGCGATAGACGTGCCATTGAACTTTCGATACTGGAAAGCCTGCTGCGGATTTCCCGCGTGTCGGTTTTCACGCTGGCCATCTCGGTGCGTATCGCTTTCAGGTGCTCAAGAATCAGGTTGTCGATGTTGTCGGTCATGGTTCGATCTCCTTGCCGTTCACTCTACCTCAGAAGGTTTCGCATGCGAAACACCGACGGTCCGGTATTCGCGGACCCGCTGTTTTCCTTCCTCGCGCTCAGCCTTCACGGCTGACGTTAGCAAGCGGTACGGCTGATCATCGAAGAGACGCTCGAAACGGAAGTGATGCGTGCCAGCCAGACCTGGCGCGGCGTGATCATTACCGAATTCGAAAGGAAGCAACTGAACTCCCTACACGACGTTGCATGCCGACTTCACCAGCCGCCATGCAACTCCCGTCAAACACGCATCCCGCTCTCCAATCTACAGCAACAATGGGACTTGACCACGCCTTGAATCCGCAGTCGCAGTGCTGGACCGGCTTCTATAAGATATAAGACATAAGACACATGTTGAATTGACAGTCTCTTGCTTAGCTTCTAACATTTTCACCCTGTCGCGCCTGTTCATGATGGGAACAATTCGACGCAGGCGGTCGGGCAGACCCGAACAATTTCAACCACGCAGTTTCAATCAGGAGCGATACATGTCCAAAGCCCCCATGCGCGTTGCCGTGACCGGCGCCGCCGGCCAGATCGGTTATAGCCTGCTGTTCCGCATTGCCTCAGGCGAGATGCTCGGCAAGGACCAGCCGGTCATCCTCCAGTTGCTCGACCTGCCGCAGGCCCAGAAAGCCGCCCAAGGCGTCATGATGGAGCTCGACGACTGCGCATTTCCGCTGCTCGCCGGAATGTTTGCCACCGACGACCCGAACGTCGCGTTCAAGGATGCCGACGTCTGCCTGCTGGTCGGCGCCCGTCCGCGCGGCCCCGGCATGGAGCGCGCCGACCTTCTGACCGCCAATGGCGCGATCTTCACCGTGCAGGGCAAGGCCATCGCCGAGAATGCCAAGGAAGACGTCAAGGTTCTGGTCGTCGGCAACCCCTGCAACACCAACGCCCTGATCGCCGGGGCCGCCGCCCGCAAGGTCGGCCGCACCAACCCGAACAACTACCACGGCATGCTGCGCCTCGATCACAACCGTGCCCTGACCCAGTTGGCCCAGAAGTCAGGCCGCCCGGTTTCCTCGCTCAAGCAACTCGTCGTCTGGGGCAACCACTCCCCGTCGATGTACGCCGATTACCGCTTCGTAACCTCCAACGGCGACAGCGTCAAGTCGCTGATCAACGACGCACCCTGGAACAACGATGTCTTCCTGCCGACCGTCGGCAAGCGCGGCGCTGCAATCATCGATGCCCGCGGCCTGTCCTCCGCAGCTTCCGCCGCCAACGCCGCGATCGACCATATCCGCGACTGGCACCTCGGTTCCGGCGAGTGGGTGACGATGGGCATCCCTGCCCCGGCCGACAATGGTTACGGCATCCCGGAGGGCATCGTCTTCGGCTTCCCCTGCGAGTGCAGGAACGGCAGCTTCGCCCTGATCAAGGGTCTGGAAATCGACGAATACTCAAGGGGCAAGATCGCGATCACGCTCAAGGAACTGGAAGACGAGCGTGCCGCTGTCAAGGAGATGCTGTAGTCCGCCATTTTCGCGTAGTATCATGCAAGGGTCGCGGCAGGATGCCGCGGCCCTTTTGGTTTTTCGGCCGCCGCTTTGCGGCGCGACGTCTGCTGTGCCGACGTGAACCTTCACTGAAACTCCGTTTTTTCCCTGACGAGCGAAATATGCGCCATCCGAAAGCAGTCCTTTTCGCCGGTGAAAAGGCATTTCCCGTCCTGCCCGCGGTTGACCACTACGCGGGGTCGGAAAAACTCATGCGCAAGGCGCTCGAGTTGCAGAAGGAACTCGGGCCGATCTTCGACATTACCTGCGACTGCGAGGATGGCGCCCATGCCGGCGCCGAACGCGAGCACGCCGAGATGGCGGCCGGCATCATCATGAGCGCCGACAACCTGTTCAACCGCGTGGGCGTCCGCGTCCACGACGTTACCCATGCGCATTGGCGGCAGGATATTGAAATCCTCGTCCGCACCGCCGGCAGCCGTCTCCCCTACATCACCCTGCCCAAGGCATGCGGTGCCGGCGACGTCCAGGTTCAGATCGAGGCCCTGCGTGAAATCGAGCAACGTTTCGGGGTCGACCGCAGGATTCGGGCGCATGTCTTGATCGAGACCCACGGCGCGCTGCGCGAGGTCTGGAAGATCGCCGCGCTGTCAGGCGTCGAAAGTCTCGACTTTGGCCTGATGGACTTCGTTTCCGGCCACCACGGCGCCATTCCCGGCAGCGCGATGAAGAGCCCGGGCCAGTTCGACCACCCGCTGATCGCCCGCGCCAAGTGCGAGATCAGCGCTGCCGCCCTCGCCTGTGGCCGCGTCCCCACGCACAACGTAACCACCGAGTTCAAGGACAGCACGATCATCCGTAGTGATGCCCGCCGCGCCCGCAGCGAGTTCGGCTACCTGCGTATGTGGAGCATTCACCCGAACCAGATCGTCCCCATCGTCGAAGCGATGCGCCCGGATTTCTCCGAAGTCCAGACCGCCGCCGAGATTCTGCTCGCCGCCCAGGACACGGACTGGGGACCGATCCAATACGATGGCCGGCTGCACGACCGCGCTTCGTATCGCTACTACTGGGAACTACTCGAGCGCGCCCACGTCACCGGCATGGGGATTCCCGGCGAAGCGAAGCAGCGCTTTTTTGCCTGAACGACTGACGGTGCTGTTTCGCGGCGAGCACATCGCCGTGACCCTGGCGCGCTTCGGCTACGATACCGCTCAGTAGCCGATTGAGCCTTCCACCTCGTCGCGACGCCGCAGATCGCGCTCGAGATCGACGATATCCTCGCCAAGCGCATCGCGGGCGGAAACCATGCCCAACGGCACACCGTGCGCATCGACGACCGGCACGTGGCGGAAGCCGCCGTCGGCCATCATGTGCAGGGCGTGTGCCAGCGGGCGGTCAGCCTGAATGGTCTGCGGGTCGGCGACCATCACGGTCTCGAGCGCCGTGGAATCCGGATCCAGGCCCCCGGCAAGCACCTTGTTGAGTACGTCCCGCTCGGTGAAAATCCCGGCAATCCGGCCACTCTCGACTACGACGACGGCACCGACATGATTCTCCGCCATCAGGCGGCAGGCTGCGCGCACGTTCATGTCGCGTGTCGCGGAAATCAGGGTGCGCCCCGCAATGATGCTGCTGATTTGCCTCCTTGGCATAAACGCCTCCTCGATGAAACCGTGTTGATGAAATAGCCGCCGCGATGGCTGCCGGATTCACGTGCCCGGAAGCCATCGCACCATTCTGACAAGGATCAAGGCGGCCAGTTCGCTGCTCATCGTCAGCCGGCCGCGCCAGATCAGCAAGGCTTGCCGGCCTGACAACCCTTGAGTATCCAGAGCGAAATGACCCCGGCTGCCTCGTTGGCCATTGCCTTGCGCGCCATAGAGGTTGGATCACGACCGGCGTTGGTCTTGGCAAACGGATCCGCCCCGGCCTCGAGCAGCAACTGTGCGTGCCTGGCGTTTTGCGTGTAAGCGGCCATGTGCAGCGGTGTGGCACCGTCGCCATCCCTGGCATTGGGGTCGGCACCCGCCGCCAGCAGCGCCCCGAGCGCCGAGATATCCGGATTGGTCGCTGCCAGATGCAGCGGCGTCGAGCCCTGCGCAGTACGAACATCGCGCGCGCCAGGCCGGGTGTCGAGGATGGCGGTCACATCCTTGCCGCTGCCGATCCGCGCAGCATCGTGGATCGGCTGGTCATTGGCACCCAGCACCTGCTGCGCCTGTGCCGGAAGACTTAGCAGCAATGACGCCAGTACAACTGAAATCCAGCTTGTGATTCCCGTCATGGCAAGCCCCTCCATTCAACTGGGCAAATACCGACCGACGGCGCTTCTCAGAGCGCCGCGGGTTCGGGCAAGACGACCTTGTCGTCGGTGCTGAACTGGTAATCGTGGAAGACATGCTCGGCCGACAGCAGCTGATAGCTCCCGTCACCCAGGCGCCGCGTCGTGTCCTTCAGGCGATACGCGGTCTGCCCGCAGGTCCAGATATCGAAGTTGCGCATGTGGGTACACAGGCAGGTCTTGTCCATCACCGCCACCTTGCGCGCGCCGGGGTGAGCCGCGACCTCGCGGTTGTAGGCGGTCACGTAGGCGCATTTGCCATTGGCGTCGAGCAGATAGCCGTAGGCTTCGCAGTTCGGGCGGATGCCGTCGCCGATACCGGGGCTGCCCACGATCATCCGCATCGGATAGCCGGTCGGGGAAATTTCATTGACAACAATGTCTTCGGCGTTGGCCTTGAAATACTCCTGCTTGACCTTCGCCGGCAGGCCACATTCCTCGGTAACCGTGAACCGCGTCGCCACCTGGACCGCCGCCGCACCGTGCTCGAGAAAGGCCGTGGCGTCGCTGCCGGTGAAGATGCCGCCGGCGGGAATGACCGGAATGTCGAGCTGCTCCGCCTTGAGGAAGGCGATCACCTCGGCGACGATCGTCGCCAGATCGAATTGCGCCCAGTCCATGCCGAAACCGAGGTGCCCCCCCGCAAGCGGGCCTTCGACGACGACGTAATCCGGCAGTCGACCGGTACGGGCGCTCTTTTTCAGGAACAGCGACAACGCGCGCACCGATGAGACGATGATGCCGAGCCTGGCATCGCGGAAGCGCGGATGATCCTCGATCAGAGCAAACGAGCCGAGGTGCAGACCGGCAGCCAGCGTGATGCCGTCGATGCCGGCGTCGAGCGCGGCGGACATGCGGACCTTGAGCGTCTCCTTGGGAGCGTTCATGGTCAGTTTCTCCATGCAGTTGATGAAGACCAGGCCGCTGCCCTGCTTCCGGCGCATCGTCGCCTCGACGTGCAGCCGGGTCGCTTCGACAAGGCGACCGAGATCGAACTTGACCGAAGACTTGTCCTCGTTATGGACGTTGTACTTGTAGAGGGCGAGCTTTTCCTTGACCTGCTTGGTGTCGTAACGGCGATCGGCGACGGTATTGATCATCGCATCGGAAATGTGGCCGATGCCGCCGAGACGCGCTGCTTCCAGCGCCAGATCGGCCGTCGAGATGTCGACCCCCATGCCGCCGATCATGATGGGCACAAGCTCATGCTTGCCCAGCCGCAAGCGGAAATCATCCACACGCTTCATTGTCACCTTCCAGAAATGGGCTCACGGCCAGATGCCACGGAGCCAGCGCCAGATTCTACGCGAATGCCGGGGGGACTGCATGCATTGGAAAAGGGCAGAGATACCTCGAGAGCGTCGTTGAATCCGCGACCCCGCAATCCGGCCTCGGCGTTGGAAGAACTGTCGGAAAAATTTACACTGCGCTCAATGCCGTTTTTAGATAACATTACAAATCAATGACTTATAGTGCTGGCACGATCTCTGCTATATTGATGCCGTAACAATTTACTCGGGGAAAGATCATGAAAAAATCAGTTATCGCCTTGGCACTTGCCGCCGCAACGCTTTCCGCTTCGGCGGCGCCAGTGAGCACTTGGTACTATGGAATCTCAACGCAATGGAACAGTGCCGGCTTTACCTCTGGCAGTGGCACTACATATCGCGACTCCAGCCTGATCAGTTGGGGCGGAGCGGGAGGTAGTTCCCTTGCCATCACTGATTCTCCCGAGCGTGGATGGATTTCGACGGGTGGAGCAGCGGTCGATGCCAACGACATCACGCACACCAACAATGTAGTCTGGTCCGACTACGCCACGCTGAGCTCAGGCACGATGCAGGTCAATCTGGGACTCGAAGCGTTTCCGTATCTGCCGCCGGCTGACGTCTCCCTGTCCTACCTGTTCAACTTCAAGTTCATCGAAACCCCGAACAACGGCCAATGCGCTTGGTCCAATGGCAAAGGAAGCAATAACTGCGACGATATTTTCGTCTTTGCCGGAAATGCTTCGAAGTCGTTCTCCTACGCTGGCGAGAGTTATGTGGCCAGTTTGGGTTTCGATAAGAACTTTATTGCGCTGACCGCCAGCGAGTGCGGCCAGTTCCAGTTCGGCGCCGGCTGTTTCGCGCTGATCACTGACGAGAATGCCAAGACGACTGGCAGCATGAATCTCAGCGTCAGCAGAAACTCGGTTCCCGAGCCAGGCACGCTCGCCCTGCTCGGCGCCAGCCTGTTTGGCATCGCTGCTCTGCGCCGTCGCAAGTCTGCCTGATCTCCAGGATTCTCGCCTAGACAAACGGCCCCCGCGGGGGCCGTTTCCTTTTTTTGCAGCGCCGGTTCTCGCCTCCGGCGACCGTCGGAATGGGAACCAAACCTGACAAACCAGCCTGAATTTACTGGAAGGCGCCGGGCGACAAGGAACTGCTCACGCGGATCTTGCGCGTCCCGGCCGGATGGATGAATTCAGCACTCGGCAGAAGGTCGACCGTCCCGGCGTTGCCCGGGGGCCTGACCGACCCGCGGAGCGCCGACATGCCGGTCAGACGCAAGGGGAACCCGCCATACTCGACCAGTTCCCCGCTCCCCACCGACCGGTTTCCCTCGAACCTGCCCTGCGCCGGGCGGTCAAAATCGCCGTTCCCCACCGTCAGGTTGTTGATCGCCCAGACTTCCACACCGGTTGGGAACTTTGTGTTCGCTACATTCAGGAAGCCGCCCGTGTGCCTGTCGTTCAGCAAGGTGTTGTGGGAGAGATAAAGCGCATTCTCCGGCCAGCGCGGACCCTCGCCACCGTAGCCGACGATACCTGGATTTTCGGTTGCCTCGCTCTGGCCGATGACGTTGCCGATCACGTAGGCGATGCCGCCATTGGGAAACTCAAGTTCGTAGGCGGCCTTGCCGCCCGCACCATCCGCCAGCATGTTGTAGAGCACGAAGTTCTCGCGCGCCCGCGTTCTGACGAGATTGCCAAGGTAGCCATTCTGAAAACGGCTGCCACGCAGAACAAGGTTGCCGATCATGCCAACATCGAGCAGATGGTGCGAGGCGCGGCCATCGCGCGGGGCATCGACGAACTCACTGTCGGCGATCTCCAGCGCCATACCGGCGAGACTGCCGGTGACTATCCCCAGTTCGTTGTCGGCAAAACGACAGGCATGGACGGACAAATGTCCCTTCTCGAAGCGAATCCCGGCCCCCTTGCCATCGGCCGCCCGCGCACCGCGAAACTCGATGTTCTCGATGCGCACATTCCCGCCCCTGACCACCCAGATCGCCTTGTCGTCGCCGCTCTTACCATCACCGAGCATCACCGGCCGCTGGCCGGCACCGCGAATGACCAGATTGTCTTGCGTCCACAGCGCCGGCTGACCACGGTAACTGCCGGGACGAACCTCGATCACCTCGCCATCCCTGGCCAGCCGTGCCGCCTCGGTCAGCGTCCCGACCTTCTCGCCGGGCCCGACCACCATCGTCGCTTTGGACACCCAGACCGGTGAAGGCTTCTGGGCCGGGGGCTCCGGCGCGGGAATCACCATCAGCTTGCCATCCGGACCTCGGCGAATTTCGCCCCGGTAGTCCGGCGCCTGGGGCAGGCTGCCCTGCGCCTGGGCGGATACGCAGCCCGCCAGCAGAATGACGAGAAGAGCGCAACCTGGGTCGCGGCAGAACGATTTCCTGGGCACGGCATGCTCCTTTCGTACGGGCAACCTGGCGCACAACGACGAGTGGCGTGTCATTCTAACCAGATTTCATGGCTACAAGAATCCCGCCGGTGTGGCGACGGGGCTTGTTGCGGTCGACACCTTGCGAGCGCCCATTTTTGCAAATTTCATCTTGACCGTGGCCGCCACTTCCCCGAATGCCGCGATCGGGTCGAAGTTCAGCTTGCGGAAGGCGTCGCCAGCCTTGGTGCAGGACATGAACGTACTGTATGCAGGTCGACCTGCGCATCGTCTGCATCACCAACGGCGAACGCGTCGAGGGCGCCGAAAAGCTGGTCAGCCTGACCCTGGACATCGGCGAGGACAATTCTCTTCCCTACCCTGCACGAACTTTGGGAAAATCATTAAGTCACTGATTAAGTTTGATTTTGCACCTCACAACGCATTTTCAGGCAAGATATGCCGGGAAATCCGGCAGACGGTGTTGCCAAGTGAAACTTCTATGAGTGAGTCGATGGGCGCCAAGCTGTTTGTCAAGCGCCTTTTGTTTCGAATGAGAATATTCCTTCAATGAGACGCCGCACCTTTCTCGGCGCCACGCTCGGCTACTACGCATTGCCGCTCGCGGTTCGCGCGGCCGCTGCCGCCGGTCGTGTCGTCGTAGTCGGCGGCGGCTGGGGCGGCCTGGCGGCGGCGCGCCATCTGCGTGGGCTGGCGCCGCAGATCGACGTCACGCTGATCGACCGCCAGCCCGAATTCTGGTCGCAGCCGCTCTCCAACCGCTGGCTGGTCGGCCTCGCCAAGAGCGAATGGCTGCGGCACGACTACCGGCAGGCGGCGCAGCACTACGGCTACCGCTTCGTCAATGCGGAAATCCGTGGCATCGACCGGAGCACACGCGAAGTCGTAACCGCCGCCGGCAAATATCCCTACGACTGGCTGGTCCTGGCGCCCGGCATCCGCGAGGATTTTTCGGCCTGGTACGGGGTCGACCGCGACAGCGCCGCCCATACCCGGCAGCACTTTCCCTCGGCCTTCGCGGCCGGCCGCGACCACCTGGCGCTGAAGGCCAAGCTGGAGGGCTTCCGGGGCGGTGATCTGGTCATGACTGTCCCGCCGATGCCCTACCGCTGCCCGCCGGCGCCCTACGAGCGCGCCGGGCTGATCGCCTGGTGGCTGAAGACGCGCAACATCAAGGGCCGCCTCGTCGTCCTCGACCCCAACCTGCCGGTGATCAGCTTCGACCGCATCTTCCGTGACACCTACCGCGACCAGATCACTTACCTGCCGCAGGCTCGGGTGAAGTCGCTCGACCCGTTCAAGCGGCGCATCGTCACCGATTTCGACACCATCGACTTCAACGACGCCATTCTGATGCCGCCGCAACAGGCGGCCGACCTGGTCTGGGACAGCGGCCTGATCGGCAAGGCGACGGACGGCAGCCCGAGCGGCTGGGCCGCCTGCGATCCGGTCACCCTGAACGCGGTAAACGACGAACATGTCTTTGTCGTCGGCGATGCGCTCGACAAGGTTTCACCGCTGTTCGGCCAGTATCCGAAAACCGCCCAGCTGGCGGCCTCGCTCGGCCGCATCGCGGCGACGCAGATCGCCGCCCGCGCCCGCGGCACGGCCGCCGACCGTTCGTTGCCGGAGAGCGCCTGCTACGTCATCAACCGCCCCGAACCGAAGGAACTCACGCGCATCGAATCCACCTACCGATTCCGCGGCGACGGCGTCATCCAGCAGACCGTCCGTCAGCAGCACGACCCGCAGGCCGGCGAAGCCGATCTCGACTGGGCGCGCCGGCATTTCGCCGAACTGTTCGGCAGCGCCGGCTGATCGCCGACGCCCGCCGTCGTTCAGTGCCGGGCCCAGACGCTGGTCGAACCATCCGGCTTGACCAGCAGGGTATTGAACAGCTCGCGCCGTACTTCGCGCTCGCCGCTGGTGTTGTCGAGCATCGTGCACCCCGTCTCGCAGGTCGGATTCGACAATTCCCGCCCCGGCGCGCCGCGCGGCAGGCCGGGCACCGCGATGCCGCGCGCCTTCGGCTTGTCGCGCAGCAGTTCGTGAATATCCTCGGCGTAGGCGTGGCCCTCGACGAAATAGCTGCCGACCACCGCGGTATGGACCGACTCGACCGCGGCCGGGACCTTGAGGCGCCGCTTCACCGCCGCCATGTCGGTCGTCTCTTTGTAAACGACGCGAAAACCCCGCTCGGCGAGATAAGCACCCCAGTCGATGCACGCCAGGCAGGGCGAAGGCAGGTAGATCTCGACCACCGGCTGGGCGTCCGCGGCGCGTGCGGCAGACAGCGGCAGGGCAGCGCAGACGGCGAGAAAAACGAGAAGGAAGCGCGACACGGCAGCTGGCGATCAGGCAAAATGAGGAGGCTTCATTATAAGGCCCGCCCATGTTCCCGACGACCCGCCCGCCCCGCCCCCGCCTGACCGGCCGCATCTTCGCCTATGGCATGGCTGACGTTTTCGGCCTTTCCTGCGTCGCCATCGGCGCCGGCTGGTTCGCCGCCGGCAAGGGCGCGATTATGGCCAATTTTCCGACGTCGACCGCGGAAGCCGTCGTCTGCATCGTCGGCGGCATGACGGTGATGATCTGGTCGGTCGCCCGCATCCTGCGCGAGATCGCCAAACAGGCGCCGGAAATGCAGGCCCGCTACGATGCCTGCATCGCCGCCCACCACCCGGACAAGGTGCGCCGGCCGGACGGCGAATAGCCGGCGCTATCGATCCGGCCAATTGAAGAATGGCGTTTCAAGCGGGATTTCGGAATACACGCAAAGGTCTTCTTCATCGCGGCGTGTCAATCTGACGACGGCGCGAGCAGCAGGAGCAGGAACGGCAGCAGGCTGCGGCAGGCGCGGGCAAGAGTGGACACCCGGCCGTTCTACCCGCCGCCCGCCACCGTCGCCCGCGGCGGCAGCAGGAAATCCCGCGGGGTGCGGCGGAAGCGTTGCCAGAGCGCGACGAGCAGGGCGCCCCCGTGCTCGAAGCGGATGCCGCGGGCGCCGAGCGCGGTGCGCAGCGCCAGTGCAAAGCTGACACCGAGATTGGTGGCGCCGATGAGGGTGACGCCGAGCCCGGCCCAGAGCAGCGTCGTGAGCGGCAGTTCGAAGGCGAAGCCGGTCACCGCGTAGCCGAGGTTGGCCGAGGCGAAGGCGATGTGACGGATGTCGAGCGGCAATCCGAGAATGGTGCCGATGACGCCGGTCGACCCCAGCATGCATCCGAACAGGAAGTTGCCCATGATGCCGCCGAGGTGGTCGGCAATGTAGCCGCCGACCGCCGCCGCGCGCGCGGCGCCGAGCAGCCGGCGCAGCCAGTGCAGGCGGCCGATGCGGATGCCCAGATCGCTGTAGGCGGCACGGTTGTCGAAATAGCCGGTAATCAGTCCCGACAGGTAGAGGTAGAAGCCGGCGATCGCCGCGTGCGGGATCGCCCAGCCGAGCGGATCGAGATCGTCGAGGAGGTGGGCAGCCTTTTCCAGCGCGATGACCGGGTGCCCGGCGAGTTGGCCGAGCCAGTAGGCCAGCGCGAGGGCGACCGGCAGCGCCATCAGGACGTTGCCGGCGATAGCCGCCAGCTGGCTGCGGCAGACCGCGGCGACGACGTCCACCAGACGCTCCAGTTCGGCCTGGCGCGTCGCCCGCACGTCACCGAGCAGCCCGGCGAGGGTCTGCGCCGTCATCGCCGGCTGCTTGGTGGCGACCGTCATGCCGAGCAGGTAGATGGCGACGAAGCCGAGGCCGTAGATCATGCTGAACAGGAAGGCCTCGCCGAAAAGCGGCGCGTGCAGGCCGGCGGCGAAGATCTTGAGCAGGGCCATGCCGCCGATCAGCACTCCGGCGCCGAGCGCCGACCGCCACATCGCGCCATAGTCGGCGCGTGTCTCGCAGATGTAGTGCTCGCCCGAGCGCGCCGCGTTCTCGGTCACGCGCACGGCGAGCAGCGCGGAGAGCTGCGCCATGTAGTGGCCGAGGCTGTTGCGCCGGTTCTCCGCAAGAAAGGCGGCGCGGGTGAAGTCTGCCCACGCCGCGATGGCGTCGTCACGCGCCGTCGCCGCCGTGCAGGCGACGAGAATGGCGACCATCTCGCGCAGCCGTTCGAGGCATTGCTCGCTGCGCGTCAGCAGGTAGCCGAGATGGAGACTGGTGCCGATGCTGAGCGCCCGCTTGCGCACCCGCTGCAGCGTCTCCGCGCACTGGCCGGCGATGACGAACAGTTGACCGCCGTCGTCGAGCGGAGCGGCGGTATCGTCGAGGGCCGCACGCGTCGCGTTGACGAAATCGAGCGCCTCCGCCGAGAGCGCGACGAAGCTGGGCAGATCGGCGTCGAAGCTGGGTGATGCGCGCACCAGTTCGCCCTCGACGCCGAGGCCGCTGATGCGATGGGCGAGGAGCAGTACGGCGTCGAGCATCTGCTCCTCGATCCCGCGCCAGTCGGCGTTGCGCAACTCCTCCTCCGGCGCCAGCAGCGCCCACAGACGGCGCGAATGCCCGGGGGGGATCCGCGCCTGCCAGCGCCAGTCGTCGGGCCGGTCGAAGATGACGTTGATGCAGTCCTTCAGGCGGTTCTCGTCGGGTGCCGGCGGCAGCAGGCGGTTGCACAGGATACGCCACCACTCGGAAAAGAAGCCGGTGCCGGGCAGGATGCCGCTGTCGGTGAAAAAGGTCACCAGGCGGCGGCTGGCGACGAAGCGCACGACATGCCCGCGGAATGCCAGGCGCAGTCCGGCGTCGCCTTCGAGGCGGTCGAGCACCTCGCCATAGCGCGCGTTGGCTTCCTGGTCGCGCCGGCTGCGCGGACGGACGGCGCCGACCAGACGGCGGATCAGGGCGAGCGAGTCGGCCTCCGGGTCGCGGAAGGCATCGAGCGCCGCCGTCAGCCGCTCACCCGCCGCCGGGCGGCGGCCGGGAAGCCAGCGGACGATCCTGGCGAAGATCGACATCAGTCCACTGCCCCACTCACTCGCCGACGCTGATTTTCTGCACGCCACGGATGCGGCACGGCTCCTCCCCGGTCGTCTCGGGCAACAGGTCGCGGAACTCGGCGATGAGGCCGAGGGACAGGAAATTGGAGCGGCATCGTATGAGTATCTTCGCTCCTGCAACCCATCGTCAACCGGGGCTTCCCGCCTGTACGAGCGAATCAACAACATCCACATTGAAAGGATGCGGTGGCTTTGAAGGCGCGCAAAAGCGGTGAGGCGTCCGGAGGTGTAGCCCGGGGTGTCGGACAGGGTGGTGGGCGAGGCGCCGGCAGCGGAGGCTCTGCGTTTGTCGGCCGGGCAAGTCAGGCGTTGCGACCGGCATGCGTTCCGGCTTTGCCGCCCGGTATAATGCGCGCTGGCGTCGGCCGCCGCGGTCGGCAATGGGAGGAGGTCTGGCATGGATTTATGGGCATGCCCCGCAGTCGTCACCGGGGCGGCGTCGGGTCTGGGAGCCGAAACGGCACGCTATCTGAGCGAGGCGGGAGCGCGGGTGACGTTGATCGACATCGACGCCGACGGTGTGAATCGGGTGGCCGAGGATATCGGCGCGCTGGCGATTCACTGCGACGTTGCCGACTCGCAGTCGGCCGAAGCGGCGATCGCCCGGGCACGTGCGGCGCATGGCGCGGCGCGGGTACTCGTGCACTGCGTCGGGCGCGGCCACAACGAGCCGATCCTCGGCGCCGGCGGGCCGATGCCGCTCGATGATTTCCGGCAGCTCGTCGAGGTCAACCTGATGTCGACCTTCAACATGATTCGCCTCGCCGCTGCCGACATGGCGAGCCTGCCGCCGCAAGCCAACGGCGAGCGCGGCGTCATCCTGTCCACGGCGTCGGTCTCGGCTTACGAGGGCCAGAGCGGCGAGGCCGCCTATTCCGCCTCCAAGGGCGGCGTCGTCAGCATGATCCTGCCGGCGGCCCGCGAACTCGGCCCGCTGGGAATCCGCGTCGTCGGCATCGCGCCCGGACTGTTCGGGACGCAGACGCTGTTCGACATGGAGAAGAACCTGGATTCCCGCCTGGCCCGGCAGATCCCGTTTCCGCACCGCTTCGGCGATCCTGCCGAGTTTGCCATGCTCGTCCTGCACGTCATCAAGAACGTCATGATCAACGGCAGCGTCCTGCGCCTCGACGGTGGCTATCATCGCTGAGCCGGCGCCGCCCGAAAGCGGGAGAAACGGCCGGTGAGCAGGACGGTCGTCCTCTATCTCGTTTCGCATGCATCGGGCGAACTCGTCGAGATGCTGGCGCGCAACGCCGTTACCCAGCTTGCGGGAGTCGAGGTCAGGCGGCGTCTATGGAAGATGGTCCGCCGCCTCGATCAGGTGCCGGAAATCCTCGGCGTGCTCGCTGCCGCGCCGGGCTTCGTCCTGCACAGCATCAGCGACAGCGATGTCCGCGAAGCCCTCGAGGAGGGTTGTCGGCATCTCGGCATTCCCTGCCAGTTCGCGCTCGAGCCGTTGATCGGTCAACTCGCCGAGTACACCGGGGCTGCCGTGCTGTCGCAACACAAGTCCGGCACCGCCTTCGACGAAGACTACTTTCGCCGCGTCGAGGCGATGAAGTACACGCTCGCGCATGACGACGGGCTCGCCAGCGACGATCTCGACGGCGCCGACGTCATCATCGTCGGAGTCTCGCGCGCGACCAAGACGCCGACCTGCATGTATCTGGCCTCGCGCGGAATCAAGGCGGCGAACGTGCCGCTGGTGCCGGGAGCGCCGCCGCCAGCCGGGCTCCTGCACGCGAACGGGCCGCTGATCGTCGGTCTCACCGTCGATCCGGCGCGCCTGGCGATGATCCGCGCGGCCCGCCTGACGGCGCTCAGGCACGAGTCGAACGGCGACTACGCCGATCTCGATGCGCTACGCAAGGAGGTTCTCGAAGCGCGCCGCCTGTTCATCCGTCACGGCTGGCCGATCATCGATGCCAGCCATCGCTCGATCGAGCAGACCGCGTCGATGATCATCGACATGCTGCGCAAGCGGGCCGGCGCGACGCATTGATCTGCCGGGTGGCGATGCCGGCGACGAGAGGACAGGAAACCGAAACACCCTCCCGCGAGTATTTCCGCTTGCAACGCATCGTCAACCGGGAATTCGCGCCTGCATTTGCGGCGCCCCGCAACCCCCGCAACCCCCGCTGCCCGTCCCTGCCGGAAACCCGCAAGACGCCGGCTACCCGGCGGTTTGCGGCCCTTCGGCATGCATACTCCGGTCAGGTAGCTTCAGCGGTCCTCTTCTAACACGCGACCCGCTAATCGAATTCGAAATCCGGCGTTGGCGACACGATCGGCTCGCCCGGATGGTGCACGATATCTCCCGGATCGCTTCGCTGTACCGGCGCGGAACTCACTGGCTGGCCGGAAAACGCCCTGAAACCGGCGTCGACCGCGGCGACTGTGTTCGTCATCGGCGGCGAACAGGTTTACCGCGAGGCGATGCCTGGTTCCCGGCGACTGCTACGGTCGACCGGGAAGAAATGGCAAGAACCCAGGGAGCCGGGTTCGCATTCGCGACATATCGCCGACGGGCAAGCTGATGCCCGGCAACGGGAAACGGAGACTTGGTCCCTTTGCCCCCTTGACCGCTATCGACTCACGGCTTTCCGCCGCCCTTCGCACCGCCACCGGCATTGCCTCCAGCGTTGCCGCCCGCCTTGCTTCCGGCGGCGGTCGTCACGCCGCCGGCATTGGCCGAGGCATGGCCGAGGCCGGTGGTAATGCCGCTCGACTGACCATGGGCTGCGTTGCCGGCCCCGGTGACCACGCCCTTGCCACCGCCCGCCGTACCGCTCGACCCGGTGACCACGCCCTTGCTTCCGCCCGGCGCGCCGCCTGACCCGGTCACGACGCCCTTGCTCCCATCCGAGGCGACCCCGGAAGCGGTGGCGACGCCCTTGGCCTTGCCGGCCGAAGTCCCCTGGCCGGCAGCGGTGGTCACGGAGTTATCCACCCTGTTGGTTGCCACGACGGTCTGCTTGCCGCTCACGACGGGGCCCAGCTTGTAACCCATGGTATTGGCGATCTTGCCCCAACCCATGCCCGACGCCCGCATCTGGAGAACGCCGTCGGTCGTCGTCGTGCCCTCAGGCCCCACGTAGGTCCTGCCGATCAGGGCGCCCTGCAGCTCGGCGGCTGTGGGATTGGTGATCCCCTCGCTGGCGAGCTGGGTCTGGGCCAACGACAGTGCGATGCGGACGTTGCCATAGCCCATGGGTTTGGTCGGCGAGGAGAATGTGGTCGAATACGGCGGCGGGCCGCCGGCCACCGCCGGATCGGTCAGCGTGATGGGGGCGCCGGTACGCAGCCCATTGACCAGCGATGCGGAGTTTTCCGGAGACCCGGCGAAGTCGCTGAAACCCGCCGTCAGCTTGCCGGAAGGCGTGGTGGCGGTGGCCGGCACCGGATCGGCGACGGCCGGCGAGCACACGGCACCTGCCAGGGCGATGAGCAGCGCGGCACAGCGGACGGCGTTGAGTGTTGGCGAGGTCATGGGATGTCTCCTTGCGTCAAAGGGTGCCGATCGATTTTTCGGTCTGCGTGATGATCTCGACGGCGGTGGAAGAATCGACGATTACCCCGCCATCCTTCTTGGCGACCACTCGCATGCGGGTGGTGTTAGGGGTCAATGCCTCCAGTTCGATTTCGATGTTGCGGTCGCCGGCCTTGGCCAGCAGCCGTTCCCCGTACTCGATCTTCTCGCTTCCGTCCGGTTTGATGCCCATGCGTTTCAGCGCAGTCATCGCCGCCGAGCGGACCCGGGGCAGCGGCGCCGTAAAGGTCCGATAGGCTATGCCGCCCAGTTGGTGATTGGCGGCAACACCGCCGCCGACCGCCGCGGCCGTAAGCGCAACAGCGGCGCAACCGCTGGCAGCGAACGCGAACAGCATGACGGCGAAGAAGGTTGGAAAGCGGTATGCCATGCTCCGCAGCGTCACGAACCGGAAAGCAATTGTACACAAGCCCTCTGCCCAGGCTGGCCAGTATCGGCCCCACCGGATACAGCCGAGGAAGGACAAGAAATTCGACGATTATTGTAAAGCTATCTATGCTCCTTCAACCGGCCGTCAACCGGGAATTTCCGCCCTGACTTTCTCGGCACCCCGCAACATCCGCCGCCATTTCACGGCAGCAGCCCGCAGAACGCCGGCTTTCTGGCGGAATTTGGGTCTCTGGCATATATTCTCCCGTCAGGCGGGCTCAGCAGCCCTCTTCTACCACGCAATCCGCTGATGGACCATGCCGGAACCAGACACCTCGTCGATGCGCGCCGGCCGCGTCGCCCAGGCAAGCCGCGCGGCACAACTGACGGGAAAATGAAAAACCCCCGCAGGTCTCCCTGCGGGGGCTGTCGCGGTCGACCCGCGAAAAGGGCCGGATTCCCGATCAGGCCTCGACGGTCTCGGCGACTTCCACGAAGGCCGGGATCTGGTCGAAGTTCATGTAGCGGTAGATGTCGGCGGCCTTGGCGTTCACCACCTGGATGTACTGCATGTACTCATCCCTGGTCGGGATCTTGCCCAGCAGCGCGCACATCGCCGCCAGTTCGGCGGAGCCGAGGTAGACCTGGGTGTCGATGCCGAGACGGTTCGGGAAATTGCGGGTCGAGGTCGACATCGCCGTGCTGCCCTTCCTGATCTGCGCCTGGTTGCCCATGCACAGCGAGCAGCCCGGCATTTCCATGCGGGCGCCGGCCTTGCCGAGGACGCTGTAGTAACCTTCCTCGTTCAGCACCATGGCATCCATCTTGGTCGGCGGGGCGATCCACAGGCGGGTCGGGATGTCGGACTTGCCGTCCAGCACCTTGCCGGCGGCGCGGAAGTGGCCGATGTTGGTCATGCACGAGCCGATGAAGACTTCGTCGATCCTGGTGCCGGCGACTTCGGACAGCACCTTGACGTCGTCCGGGTCGTTCGGGCAGGCGCAGATCGGCTCGGTGACTTCGGCCAGGTCGATCTCGATCACGGCGGCGTACTGGGCGTTGGCGTCGGCCTCGAGCAGCGTGCCATTGGCGATCCACTCTTCCATGGCGGCGATGCGGCGCTTCAGCGTGCGGGCATCCTGGTAACCTTCGGCGATCATCCACTTCATCAGGGTGATGTTGGAGCGCATGTACTCGACGATCGGCGCCTTGTTCAGCGCCACGGAACAGGCGGCGGCGGAACGCTCGGCGGCGGCGTCGGAGAGTTCGAAGGCCTGTTCGACCTTGAGATCCGGCAAGCCTTCGATTTCGAGGATGCGGCCGGAGAAGACGTTCTTCTTGCCCTTCTTCTCGACGGTCAGCAGGCCCTGCTTGATCGCCCACAGCGGAATGGCATTGACCAGGTCGCGCAGGGTGATGCCGTCCTGCATCTGGCCCTTGAAGCGGACCAGCACGGATTCCGGCATGTCGAGCGGCATGACGCCGGTGGCGGCGGCGAAGGCGACCAGACCGGAACCGGCCGGGAAGGAGATGCCGATCGGGAAGCGGGTGTGCGAGTCGCCGCCAGTGCCGACGGTATCCGGCAACAGCAGGCGGTTCAGCCAGGAGTGGATGACGCCGTCGCCCGGACGCAGCGCGACGCCGCCGCGGGTGCTGATGAAGGACGGCAGTTCGCGATGCATCTTGACGTCGACCAGCTTCGGATAGGCGGCGGTGTGGCAGAAGGACTGCATCACCATGTCGGCTGAGAAGCCAAGGCAGGCCAGATCCTTGAGTTCGTCGCGGGTCATCGGGCCGGTGGTGTCCTGGGAACCGACGGTGGTCATCTTAGGTTCGCAATAGGTGCCCGGCAGGATGCCCTTGCCTTCCGGCAGGCCGCAGGCGCGGCCGACCATCTTCTGGGCCAGCGAGTAGCCGGTGCCCGGATCTTCCGGCTGCTGCGGCAAGCGGAACAGCGTCGAGGCCGGCAGGCCCAGGGCTTCACGCGCCTTGGTCGTCAGGCCGCGGCCGACGATCAGCGGAATGCGGCCGCCGGCGCGGACTTCGTCGAGAATGACCATGGTCTTGAGCTGGGATTCGGCGATCACGGCGCCGTTCTTGGTGGCGGTGACCTTGCCGCTGGCGCCGTCGACCTTCAGTTCGATCTCGTCGCCCATGTCCATCTGGCCGGCGTCGATTTCGATCGGCAGCGCGCCGGCATCTTCCATCGTGTTGAAGAAGATCGGGGCGATCTTGGAACCGAGGCAGACGCCGCCGAAACGCTTGTTCGGCACGAAGGGGATGTCCTCGCCGGTGAACCACAGCACCGAGTTGGTCGCGGACTTGCGCGAGGAACCGGTGCCGACCACGTCGCCGACATAAGCGATCAGGTTGCCCTTCTTGGCCAAGGCTTCGAGTTGCTTGATCGGGCCGCGCGAACCCGGCTCGTCGGCTTCGATGCCGGGACGCGGGTTCTTCAGCATGGCCAGGGCGTGCAGCGGAATATCGGGACGCGACCAGGCATCGGGGGCCGGCGACAGGTCGTCGGTGTTGGTTTCGCCGGTGACCTTGAAGACGGTCAGCTTCTGCGAGGCCGGCACGGCCGGGCGCGAGGTGAACCACTCGCCGTCGGCCCACGATTGCATGACAGCCTTGGCGTTGGCGTTGCCGCCCTTGGCCAGTTCGGCGACATCGTGGAAGTAATCGAACACCAGCAGCGTCTTCTTCAGACCTTCGGCGGCGACGGCGCCGCAGGCGGCGTCAGCCAGCAGGTCGATCAGCGGCTTGACGTTGTAGCCGCCGAGCATGGTGCCGAGCAGCTCGGTAGCCTTTTCCCGGGAAATCAGCGCGCAGGACTCCTCGCCCTTGGCAACCCTGGCCAGGAACTCGGCCTTGACCTTGGCTGCGTCATCGACACCGGCCGGCACACGATAGGTGATCAGTTCGACCAGCGCGGCTTCCTCACCGGCCGGGGGATTCTTCAGCAGGGCGACCAGTTCGGTGGTCTGTTGCTTGGACAGGGGCAGCGGCGGGATACCGAGGGCTGCACGCTCGGCAACGTGGGCGCGGTAGGCTTCAAGCACGGCGACTTCCTTTCGTAAGGGCTTGCACTGGGAAAAGATTCATTCTACGACAACCGCAGCCGTCGCATGGTTCGGCGTATTGCTTCCCCAGGGCCGGCTTGCAACTCTTATATATTATATATTAACAAACCCGCTTGCCGGCATCGCCGCGACATCGGGCGGCGAGCGCGCGGTGAATTTGCCCATATTTTGGGCGTCGACCGTGGAATCCCCTGTTTCCGACAGAAACTGCCGGTTATCCCGAGCTTGTCCACAGGCTTACCCGACCGAAAAGGGGACAAGCCCGGACGCCAGCGCCGGCAGTCCGTGGCGGCGGCGGGCGCGGGCGCAGGCGTCGTCGGTGGTGGCGAATTCGCGGCACGGCGACGGCCGGGCGTCGTAGATCGTGCAGGCGACGGCTTTTCCAACCTCCCCGGCCAGCGCGACGCATAGCGGTTCGCTGGCGTCGGTGCCGGCCATGCGGACGATGGCTGACGTTACCGGCACCGTCATCTCGCGCGGCACGCCGGCCCCCCAGGCGAAGGCGCCCCCGGCCAGCTCGGCCGGGTGGAAATCGACGCGGAAGGCGGCGCAGCAAGCGCCGCAGCCTTGGCAGACGTTCATCGCAGGCTCGCGCGGCAGCGCCAGAGTCCGTGGCCGGAAGCGAGGTATTTTTTCTCGAAGGGGGTCAGCGGATCGTCGGTCGCATACGGCTCGGGGCTCACCGGCTGGCCGGTCATCAGGGTCAGCGCCTGCGCCATTTCCTCGATATAGATACGCCAGTTGCTGCGGCATTCGAGTTCGCCGCCGAGTTCCAGCCAGACGGGAAACACCGCATGGCCGTGCCAGCGCCGCGCCAGATGGCCGATCTTCGGCCACGGATTGGGGTAAAGAACGTAATGGCGAGCGAGGCGAACGCCGTTTTCGGCCAGCAGCCGCCAGAAATCGACCAGATTGGCGCGGATCAGCAAAGCGTTGGCCGGCAGCGGCAGCGGCTTTCCGCGCCCGAGACGGTCGGCCGACTGGTCGACGCCGACGACGAAACTCTCCGGGCAAGCCGCGGCGATGCATCGCGTGCTCCAGCCGACGCCGCAGCCGGCATCGAGAATCAGCGGCGCTTCCGGCTGCCAGGCGTCGCGCGCCGCCAGCACGGCGGCGCAGGCCGCCCGGTTGTGGTCGAGTATCGGCTTGCGGAACGGGTGCGCAAGGTGGCGGCGGACCAGCGTTTCCAGATCACGGTGCGGACCCATCTGGGCGCTGGCGATGAATCGCGAGTTTCCGCTCATGCGGCGAGCGGCAGTTCGTCCAGGATGCCGGCGGCGGCCAGCGCCGCGTCGATCGCGAGCGCCCCCTTGAGCGGCCGCAGGCGCTGGTACAGCTCGCCGGCCTCCGGGTAATTGCGGCGCAGCAGCCCCAGCCATTGCTTGAGCCGCCCGCCGGCATGCTCGGGCGCGACCTTCCGTCTGACGCCGCGCCAGTAAGGCGCTACCCACGGGGCGATGGCGGCCCAGCCGCCGACCGCCTCGCCGCGCGCGCGCCGCGCCAGCAACGGGTCGGCAACCGCCCCGCGCCCGAGCATGATGTCGGCGCAGCCGGTTTCCTGCTGGCAGCGGACGAAATCCCCGACGGTCCACACCTCGCCATTGGCGATGATCGGAATGGCGACCGCCGCCCGCAGCTTGTCGATCCACATCCAGCGCGCCGGCGGACGATAACCGTCGAGCCTGGTCCGGCCGTGCACGATCAGTTCGTCGATGCCGCCGGCGGCCAGCGCCTGCGCGCAGTCGACGGCGAGGTTTGTGTCGTCGATGCCGAGGCGCATTTTTGCCGTAAACGGCAGGTCGACCGGAACCACAGCGCGCACGGCGCTGGCGATTGCGTAAAGCAGTTCCGGCTCGCCGAGCAGTGCCGCGCCGCCGCGATGGCGGTTGACGGTCGGCGCCGGGCAGCCGAAATTGAGGTCGATCCCGGCCGGATTCAGCGTCACCAGCCGGCGCGCGTTCTCAGCCATGAAACGCGGGTCCGAGCCGAGCAACTGCACGCGCATCGGCGTCCCGGCGGCGGTGCGGCTGCCGTTGCGCAGTTCCGGGCAGATCCGCTGCCAGGCCTTGACCGGCAGCACGCTGCCCGAGACGCGGACGAATTCGCAGATTCCCCAGTCGTAACCGCCGATGGCCGTCAGCACGCCGCGCAGCACGTCGTCGGCGAGCCCTTCCATCGGGGCGAGGAGAATGCGGGGCATCGGATTTCCGGGGCGGGCGCTGAACAGGCGCGCATTATAATCCGCGCCATGCTGCGCCTCGTCCTCGACACCAATGTCGTCCTCGACCTTATTCATTGGGCCAACACCGACGCGGTACCGATCATGGCCGCGATTGCGGGCGGGCAGGTCGCATGCCTGGCCGACACCGGGACGCTGGACGAGCTGCAACGCGTGCTGACCTACCCGCAGCTCGGATTGACACCGGAAATGGCGGTTGACCGTTACCGCCGCTACACCGGCCTCGTGCACCTGGTTCCCGACGGCGAGGCGCCGCCGCTGCCGCGCTGCAAGGACCGCGACGACCAGAAGTTTCTCGAACTCGCCGCCCGCGCCGGCGCCGACTGGCTGGTCAGCAAGGACAGGGCGCTGCTGAAACTGCGCGGACGGACGAAACTGGGCTTCCGGATACTGAAACCGGCCGACGCGTCAGCCCTGATTCACTCCTGACGCCGCCGGAACACCCACCTCCGCTCGTCCGAAACCTCCGGCGCGAAGGCGTAGCCGTCGTAGTCGAAACCCTTCAAGCCTTCCGGCTCGTGCAGCCGGTTGACCACGGCGTAGCGCGTCATCCGGCCGCGGGCGCGTTTGGCGAAGAAGGCGATGATCCGGTAGCGGCCGGACTTCCAGTC
>WBZP01000499.1_pt1 | contig 52958 bp, 37 predicted proteins | sample 5204301 | NCBI WGS metagenome assembly WBZP01 (sample SAMN12412401, study PRJNA552823) | activated sludge metagenome | isolation source: activated sludge from nitrification reactor of wastewater treatment plant... | place: USA: Pennsylvania | collected 2017
TCACCAATCGCCCAGCCCCGGAGGGGCCCAACATGTCAGACAACGAACACCCAACTTCCTCCCAGCCCCGGAGGGGCGTAACAACAGTCGACTATGAAGGAGGGACGTGGGGCGAGGGACGAGGGACGAGGAAATGTGGTGAGAGGAAATGTGGTGAGAGGAAATGTGGTGAGAGGAAATGTGGTGAGAGGAAATGTGGTGAGAGGAAGGGTGTGTCGGAATCAAGCTGCATACTGAATACCGCAAACCGCGTACCGCCTACTGCCAACCGCCTACCGCCTACTGCTCCGAAAATCATATGAAACAAAAAAGGGCGAAGAAAAACCTTCGCCCTTTTGAAATATACCGCTACCGCCTTACTGCTTGATCAGGCGGATCGATTGGGTTTCGGATCCGTAGGATACGCGGACGAAATAAATGCCCGGCGACAGATTGCTGAGGTCGTACTTCCGCAGGTCATGCGCTTTCAGATTTTCCGACGCGTGGAAGAGCGCCTTTCCGTACACATCCACCACATCGATCTGCACATCCGCCGCGGACTCGTTGCTGAAGTTGATGTCCACCACGCCCGTGCTCGGGTTCGGGTAGATACCGAAGCTGCGTCGCGCCAGGGTCGTCGTGCTGTGGTTGTAGCGGATGCACACCACCGTGCTCACGGTGATCGCATCGAACGCTTCGCAGTTGTTCGCGTCGGTCACCAGCACCGAGTACACACCGGCCGCGGTAACATCCAGCGTCTGGTTGGTGGAATTGTCCGACCACAGGTACTGATAACCCGCGCCGGCATCCAACGTGAGTGTGGCTCCGTTGCAGATGGTGGTATCGGGGCCCAGGTCTACGACCGGTGCCGGGAACAGGTAACCGATTGTAACCGTGGCGAAATCAGGACAGCCGTCGTAGTCGGAAACTTGGACCGTGTAGGTGCCGGGAGCCAGGTTGTTGACCGTTGCGGTGGTGTCGCCGTTCGGGAACCAGAGATAGGAATACGGGGTCGTACCACCGGATCCGCTTGCTGTCGCAGTTCCGTCTTCCCCATTCTGACAGGTTGCTCCTGTGGAGGAAACAATGCTGGCGACGATGCCGGAGCTGTTGGCTACCGTGCCCGTCACGATCTGCTGACAGCCGTCGGCATTGTCGGTGATCGTGACTTCGTATATGCCCGCAGCCAGTCCCGTAGCGCTGGCGCCGGTGCTAACATTCGGGTTCCAGGAATAGCTGAAGTTACCGCTGCCGCCCGTGGTCTGCACACTCGCCGTGCCGTCGGAGGCCAAACAGGTTGCCGGGGTGGTACTGATGGAAGCGCTGAAGCCGGCGAGGCCGTGCACTTCCGCCGTATCGGAGATCGTGCAGTTGTTCGAGTCGGTTACTTCGACGATGTAGGTACCGGCGCTCAGGTTCGTGATCTGGCTGGTGGTTTGTGGCGGGGTGGTGTTCCACAGATAGCTATAAGGGCCCGTGCCGCCACCGACCGTACAGACCACACTGCCGCTCTGGCCGCTGCAGTTCACATCCTGCGCGGTGGTCGAGATCGTGAGGGCTGCGGGCTCGGTGATCGTCACCTGGTTCGTGGTAGAACAACCGGCCGGAATGCTGATGTCGACCGTATAGGTTCCAGGCGCGAGGTTGCTGACGTTTTGCGTCTGGTAGCCGCCGGGCGTCCACAGAATGTCGAACGGCCCGCTGCCTGTAATGTTCAGACTGGCCGAACCGTCGTTGGCGCCGTTACAACTGATGTTGGTCGAAGTAACCGTAGCCACCGGCGAGGGCTGCACATCGATCACCACCGGGAACTGCGATGCGCCTATCGGCGTACCGTCGTCCGTCGCGATGATCATGAGGTTGTTGAGTCCGAGGTTCGACGCCTGGGCGACGACCTGCACGGTGAAGTTGGCGGTATTACCCGGCAGCGAAGTCACCGTAACGCCGCTCATCGTGGTGGAAGTGGAAACCGTGGTGATCTGTCCCTGCTCCGGAGAGAGGAACACGCCTTCGATCAGGAGCGTATCGCCGGCGCAGACGCGCAGCGTATCACAGGCCTGAGCCGAGTTCAGGATCGGGGGCACGTTGCTTCCGCTTTGTGCCAGGTTGAAGACGAAGGATTGGTTGTCGAGCGCGTCGATACCGTCGTTGTTGCCGTAGGGTCCGTCGTACGAAGAGCCGGTCTGGTCGAACAATCCGATCTGAATGTAGTCGGTGCCGTTACCCTGGTTCACACCAACGGTTGCCGGCGTTCCGCCGAAACCGCCGGAGCCGCCGGAAGCGTCACCGGTGGTCCATTGCATGTCCTGATAACAGAAGCCGACGTTTTGTCCGGGCGGCAGCAGGGGATCCCAACCGTTGGTCAGGATGAGCTGGAAGGTGTTGCCCAAGCTGTCGTGCTGACTGAAATAACCGACATTCTCCCACTGAACGATCAGGTGCGAGTTGGTCAGTTGATAGTACACGATGCCGCTCAGCGGACCGCGGGTATCGACGTCGGCCCAGAAGGGCGCGATCATCGAGTAGGTCGGATCCGGAAACGAGTTGGCTGTGAACGTCGCGTAAGGAGCGCCGATGGAAACGTTGCCGTTGTTGTTGATGTACACCTCGTACAACTGCACGTCATAGAACGCGAACGGAAACCCGAGCGGGATCGCAACGGTCGACCAGTCGTCGTTGCGGTAGTCGGGCGGAAGACCCGGACCGCCGCTGCCGCCCGAACCGTCGAACTGCGCAACCTGCCAGGTTGAGTCACGGGGGATCCAGCAGGCACAACCGTTGGTTGTGTTTACCGAATTTCCCGGGTTGACATTCTCGGCAACACGCGCCGGGTTCTTTCCGAGAGCGTCGTAGTTGACGAACTGCTCCCTGCCGGTAAGTTTCCCGTCCAGTTTTGCCTGATTGATTTTTCGCATGTCAACGGTTTTCACATCGACCTGGGAAAACAGCGGCGATGCAAAGAACAAGATGACACCAATGAGTAACGTAACTCGTTTTGTCATGACTACTAGTACTATAAGAGATAGATGGAATTGGGCTGTGGTGACAGCGGATTTAGATCATCAATTTACCAAAGGCCCCCGAATGCCGCAAAAATATTCCGCGAACAAAACCCCGGAAAGGCAGTAAAATCAAGGGTTTTCGGACATTAACAAATGAGGGACGAGGAAAATGGAGGAACGAGGAGCGAGACCGTGACCGAGGAAAAGGAGGTGCGGGGGTTAGGGACGAGGGGCGAGGGGCGAGCGACGAGGGACGTGGAAAAGAGGGAACGAGGAACGAGACCGTGACCGAGGAAAAATAGGCGCGAGGAACCTGCTATCTGCGTACTGGCTACTGGCTTCTGCCTTCTGACCTTCGTGTCCTGTGAAAACCTCTGCGTCCTCGGTGGTTTCAAGCCCGCGAGGTGAGTTGCAAGGAGCGTGACCGAGACCGGGAGAAAAAGATGCGAGGTACGAGGTGCGGGATGTGTGTAATCTGCAAACTGCAAACTGAACACACCAATCAATTCTGTACGATTCACCCAACACCCAGCCCCGGAGGGGCCCAACATGCCAGACCGCGAACACCCTATTGCTACCCAGCCCCGGAGGGGCGTAACAACAGTCGGCTATGAAGGAGATGAGGGGTGCGAGGGACGGGGAAAAAGGAACGAGGAACGAGACCGGGACCGATGGAAAAGAGATGCGAGGTACGAGGTGCGTGATGCGAGGAACGTTTTATATGCAAACTGAACAAACCAAACAATTCGGTACGATCCACCCAACACCCAGCCCCGGAGGGGCCCAACATGCCAGACCGCGAACACCCTATTGCTACCCAGCCCCGGAGGGGCGTAACCGCCGTCGACTATGAAGGGGGGACGTGGGGCGAGGAAAAGGAGGTGCGTGATGCGAGTTGCGAGGTGCGTGCAATCTGCCTATTGCCAACCGCCCTCCGTGTCCTCTGCGAAACCCTCTGCGTCCTCTGTGGTTTCAAGCCCGCGAGGTGATTTGCGAGGAGCGTGACCGAGACCGAGGGAAAGAAGGTGTGAGGTGCGAGGTGCGTTCAATCTGCCTACTGCCAACCGCCTACTGCAATCCGCCTACCGCCCTCCCGGGCAACATTATAATCGACGCCTATATCAACCATCGCGCGGCCCCGCACGGGGCCTTCGTCCTATAGAAAAACGACGTGCCTACGGATACCACACGCCCCAGTGGGGCGTCCTTCCGTGCTGATCAAGGGCATCCCGCCAATCGCGGTCCCCGACAATTCGTGTGTTGTCGTTTTGACGGATACCCCTACGGGGTATTGAGATTGATCGATCTGCCGCGTGCAAAAAGAAGGAGGCCCCTGCGGGGCCGGGGAAAGGGGCGGCGTGGGGCGAGGGACGGGGAAAAGTGGTACGTGATGCGAGGTGCGAGGTACAAGGAGGGAGCAAACGCAAAACAAACTGCCCACTGCATGCTGCCTACTGCAAACTGAGCACACCAATCAATTGAACACAATCCACCAAACAACCTAGCCCCGGAGGTGCGAAATAACCGTCAACTATGAAACGTGGAAGAAACATCGTCGGCTCTACATCACGGGTTAATCTTCCGTGCCGAATGATGTATCCGCAGAATGGTCACCTGCTGTCGTACAACCCGATAGAATATTCTGTAGTTGCCTACAATCAATTCTCGAACAGCAGGATCACTTTTTTCAGGTACAACACGTCCTGAAAGCGGGAACGTGGACAAGTGCTCCACTGCCTCGATGATCTTGGACGTAAAACGAAGGGCATAGAACCTGGAGTCCAGTGCAATAAAATCAAAGATGTGCCGAAGGTCCGATACAGCGCGGCGAGTCCAAACTATCTGAGCCATTTGGCCACCTGTTTCTTAACAGTAGCGTGGGCTACCGTCTTTCCAGCTTTCGCCTCTTTCAATCCTTCTTCGATCTTCTCCAATACCAATAACCGCTCTACCAGCTCATCGAGCTTGAACTCCTTGGGGAACTCGTTAAGGGTTTGTACGACCATGGCCTTTTTCATAGTTCAAATATAATGAAACGAATCGACGAGCGCGGGAAATGAGGGGCGAGATGCGAGGGACGAGGGACGGGGAAAAAGGAACGAGGGACGAGACCGAGACCGAGGAAATGAGGTGCGTGATGCGAGGTGCGAGGTGCTTGCAATCTGCCTACTGCCAACCGCCTACTGCAATCCACCAACCACCCTCCGTGTCCTCCGTGAAACCCTCTGCGTCCTCTGTGGTTTCAAGCCCGCGAGGTGTGTTGCGAGGTGCGTGGCGCGTGCAATCTGCTTACTGCCTACTGCCCTCTGCCTACTGCAAACCGCCTACTGCTTGCCGCCTACCACCCACCATCTCCCCTGCTCTGGCACGCAACGCCGCCACCACATCCGCATTCAACTCCATCGGCATCGAACCTGCACCGGCGCTCTTGGAGAGCTTCTCGCCCGAGGGCGACAAGAGGAGCGGATGATGATAGCGCAACACCTTCGCGGGGCCCCACAACTTTTCCGACAACCACAGCTGCACCGCCGTCGACTCGAGGAGGTCCTCGCCGCGCACCAGCAGGTCGATTTGGAGATCGTGATCATCCGTCAGCGACGTGATTTGATACGCCGGCAGACCGTCCCGCCGCCGCAACACCACATCACCCATTCTTTCGCGGAGGTTGACGCGCACCGCACCCAGGAAGCCGTCCTCCCACTCTACCGTTTTCTCCGGAGCCCGCAGTCGCCACAAGGTATCCGGCGCGTCGAACGGCAGATACATTTCCGCACAGCCGCCCGGACAACCCACTCCCACCCACTCGCTCACCTCCCTGCGCGAGCAGCGACAGGCATAGAGTATTCCCAGTCCCTTCAGTTGCTCCAACACCACGCGGTACCGCGACAACCGCAGCTCCTGGCGATAACTTTTATAAAACTCCTCCTCCGTACGCGGACCAAAAGCCGGCACAATGTCCAACGACTTCAGACACCGAAACACATCGCTCAAATACTCCGGCCGAAACCGCTCCCGGTCCAGATCATCGATCCGCAAGCCCAACAACGCCCCGTGCCGCTTCGCCAGCTCCTCCTGCACCAGGAACGCCAGCAGGTTGCCTGAGTGGAGATAGCCGGAAGGGGTTGGGGCGAGACGGCAGTTCATGAGGGACGAGGAAGGGAGGTGCGAGGAACGAGACCGTGACCGAGGGAATTTGGTGCGTGATGCGAGGTGCGAGGGAAGGGAGTTGCGAGGAACGTGACCGAGACCGAGGAGGGGAGATACGAGGTGCGGAGAAGGTAGTTACGAGGAACGTGGCCGTGACCGAGGAAGGGAGTTGCGAGGAGCGTGACCGAGACCGAGGAGGGGAGATACGAGGTGCGGAGAAGGTAGTTACGAGGAACGTGTCCGTGACCGAGGAAGGGAGATACGACGTACGAAGATAAAAAGCACCGCAATCCGCCTACTGCCAACCGCCTACTGAAATCTGACCACCGCCCTCCGTGCCCTCTGTGCATACCTCTGAGTCCTCAGTGGTTTCAAGCGAGGCGAGGTAGGAGACCGAAGTTATGGCGCAGGCAGAGCAATATTACTGCTCAACCAACCAGATACCTCACCACACTCTCCCAATCCGGAAACTTTTCGGTACCGAAATGTATGAACTCGCCGGTGAAGCGCTCGGAGCCGTTGTGGCCGTGTCGGTCGTCGATGAGGTAATCGCCCTGGTTGAGATGTTTATTGTGCGACAGGATCAACCGCTTGTAGGCCGACTTGCCCAGGTGCTGCTTCACCCACACCACCTTATCGTGCCAGGCGGTCGGATTCTCCCAGGGGGCCGTGGAGAGTATGTAAGTATCGAAATGCTCGCTTAGCAATTGGAATCCCTCAATGGCCCCGGGCATGGGCTTCATCTTTGAAAAAATATGCGGCACTTCGTCGAGTCGATGCTCGTACTGTTTCAACTCTGCTTCTGTCAGGCTGCCAATAGCTGATTTGAAGTCGACCAATACATTGTCCATATCGACGTAGACGATTTTTTTCATGCTACTATTTCATTCCTTCCAACACGAATATAACGAATATGTTTTGCGCTATACCTTAGTGATTGCGCCGCAAATTAATCTGTGTTAAAACACCAACCTACATCTCGATGAGGGAGTTATTCTTTCCTATATACAAGTCCTATGGGATTGTCGGTTAGTCGAAAAAATGGCACTTGCATTAAGATTAGAATTACCCCCGATGAGGCGCGTCCCATATATTTTTGATTGATAAAGTCGCGGGTAATTGTACCCTCGGACAACAGCTTGTTAATTGCTTGTTTAAATATCTCGATTTTTATTTTCTGCCTATTCCCATTTGATGTTATGCGTGTAACTTCACTCCAGTTTACAGTCAATATTCTGTTTCTTTTGCCATTTTCTCTTGTCAATTCTTTCCCCTGAAGTGGCATGATATACTTTTCCCAAATACCCTCAAACGATTTCTCATTTGCTGCTTTTGCGGGCTGTTTGAATGGGGTATGGGTGTTAAGGTGCAGGATTTCAATTCTTAATTTATCTGCGACCTTTAATGCGTCAGGTAGAAAAAAGCCGTCCGTAGCCATTACCGCCTTTGTGCAATCGAAATAGTCCTTTGCTCCATGGAGCTCCATAATCATTTGCCGATTTATTTTTCTTGGCCCTCTTCCATACATTTTTGCTTGGACAGCTATCTTTTCCTTCCCCTTGGTTGCGAATACGTCTACTCCATAGTCATTGCTATATGAAGTTGTTTTTGCGTCATACCCTTTCTGTCTAAAATGCTCACAGACAAGTTCTTCAAATTGTTTTGGGTTCATCAGTCCTTAAGGTTTGCGAATGGCCTACATCCATAAACGTTTACAAATTGTCGAATTAGCTCTGATTCAAATCCACCTGGATCGGCGCCCAATGGCATCCAACACACCACCAATTCCCTTGAGTACTTGAGTTGCCATATCAGTCTGCCTCCATAATGTCCTACATTCTTTCCTTGTCCAAAACGGAAGTATTGGCGTAATCTGTTCTTTAAAGATGTTGCTTTGCCGATGTAAATGACCTTTGTGTTGTCAACCCAATTGGCTTTTAGTTCAACTATGGAAACATTCGGGTTTTTACCCTTGAAGTGACCGCCAGTACCTATTGCTAAAAAATCCCCTGGCTTGTTATCGGCATTAAGCACAAGATAGACTCCGCTGCAGTCGGGAAGGGTTGAACTGTCTAGGAACAGTTCGCCCATTTTTTTGAACCCAGAAAACCCAGCTTTTTTAATTTCTTCAATGCTATTAAATGTCATATTGCTTGAAATTTGAGACTATAAATGGATTTGTATCGAATCCATTAACAAGGTGTTTACCGCTCCTGGGTAAAGTTCTATGATGCAGGATTTTCAATGAAAACTCTGACGCGAGCATTCAACGTTTTATTTTCTACCTGATATTGCGCCCTTCAAATACTCCCCCAACTCCCCATCACAACAATACACATAACACCCCTTCATACCCCGCGTCATCAAAGTCCGGTAGGTGTTCTGGATGATGGATTTGATCAACCGCTTGGCGGAAGCCGGGTTGGCTTCGAGCATTTTCTTGTAGCCCTTGATGGACGCGTCAGATTTGGCGCGTTTGGAAGGGTCGACGAGAATCTCGCCGTCGCGCGCGATCAGGTCGGGGCCGATGATCACGCCGATGTAGTCGAGCTCCAGGCCCTGGCAGGTGTGGATGCAGCCGATCTGCTTCACCGAATCCGGACTCATGATCCAGAGGCCGCCGTCTTCCGCCAGGTTCCAGGTCATGCCGAACTTGAACTCGGGGATCACGACGTCCTGCAACGCCGGCTTGTTCTTGCTCTTCCATTCCCAGCAGTAGCCGGCCACCATCCGCGCCCGGTTGTTCAGCTTGTTCTTCGCTTCAATCTCCTGGCGCAATTGATTCGGGTCGTCGAAAATCCTGAAGTCGTAATCGATCCCTTCAAGGCTAGTGTTGGCGGTCTCCCGGATCTGCAACATGTGGTCCAACCAGGCCAGGTAACCGTCGGAACCGTTACACCGGAACTGCGACCCCAGCTCGAGCTCTTTCACTTCGGCCCCTTGCGCGGTGGCCCATTTGACGATCTCGTCCTTGGTGCCGATGTCCTGCAGGGTGACGCGTTGGTCCTCGTCGATGAAGAACACCGTGGTGCGTGCCGCCCGGATGATCTCCTTCACCTGGTTTTCGCCCAGGTTCCGGTACATGCCCGATTTCTCGTTGAGACGATGGGCCTCGTCGACCACGAGCACATCGAAATAGTTGGGCTTGGCCTCAACATAAGATCCCGATCCCTTGAACAAGTTGTCATACTGGGTCTTCTTCAGCGTGCCGGTCAGTTTGCTGGCATAGACGGCGCGGGGGGCAGCGTTCTTTGTTACGTATTGCACCAGCCTGTTGCGCTGGGTAAGCCCCACCAGGAGGTTGATGGCGACGACCGACTTCCCCGTACCGGGACCGCCTTCGACGATGATGACCTGTTTACGGCCCTTCTGTTCGGCGGTGTCGGCCGCGGCCATCACGGTCTCGTACACCAGCTTCTGGTCGTCGATCATCACGAACTCCCGGTTGCCGCTCATCATGCGGGCCAGGCTGTCGGCCAGCGACTTCGAGGGTCGGATGCGGCCGTGCTCGATCCGGTACAGGATCTTCGTGCTGTCCCCTTTCCGGATGTACTGCCGGATGAACTCCTGCAGGAACTTGATCTCGGTCTTGAGGAAAACCGGCGCCTTGTCCAGGTGCTCCTGATAAAAGACGTTCCGGATCACATCGTCCGGCTTGTAGTTGTGCAGAAAGGCGCAGGGATTGAGCAGGATGTTGCCGGAATATACGGCCTCATTGTAACCCTCCAGCAGGGCGGCATAGGACCAAGCCTGGTAACTGGGATGACTCACATCCGCCAGGCCGTGTTCAAAACGGGTGCGGACGATCCCGTCCATGGCCGTGAGCATGGCCGTTGACCATTGCTTCAGTTCGATGATGACGGCCCGGTCTTTTTCCGCCTCGTCTTTTCCCGTGATGATGAAGTCAATGCGCTTCGAGGTCTGGGGGATCTGCAGCTCCACGCTGATGCCCGCGTCGTCCGGGATACGCTCATCCTGGACCACCAGGTGCATGTACTGCAACGAGTTCTGCCAGGATTTTACCTCGTTCGCTCCGACCTTTCTGCCCAAGTGTTGCCTAAAACGGCTCGAAATGATGCCCTCGATATCCCCCGACAGGATATCGTCATGAAAGCCCGACTTGGTTGACTGATATACGATCATACCCTACAAACGGTCGTACTTGGTCGCCTTACCCTTGGCCTTGTCCACCGGATACTTCTCTTCGTTCTTGCGGATCTTGTCCATCACGATCTCTTCCACATCGAACCCGCAACGCTCCGCCAGCAGGAACGAATAGGCCAGTACATCCGCCAGCTCTTCTTTCAATCGCTCCTTATCCACACGGTCGGTCTCCGAATCCTTCTTCCAAAGAAACAATTCGTTCAGCTCCGCCGCCTCCAGGCTGATCGCCAGCGCCAGATTCCTGGGATCGTGGAATTGGGACCAATCGCGGGCGTCGCGGAATCTTACAAGTGCAGCGGTTATATCCTGTATTGCCATGTTCTAAAATAATAATAAATCTTGGATACCACACACTCATTATCTAGGTTTATTGGTCTGGTCAAGGCCGGGGTACTATATGATTTTTCAGAATAATCGCACATTACGCAAATGAATAAATGCCTTATCTTGAATCAGCCACTTAGCGATGTGGGAACGTGGGCCGGGGTGAATATTACAAACAAACTTCGAATTCCCCGCCTCTTCAAGGAGACTAGCCATTACACAGACTGGAGTCCTTGTTTTGGGTCATCTATACAAGCATCACGACTTTATACAAGCTTCATGCTTTTTCACTATCATTCTATATTTTTACTTTCAGCGACACATTGAATACTTGCGCAACTCGGAAGTCTAGATGATATTATTCGGGGGCAGCTTAAGAACATGGGAACTTCACTAAGGAAATCTGATTCGGCGGCGGAAACGGAAGTATGCAAATTCCTAGATAAGTACTTCTACTCTGCGTATGTAAGCAACTTTATCAGATTTTATGACTTGGAAAGCCAACTATCTGGGAAAGATGTGAAATTCGACTATCAGGGGATTGCGGACATGATTGTTGACGAGAAGGCTGCAATCCACTATGTCAACCAGGGCCTGCCCACCTTTGCTTTCGAAATCAGTTTCTATGCTAACAATGGAGAACTCACCAAAGGTTGGTTTTTCGACAAATCTAAATTAACTCAATATTACCTGTTGTCTTGGATATGGGCTCAACGGGAAAGGGGATTTTCTTGCGAAGAGATTAGCAGGGTAGAGCTGGTCATCGTAAAACGGGACTCCATTCTGGACATGATTCGATTTTATGGATTGAATGATTCAAGGGTGCAATCAATAGCGAGTGCCATAAGGGAAAGCGGTATGCCCGGAGTACACCATAAGGACCAGAGAACTCCGTTTTATTATTATTATTCTACCAAATTGGCGGAAAAGCCGGTCAACCTAATTATAAGAAAGCAGAAGCTTCTTGAATTAGCCGTCGGCAACCATATCGTTTCAAGGTAAGCAATCGCTACTCCAAATACTGGAATTATCCCCTGATTTATCGTGCCGGTTATAACCAAACACTGGTCAATGTCCCTGTCGGTTCTTTTCAGGAAGCAGATACCTTTCAGACACACTATGCTCCTACGAGTTCTTTTTTGATTTTAAACCCCGTCCTTAGTGTCGGTACTTTCTTGGTTGCTGCCCTATGAATCTCGATTCCAATCCGCTCAATCACCCCAACCACTAATGCATTGCCCATAAAAAAGGCTCTCCTTTGGTCTGAAATATGCCCATCCATATCCGTATGCCCATCAGGAAACATATTTGCACGCTCCAACTCAATAGGAGTAAGTCGCCGGAGCTTTTTGGAAGACGGGTCAACGATTACATGCTTGAATCTCGATGGCGCCGCCCCCCCCTCGCCAGTAATGATGGTTCTGCATGGCTTATCCAATGGGTCTGGAAAAATCAAACCGCCTTCTGAAAACCTGTAGGTGTGGCCACTCGAAGACACGCGCTCGTAGCTTTTCGGTCCTTTCAAATAAGTCCACTTGTCCATGTCATTCTCCGCAATAAAGTATACATCAGGTACTCCCCTTTTCTGAAGTATATCCTTGATGACAATTGGCGGCCCATCATGTAAAGGAATCGACTTAAACGTGGAAACCCTCCTTTCAATCATGAATCCGGAATTCTCAAAAGATTCACCGGGTTGCTTTCCAAAACCATCCGTCAGGTCGCTCAAACTACCTATCAAGTCAAATTGGTGGGGCTTGTGTTCACCGCTCGTGATTGGAAACGCCTTTGATATTATCCCCTTCTTTGCAATCGTCTGGTAGGGGCCGTTCTTAACCGCCTCCGCGTATGGAGGCGTTCCCTTAAGATAGCCGATTATGAAAATCCTTCTACGGCGTTGCGGCATCCCATAGTCGGCAGCATTGATTATGCGCCACTCTACAGCATAACCAAGGTCTGATAATGATGCAAGCATGATTGCGAAATCCCGTCCTCTTTGCTTAGCAGGGGATTTCAAGAGCCTGTCGACATTCTCAAGAAAGACATATCTGGGTCTACGCGCCTTCTTTTCCTCCAGAATCCGGTGTATCTGCCACCATAGCACACCTTTCTTACCATGAATCCCTCCAGACCTATTCAGTGTGGCAGCAACTGAATAATCCTGGCATGGGAATCCTCCGACAAGTACATCGTGATCCGGTATCTCTTCGGTAGGAATACGTGAAATATCTTCGTTGGAATGTCCATCGGCTCCGAACCTGTGTTCATACACTTCGGACGCATGTTGGCGCTTCGAACTGGGTTCCCACTGGTTGCTCCATACGATTTCATAAGCTGGCTTGAGTTTCTTCTTATATCCAGAGGTTGCGCTCAACCCTTTCCATCCCTCAAGTCCGAGCCGAAATCCCCCGACCCCAGCGAACAACTCAACAACGCGTAATTTATCTGGCATCTCTAGTGGATATAATCTGATTTATTCTTTTTCTGGCTGCAATTAGAACGCCTGTATCCAGCTTTTCATTCAAGACCAACCGGGTCATCTGATCGATTACCGATTCCCTGATGATGGTCCTTTCGTCAATGCCGAAGAATGACGAAAGAAGCTGAATCTGCTTCCTGGTGGGTCTTCTCTTGTCTCGTTCAATCTTGGCAATTAGGGAAATGTCTATTCCGGTCGACTCTGCAACAAATCTCAATGGAATTTTCGCGGCTTCACGTTTCTCGCGAAGAATCCCACCGATAGTCGCCGCTTTAACTCTTTTGGATGACAATTTGGACGAATAATGTCCAAAGATAGATAGGGTATCGTAGATTTCACTGCCCAAATCATGAAAGTTCTCAACAAATAGCCGACTAGGCCCTAATGCTTTCCACGACTTTTCTCATCGTTGCTTCTACCATGGACTTCCTCAACTGACACTCCCAGACCGTTATGACTTTCCATCCGGCATTACGAAGCGCCCTTCTGTCTCTCTGGTCTCGTTCGCGGTTCTTGGACAATTTGCTCCTCCAGAAGGCGGTCCTGGATTTGGGCATTTTAAAAACACGGCACCTTTGATGACCGTGCCAGAAACATCCGTTTACTATTACTATGGTATTGTGTTTTCTTAACACGATATCCGGTCTACCGGGCAAACCCCTCTGGTGGATTCTGTATCTGAAACCATGGGCGAAAAGGAATCTCCTGACAATGAGCTCGGGCTTCGTGTTCTTCGCCTTTATCCTGCCCATTATCTCGCTTCTTTTCTTTTTTGTGAAAATGTCAGGCATTCTTGAATTCAGAAATAAGGGTCCGTATCGATGACTAAAATAATTAAATTCGCTCATATTTCTTAGGATGTCGTATCAGATGAAATACTCCACCATCGAATCAGTACTGCAAGTGGCCGCCTCATTGAAAGGGAAGAGGGTCAAAGACTTGGGAGATGTCGAACTGAATAGTAAGAATAAAGGAAATGTCGGCAATATCATCGAAGAGAAAGGATTCGGAATAAAGAACAACAATGATGCGGAACCCGACTTCAAGCAACTGGGAATAGAATTGAAGGTTTTGCCCCTGAAAAAAGGCCGCGGCCGTGACCTCCTGGTTAAAGAGCGAACCAAGATCTGCTCTATCGACTATCGAAAATTGGTTGGTGAAAAATGGAAGAGTTCACATGCGAAGAGGAAATTGGATAAAATCCTTTTTGTCTTCTTTGAACATAACTCGAGTAACCCGATTAACTCGAGGATACTAGATTTCCACCTTTTTTGTCTTGAAAGCAGCGAGGAGCCATTGATTCGCTCGGATTGGGAGAGGACAAGGCGATTGGTAAGGGATGGTTTTGCACACACTCTCTCGGAATCACAAAACCTCATACTTGCTGCTTCGAGGGCGGGGGAAGGAAAGCTCCCCGAGACCCAATGGCCTGAACAGCCGAATCAGACCCATGCCCAACGTGCACGAAGAAGGGCTTTCAGCCTTAAACCATCGTTCACTAAAACCATCTGGAAGGAAATCACCGACAAGAAGGGGCTCGACAGGATAGTCGATTTGAAAAAGTATTCCAATTATCGTGAAATGGAGGGCTTCGTACTTGACAAACTCCGTAGTTGGGAGGGTGAGTCGATGAAGTCATTTGCTAAGGCCCACTTGATTGCACTTGGTTCATCAAAAAATTCCGATGCCTCTATTGTACGTCATGCATTGGGGTTCACTGGAAAAAACCGTGAGATAAAGGAGTTATTACAGCTGGGAATTCAGGTCAAAACCATCCCCTGTAATAAGGAGGATCTATTCCCTTTCGAGGCTATGTCTTTCCCATTTCAACCGCTCGGAGAATTAGGCTTAGAAGAAAGGTTCGACGAAAGCGTCTTCTACACTTATCTGCAAGGATTCCTGTTCATTCCCCTGTTACGGACCAGTCGATCGGACCGGAAACCAGAGCATATCACATTTGGACGCGCAATCATCTGGAGACCTAGTCATGATGAGCTTGTTGAAATCCAAGGGGAATGGGAGCTCTGCCGGGAAATAGTTAGGAATGGTGTCCGGGTCAAGAAGAAAATTACAAATAGCGGGAAGGGATTCATCTTGACGAACAACCTTCCGGGTGAATCAGATACTAATTATATCCATTTGAGACCGCATGCACGTGATTCCAATGATTTGGACCCGTCTGCGGATGTCCGGATATCAAAACAAAGCTTCTGGTTCAACAAGAGGTTCATACAGCGATTGCTCACCACGATAAAATGATACCCTATAATTCGGCTAATTAACAAAAAGGCGGGCGGCATTCAACTCGATAGTATTACATCTAATCAACCCAAAAATTCCTAGGGGCCTTATTCCTAGTCTGGTCTGTCTTCGCGATACATTTTGGAAAACTACCCTATCCTTCTACGTCCTCTTCTAACCAGCTTAAATAACGGGGTAATTACTCCGCTCCTTCCCTGTATCTGTATACTGTCGCCCTTCTTCTGGCTTACTAAGGCCTCCTTTTTAGATGCCAAATAGTTTAAACTCTTGTTCTCCATTTGTATAGTTAAAAGTAGGCACTTACATTAAACTGGCGCGTTTTTTTTGCGACACTTTCATCATAGGAGCGCCCCTGATTTACGTTGTCGGTATTGTTCAATAAATTAAATCACATGTGTAATCATTAACACTGAAATAGTAATATGATTTGAATTGGGTCCGTTCTCCAATTTAAATTATTTAACATTTGACTCTTGGATTGATGGTCGATTACGAAATTATAGGCCGTCTATAAAAATAAATAACTAGAATATTTAGTATATTAAATTAAATATGTAACCCGCAATGGATTCAAACACCTGTTGGTGATGGTTTTTCTATCTATAACGATGAAATAATTCAGCATATGATTCGGGTTGTACTTCTTCCACGCTACTCGCCTTCCTGACGTAGTATTTTTTGTCGTAAAGAAGGGGTTTTGTGGCCGACTCTATTTCCATTACAAGAATGCTTTTCTCGTAATAATTAAATAATCGCATTTTTTGTAATATGTAGTCTTTAGTATAGTCTTCGATGGGCTGGTTTTTAACCAGATCACGCAATCTGGTAAAATAATTGGAAAGCCCTCCTCCAGATTTATTTGCCTCGCTGTCGACGCCACAAATTCTGTAGTGTCGATAAAATGTGGGTTTTACATTGTATAGATTTTCGAAAAGTTGAGAGTCCTTTTCATTATCGGCTATGCCAATCAAAACATATCCTTTTTGTTTCGGGCTTATATTTGCCATTGCGGTCAGGGTTTTAATTACTTTATCAAAGGTGCTTTGATTAAAGTTGGCGTTGCTATCAAGTCGATGAAATCCAATCTTAAAATCAAACTGTTGCTGTTCTATATTTGATTGAGTTAATAGGTTCTCAAACTCAATTGTCCAACTGTAAACAGCGGGGTCGTCGACCTTGTCATTATCCTCAAAATGTTCTCGAATAACCCCGGAAATAGATTTAATTTTTTAGTATCGAAACTTTGCGTTCCAATCCTTGGAATCTATGTCACTTAAATGTCTTTTACCTATTCCGGAAAGGCTGTTTAACAGTTGACTATGGTTTTTTATTTTTTTCTTCTCAGTGATAATTAGTTCATAAAATGCCAAATAGACTACCTGAAAAGAACGAACCAGACCAACAGGACTGTCTCCGAAAAGAAGTTCACAAAGGTTTTTGCTCGAGCTTTTTAGCAATATTTCAAGCTCATTGAATACTTTTCTGAACCTTGCCTTAATTTCGTCATAACCAATCTTTGCGACTTCGTTTTCAATGCGTGAAGATTGCATTGTGTCGTTATCCTCAATAGGTTTGAATTTATAAAATTTGTCTAAACTGACCTTTGTCGGATTAACGTCTCTGCCAAGAATAATATAAACAAGAATGTAAGCGACCACCTCTTCGTCTCTTGATAACCTCATGTTGTACAGAGGGATTATCTGTTGCTTTACCCAGAACACATCAAACAATTTTATTCCATATGGAAGCTTGTCGTTTGATAAACTGATTTGCTTCATTTGGGCAAGGCTCAATGTATCACCAGGTGAAGAATCGCGTCTAATCTCTGCGGACAAGGTTCTTACTAAGTCAGGAAACTTACCCAATGCTCCCGCCTGTCTAAGCTCGTGGTCAGATAGATGCTTTCCATTTGAGTTGATTCTCTTGAAAATGTCTTCAATTTTTGATGGGTCCTTGAAAGAGGCCACCGAAAATGGCAATTCGTAATTTGCTATTTCCCTACAAATGGTTCGACTTAGAACTGGTTCGTGCTGTTTAATTTTCTTAGTGTCAAGTAATTCACTTGTTGTGGGCATTGCTGCTAAATCGAAGTAATGCTCTCTGTCGTTTTCATACAAGCCAAACTCTCCTTCGACAAACGAAAAAATAGCATTAAGGCGCTGCATACCATCAATGATTTCAAACTTATTATTGGTGGTTGCTAAAAGAATTAATGGTATCGGGTACTTTTTGGAAATAGAGTCGATGAACTGTCTCTTCTCTTCTATTGTCCAAACAAGTTTTCTTTGATACTTTCTATTAACTTGAAATTTGTCTTCCAGTAAATACAGATCATACACAGTTTGAATGTAAAACGGCTTAATTGACAAGTTGTCTTCTGTCATACTACTTTTATAATATTTGGTATCGGTTTAGAATAATTCTAGTTTCCTCTCGGTGATTCCACTAAAATAGCTTTTTAAAATTAAACCATTTGTCAAAAAGTTAAAGTGCACTTAACCAAGGATGCTAATAATTTTAACAAGAAAAATCCCCTTCTTTACTACGGGCAATCGGGGCCCCTGTTTCCCTATTTATTAAGTTTGGGGGCCTCCCCCATCCCCCACCCACACCCCCAAACCTGCCGCACCCGCTCCCCCATCAACTCCAGATCGATCTTCTCGATCGTATCCGTGGGTTTGTGGTAGTCGGCGTGGTTGCCGGAGAAGTAGAAGGTGGCGGGGATGCCTTTTTTGACGAAGTTGTAGTGGTCGGAACGGGCGTAGTAGCGGTTCTTGTCTTTCCGGTCGTTGAAGCGGTAGTCGAGCTGGAGGTGGGTGTATTGTTCGCTGATGGCGCGGTTCAACTTGTGTAGTTTGGTGTTGAGCTTCTCGTCGCCGATCACGTACACGTAGCGCCGCTGACCGGTGCTGTCGTGCCAGGCGTCGCTGCGGCCGATCATGTCGATGTTGAGGTCGGCCAGGGTCTTTTTGAGCGGGATGAGCGGGTTCTCCACGTAGAACTTCGAGCCGAGCAATCCCTTCTCCTCCCCGCTCACGGGCAGGAAGAGGATGCCGTACTTCGGGCGGTGACCCTCCCGCGCGGCCAGGGCAAATACCCGCGCCAGCTCGAGCAGGGCCGCCGTTCCGGTGCCGTTGTCGTCGGCTCCGCGGTAGATCGCCGAGTCGCGCACGCCCAGGTGGTCGTAGTGCGCGCTGATCACGATGCAACGCCCCTTGCGGTCGATGCCGGGTAAGAGGTAAGGCACGTTCTGCCCGATCAGCGCGCGGGTGTCGTCGCGCCAGTGTAGGCGCGCGTCGGGCAGGAGGTCGCGGCGTTCAGGTGCACGATGCGCCGGATGCTCCGCCCGCAGCTCGCGGAACACGTGCTCCACGCCCCGGGGAAACAGGGCCGCGGCCGCTTCCGTCGAGATCCAGCAGATACGTGTGGCGGGAAAGTCCCGCACGAGCTTGCGCGTCGCCGTTCCGGCGTGTACCAGCCGCTCGCGGGCCTCCGCGAAGGGATGCACGATCAGCAGGAGGACGGCCGGTCGCTTTCCCAGTAACGATTGCAGTCGTTGGTCGAACATCGCGATGTCCGCTTTGCGCCCGAGCGTGGTGGCTTCGAGCAAAATGTTCGCGCCGCTGAGGTCGTTGCCGTACTCGTCTTCGCCCAGGCCGTTGAGGTACACCAGCCGCTCCAACTCGAGCGTGGTGTCCGACGCGCCGGGGTAATAATAGTAGTCGCGGTAATAACAGAAGCTCGCGCCGTTCGCCTCCAGGTTGCGGCCCTGCGTGGCCTTCGGCGAGAGCGCGTGGTCCTGAAAACCCTGCTCGCTGCCCAGGGGCACGAGTCCCCAGCGCTGGAAATTCTCGGCGAGGTAACGCGCGGCACGGCGCTGCCCTTCCCTGCCGGTCTCGCGGCCTTCAAGCGAGTCGGAGGTAAGCACCTGCAGGTGACGGTACATGGAATCCGTCGAGAGCCGGTTGCCGTACGCGATGGCCACGGGCGACAAGACCTGCGCCCGCGCGCCTTGCACGAGACCCACCGCCAACACCAACGCGCAGCAGCAGCGGATCAGGGCAGGTACACGGTGCCTTCGAGGTAAAAGACGGCTTGTCCTTTCATGAGCACGCGCTCGTCGTTCAGTTGTTCGCATACGAGATGGCCTCCGCGCCCGCTGAGTTGCCGGGCGTTCAGTTGTCGCTTGTCGAGCCGCCGGCTCCAGAACGGGATGAGTTGTGAATGCGCCGAACCGGTGACGGGATCTTCGTCGATGCCCAGTCCCGGCGCGAAGAAGCGGGATACGAAATCGGTCTCGCCGCTGCCTTTGGCGGTGATGATGAGTTTGTCGCAGATCTTTTTCAAGGCGCCGAAGTCGGGCGCACACCGGCGCACGGCCGCTTCGTCTTCGAGCAGCAAGAGCAGATCGCGGTATTGGTGCGCTTCGACGATGTTGATTCCACCGAGCGCTTCCGCGATACCGGCGGGTACTTCGACGGGCTTGGATCGCCAGCTCGGAAAATCCAGCGCGATCCACTCGCCCGCGCGTTGCACACGCAGCGGACCGCTCTTCGAATGAAACACCAGGGTCTCGCTTGTATCGCCGAGCTTGTTGAACACCACCCAGGCCGAGGCCAGGGTCGCGTGTCCGCAGAGGTTGATCTCCGCCGCCGGGGTGAACCAGCGGATGTGATACTCCCCCGCCGCTCCGGCCGGCCGGAGGTAAGCGGTCTCGCTCAGGTTGTTCTCCGCCGCGATGCTTTGCATGAGCGCTTCCGGCAACTCCTCGCGCAGCGGCATCACCGCGGCCGGATTGCCGCCGAAGAGCCGGTCGGTGAAGGCGTCGACCTGGTAGAGTTTGAGTTCCATGTTGGTTGAACGATGCGCGACAGGATGAACGTCCTCCGCTCAGCAGTGCTGCAGGGGGATCTTGCCCACGCGTTGCGCGTGCCGGCCGCCCTCGAAGGCCGTGGCCAGGAAGGTGCGCACGAACTGTTGCGCTTCGTCGATCGTGATGAAGCGGGCGGGCAGACACAAGATGTTCGCGTCGTTGTGTTGTCGCGCGAGCGCGGCGAGGTCGTTGCGCCAGGCAATGGCGGCGCGGATACCCTGGTGTTTGTTCGCCGTGATGGCGACGCCGTTGGCGCTGCCGCAGATCAGAATGCCCTGCCGGCAGGCGCCCGACTCCACCGCCTCGGCGACGGGATGCACGAAGTCGGGATAGTCGACCGAATCGAGCGAATGCGTGCCTTTGTCGTGTACGGTATAGCCTTCGTCCTGCAACGCGCGCTTGATCAGCTCTTTGTATTCGAATCCGGCATGGTCGCAACCGATGGCAAGCGGCGGAAGGTTCATGGTATGCACACGTAAGGGGTTGAATTCAAAGATACTGAAATTGATATCAACATCATTCGGACGCGTGTGTGTTGCGGGGCTGGTTTTCAGTCGGTTCGAAATGGGGGTTATCAACCGGTGAACGGTGAACAAGGGTGGTGGGCTGTTTCAAACCCGTTGCAAGAAAAGCTTGCATTACCGGAGCCGGTATTGCTTAGGTGATGGGGGATCGTTTGTCAAGGGAAATGTGTGAGAACTTGCTGTGGACTTACGAACGCGAAACGGGGGCTTATCAACTTTCAACAGGGCGATACTTATCATCGGCGGGGGCTTCTACCGGATTGTGGATAAGGTGGGCAGTGAGCGGAGTATCAGCGATAAAGAGTACCGGTGGTTGTTCACATCCGCTCGCTCTTTTGTGGATAACGGCCATGTCAAGTGAATGGGGTAAAAAGAATGAACTGTTTCAACAGGATAATAGTAACAGTAGATTCTTTCTTTAAAAAGAGAAAATCTATTATATGTTATGTGGGAGAGTGGTGAACAGTGAACAGTAAACAGTGAATAGTATTTCGATTCTTAGGTTTTTAGCGTTGGTGACCTTGAACAAAAAAGTAGCACTGAGTCCCGCAGAGGGCACACAGAGGTGCACAGAGAAAAGGTGTATTGCTAGGGGAAAGGAGCCGGAATCACGAACCTCTGAGCCCTCTGTGTATGCCTCCGTGTCCTCCGTGGTTTAATCTGCGGCGGGTCAATTCGATAAAATCGGATTAAAAAACCATTTGAATGATCATTTCGTTGAGTAGTGAACAGTGAATGGTGAACAGTGAACAGTGAACAGTGAACAGTGGTTTCTTGGCGAATCATTGGCGTTCAGGCTTCATTTATACTAAAAAATGAATTCTCAACCATTTAACTGCCCGAACAGGCGTAACCCAAAACAATTTACTGTTCACTGTTTACTGTTCATTATTCACTAAATATCGACCTTTGTAAAAGGGGCTACTGCCCCCACCCACCATGACCGAATCATTGCTGACCGCCGAGGAGATCCGTTCCGTTGACCGGAAGGGCTGGCTGGACCGGAAGGTCGATCCGACGCTGGACCTGTTCGCGGAGATTGCCCGGCTGAAGAAGGAAAAGAACGCCATCCTCCTCGCCCACTATTACCAGGATGCCGATATCCAGGACGTCGCCGATTATATCGGCGACAGCCTCGGCCTCGCCCAGCAGGCGGAGAAGACCACGGCTTCGATGATCCTCTTTGCCGGGGTGCACTTCATGGCGGAAACGGCCAAGATCCTGAACCCCGACAAGAAAGTGGTGCTGCCCGACCTCCGCGCGGGTTGTTCGCTGGCGGATTCGTGTCCGCCCGATGCGTTCGCGAAGTTCAAGGAACAGCATCCCGGCCATGTGGTGATCAGCTACATCAACTGCACCGCAGAGATCAAGGCGATGAGCGACATCATCTGCACCAGCTCGAACGCGATCGCCATCGTGAACAGCGTGCAAAAGGATACACCGATCATCTTCGCGCCTGATAAGAACCTCGGCCGTTACATCATGGAAAAGACCGGCCGGCCCATGGTACTGTGGAACGGCAGTTGCATGGTGCACGAGATTTTCTCGCTCGAAAAGATCGTACGCCTCAAAGCCGCCCACCCGAACGCGAAGTTCATCGCCCATCCGGAATGCGAAGAGGCGGTGCTGAAGATCGCCGATTACATCGGCAGCACGACCGGACTGCTCAAGTACACGGTGAACAGCCCCGACCAGGAGTTCATCGTTGCCACGGAGACCGGCATCCTGCACCAGATGATGAAGGCCTCGCCGAAAAAGACCTTCATCCCGGCCCCGCCAAACAACGCCTGTGCCTGCAACGACTGCCCGCACATGAAACTGAACACGCTGGAGAAAGTTTATCTTTGTTTGAAGTACGAAGTCCCCGAGCTCACCATGGACGAAGACCTGCGCAAAAAAGCCCTGCTCCCCATCCAACGCATGCTCGAGATCTCCCGCCAACAAGGACTGTAATTTAATTTCATCACACCTACAAAGCCCACAGTTGTATTTTAACTCGACCTCTGTGCCCCTCTGTGCATACCTCTGCGTCCTCTGTGTTATTTTTATTGTAGCCGGCCCTCATGTTTAAGCGCGCACTGCTCCTGTTACTGCTCCCGCTCCTCTCCCTCGCGCAACTGCCGAAGGACGGACCGGTGAAGTACTACTACCCCAACGGGAACGTAAGCAGCGAAGGCACCCTCCGCAACGGCAAACCCGACGGCTACTGGAAAAGCTACTCCGAAAGCGGCCGCATCAAATCAGAAGGCAACCGGGTCGACTTCAAACTCGACAGCCTCTGGCGCTTTTACAACGACAGCGGCATCGTCACCGCCGAGTACAATTACAAAGAAGGACTTAAGAACGGCTTGCAACGCACCTACTGGGACAACGGTAAGCTGCAAAGCGAGTACACCGATTCGATGAGCGTGAAAAACGGCTTGTTGAAGTCGTACAACGAAGACGGCAAGATCATCAAAGTAGTTCCCTACACCAGCGGCGTGGAAAACGGACTGGCGCGCGAATACCGCGCCGACGGCACGCTGATCACGGTGACTTATTACCGCAACGGTTACTTTCAGAAAGAAGAACGCATCAACCGGGTCGATAAGAACGGAATGAAGCAGGGCCTGTACAAAGATTTTTACGACACCGACCAGTTGTTGCGCGAAGGCACCTATAAGGACGACAAGAAAGACGGCCTCTTCAAAGAGTACAGCCTTGACGGTAGAGTCGTCAGGAAAGAAGAATACCGCATGGGCGAACTGGTGGTGAAGGAAGAAGAAGAGAAGGATAAGTTCGAAGTCAAGCGCGGCTATTACGAGACCGGGGCGGTCAAGATCGTCGGCACCTACAAGAAAGGTGTACCTGAAGGCGTCTTTCGCAAGTACGACGAGCAGGGCAACATCGACTCAGCGAAAGTCTATTCCGGCGGACGCTTGTTACGACAGGGCAAGATGGACAACCAGGGTCGCGAGCAGGGCGAGTGGAAAGAGTTTTACGAGAGCGGAAAGCTGCGCGCGATCGGCAACTACGTCGACGGCAAGCGGGAAGGTCCGTGGAAGTTCAGCTTCGAGAACGATACGCTCGAGCAGACCGGCACCTTTGTGAAAGGAAAGCCGAACGGTCCCTGGAAGTGGTACTACCCGAACGGACAATTACGCCGGGAGGAGACCTATGCCAACGGCAAGGAGAACGGGTACATGACCGAGTATTCCGACAGCGGCACCGTGATCGCCGAAGGCAACTACGTGAACGGCTTGCAGGATGGCGACTGGAAATACCGCAACGGCGAATACCTGGCCGAAGGAAAGTTCACCGAAGGAAAAGAAGACGGTCGCTGGAAGCAGACGTATCCCAACGGCAAGCTCGCGTTTGAAGGCGAATACCTCGACGGCCAGGAAACGGGTGTACACAAATACTATTGGCCCAACGGCAAAGAGCGCGAAGAGCGCACCTATCGCCTGGGATTACTCGACGGCGTCTGGAAAGTTTTCGACGAAGGCGGCGCACCGATCGTAACGATGACCTTCCGCAACGGCGAAGAGATCAAGACCGAGCAGGAAGAGTTGCCCCGGGGCGAGCCGGGCGATTGATTCATCCCTCCACTGCATTTTTACGGAAATCCTTTTCTTCGCGTCGTGGCGAACAAAGACCGTTACCTCTACATCCGCCGCTCGCGCATTCCGGGAGCTGGCAAAGGACTCTTCACCAAAGTCGATATCGAAAAAGGCGAACGCGTAACCGAGTACAAAGGAAAGTTACAGCGCTGGTCGGAAGTAAAAGACGAAGACGGTTACAACGCCTACATCTTCAAGATCAACAGCCGCTGGGCGGTGAACGCCCTGCCGGCCGTCAAGACCCTGGGCCGCTACGCCAACGACGCCCGCGGCCTCAGCCGCGTCGAAGGCCTCCGCAACAATAGTGAGTACGACACCGAAGGCAAAAAAGTCTACATCGTCGCCACCCGCCGCATCCGCAAAGGCGAAGAGATTTTGGTGGATTATGGCGCGGCGTTTTGGAGGCTTATTCGGAAGATCCGAGGGAGTTGATGGTTTCGGGTTTCCGGTTTCGAGTTTCCGGTTGGTTATTGGTTGTAGGTTGGGTCCGGTTTCGGGTTTCGGGTTTCCAGTTTCCTGTTCTTTATTGGTTGTTATCCATATTCTAATCGGAAACGCTTTATCACGATCTCATGTAAGGATAGACTAGCGGACTAAATACTTAAGTGTTCACTCAAACTCAATTAACACAACCGGAAACCGGAAACTGGAAACCCGAAACACGAAACCGCTTTTGCGAACTTTTTCCTACTTTCCCCATTCAAATCAAAACAACCGTATGAGTCTGTTCATCAAGAAACCCCTGGACCACGTCCTGGCGCAGGCGGCTGACAATGAGAAGGGCCTGAAGCGTACGCTGGGCGCGGCCAATCTGGTTGCGTTGGGCATCGGCGCGATCATCGGCGCCGGCCTGTTCGTGCGCACTGCCGCGGCTGCCGGTCAGGCCGCCGGACCGGGCGTCACCTTGTCGTTCGTTGTGGCCGCGATCGGCTGCGCATTCGCCGGATTGTGTTACGCCGAGTTCGCCTCGATGATCCCGATCGCCGGCAGCGCGTATGCCTATTCGTATGTGACCATGGGCGAAGTCGTGGCCTGGACCATCGGCTGGGCGCTCATCATGGAATACGCCCTCGGCGCCGCCACTGTCTCCATCGCCTGGAGCGAATACCTGAACAAGCTCTTAGACGGCGCGATACCGTACGAACTTTGTCATTCACCTTTTGAAAGCTTCACCGACGCTTCCGGCGTCCTGCACCAGGGATTGCTGAACGCGCCGGCGCTGATCATCCTGCTGGTATTAACGCTGCTGCTTATTCGCGGCACGCAGGAATCGGCACTGGTGAACACCATCATCGTGTTCATCAAAGTAGCGATCGTGCTGGCATTCATCGCCATCGGCTGGAAGTTCATCAACCCGGCCAATTACGCACCCTACCTGATTCCGGAGGGCACACCACCGGTCACCGACGCGGCGGGTAAAGTCATTGCCGACTATTCCGGCTGGAACAAGCACGGATGGGGCGGCGTACTCGGCGGCGCGGCGATCGTCTTCTTTGCTTTCATCGGCTTCGACGCGGTGAGTACCGCTGCGCAGGAGGCCAAGAACCCCAAGCGCGACATGCCGATCGGCATCCTGGGTTCGCTCGTCGTTTGTACCATTCTGTACATCCTCTTCGGACACGTGCTCACCGGCGTAGCCAACTGGCAGGACTTTGTCGATCCCGAAAAGGGGCGCGAAGCATCCGTCGCCTATGCGATCTCCGCCTACATGCCGGGCTATCACTGGCTGGCAACGGCGGTGACGGTCGCCATTCTGGCCGGCTTCTCTTCGGTTATTCTTGTGATGCTCATGGGACAGAGCCGCGTGTTCTTCACCATGAGCAACGACGGCCTCATTCCGTCGGTCTTCGGCGAAGTACATCCGCGCTACAAGACGCCCTACAAAGCCAACGCGATCCTGTTCTTCTTCGTGGGCGCCTTCGCGGCCTTCGTTCCGGGACACGTCGCCGGTGACCTGACCAGCTTCGGCACCCTCTTCGCGTTCGTGTTGGTGAGCCTCGGCGTCTGGATCCTCCGCGTGAAGGCGCCGAACATCGAGCGTCCGTTCCGCACGCCGGTTGCTCCGGTCGTGTCCCTGCTCGGTGCGCTGATCTGTACGGCCATGATCATCGGCCTCGACTCGCAAACGCTGAAAGTGGCCTTCGGCTGGATGGCGGTCGGCCTGGTCATCTACTTCCTCTATAGCCGCAAGCGCAGCAAGCTGCGGCAGTTCGGCGACGTCATGCCAAAGGCATCCGACTTCGAACAGAAGGGCTGATCGATCTTATTCTCCTGACAACGGGCCCGTTCGGAAGAGCGGGCCTGTTCTTTTTGTGTTGGGATAACATTTTTCGTTCGCAGTAGTATAAACGGGCGGAAAGCTATGCCTGCGCCCTTTCGTTTGTTGACCATTTTTCTGGAGAGCCCGTCGTTCGTGCGCGACATCTGGCTGTTGCTGATCAGCCTGTTGCTGTTCGGCGCGACGCTGTACATCTATGTGCGCCTCCGCAGCAACACCTTTCGTCGTATCCGGCATTTGCTCGAAGAGCGTGTCGAAGTGAAGACCCGGCAGCTTGTCGAGAAGAACCTGGAACTGGAACAGCTTTCGCTCGTGGCGAGCCGTACCGACAACAGCGTGCTCATCGCCGCGCCCGACACCCGCATTGAATGGGTGAACGACGCCTTCCTCCGACTCTACGCGATGCCCAAAGACAAAGTGCTGGGCATGCGCCTGCACGAGATCGCCATTTACCGCGACATCGACCAGCAGGTGGAGCAAACGCTGAAGCAGGAACACTCGAGCATTTTCGAATCCAACGTCACCACCCACCATCCGCGGAACATCTGGATCAGCAGTACGCTGACGCCGGTGTACGACGAAGAGGCGCGGCCGAAAAAACTGGTGATGGTGGACACCGACATCACCTCGACGAAGCAACTGCAGCAGCAGATCGAAGCCTCGCTGAAGGAGAAGGACGTGTTGTTGAAAGAGATCCACCACCGCGTCAAGAACAACCTGCAGATCATCATCAGTCTGTTGAACCTGCAGTCGGGTTACATCAAGGACGAATCGACGCTTAAGGCCGTGCAGGACGGACAGAACCGCGTACGTTCGATGGCGCTGGTGCACGAGAAATTCTACCAGGCCGACGAACTCACCGAGATCGCCTTTGGCGAGTACATGGAAAAACTTTGTCAGTACCTGTACCAGTCGTACGGCGACAAGACCGACCGTGTCCGCGTGCTGATCGACGCCGGCGACGTGGCGCTCGACATGGACACGGCGATGCCTTGCGGATTGCTGGTGAACGAGATCGTGTCGAACAGCTACAAATACGGCTTCCCCGGACAGCGCAGCGGCGAGATCCGCATCCGGATGTTTCGGGAAGACAAGACCGTAACGCTGGATATCACCGACAACGGCATCGGCCTGCCGGAGGGGTTTTCGGTGGAATCCTCGGAATCGCTGGGCATGCAGCTCATCCAGGCGCTGACCAGTCAGCTCGACGGTGAGCTGAGCATCAGGCGGGAGAACGGAACGCGGTTTACGGTAAAGTTCCCGTATCCAAAGGGCTGATTATTTGATTTTTACGCATTTTAAGGTAACCTAATCGGGCGGCGTCCGGTACAAGGTTATGATATACTTTGACCTATGTCTGCTTTGAAAATAATGATTGTCGAGGACGAGATCATCGTCGCGAAAGACATCCAGCGCATTTTGAAAAAGCTGGGTTACGAAGCGTTCGATCCGTTCGCCAACGGTAAGAAGGCACTCGACGCGGTGGAGAAGTTGAATCCGGACCTCATCCTGCTCGACATCAACCTGAAGAGCAGCGAGCTGGACGGCATCCAGGTGGGTGAGCAGATCCACCAACACTACCAGATCCCGTTCATCTACCTCACGGCCTTCTCCGATAAGAACACCCTCGACCGCGCCAAGCTGACGGAGCCGTACGGCTACATCATCAAGCCGTTCGAAGAAGACGATATCCGTACCGCGATCGAGATCGCGTATTACAAATACACCAAGGACCTCGAGCTCCAGAACAAAGGCAACCGTTTCGCCGCCGCGCTGGACACGCTCGACGTAGCCGTGATCATCACCGACGCCAACGAGAAAGTCATCTTCATGAACAAGATGGCGGAAACGCTGACCGGCTGTCTGAAGCAGGAGGCGTTGGGCAAGGACATCAGCGTCGCGATGAAGAACTCCGGTTCGGAGACCAAATCCGTTTTCAAGACCCTGGCCCACACGGTGGTCGGCGAGTCGCAGAAGCAGGATGGCGATTCGGCCGTGACCATCAGCAACGGCGCAGCGGAGAACAAAGTCGCCGTGAACACCTTCCCGATCCTGACGGTCAACAACAAGATCAACGGCTGCGCGTTTGTGATCAGCGGCGGAGGCTCGCCCCGACGCGAAGCCGGCACGGAGACCACGACCGACAAGAACCTGTTCAACTTCCTGGAGAACATTTATGCGAACAACAGCTTCTTCGTCAAGAAGGACTCGCGTTTCGTGCGCGTGAACTTCCAGGACATCCTCTGGATCGAAGCGTTGGACAACTACGTCATCATCAAGACCTCGAGCAAGGAGCAGTTCATCCTTCACAGCTCGATGAAAGACATCGAAGCCAAGTTGCCGCCGCTCAACTTCGCGCGCGTGCACCGTTCCTACATCGTGCAGCTCGAGAAGATCGGCGCGTTGGAAGAGAACGCCTGCATCATCGACGGTAATCGGATTCCCATCGGTAAGTCCTACAAGGAGAACCTGATGAGCCGACTCAACCTGTTCTGATCGCAACAGCAACCCATTGAAGCCGCCCCCGGAAACCCCGTGGGGCGGTTTTGCTTTCATGCACCCTTCATTCATCCGGTGATCGCCGGAAGGGCGGAAGCCTTACCTTCGCCCCGTGAAACAGCCGATCATTGTTGTCGACCAACTGGTGAAGCACTATCCCGGCGTACAGGCGGTGAACGGGATCAGCTTCGAGGTGCACGAAGGCGAGATCTTCGGGCTCCTCGGGCCCAACGGCGCGGGCAAGACCACCACGCTGGAGATCATCGAAACGCTGCGCGAAAAAACCGCGGGCAGTGTACGCGTCTGCGGCTACGACGTAGACCGCGACGTGAACGAGATCAAGCAGCGCATCGGCGTGCAGTTGCAGGCCGCGGGCTATTATCCGAGCCTTACCCTGATCGAACTCCTCCGCTTGTTCTCCGGCCTGTACAACGTCACCATCGATCCGATGGAGATGCTCCGACGGGTCGGACTGGAAGACAAAGGCAAGGCGAAATACAAAGAACTTTCCGGGGGACAGAAACAGCGGTTCAGCATTTGTACCACGCTGATCAACCGGCCGCAGGTGGTTTTCCTGGACGAACCAACGACCGGACTCGATCCCCAGGCGCGCCGCAATTTGTGGGAACTCATCCGCGAGATCCGGCAACAGGGCACCACCGTGGTGATCACCACGCATTACATGGACGAGGCCGAGAATCTTTGCGACCGGGTAGCCATTGTCGAGAAGGGCCGCATCATCGCGCTCGATACCCCGGACCGGCTGATCGATCAATTGGTGGCGAGCGGCTTCGAGCGTCCGCGCGAAGTGAAGAAAGCCAATCTGGAAGACGTATTCCTGTCGCTCACCGGACACAGCTGGAGGGACCAATAAGATGAACGCCCCACAACAACCCCGGTACAATCAACTGAAGGCGATGCTGGCCATCAGCAAGGCCAGCCTGCGTTCGATCTCGCGCAGTCCTTCTGCGGTGATCTTCAGCATCGGATTTCCGCTGGTGTTCATCGTCGTGTTCGGATTCATCCGCGGCAACTCCATCCGGCTCGATGTTGGCGTAGCGCCCACCTGCGATACCACCAACGTGATCTACCGCACGGTGGCGCAGTTGCCGAACATCCGGCTCAAGAGCGGCCTGCCGCAGGAACAATTGGACGATCAATTGATCAAAGGACGCATTGACGCGGTATTGAATATTCACCCAAGCGATACGGTGCGTGTGGTGGAGGTCATCACCTCGCTCGCGTCGCGGGAGAAAGGCCTGTTCGTCAAGTCGGTGCTCACCAACCTCATCGACAAAGGCAACCTGGCGCACTTCCGTTCGGCGGGTTCGGTTTTCGATTCGTTGATTGTCGCCAGAAACGGAGAACATGAACCACTGGCCGAGTTGCGGGAGTCGGAAGTGAACGGTCGGGAGTATAAGATGATCGACTTCGTGCTACCGGGTCAGTTAGGATTTTCCATTCTCAGCGCCGGCGTGTTCGGAACCGCCTTCGTGTTCTTCTCGCTGCGTCAGACGCTGGTGTTGAAACGCTTTTTCGCGACCCCGATTCGTCGTACCTACATCGTGTTGGGCGAAGCCCTGAGCCGGCTCGTCTTCCAACTTGCCGGCGCGATGGTGATCATCGTGCTGGGTAAATACGCCTTCGGGTTTACCCTCATCAACGGCTGGACCACTTTCCTGACCATGCTCTTGTTGTCGGCGATCGGTTTGGTAGTGTTCATGGGCTTCGGTTTCGTCGTCTCCGGCCTTGCGCGCAACGAAAGCACGATTCCGCCCATTGCCAACATCATTACCCTTCCCCAGTTCCTGCTCAGCGGCACGTTCTTCCCTGTTGATGCCTTTCCGGGCTGGTTACAGAAGATCGCGAACGTCTTGCCGCTGACCTGGCTGAACGACGCCCTGCGCAAGATTGCCTTTGAAGGAGCCGGTTTTGGCGATATTTCGACCCACCTGCTGGTCATATTAGCCTGGGGAATCGTCGTGTATGCCGCTGCAGTGCGGGTTTTCCGTTGGGAATAGGACAAAACGGTGTCACTTTTCCTTCGCCTTTACGTATCTTGGTCGAAGGTAAAACCCTCTCCCGCAGCCTCATGTACCCCCTTTGGCGTTACTCTTACCGGAGTATCGTATTGCTTCTTGCCCTTTTTCTTCCGGGCAATCTTTTAGCCCAACTGGGGAAGGACGGCGCCAAAACCGTCACGGCAGCCGGCACCATCGTCAACGAGTACACCACACTGACCGCCGACGCCTTGGCCGGAACCTCCATGCTGACGGTTACCAGCAGTTCGTTGAATGCGAACGGACGATTTCCTGCAGCACTTGCACCGGGCGATCTTGTTTTCATCATCCAGATCCAGGGCGCGAGCATGACCTCGCCCGACGATTCCACCTACGGAACGATCATCTCCATGGGCAACTGTGGAAGGCAGGAGCTCGCGGAAGTTGCGGCTGTTCCCACAGCAACCATGATTCAACTTTCCTGCGCCCTGCAGAACTCGTACACCTGGGTCGGTCGTGTGCAAGTGGTGCGCGTGCCGCGCTATGCTTCGCTTACGATCAACAGCGGCGGCATTCTTACTTGTCCGAATTGGAACGGAAGCACCGGCGGGGTGTTGGCTCTGGAAGTACAGGGAAATACGGTCATCAATTCCGGAGGCAGGATCGATGTTACCGGTCTTGGTTTTCGCGGAGGCCAGTTGCTGGATAACAACAGTTGGTACGGCGTAGGGAACCATCGGTGGATGACCGACGATTATGGTGCCGAGAAAGGCGAAGGCGTCCTGGGTTACCAGGTCGATTACGATATGTTCGGCGGACGCTATTGCCGTGGCGCGGCGATCAACGCAGGCGGTGGCGGGAACGGACACAATGCCGGTGGTGGTGGCGGCGGTAATGCCGGCAACCTTGCCGCCTGGACCGGCAGCGGTAATCCGGATGTTTCGAACGCTGCCTGGGCAGCAGCCTGGAATCTCGAGTATAGCGGCTTTGCCGGTTCAACATCTTCCGGCGGAGGTCGCGGAGGTTATACGTTTAGCAGCTCCGACCAGAATGCGCTTTCACTCGGACCCTTCAATAGTTCCTGGGGCGGCGACCAGCGTCGAAACAATGGCGGCATGGGTGGTCGTCCGCTGGATTACTCGACCGGCAGGATTTTCCTCGGCGGCGGCGGGGGCTCTGGCGATCAGAACGATTCAAAGGGAGGTCCGGGCGGTAATGGCGGCGGACTCGCGTATTTATTTTCATTCGGAGATGTCAGCGGGGCCGGAGAGATCCGCGCCAACGGCAGCAATGGCGTGAGCACCTCGACGAGCAACGGTACCGATGGTGCCGGCGGCGGCGGCGCGGGCGGTACCGTGATCTTGAAGGCCGGAGGAACCGTATCGGGCGTATCGATTTCCGCGAATGGTGGCAATGGCGGCAACCAGGTCGTGAACATCCTGAATCTCGAAGCGGAAGGTCCGGGTGGTGGCGGCGGCGGCGGTTATATCGGTATTGCTTCAGGCGCTCCGACACGCACGGCGAATGGCGGAGCCAACGGCACGACCAACTCCAGAAGCCTGACGGAGTTTCCACCGAACGGCGCGACCAAGGGCGGCGCGGGCTTACCCAATGAAACCGTACCCGGCTACAAGTTCATCTATACTCCGCTCGTGATTTGTCCGGGCAACACGGCCACGATCAATGTCGTCACCAGCGGTACACCGCCGGCAACCATTTCCTACCAATGGTACACACAAGCCGTTGGCGGAGTACCGACGGGTTTCAGCGGCGTTTCCTACACCACGCCGCCGCTCTTTGCAACCGACACGTTCTATGCGGCCGTTTGTCCGGGACATTATCGCTATCCGTTCATCGTACAGGTGGATGCGATGACGGCCTCGTTCACGCCCCCCTCGGGTTGTACCGGACAATCGCTGAGCTTTTCCGGTACCGGAACAAGTTCCATGAGTACCATCAGCGGCTACAGCTGGAACTTCGGCGACGGAAGTCCGGCGAGTAATTCGCAGAACACGACGCACAACTATTCGTCATCCGGAAACTATACGGTAACGCTGACCGTCACGAACGCCAGCGGCTGCACGATGACCTCGACGCAGACCGTCGCTGTCTCCGCCCCGCCGGTCATCTCCGTTACTCCCTCGGTAACCTCCGGTTGCGGTCCATTGTCCGTCAATTTCTCCAACAGCACAACCGGCGCCACCGGTTATACCTGGAACTTTGGCGACGGATCACCGACTTCGTCTTCCACCAGTCCGACGCACGTTTATACCAGTAACGGAACCTACACAGTGACGATGACGGCCACCAACGCTTCGGGTTGCAGCGCGACGTATACCGGCACGAACCTGATCAGTGTAGCCAACGGGCCGACCGCATCCTTCAGCAACGCAACTCCGTCGATTTGTCTGGGCGACACGATTCGCTTTACGAATCTGTCGACCGCCAACGGCACGCCGATCTCCGGCTATAGCTGGGATTTCGACGACGGCACTCCCGCCTCAACGCAAACCAGTCCAACGCATATTTACACGAGTCCCGGGACCTACGCAGTCACGCTGACCACCTCTGCCGGTGTTTGCAGCGACGACACCACGATCAACGTGACGGTCAATCCCGCGCCGGTGGCGGCCTTCACAGCCCCCACGACCACAGGCTGCGGCAGCCTGGCCGTTGCCTTCAACAACACCACGACGGGATCGCCGGTCTACACCTGGAATTTCGGCGACGGCACCACGAGCGCGCTGAGCGCCCCGACTCACACCTACTCCACTCCCGGCACGTATACCGTTACCCTCATCGCTACACAGGGAAGTTGCGCGGACACCCTCATCAGGAGCGCATACATCACCGTGAATGCGCAACCCACCGCGTCCTTCAGCAGCTCCGCTGCGGCCGTTTGTCTGGGCGATACGGTATTCTTCACGAACCTATCGTCGGGTAATGGCGGGACGATCACCGGTTACGCCTGGGATTTCGATGATGGGAATACATCAACAGCCACACAGCCCTTCCATCTGTACACCGCCAGCGGAACCTATGCTGTGCTGCTCACCACCGCAACCGCGAACTGTTCGGATGACACAACGATCAGCGTTGTCGTCAACCCCGCGCCGGTAGTATCATTCTCCACCGCGACCACATCCGGCTGTACCCCGCTTACGGTCAGCTTTTCAAACGCAACCACGGGATCCCCGGGCTACAGTTGGAGCTTCGGCGACGGCGGCACCAGCACCAGCGCGACGCCTACACACACCTACACGACCAGTGGAAATTATACCGTGACCCTGATCGCTACGCAGGGAAGTTGTGCCGACACGCTGGTGCAAACGAATTACATCCAGGTTTCACCGGCGCCGACCGCCTCCTTCACCCCTTCTGCGACAGCGGTCTGCCTGGGCGATGTTATCAGTTTCACCGACGGATCTTCTTCCGGAGGCGGCACGATTGTCAGTTATCAGTGGGATTATGACGACGGCAACACCGGCAGCGGCACCAGCGTCTCGCACACCTACACCGCCGCCGGGAATTACAACGTCACGCTGTCGGTCAGCACCGGCGGATGCGTGGACGACACCGTAATCGCGGTTGCCGTGAATCCCGCGCCGGTTGCGGCTTTCAGCGCCACGACTACCACCGGCTGCGCACCCCTCACGGTGAGTTTCACCAATAGCACGAGTGGGTCGCCGGCGTATAGTTGGACTTTCGGCGACGGCGGCAGCGCGACGACCGCAAGTCCGGCGCACACCTATACCGCCACCGGAACCTATACCGTGACCCTGATCGCCACGCAGGGAAGTTGTGCCGATACGCTCGTTCGCACAGCGTACATTACCATCGCGACGACTCCGACCGCATCCTTCAGCACCGCCAACGTCTGTCTTGGTGATCCGGTAAGTTTTACCAATAGCAGTCAGGGTAACGGCTCGCCCATCACCGCTTACTCCTGGGACTTCGGCGACGGCTCTTCCCCGAGCTCCTCCGCCTCGCCCACGCACAACTATGCCGGGGCCGGGACATTTGCGGTGACACTCACGGCAGACAACGGAAGCTGTAGCGACGACACGACCATCAATGTGACGATCAGTCCGGCACCCGTGGCTGCGATCAGCGCCTCTTCGCTCAGTGGCTGTGCGCCATTGGCGGTCAACTTCAGCAACACCACTACCGGCTCGCCCTCCTACTCCTGGACCTTTGGTGACGGCGGCACTTCTACGGCGACCAGCCCATCGCATACTTACACGAGTGGCGGCACGTTTCCGGTGCAACTGATCGCGACACAGGGAAGTTGTGCGGATACCGCGAGCCTGTCGATTACCGTCACCCCAACGCCCATTGCATCATTTACCACCGCCAATGTTTGTCAGGGCGATTCGGTTCGACTGAACAATACCAGTGGCTTCCCGGGCTCTCCTTCGAACAGTATCAGCTGGACCTTTGGCGACGGCGGCACGAGTAACTTTGGTTCTCCCGCGCATTTTTACGCGAATGCCGGCACGTACACCGTCTTGCTGGATATTGCGAATGCGGCCGGTTGTCATGATACCGCCAGCGCACTCGTCACCGTCAATCCGGCACCGGTTGTACAGTATGCCGCCAGTGCGTTGACCGGATGTGATCAACTGACCGTGAATTTCACCAACACCACTACCGGCGCAGTAGCGTATAGCTGGTTGTTTGGCGATGGCGGAACATCTTCGGCGAATCAACCGTCGCACACCTATACGGCCCCCGGCACCTATACGGTGGTTCAGACAGCAACCTCCGACAGCGGCTGTTCGGCTTCCCGTGCATCGATCAACATGATCACCGTTCGCGCAACACCACAGGCATCATTTACCGCATCTTCCCGGAGCATTTGCAAGGACGCGTGTATTTCCTTTACGGGTCAGGCCTCCGCGCCGGTGAATAGCTGGAGCTGGAGTTTTGACGGCGGACAACCCGCCGCCGCAAGTGTTCAATCGCCCGCCCAGGTTTGTTATCCGGTCACCGGCGATTATTCCGTTACGCTGATTGTCAGCGATGGGTTCTGCAGCGATACGCTGGTGCAACCCCAGTACATTACCGTAGCCGACTGCTCCCAATTACCCGTAGCGGACTTCCGTTCGAGTGACACGACAGTTTGCGCGGGCGATTGCATCGACTTTGTCAGCCTGTCCTTGAACGCAACCAACTGGAACTGGAACTTCCAGGGTGCCAATACGACCAGCTCGACCATTGAAAGCCCGACCGGTATTTGTTACCCCAACGCCGGCACCTACCCGGTCAAGCTGATCGTACAGAACCTTTCGGGACGCGATACCCTGGAGGTGTTGAATTTTATCACGGTACACGCGTTGCCCGCAACCCCCGGATTTTCTCAGGCAGGTAATGTCCTGACCGCCCCGGCGGCAACCGCGTACCAGTGGTATTTCAACGGCATCGCGATATCCGGCGCGAATGGTCAAACCTACACGGCAACGCTTTCGGGGAATTACGCGGTCGAAGTTTTTGATGCCAACGGTTGTTCGGCTGTTTCACCCGCAAAGCCGGTAACGCTGGTCGGCATTGACGAACTTCAATCGCTCGGCATGGTTTTCCACGTGTACCCGAATCCACTGCAGGAAAGTCTTCATGTGTTGATCCATGCGGAGCGCAAGACGGATTACCGGATCCGTGTGCAAGATCTACTTGGGCAAACACTTATTTTCGAGACCGGAACCCTCCTGCCAGGGGACGAAACCCTGCACTTTTCTTCCGCCCGCTGGGCTGCGGGTGTTTACTGGGTCATCATGGAGGCTGAAAACCGCTTGTCGGCCCGCATGGTGGTTCGCCCCTAATCTGTCGCCCTAAGAATAACGCACCTTTTAGTTTTTCTTACAACTGTAAGAAGCGACGACATTTCACCGGTTTGCAGAGTACCCTATGAATAGGGTATCGGGTATAATGGGAAACATCATTCCAGGATGCCCATGCCAGGAAACCGCCCTTTACAATTTGCCATTGTTCTGCTGAGCTTATGCATCAGCAGCCTTCGCGTTATTGCCGAGAACCCCGTTGCGGACAGCTCGTCGTTTTACAACCTGTCGCTTGAACAGTTGATGAATGTGGAAGTGACCGTTGCCTCCCAGGTAGCGATGACCGCCAAGGAATCGCCCGGTGTCGTGACCGTCATCACCGAAGAAGAGCTTCGCCGATCGGGTTGCGACGACCTTATGGAATTGTTGCAACGATTACCGGGGATTGACTTCGGGGTGGATGTGGAAGGCGTGGTCGGAATCGGCGTACGCGGCAATTGGGGCCACGAAGGCAAAGTGTTGATGCTGATCGACGGACAGGAGATGAACGAAGAGCTTTTCTCCACGCTTCAGTTCGGTCGCCACTTTCCGCTTCAGTTTGTTCGCCGTATCGAGATCATCCGCGGTCCGGGTTCCGCCATGTATGGAGGCAATGCGGAGTACGCGGTAATCAACATCCAGACCACGCTCGATGAAAAGCGCGAAGGCATAACCGCCACCGCCAGTTATGGACAGATGCAACGTGCGATGGCCGGTCGTTCTGTGGGAGTTGCCGGTGGACATCGTATCGGCGAGGTGCACTGGAATTACCAGCTACAGCAAGGCGAATATATCCGCAGCGACCGGAGTTACCAGGACAACCTGGGGGAATCGTACGACATGAAGGAGAATTCGGACCTGTCGCACGGATCATTCGCGACCAGTTTCCTGTTCCGCGGATTGCGTGTCAGCGGCATGCTGGACCGCTACCATACTCAGCAGCGGGATGGTTATGAAGGCGCGTTGACACAAGCTTATCCTACCAATTTCGACTCCTGGCACCTCAACGCCATTTACGAAAAGCGACTGGGCGACAAATGGACCATTTGCCCGGGAGTGCGCGTGAAGCAGGAGGCGCCGTATAATTTTTCCAGCACTTCGGTCGAAAACGAGTTTACCGTTTACGATCGTACGACCTTAAAGAAGCGAGCGTTTGTCAACGCGCAATACGATTCCGGTGAGCGGTTCAACTTGAGCCTTGGCGCGAGCTATTATCAACTCATTGCCCGAGACCGGAGAGACGACGGTTTGTTTTTCAACGGGAGCCCGAGTTTTTACATCGACAACGCGAGCGTGTTCGCACAGGCGATCATCAAGACCCGACCCGCGAACATTACCCTGGGTGCGCGCTATAATTACAACAACCGGTTTGATCCGGCCTTCGTTCCGCGGATCGGTCTAAATCGCGTGCGCGACGGCTATCACGTAAAGTTGCTGTACAGCGCGGCCTTCAGAGCCCCTTCGGTCGAGAACATCAACGCGACCAGTGCGGGAATTCGTCCGGAACGGACCACCGTAGCCGAGATCGAAGCCGGTGTCCGGATCACCCGCGACGCCTACCTCACGGCAAACCTCTATGATGTACAGACGAAAGACGTGATCGTTTTCTTTTACGAGAACGAGAATGAGGACTCCTACCGTAACGCGGGTCGAACCGGCACACGCGGTGCCGAATTGGATTTCCGCTGGAAAACGAACTGGGGATACCTGTCGGTTTCACACGCCTATTACACCTCTGATAAAGGAACGGGAGTCGAGGAGTATGTCGTGCCGGGCGTATCCGGTGTCCACCTGGCATTTCCGGCCCACAAGAGTGTTTGTTCAGCCAATGTTCGCCTGAGCGATCGCTTCAACATCACGCCGGCGGTTACGGGCATGTCCAAACGTTTTGGTGCCCGGTATAATCCGGATACCGGTGAAGACGAAGCTGTGGAGTTTCGACCGGTTGTCTATGCGGATTTGGCGATCAACGCCGAGCAATTCCTGCATGATCGCTTACGGTGTACGCTGACCTGCATCAACCTGTTCAACGAGCCGGTTGACTACCTGCAACCCTATAACAGCAACCACGCCCCCCTTCCCGGCCCCAGTCGCGAATTGCGCCTGCGCCTGACCTATCGCTTCCTGAACAAGTAAGCATGCACGAGACGACCACCACACGTAACAACCGGAAGAGCGGCCGGGCGCACTGGAGAACAGTGGCGCTGGGCCTTGCTTTCCTGTTGTCGGCATTCGTGCAGCGGGTGGGCGCTCAGAGTAACAGCGAGTCGGACCTCAAGGCCATGTTCCTTTACAATTTTATCAAGTACGTGGAATGGCCGGCATCTGCGGGTCCTACGTTCCGGATCGGAGTGGTTGGCAATACGCCCGTGCTGGAGTCGGTACGCAAAGTTGCCGAACAAAAGCGCGTGAATGGTAAGGCGATCGAAGTGGTTCCGGTCGTTCCGGGGCAATGGCCAGACGTGCAGTTGCTGTTCATTGCCGGCGCCGCGCCGATCGACGATGCTGTCAATCATTTCAATGCGAAACCGGTATTGATCGTCACGGAAGTCAATAAAAGAATACCCAAAGGCGCCATGATCAACCTGCTGAACCGCGACAATAAGATCCGGTTTGAGCTGAATCTGACGGAAGCAAAGGAAAGCAACCTGCGCATCTCGTCGCAGTTGGTCAACCTGGCGGAAAATGTGATCCAATAAGCCCATGAAGCAACAGAACTATAAGATCGATTTCGAAATCTACCTCGTGTTCATCGTGGTGATCGGCATTTCGGTGTTTAACGCGGTTTACAGCGCGCTGAACATTTCGAAGAATCAGCAGGCCACCACGAAGATCATGACCGTGGACATCCCTTCGCTGCAGGCGCTGGAGAACATGAACCTGCTCGTAACCCGATCGAAGATGTACACGACGAACTGGGTGTATTTGCAGGGCAACCGAGAAGACAAGGAGCGACTGAAGAGCCTGCAAAACATCGAGTACCCCGATCTCAAGGGCAATATCCTTGCGTTGGCATCCACCTGGGAAGAGCCGGGAATGGTCGATAGCGTCAATGCCATCTTCAAGAATTTCGAACAGGTCCTCGTTTACCAGCGACAGGTAATGAACCTGCTGGTGAGTTTTGACGACTACGAGGATCCGATGAAGCATTTCGCCGCGGAGGAAGTGGTCGATAATGAGATCTTACCCAGAACAAATGGTATCATCAATTCCCTCAATAAAGTCATCGTTCAGAAACGGGCGCTCGCGGAAGTAGAACACGCCGGCATGATGGCCTCGAGCCGGGCCCTGATGTGGAGCGTACTCGGGATCGCCATCCTGATCGTGATCGTGGTGCTCATGGCGGCCTTCTACATGTCCAACAACATCATCGTTCCGACCATGAAGCTGAGGAACTACGTGTTGCAGATGGGTAAAGGCGAAATACCGGAAGTGAATCTTCGACCAAGGAAGAATGCCGTTGGTCAAATGAGCGAAGCGGTCATAAAGCTCGCGGAAAGCCTGCGGAAGACGACGGGCTTTGCCCATGCCATAGGAGAAGGAAAGTTCGAAGAACAATTCCAGCCGATGAGTGATAAGGACGAGCTGGGCAACGCCCTGGTGCAGATGCGCGACAGCCTGAAGACAGCCGATGAGGACAACCGGCAGCGCCACTGGACCAGTGCCGGTATCGCGCAGGTCAACCGCACCTTGCGGGAGCACAGCGAAGACATCCATCGGCTCAGCGACGAGCTCGTTTCATCCATCGTAGGACACCTGGAAGCGTATCACGGCGCCCTTTACCTCGTGGAGCGCGACGACCTCCGCGACGCGAGTTGGATCCAGTTGCAGGGCAGCTATGCCCTGGACGGGCGCGCCAAAGCGAAGCCGCAATTGGAGCTGGGCGAAGGTCTGGTGGGACAGTGCATCAAAGACAAGAAGAGTATCTGGCTGAAGGACGCGCCGGTTCATTTCGCGCGGATCCAGTCGGGCCTTGGCGACGCGCACGCCTCGCATGTAATCATCGTGCCGTTGAGTTACCACGGTCAGGTGTTCGGTGCTGTGGAAGTAGCCAGCTTCCGGGCGTTCGACCGAAACACGGTGGGCTTCCTGGAGGGTATCGGCGAACTGATCGCCAGTTCGATCGCTTCCGTACAGGCGAACATGCTGACCCGTAAGCTGCTGGAAGAAACCCGTAAGCAGGCCGAGCGGTTGACTGCTCAAGAGGAAGAGTTGCGCCAGACCAACGAGGAATTATCGAACCAGTCTCGCCTGTTGCAGGCTTCCGAGGAGGAACTGAAACAATCGAACCTTGAACTGAAGGAAAACACCCACGCGCTCGAGCATCAGAACGAAATTCTGGAGCAGGCGCGGGAAGCCCTGAGTCTAAAGGCGCGCGAGCTGGAGCAGAACAGCAAATACAAGTCTGAGTTTTTGGCGAACATGTCGCACGAACTCCGCACGCCGTTGAACAGCGTACTCATCCTGGCCAAGCTCTTGTCGGAGAACAAGGATACGAACCTGACCGATAAGCAGATCGAATACGCGCGTGTCATTCACAAATCCGGTAGTGACCTGCTCGTCCTGATCAACGACATTCTGGACCTGAGCAAGATCGAAGCCGGTAAGGTGGAGCTGCTGTTGGAAAGTACGGAGCTGCGCATCATTCGCGACGATTTACGTTCGCTCTTCATCGAAGTCGCGAATGAGAAAAAGATCGAGTTCGAACTGGAGCAGGAAACCAATCTGCCCGAGAAGATCATTACCGATCGCGTGCGCCTGGAGCAAGTGATCAAGAACATGCTATCGAACGCGTTCAAATTCACCCCGCAGGGAGGCAAGGTGTCGCTCCGCATGCGTCGTCCCGACAGGAACGTCCGGTTCACCAATCCCGCGCTGATGAAATCGCGCGAGGTGATCGAATTTTCGGTGACGGATACCGGCATCGGCATTCCGCAGGAGAAGCAGCAATTGATCTTCGAAGCGTTCCAGCAAGTGGATGGTTCCACCAGCCGCCGCTATGGCGGTACGGGATTGGGGTTGTCGATCAGCAAGATGCTGGTCTCCATGCTTGGCGGTGAGATGCGTTTGGTTTCCGAGCAAGGCAAGGGAAGCACCTTCTATGTTTACCTGCCATTCGAATCCATTGTAGTGAAAACGGATACCGATCAGCCGGAAGAGGAAAAGGAGATCATCCGGGAGCTGGAGCGGATCAGCGAGTTGCCGGCCAATGAAACATCGGTTGTGGACGACCGTGAATCGGTGCAGCAAGGCGACCGGGTGTTGCTCATTGTAGAGGACGATGTACAGTTCGCGGAGATCCTGGTCGACATGGCTCACGAGCATCAGTACAAGGCCGTTGTGGCTACGCAGGGTGATCAGGGCTTGCAATATGCCGAATTGCTGCGGCCGTCGGCGATCATCATGGATATGCAGCTTCCGGGAATGGACGGATGGTCGGTTTTGCGAAAGATCCGAGCCAATGAAAGCCTTGCCGGAATCCCAGTGCATGTCATGTCGGCCATGGACCGCCAAAGTTTGGGAATGGAACTCGGCGCCAACGCCTATTTGCGAAAGCCGCTGGATAAAGTTGACCTGGATAATGCCTTCCGGGAGATCGACGATACCGTCCGACACAACACGCGCCGTGTTTTGTTGATTGAAGATGAAAGCATACAGCAGGAGATTGTATCGAATCTGCTGGAGGGAAAGGATTTCCGCTCTGAAGTGACCAGCGTGTCGAATACACAGGAAGCCTGGACGGAATTGAAGAAAGCGCAATTCGACTGCATCATTCTCGACCTGGATCTTGGTAATGGACCCGCAGAGGGAATCGACTTTTTGGATGAGCTGAAGGCCGGGGATGAGTTTCGCAATGTGCCCGTGATCGTCTTCACCGGTACGGAGATCGATTCTGCTCAAGAGCAATCGATCCGCAAGCACAGCGCGACCATTGTCATGAAAGACGGCGAAGCCTTCAACCGCCTGCTGAGTGAAACGGAGCAGTTCCTGCACCGGGTGGAAGAAGAGCAAACCGGCTCAACCGCAACCAAGACCCCGGAGAAGATGAGCGAGTTATTACGCGGTAAGCGCGTACTGCTCGTAGATGACGATATGCGTAATATCTATGCGATGACCAGCGTGCTGGAAGACCAGGGCATGGTCGTCGTCCCGGCCACAAACGGACGGGAGGCGATCACGCTGCTCACGCAGCAACCTGATCTGGATATTGTACTCATGGACATCATGATGCCGGAAATGGATGGCTATGAAGCCATGACGGAGATCCGGAAAGTCGATCGTTGGAAGACGCTGCCGATCATTGCGCTCACGGCCAAGGCCATGGTAGGTGACCGGGAAAAGTGTCTCCAGCACGGAGCAACCGATTACATCTCCAAGCCGGTCAATGTAGAACAGTTGTTATCCCTGCTCCAGGTATGGCTGTACAAGCAATAAGCGAGTCCATCGTCCTGACGGATGAGCGCGTCGACCAGGTTCTTTCGGTTTTGCACAGCAGGACCGGAATGAATTTCATTCACTATGCGCGACCATCTATTGTTCGGCGGCTGCGGGTGTTTTTGCAACGGGAGGGTCTTCCCGACTTGTCAGCATTGCCCTTGTTGCTGGAACATGATCCCGCACTGACTACCCGACTCGTTAATACGCTCACAGTTCACTTCACCGAGCTGTTTCGCGACCCCGAGTTCTTCCGCGCCATTCGCGAACAAGTTTTGCCGTTTCTGGCGACCTATCCCAGGATCAACATCTGGCATGCCGGATGTTCCACCGGAGAAGAAGTTTACTCCATGGCCATCATGCTGGATGAGGTTAACCTGCTGCGAAAGGCAAGAATATACGCGACCGATATCAATACCGATGTATTGGAACAGGCGCAAGAAGGCAGCTTCTCCCCTGCCCTGTTCTCACATTATACCCGTAACTACCGTCAGGCTGGTGGACGAGGTCAGTTAACCGACTACTGTGCCCCGGTTAACGGAAGAATCGTGATGAAGGACCAATTGCGGAGGCGCATTTCCTTCCATCAGCACAACCTTGCAGCCGATGCCAGCTTCAACGAGTTTCATCTGATCCTCTGCAGAAATGTGATGATCTACTTTGATCCGCTGTTGCAGGAACGCGCCACCCGTTTGTTTCACGAGTCGCTTGTGAACCTCGGATACTTTGCCATAGGCAATAAAGAGAGCCTGCGTTTTAATCGTATGCGAACATCGTTTGTAACGATCGACGGCAGCCATAAAATCTTCCGAAAAGTCCGATTCCAGAAACTGTAAGTTCAGTGCGGATATTTACCGCCGCCATTTCTACACCATCGTAATTTTCAAACCCAGAAAAGACCATTTTCATTCTTATGCAAGCCACTGTTTCCCCCTCGCGTCCGGATACCGCAACACCGGTTCGTCCCGTCAAATTGCTGATCGTAGATGATCGCCCGGAGAACATCCTCTCCTTAGAAAGCATCCTGGAAGGTCCGGGTCGTGAGATCCTGAAAGCGGAGAGCGGAAACGAGGCGCTGCGAATCGCGCTGAAGGAAGACATTGCCGTTATGCTACTCGACGTGCAAATGCCGGAGATGGATGGATTCGAGGTTGCGCGCCTATTGAAAGAGAATAGCAAGACCCGCGATATATCCATCATCTTCGTAACTGCCCTGAGTAAGGAGGAGCGTTATACCATGCAGGGCTATGAGGAAGGCGCAGTCGATTATCTGCACAAACCATTGGATGTTAATGTCGTCAAGGCAAAAGTTGCTGTATTTGAAAAGCTCTATCGACAGAAGATTGAGTTGCGTGAAAATGCTGAGCGGCTCGAGAGTGTGAATAAGCAGTTGGGCGAGTTCGTCTACATTGTTTCACATGATCTCAAGGCGCCGTTGCGGGGCCTGGCCAGTCTTGCGAGTTTCATGGAAGAAGAGCTTGGTGCCGAACCGAAGGTGGAAGTTGTCGAGCTCTTGAATATGATGAAGAGCCGTACGGCACGCATGCAACAATTGATCGATGGCATTCTGCATTATTCCCGTATGGCCAATAATCGGGGTGATCGGGAGGATGTTGATCTTAATGAGCTGATTAACAGCATTATAGATCTTATTGCTCCGGCATCAAATGTGGTCATCGAGACACCGGACAACCTGCCGGTGATCTTGGCCGAGCGCGTGAAACTTCACGAAGTGCTTCAGAATCTGATCATTAACGGAATCAAGTACAACGATAAAGCCGAGATTCGGATCAAGATTGCATTTGAGGATAATGGCTCACACTATCGGTTTCATGTAACGGATAATGGTGTTGGAATTCGTCCCGAGCATCAGGAAAAAATCTTTGGCATATTCCAGACGCTTCAACCCAAGGACCAGTGTGAAAGTACCGGCATTGGGTTGACAATCGTAAAGAAGATTATTGAACAGCAAGAGGGCGCAGTGACCATTGCTTCAGAAGTAGGAAGCGGCACAACCTTCAGCTTCACCTGGAAAAAGTAGTCTTCAGGATTTTCTAAAGATGTAGATCACGCTGGAGTATAGCTCCGCATTGGATCCGGCGCGAATGTTGGATTTCCACCCATTCAGTAAGGCGGCGGGTAAATTGTTTTTACCATTATTACGATAGCGCTCACTCAGCATACTGACGTAATACGCGTCGTATTTCATTGGAATTGACGCTTCGTGCTTCAATGAAAAGTCATTGAAGAGCCGTTTGATCGTGGCAGGCGTGAAGTGGTACAAATGTCTCGGTACGTCCCAGGCAGCCCATTCTTTATTATACGTATTTCTATCCGCGGAGTTGGGGTTGGGAACCGCTATGATGGCTACTCCCCCATTGTTTAAAATTTCGGCGATTTTTTGAACTCGGACCCGAAGATCGTGTACATGCTCAAGTACATGCCAAAGGGTAATCACATCATAGGATTCTGTCAGTTTCTCTAAGCCCTCCTCCCCTTCTACATTCAGTTGATGGTTATGTATCGCTTGCTCCCTTGCGGCGGCGCTGGGCTCGATCCCCTTCGTTTGCATTCCGGAAGCCTTTGCACTGGCAAGGAACTCTCCGGTGCCACAGCCTATGTCTAACAGCTTAATGGTGTCGCGTTTCCCCGAGAATTTGTGTACCAACGCCAATTTTTCCTTAATTGCGCGATTTCGTACCCATTGGTAGATATTGTTGATTAAGCCTTTTTTACTGTTGGAATGACTAATGTAGTCTGGGCTTTCGTAGTATGGCCCAATTTGGAGCTTCGTTGGACGAGGATTCGTAAAGAGTAGTCCGCATTCCGCACACTTGACGATTTGGAATTCTTTTCCGGATACGGTGTAGTCCTTTGCGACTATTTCGGGTAAAAAAGAACCCGATTGGCAGATCGGGCAGGCGTTTAGGGTTTCCATAAAGAATATGTTCCACGTGAAACATCAGCGGCCCAAATGGACCATCAGGACCGAAATATCAGACGGCGATACACCGCTGATTCTGGAGGCCTGCCCCAATGTGCGAGGGCGGATCTTCGAGAGCTTGATTCGGGCCTCCATTGAGAGTGCGCTCAGGGATTCGTAGTCAAACTCGTCGTGTAGATTGATTTCCTCTAAACGCGCGAACTTTTCTACGATTTCCTGCTCTTTTTCAATATAACCCTCATATTTCACCATTATTTCGGCCTGCTCCAGTGCCACTGCCCTAAAATCCTCTTCGATTCCGGCAGCAAAGGAAGTGAGGCTATCAACCGATCCCAAAAGGTCCTGCATCCCCAATTGAGGTCTGGAAAGCAGGTTGAAGAGCTTTTGCTTTTGATAAATAGCGGAAGTGTTACGCTCTTCCAGCATTGGATTCACTTGATCCGGGAAAGCGGATTCTTGTCTTAAAAAGCCCAAAATCCGATCAGTTTCGAGCATCTTGCGCTCTACCCTGCGGATTCGTTCTTCTTTTGCCAGACCGATGGAATATCCCAACGGGGTTAGTCGGATATCAGCATTATCCTGTCGTAACAAGGTCCTGAATTCGGCCCTGGAAGTAAACATCCGATAAGGCTCATCAGTGCCCTTTGTGACCAGGTCATCGATCAGCACGCCGATATAGGCCTCGGACCGCTTGAGGATGACCGGTTCGAGTCCGTTGATCTTGCGATGTGCGTTAATGCCGGCCATCAAGCCCTGGCAGCCGGCTTCTTCGTAACCGGTTGTTCCGTTGATTTGTCCGGCGAAATAGAGATTCTCAATACCCTTGGTTTCGAGCGTCAGATTCAACTGGGTGGGCGGGAAGTAGTCGTATTCAATAGCGTAGCCCGGACGGAACATTTTGACGTTCTCCAAACCGGGTACCTGGCGAAGCGCCTTGTACTGTACTTCTTCCGGAAGCGAGGTGGAAAAACCGTTCAGGTAGATTTCCACAGTATCCCAACCTTCCGGCTCGATAAACAACTGATGCCGTTCTTTATCGGCGAATCGGTTGATCTTGTCTTCGATCGAAGGACAATAACGCGGACCAAGTCCCTGAATTCGTCCGGCGAACATGGGGGATTGATCGAATCCCTCTTTCAGGATATCGTGTACCGCGTCATTGGTATAGGTAATCCAGCAACTGAGTTGACGATCGGGTAGTGGTGCATCCAGGTAAGAAAAGCGCCCGGGAATCGTGTCGCCGGGTTGTTCTTCTGTTTTCGAATAATCGATCGAGCGGCCATCGAGTCGGGGAGGGGTGCCGGTTTTCATACGGCCGCTTTGAAAGCCCAGCGAAACCAACTGCTCGGTAATTCCCGTTGCCGCCTTTTCGCCGCTGCGTCCTCCGCCAAAATGCTTTTCACCAATGTGTATCACCCCATTCAGAAAGGTTCCATTGGTTAACACCACCGCTTTGGCGCGAAACTCCTGCCCCATGCCGGTACGAACGCCAACGACCCGATTGTTATTGATAATCAGGCCATTAACCATGTCTTGCCAGAAATCCACGTTCGGAGTTTGCTCCAGCAAGCGCCGCCATTCAGCAGCGAAAAGCATACGATCGTTCTGTGTTCTCGGACTCCACATGGCAGGCCCCTTCGACCTGTTCAGCATGCGAAACTGAATCATGGAACGATCGGAAACGATGCCGGAATAACCGCCGAGCGCATCTATTTCCCTGACAATCTGACCCTTAGCAATTCCGCCCATGGCCGGGTTGCACGACATCTGGGCAATGGTCTGCAGGTTCATGGTGACCAGCAGAACGCTGGAGCCCATGTTGGCAGCCGCTGCCGCAGCTTCGCAACCGGCATGGCCGGCGCCTACTACGATAACATCATATGTCGGATGCAGTGACATTCGGGGCCGCAAAGGTAAGTAATAAGAATTCCCCAGTCCACCAGCCACTTAGCGCAACCTTTCGAACTGATTTCATGTTCCACGTGAATCATTGCGCGAAAGAATGAAGGAGTACGTCCTTTGCTACCTTTGCGAACCTAACGCCAGGCTTTGAGTTCTTCTTCGCTTAACAAGGTTACCGTCGGTGGCCTACTGGTTACGCTCGGAATCATTTTCGGCGACATCGGAACGTCGCCGCTGTATGTGCTTAAAGCCATTGTCGGCAAGGAAGCCATCAGTGAAGAGACCGTGCTCGGCGGGATCTCCTGTATCTTCTGGACGCTTACCCTGCAGACCACGATCAAGTATGTGATCCTGACGTTGCGCGCGGACAACAAGGGTGAGGGCGGCATCTTCTCACTTTATACATTGGTGCGTCGCACGAAAGTACCGTGGCTGGTGTTTCCAACAATCATCGGCGGCGCTGCGCTGCTTGCAGACGGAGTCATTACACCTTCCATTTCGGTTTCTTCCGCCATCGAGGGGCTTCGCTACTTCGATCCCGCGATCAACACGGTGCCGATCGTCATTGCGATCCTCACGGCATTATTTCTCATCCAACAGTTCGGCACCAAGTTCGTCGGCCGCTTCTTCGGTCCGGTGATGTTCACCTGGTTCCTCATGATCGGCGTTCTTGGGATACTGTCGATCGTGCACGCGCCGCATGTGCTGGCAGCGGTCAATCCGCTCTATGCCTATCGGCTGCTGGCCGAACACCCGAATGGATTCTGGTTGTTGGGGGCGGTCTTCCTTTGTACAACCGGTGCGGAAGGACTGTACTCCGACATGGGTCACTGCGGCCGCAAGAATATCCGGGCGAGCTGGGGCTTCGTAAAAGTGATGTTGTTGCTGAACTACTTCGGGCAGGCCGCCTGGCTGGTAGGGCACGAGGGAGCCTTCCTCGAAGACCGCAACCCGTTTTATTCGATGATGCCCGACAGCTTCCGCTGGATCGGACTCATCGTGGCCACCGGGGCAACGGTCGTGGCCAGTCAGGCGTTGATCAGCGCATCCTTTACGCTCATCAACGAAGCGATTCGCCTCAACTTCTGGCCGCGCGTACGCATCAAGTACCCGACGGACCTGAAAGGGCAGATCTATATTCCTTCGATCAACTGGATGTTGTATGCCGGTTGTGTGGGGGTCGTCTTATTCTTCCGCGAATCCTCGCACATGGAGGCCGCATACGGCCTGACGATCAACATCGACATGATCATGACCTCGACGCTGTTGGTGTTTTACCTCTCCCTGCGTCGTTATCGTTCGTTCATCATTTTCCTGTTCATCGCGGTCTATGCCACGATCGAATTCTCTTTCCTCATCGCCAACCTCGACAAGTTTATTCACGGCGGCTATGTGAGCATGATCATCAGCCTGGCCATGATCTATGTGATGTGGGCCTGGTACCAGGCGCGGAAGATCCGGAACCGCTTTGTTGAATTCGTCAAGCTCAAAGATTACCTGCCGCTGTTGCGCGACCTCAGCCACGATTTCTCCATCCCCAAATATGCCACGCACCTGGTCTACCTTACCAGCGCGAACTACACGGAGGAGATCGAGGCGAAGGTGGTGTATTCGATCTTGCAGAAACAGCCCAAGCGCGCCGACATCTACTGGTTCGTACACGTGGATGTTATGGATGAGCCGTACATGATGGAATACAAGGTCGTGGAACTGATCAAAGGCAATATTGTCCGCGTGGATTTCCGCCTGGGCTTCCGCGTGGAACCCAGGATCAACCTGATGTTCCGGAAGGTGGTCGAAGACATGGTGAAGAACTTCGAAGTCGACATCACCTCCCGTTACGAGTCCTTGGGACGGAAAAACCTGATCGGCGATTTCCGTTTCGTGGTAATGGAAAAGTTCCTGAGCCTCGAGAACGACCTGCCGTTCTACGAAAAGATCATCCTCGACACCTACTTCTTCTTCAAACGCGTCTCGCTCTCCGAAGAACGGGCATTCGGGCTCGATACCAGTTCAGTCACCATCGAAAAAGTTCCGATGGTTGTGAATCCGGTCGGAGACATCCCGCTCAAACGGGTTAAATAACACCCTCATGTCACTCAAAGCTAAAAAGGCCAGCGAATCGTTTTCGATCCTGACCGAATTCGTATTGCCCAACGACACCAATACGCTGGGCAACCTCATGGGAGGCCGCCTGCTGCATTGGATGGACATCGCCGCCGCCATCGCCGCGCATCGACATTGCGGCCGCGTGGTCGTGACCGCCTCGGTCAACAACGTATCCTTCAACCAGCCGATCCGACTGGGCGAGATCGTGACCCTGGAATCGAAAGTGTCGCGCGCCTTCAATTCTTCCATGGAAGTCTTCATCGACGTATGGGTGGAGAACAACGCGACCGGAGAGAAGAAGAAGTGCAACGAGGCCATCTATACCTTCGTGGCCGTCGACCAGCTTGGCAACCCGATCCATGTACCCGAATTGATTCCCGAAACTGATGCAGAAAAACGCCGCTACGAAGGAGCCCTTCGTCGCCGACAACTCTCCCTCATCCTCGCCGGTAAAATGAAACCAGCCGACGCCACGGAGCTGAAGGCGCTCTTTCTCTGAGAGAGTTGTTTGCTTCGAGTTTCGGGTTTCAGGTTGTCAATGCCTGACCAGGGTTGCAGGTTGCAGGTTGAAAAAGAAATTTCATTTAGAACCATAGCGTACATCAAAAGGGGAAACCCCAAGACCAGAAGTTAAACGCGAAACCCGGAACGCGAAACCCGGAACAACTAACCCTCATCCCCTTCGTGAACAAACAAACCCCCCACGCCGTTTCCTTCGCCACCCTGTTGGTGACCTTGGGGATCATCTACGGCGATATCGGAACCTCGCCGCTGTATGTATTCAAGGCGATCATCGGTAAGAATCCGATCGACCCCGATCTGGTGCTGGGTGGGATCTCCTGTGTCTTCTGGACGCTGACGATCCAGACGACGTTCAAGTATGTGATCCTGACCCTGCGGGCCGATAACAAAGGGGAGGGGGGCATCTTTTCGTTGTATGCCCTGGTGCGGAGGACGAAGACCAAGTGGTTGCTGCTTCCCGCGATCATTGGCGGATCCGCCCTGTTGGCCGACGGGATCATCACGCCGCCGATCTCGGTCGCATCCGCGATCGAGGGTCTGCGGGTTTATAACGACAGCATCCCTACGGTGCCGATCGTGATCGGCATCATTACGGCGCTCTTTCTCATTCAACAGTTCGGAACAAAGTTCGTCGGGCGTTTCTTCGGTCCGGTGATGATGATCTGGTTCCTCATGTTGGGTACGTTGGGCGTTGCCGAGATCACCCAGTTTCCTTCGGTATTCAAAGCACTCAATCCGTACTACGCGATTCACCTGCTCACGCAATATCACCACGGCTTCTGGGTGTTGGGGGCGGTCTTTCTCTGCACAACGGGAGCGGAGGCTTTGTACAGTGATCTCGGTCACTGTGGTCGACAGAACATCCGCATCACCTGGGGTTTTGTAAAGACCATGCTGGTGCTGAATTACCTCGGACAGGGCGCCTGGCTCATGCAACATCAGGGGCAGATGCTGGAAGACGTCAATCCGTTCTATGCCATCATGCCTTCCTGGTGGCTGGTGCCAGGCATTGTCATCGCCACCGCCGCGGCGATCGTGGCATCCCAGGCGCTGATCAGCGGATCGTTCACGCTCATCAACGAAGCGATCCGGCTGAACTTCTGGCCGAAGGTGCGGATCGTATATCCGTCGGATCTTCGCGGACAACTGTACGTTCCATCGGTGAACTGGCTTTTACTTGCGGGCTGTATCGGGATCGTATTGCACTTCCGGGAGTCGTCGGGCATGGAAGCCGCCTACGGACTCGCCATCATCATCACCATGCTTAGCACCACGCTGCTGCTCATGTACTACCTGTACCTGCGCAGGGTCTCGTACGCGGTGATCGGCTTGTTGTTGGTGTTGTTCCTCACGGTGGAACTATCCTTCCTCGTGGCGAACCTCGAAAAGTTCCCGCACGGCGGCTGGCTGACGCTGATCATCGCGTGGATGCTGATCGGGGTCATGTGGTCGTGGTATGCCGCGCGGAAGATCCGCAATCGCTTCGTGGAGTTCATCAAGCTCAAGGACTACCTGCCGATGCTGCGCGACCTGAGCCACGATTTTTCCATTCCGAAATATTCCACGCACCTGGTCTATCTGACCAGCGCCAACTTCCCGGAGGAGATCGAATCCAAGGTCGTGTACTCCATTCTTCAGCGACAGCCGAAACGCGCCGATATCTACTGGTTCGTGCACGTCGATGTATTGGACGAGCCGTTCACGATGGATTATAAAGTCACGGAGCTGATCAAGGGCAACATCTTCCGCGTCGACTTCCGCCTCGGGTTCCGGGTGGAGCCGCGCATCAACCTGATGTTCCGCAACGTGGTCGAAGACATGGTGAAGAACTTCGAAGTCGACATCACCTCGCGCTACGAGTCCCTCAGCCGGAAGAACATGATCGGGGATTTCCGCTTCGTGGTGATGGAGAAATTCCTCTCGTATGAGAATGAGCTATCCGCGTACGAGAAGATCATCATGGACATCTATTTCTTCTTCAAGCGGATCTCCTTGTCCGAACCCCGGGCCTTCGGTCTCGATACCAGTTCGGTGACCGTGGAGAAAGTGCCGATGATCGTGAATCCGATCGGGCGGTTGTCATTGCGGAGGATTACGTAA
>WBZP01000500.1_pt1 | contig 52947 bp, 46 predicted proteins | sample 5204301 | NCBI WGS metagenome assembly WBZP01 (sample SAMN12412401, study PRJNA552823) | activated sludge metagenome | isolation source: activated sludge from nitrification reactor of wastewater treatment plant... | place: USA: Pennsylvania | collected 2017
GAAAGGACGCCAGTGTCGACCTCGGTGCGATGCTCCAGGGCGAACAGCGCGCGGTAACCGCCACCCAGGTCTTCCGTGCCCTTGAAGCCCAGGCGCGAACCGTCCATGATGCCGCTGACGAGGGCGTTCTGCGTGCCGTCCCGCATGCCGGTGACCCGGCTCAGGCCCGCATCGAGCACTCCATAGACCTGCACGTTGGTCTGCGCCATCACGAGCGGGGCGGCCACGCTCAGGGCGGCCAGCGTTAGTGCCTTGTTCATTGCCTGTCTCCTAGACTGTGCGCCAGCCGGTCTTTGCCAGCGATTGTCACGCCCGGCGCGACTCCCGGCAGCGGCCTGTCGCGCAATCGGCACGCACATTTTCCCTATGCGTCGTGCACCCGGCACGGGCGTACCACCCGCCAGGCACGTCCAGGCCGGCCTGTGGCGGCCCGGCCCGGCGCGGCCGCGCGCCGCCGGACCTGTTGTCGAACTGCGTCTCCTCCCGGAGGATCGGGATCACCCTGGGAACGGGTGTTCGCGATCCGTGGAATACGCAGAACAGCTTCGCTTTCACGGCAAATGCTCTGTTCTCGGAGTGGGACGAGGTGTCACGGGACAACGCCATGACGGCGGCGGCTTCATTGCCGCGCATTTTCACGCGGCTGACGCTGTTCGTCGGCAGATTATTGGGCAGAGTGGTCATGGGCTTTTCCAGAACGCGCATGGCCGATTCAGGCGACCGCCGACACCCGCACACCGAAACTCAATGATCGCAGGCGGGCCAAAGCAGCAACCTCGGCGCGAACGCTGTCCAGTTGCAATGACTGGTGCCCTGCCTGCAAGGACCCTGTGGCGCAGCCACTTCCAAGTCATTGTCACCGCTCGCGCGCCGGGGCAACAAGCCTGGCGTGCTGCGTCAGCGGCGCGTCACCACGCTCGTCTGGCTGGCCGTGTTGTTGCCGGTACTCGTCTCCTGGCTGGTGGTGCTGGCCGCGGCCTGGCTGGTGAAGCTGCCGTTGCCGCGGGTGTGCGCGACCCAGCGCACGGTGGCGCTGGCGCCGGGGGCCAGGTTGCCCAGCGTGGTGGTCAACGAGACAAGAAGGTTGCCAAGGGCGTGTGCGCCTTCGGCGGATTCGTCGACAGCGCCGAAGGCCGCGCGCTGCCGGTGGTCATCACCTACAACCCGACCGCGCTGCCCAAGGGCGTCGAGCCCTCGGCCGACCCGCTGCTCGCGGCGCGCGCCGCACCCTATGCGGTGGGGTTGGGACGGCGTGTCGCCGAAGGTGCCCGGCAGTGAGGGCACCCGGCGGGTAGGCCGGCGGGGCCTGGGATCACACCAGCCGGAAGGCCCCCACGGCATCCACCAGCCGGTGCGATTCGCTGCGCACGGCGCCGGCGGCGGCCGCCGCCTGTTCCACCAGCGCGGCGTTCTGCTGCGTGGCGGTTTCCAGCTCGGTGATCGAGTGGGCCACCGTGGCCACGGTGCGACTTTGTTCGCCCGAGTCGGCGGCGATCTGCTCGACCATCTCCGACATCTGACGGGCACGCGCGATGATGCGATCCATCGCTTCGCCGGCTTCGCCCACGCGGTGCGCCCCGGCTTCCACCCGTTCGACCGAGTTGCCGATCAGTTGCTTGATTTCGGCTGCTGCGGCGGCGCTGCGCTGTGACAAGGCACGCACCTCGGCGGCCACCACGGCAAACCCTCGACCGTGTTCGCCGGCGCGTGCCGACTCCACTGCGGCATTGAGCGCCAGGATGTTGGTCTGGAAGGCGATGCTGTCGATCACCCCGGTGATGTCCTGGATCTGCTTGGCCGCCGTGGTAATTTCGCCCATCACCTTGACCACGTCGCTGACCGCCTGCCCGCCCTGCTCGGCTTCCTGGCGCGACTCGACCGCGATGCGGGCCGAGTCGCCGGCACGGTGCGCACTGTGGTTGACCTTGACAGTCAGATCGGACATCGCCGCGGCGGCGGCCTGCAGCGTGGCGGCGGCGCGTTCGGTGCGGGTGGAAAAGTCCTCGTTGCCCTTGGCGATCTCGTTGATGGCCGAGTCGATCTGCGTCGTGCCCTGACCGATCGACTCGATGGTTGTGCGCAGCGCCTGCACCGTATCCACCAGCGCGCGCGCGGTCAGTGCGATCTCGTCGCTGCCCTGCACGGGCGGCTGCGCCGACAGATCCTTGTCCTTGAGCCGCGACGCGGCGTCGCGGATGCGCTGAACGGACAAGATGATCGACTGGCGCACCAGCCAGGTGATCAGGCCGGCCAGCAGCAGGCAGACTGCGACCACGCCGACGCTCACGCCGACGACCTGGCGGAAGGCCGTAGTCGCCGTGACGGCAGCTTCGTTGAGCGCCACAGTCTGGGCCTGGCGGATGGCATCCAGCTCAGTATTGAGCCTGGTGAACGTGGCCTCGCTCTTGATCATCATCGTGGTGGCCACGGACTGGTCGGTGTCCGCCATGTCCAGCACCTGCTTGATGTCCTTGGTGAAGGCCTGCACCGCAGCCTGAAGCCGCTGGATGGCCGCCAGCTCCAGCGCCGACAGGCCTGGCAGCTTGCCCATCGCACCGGCCAGCTCGACGGCCGGGTTCAGCGAAGCACCGATGTCGGAGGTCAGGCGCTGCACCTGCTCGGCCGAGTAGCTGGCCGTGTTCCATGCCAGCAATTGGTAACTCTGGGCATGGATGCGCTTGACATGCTGCTCAACCGCAATCGCCACCATCAGGTTGGGGTTGCGCACTTCCACCAGCTCGCTGACCACTGCCTGTTGGCGTTGCATTGCCAGCAGACCCACGGCAGCCACCAGCAGGAGCATCACGATGGTGAACCCGGGTGCGAGCCACAGTTTGACTCCGATGCCGGTGCGGCTGAGGATATGTTTCATGGTGTACTCCTTTGCGCAACGGTGCGATGGCCGGTTCCAGCCGGCCCGCGCGCAGTCGCCCCTTGCCTCCGTCCGCCTGTGGCGGACCGGCGCCGACTCAGCCCGGTCGCTGGCAGGCGCCCGGGCCTTCGTCAGCCACTCGCAGCCACGCAGGTGGCTGCTCGGTGCCGACTCAGTCCTTGTACACGCCTACGCTGAGGATCACGTCATCGACCTTCAGCACATAGGCTGACTTCTGTTCGATCTTGTTGGACACCGGGTTCTTGTATTTGTAGTCCACCCAACCCTTGCCTTTGCTGTTGGCCAGATCCAGGCGCTCCTTGCGGAACGGCTTGCCATCGGGGTCGGGTACGTCGAGCATGGACTTGCCGATGAGCTTGGCATTGATGGGGTGCGCCAGCATCGTGCCGTCACTGGCTTGCACCACGATCACATAGGTCTCGCCGGCCACAAACTCCGGATCCTTGGCGTTGACACGCTCGATCAGCTTGGCCTTGCCCTGCGACTTGAGTGCCGCGGCGGCCTTGTCGGTCATCGCGATGGCCAACTGCTGTTCCGTTGCCGCAAGGCTGTGGGTGGTGCACAAGAGCGCCGCTCCCGCGAGCAGCCAGGAAGCCTGACGGCGGTTCAGTAGTGAGGTGTTCATGGGTACTCCTTCTTGCATGGACAGAATCCTTGCGCGCACGGTGCGCGCCGATCACTCAGCGTATCGACACACCGCCCTGAGCACTTGAACGAAAAGCAGCACGATTCCGCGCCAGACTCCCGCGGCACCTATGCCTCGCAGTGCAAGCGCTCATCAATTGGCGTATGCCGCTTGCGTTGCTTCACGCATCCTGATCCGCGGCGATGGCGGCGGCCCCCGCTTCGTCGAACTCCTCCCAGCCCGCCACGCGCACGGTGTTGCCTCCGGCGGCCTTGGCCTGTGCCACGGCATCGGCGCAGGCATCGATCACGGCCTGCGGCTCGCGGACCACCTCACCGAGCTGCGTGGCGCCGATGCTGGCGGTGACACGCAGGCTCTTGGTGCCCGCGCGCAACCGTTCGCGCGAAACACCGTCGCACAGCTTGTCGGCCAGCAGCAGCGCATAGTGGAGTTCGCAGTCCGGGAGCAGCACGCCGAAGCAGTCGGCATGCAATCGGGCCACCAGGTCCGAAGCCCGGACCTTGGACAGGATGCGTGCGCCCAGCGTCTGCAGCGCGCGGTCGCCACCGTCGCTGCCCAGCGTGGCGTTGACCTTGGCGAAGTGGTCGATGTCGATCGTCAGCACCGACACCGGCTGGCGGCGCCGCAGGCTCAGGTGGTCGCTCAGGCGGCGGTCGAATTCGCGGCGATTGGCCAGTTCGGTCAACGGGTCGTGGGCGGACTGCCAATGCGGCTGCAGCCGATGCTGGCGTGCCTGCGTCACGTCGTCCACGAACCACAGCGCAGACCCTGCCGGATCGTCCCAGCGCACCGGCGACGCCCGCAGCCGCCCCCAGAAGCGCGAGCCGTCGCTGCGCATCAGCTCGACCTCGCCATCAAAGGGCAGGCCCGCCGCGAAGGCTGCCTCCAGCTGTCGATGAAGGCTGCCGTGCGCGGCATCGGAGACCATCACGCTGCGTGTCGCGTGGCCGGCCATGTTCTCGGACTCGAGCCTGGAGAACAGCAGCTCGAAGGGCTCGCCAACCGCTTCGAAGGCCGCGTCGCGCACAAACGCGCAGGCGGTCGGGCAGCGCTGCATCAGCGCATGCAGGCGGGTGGTGTCATCGGTGGTCGGCTGGAGCATGGTTCGGGTTCCCGGGGACAAGGATGGTCGGGTGTCGGCAATGCCGCACGTTGCCTGCGCGGGCGTGCCGCCAGACCGAGGTGTACCCGGGCTGCGCGTTTCGTGATGCCCGGAGTAGCGGCCCGGAAGCCCGCCTTTTGTGCACGAACGGGCCGGCCCACGCGGGCGCGGCGAGGGCGGGAACGCTCGGGGCCGGCTATTGGCCCGCGCCGGGGCATACCCGGCGGGCCTGGGTCAGAATCGCGGGCTGCTGCCAGACCCTTCGTCCTCCCGCTCAGGAGTCCCAAGATGAACATGCCTTCCTTCGCCGTACCGCGCCGTGCCGTCCTGGCCTGCGCCCTGCTCACGCTGGCCGGCTTGGCCCAGGCGCAGCAGGTCTTCCGCGTCACCACCATCCCCGAGGAAGCGGCCACCGAGCAGACGCGCAAGTTCGGCCCCATCGCCGCCTACCTGGAGAAGAAGCTGGGCATGAAGGTCGAGTTCACGCCCGTCAGCGACTACCCCGCGGCGGTGGAGGTGATGGTCAACCGCAAGGTCGACCTGGTGTGGTTCGGCGGCTTCACCTTCGTGCAGGCCAGCATCCGCTCGGGCGGCAAGATCATCCCGCTGGCCCAGCGCGAGGAGGACGCCAGGTTCCAGTCGGTCTTCATCGCCAAGACCGACTCCGGCATCAAGGCGCTGGCCGACATGAAGGGCAAGCAGGTCAGCTTCGGCTCGCAAAGCAGCACCTCCGGCCACCTGATGCCGCGCAGCAACCTGCTCAATGCCGGCATCACACCCGAGAAGGACTTCCGCCGCGTGGCCTACAGCGGCGCGCACGACGCCACCATCGCCAGCGTGGTCAGCGGCAAGGTCGACGCCGCGGCGCTGGACATCACCGTGTGGCGCAAGTTCGTGAGTGAAGGCAAGGTCGACACCAAGGCGGTGGACGTGTTCTTCACCACGCCGCCCTTCTTCAACTACAACTGGTCGGTGCATGCCGACATGCCGGCCGATCTGCGCGAGAAGGTCAAGAAGGCGCTGCTGGACATCGACCCGGCCACACCCGAAGGCAAGGAAATCCTGCAGCTCAATCGCGCCACGCGCTACATCCCGACGGCGGCCGAGAACTACAAGGGCCTGGAGGCCGCCGGCCGCGGCGCCGGGTTGATCTGAAGCAGCGCGACGCCGGCCGATGAAGCTGAAGCTCAACGGCGTGGCCGCACGCCACCCGGCCGCGCGCGCCGGTACGGCACCCGCCCTGCAGCCACTGCAGATGCAGGTGGCTGCCGGTGAGCAGGTGGCGGTGATCGGCCCCTCGGGCGCTGGCAAGACCACCTTGCTGCAGGTGCTGGCCTGCGCGCTGCCACCCGCTGCAGGGGCGCTGCAGCTGGACGGGCAGAACCCGTGGCAGCTGCCGCGCCGTGAGTTGCAGCGGCTGCGTGGTCGGCTGTTCCTGGCGCCGCAGGTTCCACCGCTGCCGCCGCGCCAGCGTGTCGTGACCTCGGTGCTGGCCGGCCGGTTGCCGGCCATGGGGCTGCTGGCCAGCCTGCGTTCGCTGTTCTATCCCAACGACATTCCGGCGGCACACGGCGCGCTGGAGTCCTTCGACCTGGCGGAGAAGCTGTTCGACCGTGTCGACCGGCTGTCCGGCGGCGAACGCCAGCGTGTGGGCCTGGCCCGTGCGCTGCTGGCACCGGCTTCGCTGTGGCTGGTGGACGAACCCCTGTCGGCGCTGGACCCCACGCGCGCCCGCCAGGCCATCGTCACGCTGGTGCAGCAGGCCAGCATGCGAGGCGTCACGCTGGTGGCCACGCTGCACCAGGTGGACATGGCGCTGGCGCACTTCGCGCGTGTGGTGGCGCTGCGCGATGGCAAGCTCTCATTCGACCTGCCCGCGGCGCAGGTCACGCGCCCGATGCTGGAGCGCTTGTATGCCCAGCACGAACACGAACTGCTGGGCGAGCCGCCACCGGCGCAGGACGAGATCGCCCCTGCCAGTGCCCCGGTGGCCATGCATTGCCGCTGAACCGCCGCATGTCGCCTGCCGTCCGCCCGAGCGCGCCAGTGCGCGACCCCGCCTGGGCGGCGCGGGTGTTCTGGACCGGCGCCGCGCTGGTACTGCTGTGGCCGTTGCTGGTGGCAACCGAGTTCAAGCCCTGGATCCTGATCGAACGCGAAAACCTGAAGGTCACGGGGCAGTTCCTGGCCAGCTTCCTGCCACCGGCACATGCGGCCGACTTCCTGGCCATGGTGGCGCGCGAGACCTGGCGCACGGTGGCCATCGCCACCGCGGGCATGACGCTGGCGCTGGCCATCGCGGTGCCGCTGACGCTGCTGTCCACGCGCATGCTGTCGGTGTCGGCACTGTGCGGTCGCATGGCGCGCGGCCCGTTCTGGCTGCGCCAGGTGGTGCGCTGGCTGCTCATCGTGCTGCGCAGCGTACCTGAGCTGGTGTGGGCGCTGGTCTTCGTGCGTGTCGTGGGGCTGGGGCCCACCTCCGGCGTGCTGGCCATCGCGCTGACCTACGGCGGCATGCTGGGCAAGGTCTACGGCGAGATCCTGGAAAGCGGCGAGGGCCATGCCGCGCAGACGCTGTTGCGCAACGGGACCTCACGTCTGCAGGCCTTCTTCTACGGGCTGCTGCCCAACAACGCGGGCGAGCTGACCAGCTACACCGTCTACCGCTGGGAATGCGCCATCCGCAGCAGCGTCGTGCTGGGCTTCGTCGGCGCAGGCGGCCTGGGGCAGCAGATGGACGCCTCGATGAAGATGTTCAACGGTGGCGAAGTCTTCACGATGCTGGCCGTCTTCGTGGCCCTGGTGGCGCTGGCCGACCGGGTCAGCGCCGGACTGCGCCGCGCGCTGGCATGAGGACGCCGGCACCCGTGCGGCTGCCGCCGCCGCTGTTCGGCCTGCGCTGCAAGGCCTGCTGGTTCACCGCCGCCGTGCTGGTGTTGGTGCTGGCCAGCTTCTGGAGCCTTGACCTGCAGTGGGCGCAGTTCCTGTCGCCGGACGCGGCGCGCAGCATGGCGCGTTTTGCCGGCGAGTTCTTCCCCCCCGACACCGCGCCCGAATTCCTGCGCAAGGTCGCACTGGGCGCCTGGGAAACGCTGGCCATGTCGGCCCTGGGCACGGTGCTGGCCGCAACTGCCGGTCTGTTGCTGGCCTTGCCGGCCAGCCGGCTGCACCACGAAGACCCTGCGCGTGCGCGCGCCGGCACACGACTGATGCTCAATGCGCTGCGTGCCGTGCCCGAGCTGGTGTGGGCCGGGCTGCTCCTGGTCGCCGCCGGGCTGGGCCCTTTTGCCGGCACGCTGGCGCTGGCGCTGCACACCACCGGCGTGCTGGGCCGACTGTTCGCCGAGGCACTGGAGAACGCCCCGCCTGGACCGGCGCTGGCGCTGCGTGCGCAGGGTGTGGGCAAGCTGCGCGTCTTCCTCTACGCCATCTTGCCCCAGGTGCTGCCACAGCTGATGAGCTACACCCTGTACCGCTGGGAGAACAACATCCGCGCCGCTGCCGTTCTGGGCGTGGTGGGCGCCGGTGGCCTGGGCCAGCTGCTGGTCTTCCACATGGGCCTGTTCCACATGGGCAAGACGGCCACGCTGCTGGGCGCCATGCTGCTGCTGGTGGCGGCGGTGGACCTGCTCAGCTACGCCACGCGGCGCTGGATGACGCGCTGATCGGTTCTCCTCCAGCAGCGCTTCGGCACGGCTGCCCGGCTGGCCCTGTTGTTGCGGGTACCCGGCTTGTAGCTGGCGAGGCCTTCGTGGTCTTGCCCTGAGGAAGCTCAGACGGTGCCCCTGGACCCTGCGCACCCTGACGCCTGTCAAGGCCGCCTCCGGTCCGCGTACTAGGATCGGCCCCACACCCCGGCGCCGGCGCCCTGCCAGGCCTGTGGACGCAGGAGCAGACATGAAGACCTACCCGATGACGGCTGCGGACGCGGCCTGGTTCCACAACGACGGCCCGGCCAACCTGGCCATCGTGATGGGCGTGGTGCTGACGAAAAAGCCGCTGGACTTCGAGCGCGTGCGCAAGATCTACAGCGAGCGCATCCTCAGCTTCGATCGCTTCCGCCAGCGCGTCGTGGAGAGCGGCTTTCCGCTGGCCACGCCGCACTGGCAGGACATGCCGCACTTCGACATCGACCAGCATCTGCACCACATCGCGCTGGCCGCCCCGCACGACCAGGCGGCCCTGGTGCGTCTGGTCAACGACATCGCCAGCATGCCGCTGGACCACGCGCTGCCGCTGTGGCAGGTGCACGTGGTGGACGACGTGGAAGGTGGCAGCGCGCTGATCACGCGCTGCCACCATTGCATGGCCGATGGCACGGCCATGATGACGGTGACGCAGCGCCTGTACGACCCGGCCCCTGGGGCCGAGCCGCTGGCACTGCCCCGGGCGCGCGGGGCCAGCATCGGCAAGGGGGCGGGCAAGGGCTGGTTCGCCCCCGCCATCGACTTCATCACCGAAACGGCCCGCGACGCGGTCGCGCTGGCCGGCGGCGCCGGCATGCTGGTGGGTGAACTGCTTCGCTCGGACGACCCCCCGTCCCCGCTGAAAGGCGAATTTGCGCTGGGCAAGCGCGTCGCCTGGTCGGATCCGATCGCCGTGCGCGACATCAAGGCGATCGGTGACCGCTACGACGCCAAGGTCAACGACGTGCTCGTGGCTGCGATGACCGGCGCGCTGCGCACCTACCTCAAGGGGCGCGGGGTCGATGTCAACCACACCACGCTGCGCGCGATGGTGCCGGTCGACCTGCGCCCGCCCGAGCGCATCGGGCAGCTGGGCAACGAGTTCGGACTCGTGCTGCTGGACCTGGCCGTCGACAAGGCGCGCGCCGACCACCGGCTGGCACTGACCAAGGCGCGCATGGATGCGCTCAAGCGCTCACCGGAGCCGCTAGCCACCAAGGCCTTGCTGAGCCTGCTGGGCCGCGGGCCCAAGCTGCTGGAGGACTTCTCCAACAACCTGTTCGGCCGCAAGGCCAGCCTGGTGATGACCAATGTCGTCGGCCCACGTGAAACGCTGTACCTGGCCGGCGTTCCTGTCGACCGCATCCTGCCCTGGGCGCCGCACCCGGGCAGGCAGCTGGGCATGGCGGTCAGCATCCTCAGCTACAAGGGCATGGCCTCGCTGACAGTGATCGGTGATGCCCACCTGGTGCCCGACCCCGAGACCATCACGGCCGGTTTCAGCCGCGAATTCAAGAAGATGCTCAAGACCATCACCGTCGGCGCCGCAAGAAAGGCGCCGGCCAAGGCCGCAGCCGCGTCGCGCAGGAAGCGGGCCGCCTGATCTCCCGCACCGTAGACTGCCGGGCGCGGCCTGCGCAGTGAACTGGGGGAAGGATAGAGCTTGAAGTTCCGGATGGCCAAGAATTCGCTGTTCGCGGTGCTGCTGCGCTCGCCCTGGTGGATCAGTCTGGCGATCGCGGCCGTGCTGGCTGCGCTGGCGGCTGCCCTGCTGCCTGCCACCTACCGCATGGCGGGCGCGCTGTCGGCACTGCCTTTCGTCGTGATCGCCGGCATGGCGGCACGCCGGCAGTGGCATCTGCCCAGCGCGGCCGAGGTGGAAAGCAGCACCCAGGCGGTGAGCGCCCTGTCCTGGCCGGCTTTTGCGCGACGGCTGGAAGAGACCTTCCGGCGCAACGGCTACACGGTGCAACGCAGCCACAAGTCCCCGGTCGACTTCGAACTCGAACGCCAGGGCCGCCGCATGCTGGTCTGCGCGCGACGCTGGAAGTCCGCCCGCCTCGGGCTGGAACTGCTGCGCGCGCTGCAGGCCGCGCGCGAAACCGGCGAAGCCGCCGATGCACTGTGCATCTGCCTGGGCGAACTGACCGACAACGGGCGGCCCTTCGCAGCCGAACACCACATCGCGATCTGGCAAGCTGCCGAACTGGCGCAGGCGCTGCACGGGCGCATGCCGATCAAGCCTAAGCCCTGACACCAGCGCGCGTCCAGCGCCAGGGTTCGCCGACGCGCCGGCCCGCCACGACCAGACCGTGGCAATGGCCCCTGCGGCAGGCCCGGCCAGCCGATGCGCCCCGGCGCCGTTGATGTGGCTGCGTCGATCTGGTAACAGTCATGGCGCGGACTTGTGCGCTTCACATAATCGCTTGCCCAGGCCATCAACCGGGCCGCGCATCCAATATCCGGAGGAAATGAATGAAGACGCCTTGCGCCCTGGCCCTGCTGAGCCTGGCCGCCGCCTTGACCGGCTGCGGCAGTGACGACCCTGAATACGCCACGCTGGACGGCAACCGGCCACTGGTCATCGGCCACCGCGGCGTGCCGGGCGAGTTGCCAGAACACACGCTGGAGTCCTACCAGCGCGCCATCGACCAGGGTGCCGACTGCATCGAGCCCGACCTCGTGCTGACCAAGGACGGCGAGATGATCGCCCGCCACGAGCCGATCCTGGACGGCACCACCGACGTGGCGACCAGGTTCCCGGCATCGCGCCAGCGCACGCTGAACCTGGACGGCATCAGCACCAAAGCCTACTTCGCCGGTGACTTCACGATGGCCGAGATCCGGACGCTGCGTGCCAAGCAGTCCGGCGCCAGCCGCCCGCAGCAGTTCAACGGCCAGTACACGATCCCGACGCTGGCCCAGGTGATCCAGCTTGCCAGGTCCGAGGGCGGGCGCCTGGGCCGCGAGATCTGCATCTACCCCGAGATCAAGCACTCGACCTTCCATGCGGTGGACGCCGGCTTCGGCGCCAATGTCTTCGAGGACAAGCTGGTGGCCGCCCTGCATGCGGCCTACGGCAACCGCGCCGACGCGCCGGTGTTCATCCAGTCCTTCGAGGTCGCCAACCTGCAGTACCTGAACACCAGGACGCAGATCAAGCTGGTGCAGCTGGTCGACGCCGATGACGTCAATGCCGACGGCAGCATGTCGCTCGTGGCGCCCTATCACAAGCCCTATGACTTCGTGGTGCGCGGCGACAGCCGCAACTTTGCCGACCTGCTGACCGACACCGGGATGGACTTCGTGAAGACCTATGCCGACGCCATCGGCCCTTGGAAGCCCTACCTGGTGAAGACCGTCAACGACGGCGTCGAACGCAGCGGCGACAGCACGCTCAGCATCAACGACCGCCGCGTCGACGGCAGCACCGGCGTCATCGAGCGCGCCCACCGCAAGGACCTGCTGGTGCACACCTGGACCTTCCGCAACGACGCCAGCGGCTACGGCTTCAAGGACCCGAAGGCCGAGATGCAGTACTACATGCGGCTGGGCGTCGATGGTCTGTTCACCGACTTCACCGCCACCGGCATCGCCGCTCGCAGCGAGCTGTAGGCCCGGTCAGGCGCGCCGCCCCACGATGACCCCGCTGCGCATTCCCGCCGTCTACATGCGCGGCGGCACCAGCAAGGGTGTGTTCTTTCTCGCGCGCGACCTGCCGGCTAAAGCCGCCGAACGCGACCGCATCCTGCTGCGCGTGATCGGCAGCCCCGACCCCTACGGCAGCCACATCGACGGCATGGGTGGCGGCACCTCCAGCACCAGCAAGGTGGTCATCCTGTCGCAGTCCACGCAACCCGACTGCGACGTGGACTACCTGTTCGGCGCCGTGGCCATCGGCGCGCCGGTGATCGACTGGACGGGCAACTGCGGCAATCTCAGCGCGGCCGTGGGCCCGTTTGCCATCGCCGCCGGTCTGGTGGACGCGCCTGCCGAAGGCTGGGCCACAGTGCGCATCTGGCAGGCCAACATCGGCCGCAGGATCTTGGCGCAGGTACCCATGCAGGGCGGCGAGGTGCAAGAACAAGGCGAGTTTGAACTCGACGGCGTGGCCTTTCCGGCGGCCGAGGTGCGTCTGGAATTCCTGGACCCGGCTGCCGACGAAGCCGTCGGCCCGGCTGCGGCCCTGTTCCCCACCGGCCGCAGGTTGGACGTACTGCGGGTCAGCGGCATCGGCACCATCGAGACCACGCTGATCAACGCCGGCCTGCCCACCGTCTTTGTCGACGCCGCCGCGCTGGGCCTGCTGGGCACCGAAGGCCAGGCCGAGGTGAACGGCAGGCCGTCGCTGCTGTCGCTGGCCGAACAGCTGCGCAGCCACGGCGCAGTGGCCATGGGCCTGGCGGCCACCCCGCAGGAGGCCACAGGCAGTCGGCCGCACACACCCAAGCTGGCCATCGTGGCGCCGCCGGCCAGCTACCGGGCATCGGACGGCCGGGTCGTGGCGGCCGGCTCCATCGATTTGCTGGCGCGCATCTTCTCGATGGGCCCGCTGCACCATGCGATGACCGGCACCGGCGCCGTCGCCATCGCCTCAGCGGCAGCCATCTCCGGCACGCTGGTGCACCGCATCGCCCCGCTGGGACCGGACGGCTGCGTGCGCGTCGGCCACCCATCGGGCAGGTTGGTCGTGGGAGCCCAGGCGGCGGAAGTCGATGGCCGCTGGGTGGTGCACAAGGTGATCATGAGTCGTTCGGCCAGGCGCTTGATGGAGGGCTGGGTGCGCGTGCCGGCCGGGTGAACAGCCGGCGCCAGGGCGGCCCGTTGCACAATGGCCGCCCGAACCTGCCGCCAAAGTCCTGCATGACCTGCGTCCGACTCCTGCTGGTGGCTCTGCTCCTGTGCGCCGCCAAGGCGCTGGCGGCCACACCCGACTCCGCCGCCACGCAAGCCCTGCATGCGCTGTTCGACAGCAGCTGGCAGGCCATGGCTGAACGCTACCCGGAGTGGAGCACCTTTCGCGGCGACAACCGCTACAACGACCGCCTGGCCGATGTCTCGCCCGCAGCGCGTGCGCGCGACACCGCGCGTGCGCTCAGTGAGCTGGAGGCAGCGCGGGCGATCGCCCCGGACCGGCTCGCACCGGAGGACCGGGTGTCGCGCGACATGTTCATCCGCGGCCACGAGCGGCGGCTGGCCCTGGAGGCCTTCGAGGGTTATCAGCTGATGGGCATCGGCTCCAACGGCGGCACGCACAGCGACCTGTCCAACCTGCTGCGCGTGGTGCCGATGGCGCGAGTCGAGCAGGCCGAGCAGCTGCTCAGGCGGCTGGCCGCCGTACCGCAGCGCATGGACCAGGAAATCGCCAACCTGCGCCGCGGCATGGCCCTGGGCTATGTGCCGCCGCGCAGCGTGCTCGAACGCGCCTTGGCCGAACTCGACGCCCAGCTGCCGGCCGACCTCGAAACCGGCCCTTTCTATGCGCCATTCAAGCGGCTAAGCAAGGACATCGAAGACGCCGAACGCGCCCGCCTGCAGGCCGCCGGGCAGCAGGCGGTGCAAAACGACGTGCTGCCCGCCATGCGCAAGCTGCGGGCCTTCGTGGCCGGCATCTACCTGGCGCAAGCCCCGGCCGAAGGCGCTTTGCTGCACTACCCGCAAGGCGCAAGACTCTACGACGAACTGGTGCGCCAGCAGACCACCACCGAGCTCGGCGCGGCCGAGGTGCACGCCATCGGCCTGCACGAGTTGACCCGCCTTCGCGGCGAGATGGAAGCGGTGATGCGCGAGCTGAAGTTCGAAGCCGGCTTCGCAGCCTTTGTCCGCTGGCTCAACACCGATCCGCGCTTCTTCCACAAGGACGCCGAGGCCTTTCTCGCGGGCTATCGCGACATCACCAAGCGCATCGACGCCGAACTGCCCCGGCTGTTTGCCGAATTGCCCCGTGCGCCCTACGGCGTGAAGGCCATGCCGGCGCAGTTTGGCCCCGACCGGGCCGAGTTCTACGAACGCCCCGCCACCGACGGCAGCCGTGCCGGCTACTTCAACGCCAATGCGCTGGGCTTTGCCAAGCGGCCCATCTGGAGCATGGCCTCGCTGGCCGCCCACGAGGCCGTGCCCGGGCACCATCTGCAGATCGCACGGGCGCTGGAACTGCGCACGCTGCCCGAGTTCCGTCGCGGCGGTTACGGCTACACCGCCTTCATCGAGGGTTGGGCCTTGTACGCCGAGACGCTGGGCCATGAGATTGGCCTGTATGCCGACCCCTACAGCCGCTTCGGCCACCTGCAATGGCAAGCGCTGCGGGCGGCGCGGCTGGTCGTCGACACCGGCATCCACGCCCTGGGCTGGAGCCGCAGCCGGGCCATCGAGTACATGGTCGAGCGCACCGGCATCGAGCGCGGGATCATCAGCTCGGAAGTCGACCGCTACACCTCCGACCCCGCCCAGGCGCTGGCCTACATGATCGGCCAGCTCAAGATCATCGAACTGCGCGACCGCGCGCGTGCCAGGCTGGGGTCGCGCTTCGACATCCGCAGCTTTCACAATGCCGTGATCGACAACGGCGCGCTGCCGCTGACCACGCTGGAGACCCTGGTCGACGCGTGGATCCAGCGGCAACTGGCAGGTTGAGCGGGAGCGGCTGAGGCGGACTGGACCGACAGGCCGGAGTGCCTGCCCCCCAAGCCTGATGGACTGGTCAGGGGTGGGGGGCGCTGGCAAGCTCCGGCCATGACCGATAGTCCCGACTCCTGGTTCAACTGGTTGGCCGTGGCGTCGGCGTATGCAATGGTGTTGACCTTGCTGGTGTCGCCGGTGCTGCTGTTCTGGTACCGGCGACGCGTGGCGCACTGGATGCGCCAGGACGCACCGAATGCCGCGCCGCCCCCGCCACTTGCCGATGCCGCCCAAGTAGCGATCCGCTGGGTGCGCATGGCCAGCACCGGGGCCTACGGGGCGAGCAAGGCGGCGGTGGGCGGCAAACACGTTTTGCCGGACTTTCGTCGTCTGGTGGCCGGCCACGCCTGTGGCGGCATCGCCTGTGCGCTGCTGCTCACGGCCTGCCTGTGTGTGCTGTACGCGCACCTTTTCAGCGCCTCGATGCTGGTGACCACACTGGTCGTGTTCCTGCTGCCGGTCTGGGCCACGGTTCTGCTGCTGCTCAGCGCCAGCAGCAGGCTACGCCTGCTCGGCTTCGTCGGTGCAGCGCTGCTGTTGCTCCTGCTGCTGGGCGTCAGGCAGGGCCTGGCCGCGACGCTGTTCGGCACGTTCGTGCTGGTACCGCTGCTGCTGCTGCTGGTCTTCTGCCTGCGCTTCTGGCGTGGCGTCGCGCCCCTGGTGTTCGTGGTGGCCCTGGCCTCCAGCCTGCTTGCGGTGGCGACAGTGGAATACCTCGTCAAGGGCCTTGGGCTGGCGACAGCCTGGCCCTGGCGAGTGGCGGGCTTCGCCATCGGTGCCTGGCTCGGATACCAGGCCTTGCGCGCGTTGCAGGCCGCCTACGACGCGGGGCGCTTCAGCGATCTCGAACTGTTCATCGACGCCTGGTGGCTGGCCTACCTGCTGGTGCAGACCACGGTGCTGCTGATCATGGGGCGCCACCCGGGCTACCTGCTCGCGCTGCTGGGCTTTGCGCTGCTGGTCGGCGTGCGCCGCGCCGTGTGGCGCGCCTGGCCGCCGGAGCGAGCCGCGCCGGCGCCGCGCTCGCTGCTGCTGTTGCGGGTCTTTGGCGACGAACGCCGCATGCAGTCGCTGTTCGACCGCCTGGAACAGCACTGGCGCCACGTCGGCCCGATGCTGATGATCGCCGGCTGGGACCTGGCGCTGCGCAACATCGGGCCGGCCGACTTCGTGGCCTTCCTCGGCGGCAGGTTGCGGCGCCAGTTCGTACGTGATGCGGCTGACCTCGCCTCACGCCTGGCCACGCTGCCGATGTTGCCGGATGCGGATGGCCGTTACCGGGTGTCGCACTTCTGGTGCCACGCCGACACCTGGCGCCCCACCATGCGCGCGCTGGCCGCGCGCAGCCAGGCGGTGCTGATGGACCTGCGCGGCTTCACGCACGAACGCGAGGGCTGCCGCTACGAACTGCTGCACCTGGCCCGCCATGCCCCCAATCTGCCGGTGCTGCTGCTGGTGGACGGAGCCAAGGCCTACGGCGAACTGCAAGGTCTGCTGGGAGGCACCGAAGTGGTTGCAGCGCCCTGGGTCGTAGCCGACATCGCTGCCGATGCCGTGGCGCTGGATGGGCACCTGCTGACCTTGCTGGCGGGTCGCGGAGCTCGACTCGCTTGAACCGATGGTGCTCGCAGATGGTCATCGGTCGCACCCGCTTTGACGTGCTGTGCGCGCATGCCGGCCCGATGCCGGCTTCGAAACCGGCGCGGGCCCAGGGGTCCGATGCCACTGGACTACGATCGTCGCGATGAAGTTGATGCAGTGCTGGGACGACGGGGTGACCACCGATGTGCGTCTCGTGTCGTTGTTGCGCCGTCACGGCGCTCGCGCCACCTTCAACCTCAACGCGGGCCTGCACGCGCGGGAACGCCGGTTCGGCTGGCGTCACCGCGACACCGAGGTCTGGCGGCTCGGCAGCGGCGAACTTTGCGAGGTCTACGACGGTTTCAGCATCGCCAACCACACGCTCACGCACCCTCACCTCGATCAGCTGCCCATCGAGCAGGCGAGCCGCGAGATCCGCGATGGCCGCGCGCGCCTGCAGGACCTGTTCGAACAGCCGGTGAGCGGCTTTGCTTATCCCTTCGGTGCATTTGATGATGCGATTGCGCAGGCGGTGCGCGATGCGGGCCACCTCTACGCCCGCACCACGGGTGCCGCAGAGTCGGGTGTCGCAACGCACGATGCGATGGCCGCGGCGCCAAGCTGCCACTTTCTGGCGCCCGACTTCTGGCAGCGCCTGGATCGGGCCCGGCCTGCCGGCGCCTTCTGGTTCTGGGGTCATTCCTACGAGCTCGTCGACGAAACGATGTGGGCGGCCTTCGAGGCGTCGCTCGCGCGCCTGTGCGCCGAGCCTGGCGCGAACTGGTGTGACCCGACCGGGCTCTTTGATGGTGAGCGCTGAGGACTTCGATCCCGTTCGCTCCCCGGCGAGCAGCACGGCCTCTTGCCAGCGCCAGCCGAGTATTGGCGCCGGGGCCAAGCGCCGGAAGAGTGTCGGAACATTTGACATAGCGCCGGGCACGCCGCGGCAATCGCTACCTGCGGCCACCTCGATAGCCGGCATCTACGACAGTACATGGCGCAGGACTTGCTCCGAACCGCGCACCTTTCACCACATGCCGGAGGCACCATGAAGCCCGCGTTCACCTGCTCACGGACCGCCCGCCTGCTGATGACGGCATTGAGCCTGCTTGCTGCGTGGGGCGCGGCCTCCGCTGCAGCGGTCTACAGCTCAGCCTCGGCTTCCACCTTCACGCTCATCAGCCCGCCGGGGTTCACGGTCACCGACCACCTGCCGTCGTCGAGTAGCGCAGTCAGCGGCAACGCCACGGCGGCGATCGGCACGCACCTGCGTTCGCCCGACGGCGTGCACCCGGCAACGGTGGCCAACGCAGTCAGCGGCAGTGCTGCCTACGCACCGGATTCCACTTCCTTCGCCGAGGTCAAGAGCGGACACCATTTCCTCGTGCCGCGCATCGACGGGCGCGGCGACCCTCTGCCGACGGTGGTGATCCCGTTCACGTTCGAGATCTCCTGGGACGTCGACCTCTCGATCACACGGCCGGGGTACGAGTTCGCGGGCGGCGGCGCCTACTTCGCGCTCGCCGGTTTCCGCGAGGGTGTCACCGTGCTGACCCTCGATCCCGGCTTCCCGGGCCACCTCGTCAGCGGAACCTTCCCCGACGGCTCCAACGGCTGGGAGTTCAATCCGAGCTACATCGAGTTCGACGACTCGCCGGTCGACGAACTGCACGCGCTCACGGTCAGCGGCACGATCACCGTGTTCTCCGGCTTCATCGGTGCCTTCAGCGTCATCACCGACGCCGCGGGCCGCGCCGTCTCGGTGCCTTTACCAGCCACGGTGTGGCTGCTGCTGGCGGCGCTGCCGCTGCTGCGCCGCACCCGTCGCTGACGGCGTTGGCCACCGTCGCCAAGGGCGCGCCATCCGCGCGTCCTCTCAGGCAAATGTGCCTCTGCCACTTCGCTTGACCCCCACGGGGGGCGGCCGGCTTCGGCCGGCCTCGGGGCGCTCAAGAGCAAGCCGTGAATGAACGAGACAGGGTGCGGACGTTTTTCGGCCTGCATATCGGGCAAGCTGCCGACGAGATGCTGTCGCACTTTCTCACAGAGGGTTGGATTCGGTGCGACGAGGGGTGGGCGCTTGTTGCCTGCCATCGCGGCATGACAGGCTCCGCGCTCAGCGTGCCGACGCTTGTCCCACCGCCTGAACCATCCGCCGGGCAATGACGCGGTGCGCAGGCGCCACCGGCAGCATGTAGAGGTGACCGAGCCAATTGTGCACATGAACCACTGTGGTCACCGTCACCAGCACCCGCCTGTGTTGGTCGGGTGCTCCCTTGTGCACCGACACCACGACATTCAGGTGCTTGTCGCAATCGCCCAGCCAGACTTCCTGCTCTGTCCTGGCCTGCAGCGTGAAAATGCCCACGCGGTCACCAAGCCGATAGTCCGCTGAACGCTTGGTTCTGTCGATGCCGGCCAGGCTGCCAAGGTTCTTCAGGCCGAACCGCGCCACGACGCGATTGCGCACGGCCATCAGCGCTTCGATCCAGCGGGGTGTCCCCTGCGCCACGCGCAAGAACTGCCCCAATGCATCCAACTCTGGTTCTGCTGCTTCGATCGCCCACGCATCGTGAAAGCTCGCCCCGTCCACCAGCACTGCGATCTGGCTTCCCGGCGCAGCAGTGGTCGCGGTGGGAAGTGCAAGGCTCATTCCTCAGTGCTCAGGCGTCGATATTCGCCGCCCTCAGCGCATTCGTCTCTATGAAATCGCGGCGCGGTTCCACCTCGTCTCCCATCAGCATCGTGAACACCCGGTCCGCCTCGATCGCGTCGTCGATCTGCACCTTCAGCAGCCGGCGTACGGCCGGGTCCATCGTGGTTTCCCACAGCTGTTCGGGGTTCATCTCGCCCAGACCCTTGTAGCGCTGGCGGCCCACGGCGCTTTCGGCCTGCTGCATCAGCCAGGCCATCGCGGCGCGGAAGTCGGCCACCTTCTGTTCCTTCATCTTCTCGCCCTCGCCGCGGCGCACGATGGCCTCGGCACCCAGCAGACCCAGGAAGGAAGTTCCTGCGCCGGCCAGCGTGGCGTAGTCGGCACCGTGTAAAAAGTCCTGGCTGATCACGCTGCTCTTGATGTTGCCGTGGTGCCGGCGGCTGATTCGCAGCAGGTGCTTGTCGGTGCGCGCGTCGAATTCGGCGCTCACCTCGGCATCCACCAGTGCGGATTGCAGCGCCCGTGCGCTGGCTTCGGCCGCGGCCAGGGTATCCAGGTTCAGCGTCAGCCCGCCACCGATGGCGCGCAGCGCGTCCAGATCCATCCAGTTGCCCAGGCGTTCGATCACGGTGTTGGCCATCAGGTAGCTGCGCGCCAGGCTTTCCAGCGCGTCGCCCTGCAGCGTCGTGCGGCCGCCCTCGGTGGCTCCGTCGGGCAACACCGCAGCGCCGTCCAGCGCCACCTTCAGCAGGAATGCATCCAGTGCCAGCCCGTCCTTCAGATACTCCTCGTGCTTGCCGAGCTTGACCTTGTACAGCGGCGGCTGGGCGATGTAGATGTGGCCGTTTTCGACCAGTGCCGGCATCTGCCGGTAGAAGAAGGTCAGCAACAGAGTGCGGATGTGCGCGCCGTCGACATCGGCGTCGGTCATGATGATGATGCGGTGGTAGCGCAGCTTGTCGATGTTGAAGTCATCGCTGCCCGGTGTGCTGTTGCTGCCGCCAGGCACGGCGCTGATGCCGGTGCCCAGTGCGGTGATCAGCGTGACGATGCTGTCGCTGGACAGCAGCCTTTCCATTCGCGCACGTTCCACGTTCAGGATCTTGCCACGCAGCGGCAGGATCGCCTGGAACTTGCGGTCACGCCCCTGCTTGGCGCTGCCACCGGCGGAATCACCCTCGACGATGTAGATCTCGCACAGTGCCGGGTCCTTCTCCTGGCAGTCGGCCAGCTTGCCGGGCAGACCCAGGCCGTCAAGCACACCCTTGCGGCGTGTCATCTCCCTGGCTTTGCGGGCCGCTTCTCGGGCCCTTGCCGCGTCGACGATCTTGCCGCAGATGATCTTAGCGTCGACCGGGTTTTCTTGCAGCCAGTCATGCAGCAGCTTGCTGACGATGTCTTCCACCGGGCCGCGCACTTCGCTGCTGACGAGCTTGTCCTTGGTCTGGCTGCTGAACTTGGGCTCCGGCACCTTGACGCTGATGACGCAGGCCAGGCCTTCACGCATGTCGTCGCCGGCGATCTCGACCTTGGCCTTCTCGGCGATCTTGTTCTCTGCGATGTAGTTGTTGATGACGCGTGTCATCGCCGCGCGCAGCCCCGTCAGGTGCGTGCCGCCGTCGCGCTGCGGGATGTTGTTGGTGAAGCAGAGGACGTTTTCGGCGTAGCCGTCGTTCCACTGCATGGCCACTTCGACACCGATGTTGGTGCCCTGGTCGCTCATCTTGTCGCCCATGGCGTGAAAGATGTTGGGGTGCAGTGTCTTCTCGCCGGTATTGATGAAGCCGACAAAACCCTTCACACCGCCGGCAAAGGCGAAGTTGTCTTCCTTGCCGTTGCGTTCGTCGACCAGCTTGATCTTGACGCCGTTGTTGAGAAAACTCAGCTCGCGCAGGCGCTTGGCCAGCACGTCGTAGTGGAAGTCGATGTTGCTGAAGATGGTGTCGTCTGGCAGGAAGTGCACCTCGGTGCCGCGCTTTTCGGTGTCGCCCGTGATCTTCATCGGGCTGGTCTCGAAGCCGTCGCGCAGTTCGATCAGGCGGTCCTGCGTGACGCCGCGCCTGAATTCGATGCTGTGCACCTTGCCCTCGCGACGCACCGTCAGGCGCAACCAGACGCTCAGCGCGTTGACGCAACTCACGCCCACGCCGTGCAGGCCGCCAGACACCTTGTAGCTGTTCTGGTTGAACTTGCCCCCGGCGTGCAGCTCGGTCAGCGCGATCTCGGCCGCACTGCGTTTGGGCTCGTGCTTGTCATCCATCTTCACGCCGGTGGGGATGCCGCGGCCGTTGTCGGTGACGCTGATGCTGTTGTCCGTATGGATGATGACGACGATGTCGTCGCAATGGCCGGCCAGCGCTTCGTCGATGGCGTTGTCCACCACTTCGAATACCAGATGGTGCAGGCCCGTACCGTCAGAGGTGTCGCCGATGTACATGCCCGGCCGCTTGCGCACCGCTTCCAGCCCTTCCAGGATCTGGATGCTGCCTTCGCCATAGGCTGCACTGGCTGCGTTGCCGGTGCTGGCCGCCTGGCCCTCGGCGCTGGGCACGGCACGCTGGATGACACCGTTGTCGGGCTTGATCGGTGGATCGGTGGGCTTGTTCGGGTCGGTCATCAAGGCTCTCGGTGGCCGCGCAGGCGGTCCAATATCTCGTCATTCAAACCAGAACCCCCCGCTCGGCGGGGGGCAAGGGGGTACCCGGCGCAAGGGCAGCATGCCGATGAGGATCTGACGGCTTCAGATCCTCATCGGCATCACCACGTACTTGAAACCGGGTTGATCAGGGATGCCAAACAGCGCGCTAGCGCTGCTGTCCTGCAGCTCGAGCTTGACCATCTCGGCACCGGTGTTGGCCAGCACGTCGATCAGGTAGGTGACGTTGAAGCCGATCTCGATGCTGTCGCCGTTGTAGTCGATCTCCAGTTCCTCCTTGGCCTCTTCCTGCTCGGCGTTGCTGCTGGCGATGCGCAGCAGGCCGGGTTCGATGTTGATGCGCACACCCTTGAACTTCTCGCTGGTCAGGATGGCTGCACGTTGCAGGCTGGCCAGCAGCGGGGCGCGGCCCAGCACCACCGCGTTCTTGTGGTTCTTCGGAATGACACGGTTGTAGTCTGGGAACTTGCCTTCGACCAGCTTGGTGACGAACTCCATGCCGCTGAACGCGAACTTGGCCTGGTTGTTGGCAAAGCGCATTTCGATCGGCGTTTCTTCGTCCTTCAGCAGGCGCTGCAACTCCAGCACGGTCTTGCGCGGCAGGATGACTTCCTGCTTGCTGGGCACGTCCGCCTCCAGCTGGGCCTGGCCCAACGCCAGGCGGTGGCCGTCGGTGGCCACCAGCGTCAGCGCGCGGCCTTCGGCGATGAAGAGGATGCCGTTGAGGTAGTAGCGGATGTCGTGCACCGCCATCGCGAAGTGCACCTGGTTGACCAGGCTGCGCAGCGTCTTCTGCGGTACCGCGAAGGTTGGGCCGAAGTCGACACTCTCGTTGACCAGCGGGAAGTCGTCGCTGGGCAAGGTCTGCAGCACGAAGCGGCTCTTGCCGCCTTGCAGCGTCAGCTTGTTCTGCGCGCTGCTGAGCGTCACCACCTGGTCGGCGGGCAGGCTGCGCAGGATATCGATCAGCTTGCGTGCGCCAACCGTGGTGCTGAGCTGGCCGGCTTCACCACCCAGCTCGGCATGGGTGCGCACCTGGATCTCCAGGTCGCTGGTCGTGAACTCGATCGAGCTGTCGTCCTTGCGCAGCAGCACGTTGGCCAGGATGGGCAGCGTGTGCCGGCGTTCGACGATGCCGGCCACCGCTTGCAAGGATTCAAGCAGCTCGGCCTGGGCAGCCTTGAGAACGATCATTGTGTCTTCCTCTTCATAGATGTGGTGATAGCTGGTAGAGCACCACCGAATCCGGGGACAAGGCTATTTTCGCCTTTTCTATCAACGATTTACGAAAGGCCCAGGCCTGTGCGCCGGACCCATGTCCCCGTGCACCCGCGATGGGGACAAGCGTGCGGCCCGGACCGACGCTGTGGACAAGGCACGGCTTGTGCCGGTTCTTTCCACAGGCTTGTCAGAAACAGTCGGGAGAAGGGGCACAACTCAACCCTTGAGCGTCTGTTCCAGAACGTGCAGCTGCTGGTTGAGCTCGGGGTTGGTGGTGCGCTCGGCGGCGATCTTGCGCACCGCGTGCAGCACGGTGGTGTGGTCGCGGCCGCCGAAGAGCTCGCCGATCTCGGGCAGGCTCTTCTTGGTCATTTCCTTGGCCAGGTACATCGCGATCTGGCGCGGCCGCGCGATGCTGGCCGGGCGCTTCTTGCTGTACATGTCGGCGACCTTGATCTTGTAGAAGTCGGCCACGGTCTTCTGGATGTTCTCGACGCCGATCTGGCGGTTCTGGATCGACAGCAGGTCCCTCAGTGCCTCTCGCGCCAGTGCGATGTTGATGTCCTTGTGGCTGAAGCGGCTGTAGGCCAGCACCTTGCGCAGCGCACCTTCGAGTTCGCGCACATTGGCGCGCACGTTCTTGGCGATGAAGAAGGCCACGTCCTCGGGCATATCGGTGCTTTCGGCAGCGGCCTTGCGCATCAGGATGGCCACGCGCATTTCCAGCTCTGGCGGTTCGATGGCCACCGTCAGTCCGGCGTCGAAGCGGCTGGTGAGCCGTTCGTCGATGTCCACCAGCCCCTTGGGGTAGGTGTCGCTGGTCATGATGATGTGCGCGCGCTTGGTCAGCAGGGCTTCAAAGGCGTTGAAGAACTCTTCCTGTGTGCGGTCCTTGCCAGCGAAGAACTGCACGTCGTCGATCAGCAGCAGGTCCAGGCTGTGGTACTTGGCCTTCAGTTCGTCGAAGGTCTTGCGCTGGTAGTTCTTGACGACATCGCTGATGAACTGCTCGGCGTGAAGGTACAGCACGCGCGCCTCGGGCCTGTCCTTGAGCAGCGCATTGCCCACCGCGTGCACCAGGTGCGTCTTGCCCAGGCCGACACCGCCGTAGATGAACAGCGGGTTGTACATGGCGCCAGGCGCACCGGCCACATGCAGCGCGGCGGTGCGCGCCATCTGGTTGGCCCGACCGGCCACCAGGGTGTCAAAGGTCAGCGCGGGGTTCAGCCGGTGGGTGCCGGTTGCCGCCGCGGCGCTGCGCGCCAGCGCAACGGGCTGGTGGGCTTCAGCCGGCCGATGCAGCGCCTGCAGGGCCAGGCTGGCGGCCGCCACGCTGCGGGTGCGGCGCAGCGCCATCGCGGGTGCCTGCACCTCACTGCGTGGCGCCACTGAAAGATCCAGCCGGACGGGCTTTCCGGCCAATTCGCTGAGCACGGCTTCAATGCGGCCCGCGTACTGGGCGCGGATCCAGTCCAGCTTGAACCGGTTGGCCACGCGGACCGACACGACGGCAGCCTCGGTTTCGTCCAGCAGACCCTGTTCGGTGGCTTCGCTGGCCACCAGGGGCCGGATCCAGGTGTTGAATTGTGGTTCCGGCATTTCAGTCGCGAGAAGCTCGCAACCGCGTTGCCAAAGGTCTGGGCTCATTTGTGGAAATCTTCTTATGGGAGCCGCCGAAAACTGCGTTCCTCGCATACGGCGGACCGCAGTTATCCACACAATCGGCGCCGCCGTCAACCCCCGCCGTAAGGGCCAGAATCAGGTGCAAGTGTTTGACCTGAATGGCGTTTTTTGCTGTAATCGTGGGTTTCCCGAATTCGCGCCGGCTTTGACGGGGGCGAAGGGGTGGACGAGCGGATTGTTCCATCGTCATTTCGTCTTGTGGCCCGGGTCGGGCCGCTTTCTGCAAAGAAGCCAGCCATGAAGCGCACCTACCAACCTTCCAAGATCCGCCGTGCCCGTACTCACGGGTTTCTCGTGCGCATGAAAACACGCGGTGGCCGTGCGGTCCTCAATGCGCGGCGCGCCAAGGGTCGCAAGCGCCTGGGTGTCTGAAGCAGCCGAGCCTGCACCGCACCATGATTGGTCGCCTTGTGCACAAGGCCGACTTCGAGCGCTTGTTGGCGACCCGAGCCCGGTTGCGCAGCGCGCACTTCGCGTTGCATCACGTGGCGACTGGGGATCTGCAGGTCCGAGGGACAGCATCCGAGCCGATGGCTTCAGAGTTATCAACAGACCTGGAACACAACCTGCCCGTACTTGTTGATAACTCACTCGCCAACCTTTGGATTGGGTTGATCGTGCCCAAACGCCATGCACGTCGGGCCGTGACGCGCAGTCTTCTCAAACGCCAGATCCGCTGCGCCTTTGGCCGCCATGCCGGATCACTGGCCGCAGGCCACTGGTTGCTGCGGCTGCGCGCTGTTTTTCCTGCGGGTCAGTTCGTCTCCGCATGCTCGCAGGCGCTGGCAACGGCGGCGCGCAGCGAACTGGACGGCCTGCTGCTCCAGGCTCGCAGCCGATGACCATGTGCAGCCGGCCCTTCTGGTGTTCCCTGAACCACTTGCCCCAGCGTGGGTTGATGGCCGTGGTGCATGGCTACCGCTTCCTGCTCAAGCCCTGGCTTGGCAATGCCTGCCGCTTCGAGCCCAGCTGTTCGGCGTACGCCCTGCAGGCGTTGCAACGCCACGGTGCGATACGCGGTAGCGCCCTGACCGGCTGGCGCGTTCTGCGCTGCCAGCCCTGGTGTCAGGGTGGTTGCGATGCGGTCCCCGAGACATTTCCGAACCCAGCCGCAGGCCTGTTCACCCGGCTCGGACTGCGCCAGACAAGCCCCGCAGCCGAGAACATGCTCGAGACCCGGAATCAGCCATGACCGATATGCGCCGCACCCTGCTGTGGGTGGTCTTCGTGATGTCGCTCGTCCTGCTGTGGGACGCCTGGAACAAGCACACCGGCCAGCCCACGCTGTTCGGTGGCACCGCCAAACCACCAGCCGCTGCGGGTGCTGCGCCCGGTACGCCGGCCAGCGCGCCCGCCGCGGGTGTGCCTGCGCCGGCGGCTCTGCCCGGAGCCGCCGCCACCGCCGCCGGGCCAGCCGCCGCGCTGCCGACCGTCACAGCGGCAGCGTCGGGTAGCGAGCAGATCAGCATCTCCACCGATGTGGTGAAAGCCACCCTGGACACCCAGGGAGGATCGCTGGTCCGCCTGGAACTGCTCGCCCACCGCGATGCGGTGGATCCGCGCAACAACGTGGTGCTGATGGAACAGAGCGCCAAACGCCTTTACGTGGCGCAGACCGGCCTCATCACCGGACAGGCCGGGGTGGCCATGCCCAACCACCTGACCCCGATGACGCTGCAACCGGGTGACCGCAAGCTGGCCGAAGACGCCAAGGAACTGCAGGTACGCTTCGAGGCAAACACGGCCGATGGCCTCAAGCTCGCCAAGATCTACACCTTCCGCCGCGGCGAGTACACGGTGGCCGTCAGGCACGAGGTCATCAACCAAGGTACCAAGGCCGTCACGCCGCAGCTGTATCTGCAACTGGCCCGCGATGGCAATCCGCCCGACGGCGAGTCCAGCTTCTATTTCACCTTTACCGGCCCGGCCGTCTACACCGAGGCCAGCAAGTTCCAGAAGATCGACTTCAAGGACATCACCAAGGGCAGCGCCGCGCACGAGAAGGCGGCCAACGATGGCTGGGTGGCGATGGTCCAGCACTACTTTGCTTCGGCCTGGCTGGTAGGCAGCCCGGGTCCGCGCGAATTCCGCGTGACACAGGTCGCTGCCAACCACTTTGCCGTGGCGATGGTGATGCCCCTGGGTGAGGTGGCTGCAGGCGCCAGCAAGTCGCACGATGCGCTGCTGTTTGCCGGCCCGCAGGAAGAGGAAAAGCTCGCCGCGCTGGCGCCCGGGCTGGAACTGGTGAAGGATTACGGCTGGCTCACCGTTCTGAGCAAACCGCTGTTCTGGCTGCTGGCCAAACTCCACGGTCTGCTGGCCAACTGGGGCTGGGCTATCGTGGCCCTGGTGGTGCTGCTCAAGATCGCCTTTTACTGGCTCAACGCCAGTGCCTACCGCAGCATGGCCAAGATGAAGGCCGTCGCGCCCCGGGTGACCGAACTGCGCGAACGCTACAAGGACAAGCCGCAGCAGATGCAGCAGGAGATGATGCGCATCTACCGCGAGGAAAAGGTCAACCCGCTGGGCGGCTGCCTGCCGATCCTGGTGCAGATGCCGTTTTTTATCGCGCTGTACTGGGTGCTGCTGAGCAGCGTGGAAATGCGCAACGCGCCCTGGATCCTGTGGATCACCGATCTATCGGCCAAGGATCCCTGGTACATCCTGCCGGTGCTGATGACCGCATCGTCGCTGTTCCAGGTCTGGCTCAACCCCACCCCGCCGGACCCCGTGCAGGCCAAGATGATGTGGTTCATGCCGCTGGCCTTCGGCTTCATGTTCTTCTTCTTCCCGGCCGGCCTGGTGCTGTACTGGCTCACCAACAACATCCTGTCCATTGCGCAGCAGTGGTTCATCAACAAGCAGCTCGGGGTGCTGGGCAAATAGGCGCCGCCGCGCCTTGTGGCAGAGCTCACGCCGGCTTACGGGGTTTACCCGCGCAGGGGCTTGAAAGCCGCGCCCGGCGGTCCCACCATCAGCTGCATGCGGGCGACCCGGCCTGAACAAGGTCGGCTCAGGAGACACGGCGCGCAAGCTGAAAGAGGCTCAGCGCCGCTCCACCCGCGCCATCCAAGGCCCATCGCTGGCCCGCGGCGCGCCAGAATCAGCACCCGATGCGCGCTGACAAACCCCCCATCGTGGCTCTGGCCACCGCGCCCGGAAGGGCTGCGGTGGGCATCGTGCGTGCCTCCGGGCGTGACCTGGGCCCGCTGATCCAGGCGGTCTGCGGCCACGAGCTGCTGCCGCGGCAGGCCACGCTGCTGCCCTTCATCGGCGAAGGTGGCCAGGCACTGGACCGTGGCCTGGCGATCCACTTTCCGGCGCCGCACTCCTACACCGGCGAAGACGTGCTCGAACTGCAGGCCCATGGTGGTCCGGTGCTGCTGCAGCTGCTGCTGGCGCGCTGCCTGGCCGCGCTGCCCGGTGCGCGGCTGGCGCGGCCGGGGGAGTTCACCGAACGCGCGTTCCTCAACGACAAGATCGACCTCGCCCAGGCCGAAGCCGTGGCCGATCTGATCGACGCCAGCACCGAAGCCGCGGCGCGATCGGCGGCACGTTCGCTGCAAGGGGTGTTTTCGACGGCGGTGCACGAACTGGCCGACCGCCTGGTGCAGCTGCGCACCCTGGTCGAGGCCACGCTGGATTTTCCCGAAGAAGAGATCGACTTCCTGGAAAAGGCCGGCGCGCGCGCCCAGCTCGACGGCATCACCGTCGCGGTGGATGCCGCGCTGGCCCGCACGCGCCAAGGCGCGTTGCTGCGCGAGGGCCTGCAGGTGGTGCTGGCCGGGCAGACCAACGTCGGCAAGAGCTCGCTGCTCAACGCGCTGGCCGGGGCCGAGCTGGCCATCGTCACGCCGATTCCAGGCACCACGCGCGACAAGCTCAGCCAGACCATCCAGATCGAAGGCGTGCCGCTGCACGTCATCGACACCGCAGGCCTGCGCCACGACGACGAGGCCGCCGACGAGGTCGAACGCATCGGTATCGATCGCAGCTGGAAGGCCATTGCCGGGGCCGACGTGGTGGTCTTTCTGCACGACCTGGCGCGCCGAGGCGAGCCGGCCTACGAAGCCGCCGACACCACGATTGCCAAGCGCCTGCCCGCGGGCGTGCCCGTGCTGCAGGTCTACAACAAGGCCGACCTGCCCGGCCTTTTGCCGGCAGCGCCCGGGGGCCTGGCCTTGTCGGCCCGCACCGGCGCGGGCCTGCAGGACCTGCGTCTGGCTTTGCTGGCCGCGGCCGGCTGGCAAGCGCCGGGCGAAGACCTGTTCATCGCCCGTGCGCGCCACGTGCAGGCTTTGTTGCGAACGCAGGCCCATCTGCAGCAGGCCCGGGCGCAGGCACAGTTGCATGACGCGGCGCTGGACCTGCTGGCCGAAGAGCTGCGCCTGGCGCACCGGGCACTGTGCGAGATCACCGGCGAATTCGGCAGCGAAGACCTGCTGGGCGAGATCTTCGGGCACTTTTGCATCGGCAAGTAGCCCGCCGTGCCGACGCTGCTGACCGGCTCCTTCCTGCGATACTGGGTCTGCGGCGGCTGCCCGGGCGCCGATCGTCACGCATGAACCTGCGCGGGGGAGCCTGATTGAACGCACTCACCCTGGCCGAAACCCAGCAAGGGCTGGCCCTGGCGCTGGCCAGCATCGAAGCGGGCTTCATCGCCACCGACCGCCAGGGGCTCGTCACGCGGCTCAACGACGAAGCCGCCCGTGTGCTGGGCTGGACCGAAGCCGAGGCACTGGGCCGCAGCTACTGGGAAATCTTCGCCCGCGAGGGCCGCCCGGAAAGCGACCTGCAGAGCAATCCGGTCGAGCTGATGATCCGCCAGGGCTTGAGCGTGCGCGTGCAGCAGCGCGTGGTGGCGCTGGCGCGGGATGGCCGGCGCACCCAGCTGCAGGTCAACACGGCCTTGTCGCAGGCTGAAGACGGCGCGGTGATCGGGATGATCGCGGTGTTTCGTGACCTCACCGCGCAGACCGAGGCCAAGATGCGCCGCCGCCAGGAACGGGAGCGTCTGCGGCGCATCTTCGAGGCCTCACCCAACGGCATCCTGCTGGTCGACGTCCGGGGCTGCATCGCGCTGGCCAACCGGCGCGCCGAAGAGCTGTTCGGTTACTGGCCGGGGGGCCTGGAAGGCCTCAGCGTGTCCACCCTGGTCCCGCAGCCTGAGCGTGAAGAACACGACCTGCGCATGGCCAGCATCTTTGCGGATGGCCAGGGCCGCGCGATGGGCCAGGGCCGCGACGTGCATGGCCTGCGGCACGACGGCACGCTGGTGCCGCTGGAGATCGGCCTGAGCCCGATCGAGATGCCCGAAGGCAGCTTCGTGCTGGCCACACTGATTGACATCACCGAGCGCAAGCGGCGCGACGACGAACTGCGGCGCAGCAACGCCGACCTGGAGCAGTTCGCCTACATCGCGTCGCACGACCTGCAGGAGCCGCTGCGCATGGTGGCCAGCTACACCGAGCTGCTGGCCGAGCGCTACAAGGGCCAGCTGGACGAACGGGCCGACAAATACATCTTCTACGCCGTGGATGGTGCCAGGCGCATGCAGCGCCTGGTGGCCGACCTGCTGGCCTACTCGCGTGTGGGTTCGCAGGGCAAGCCGCTGCGGCCGGTAGCCGCCGGCGCAGTGCTGGCCGACGTGCTGCAGGTGCTGGCGCCGCGCATCCGCGAGGCTGGCGCCGAACTGCAGTGTGGTGACTTGCCCACCGTGATGGCCGACGAGGACCAGCTCTTCCAGCTGCTGCAGAACCTGCTGGGCAACGCCTTGAAGTTCCGCTCCGAGGCGCCACCACGCATCCGCATCGGGGCTACGCTCGAAGGCGGTGAGTGGCACTTTCTGGTGACCGACAACGGTATCGGCATCGAGCCACGGTACAGCGAGCGCATCTTCCAGATGTTCCAGCGCCTGCACGAGCGCGGGCGCTACGATGGCAGCGGCATCGGCCTGTCCATCGCCAAGCGCATCCTGGAGCGCCACGGCGGCCGCATCTGGCTCGAGTCCGCGCTGGGCTGCGGCAGCACCTTCCACTTCACCCTGCCGGCCCCGACGCCCTCGGCCGAAGGGCCATGAAGTCAGTTGCGGGTTAGAAACTCGGCGATCTTCTGTGGCAAGGTCCGCGTGTCGATCGGCTTCGCAACGTGGTCGTCGCAACCTGCGGCCAGGGCGCGCTCGCGATCGCCCGCCATCGCGAAGGAAGTGACGGCGATGATCGGGATGTCCGCCGTCTTGGGGTTGGCCTTGAGCATGCGCGTGAGCTCAAAGCCGTCGATGCCCGGCATCTGCAGGTCCATCAGGATCAGCCGGGGTCGTTCGCTGCCGATGGCCACCAGCGCTTCGGTGGCATCGCTGGCGGTGGCCACGCTGTAGCCGTGCAACGCCAGCAGGTGCATCAGGAGGGCCAGATTGGGGGGGTGGTCATCCACCGCCAGGATCAATGGGCCATTCAAAGCTTGCCTCTCACGATCAATCGTCAATTGTTCAACGGTGCCTGGGGGGCATGGCGGGGCAGCACGGCATAGAAGTCGCTGCCCAGGCCCACCGTGCTGTGCACGCCCACGCTGCCACCCTGGGCTTCGACCAGCCGCTTGGTGAGCGCCAGTCCCAGGCCTGTGCCGGCATGGCGCTTGTTGGCGCCAGCCTCCAGTTGCTGGAATTCATTGAACAGCCGCGCCTGGTCGGCCACCGAGATGCCGGCACCCTGGTCGCTCACTTCCAGGCGGAACATGCCAGCCAACTCGGCCCGCGTGCGGATGTGCACCGCGCCGCCATCGGGCGAGAACTTCAGTGCGTTGGACAGGTAGTTGTAGAGGATCTGCTTGAACCGGCCCGGGTCCAGCTGCACGTCGACCAGCGATGGGTCATGGTCCACCTGCAGCCGCAGGCGCTTCTGCGCCGCCAGCGCGCCCAGACTGGCGCAGACCTCGGATACCAGCCGGCCCAGGTCCACCGGCTCGGGCGCGAAGACGACCTTGCCGGCTTCGACCTTGGACAGGTCCAGCACGTCGTTGATGAGCTGCAGCAGGTGCCTGCCGCTGCTCAGGATATGGCCGTGGAAGGTCCGGTACTGCGGCGAGCCCGGACTGATCAGGCCGTCGTACAGCAGCTCGCTGAAGCCGATAATGGCGTTCAGCGGCGTGCGCAGCTCATGGCTCATGTTGGCCAGGAAGGCGCTCTTCAGGCGGCTGGCTTCCTGGATGCGCCGGTTCTCGAATTCCAGCTCCGCGCTGCGCGCCTGCAGCGCTTCGGTGCGCTTGCGCTCGGTGATGTCGCGCACCGAAGCCAGGTAGGCCCGTTCTTCGTCCCATTCCATGCTCACCACGCGCATCTCGCAGACGCGCTGGCCGTCGGGCCGGGTGATGCGTATCTCCGCGGGCACGTCGTCGGCCACCGAAAAGCCCAGCGACTCGCCCAGCAGCTCCTCGCGACTGCGCCCGAACAGGTCCACCGCCGACTGGTTGACGTAGAGCATCACGCCGGCCTCGTTGACGACCAGGATGGCGTCCGGCGTGGCGTCCAGCACACGCTGGAACTGGCGCTGCTGCTCGCGCCGGCGCTCGATGATGTGTTCGATGCTGCGCCAGAACAGCCGGGTGTGCGACTCGTCCTTGGCGAACACGTCCTCGGCGCCTTCGGCGATGGCCTGCGCGCGCAGGCGTTCGTCGACCACGCCGGTGAGCACCACGATGGGCGTGCGTGCCAGCACGGCGCGCACGCGGCTGACGGTCTGCACGCCATGTGAGTCCGGCAGGTTGAGGTCCAGAATGACCAGATCAACCGACCGCGCCGACAGCAGCATCAGCGTTTGTGTCAGCGTGCTGGCACGTACCACCTGGAAGGCCTGCGCCGGCGCCCGCGCCAGGCTCTCGCAGGTGAGCTCGGCATCCCCGGCGCTGTCTTCGACGAGCAGGATGCGGCGCTGGATGGCAACCATCGGTCAACGCGCACTTCAGCGCGGAGGGTCGCCCGTCATCGGCTCAGGGGGTCGGCAGCGCGCTGCCGAACATGTCGCCCAGCCGGGCGCGTTCTTCGTCGAAGGTGTAGGTCGGCGCGCCGCTGAGAATGCCGTGCACGCCGCGGAACGGCGCCAGCACGTGCATGCCGGTGTCGTCGATGGTGTATTCACGGATGTTCTTGTCATGTGGCGTGCCGCGCATCTTAAGCACCGTCAGGCCACGGCGCATCTGGCCCTGCAGTTCGACGTAGCGCAGCAGCACGATGGTATCGGTGATCGTGGAGATGTGCGTCTCGGTGATCGATTCGCCGCCGGCCAGCATGCTGGTCGTATTGGTGAACAGGCCGGTGATCTCCAGGTGCTTGATGGTGCTGGTCAGCGCGATGACGAACTCGCGGAAGCTCTTGGGCGTGGATACACGTTCGAAGGCCGACATGCTGTCGATGGCCACGCGCTGGGGCTTGAAGTCGCGCATGTCGCGCTTGATCTGCAGCAGGTGGTCCTCCAGGCCCATCACCTCGGGGTAGCGGCAGATGATGTGCAGCAGCCCGTCGCGTTCGGCCTTCCCGAAGTCCACGCCCCAGCTGGCCGCGTTGCGCGTGAGCTGTTCGCGGCTTTCTTCGGCGGCGAACAGCAGCGCGCGCTCGCCGGTCTGGATGGCGGCCTTGATGTACTGCGACACCATCAAGGTCTTGCCGGTGCCGGTGGCGCCACTGACCAGGATGATGCTGTCGCGGTACATGCCGCCCGAGCACATCTGGTCGATCTCGGGTACGCCGGAAGACACGCGCACGTTGGACGAATGCTGCTCGAGCTCGATCGCCGACAGCGGGATGATGGTGACCCCGTCCTCGCTGTCGATCGTGAAGGGGTACTCGCCCTTGTGGTGCGTGGCACCGCGGAACTTGAGGATCTCCACCGTGCGGCGGCGTTTTTCCTGCTCCAGCCGGTTGCGCAACAGGATCACGTTGTCGGCCACGAACTCCTCCACGCCCCAGCGTCCCACGTCGCCGTCCTCCTGGGTGCGCTCCATCGTCACCAGCGTGGTCACGCCCAAGGTGCGCAGGCCCGCCGCGATGCGGTGCAGCTCGCGGCGCACGGTGCTGGCGTCGGTGAGCTGCGGAAACAAAGCGCCGATGGCATCCAGGATGACGCGTTTGGCGCCCACCGAGCGGATCGCGTTTTCGATGCGCGCCAGCAGCGCCGACAGGTCGTAGGGCCCGCCGGCCAACGTCTCCTCGCCCGGCTCGGGGGTGGCGTCCACCACGGCGATCTGCTTGCGCTGCAGCAGGCCTTCGAGGTCCCAGCCGAAGGAACGCACGTTCTGCATCAGGTCGGCCGGCGCCTCCTCGAAGGTGACGAAGACGCCGTTTTCGCCGTAGTCGCGCACGCCGGCGAGCAGGAACTGCAGCGCCATCACCGTCTTGCCGCTGCCGGCGGTACCCGACATCAGCGTGCTGCGGCCTTTGGGGATGCCGCCGTTGGCGATCTGGTCGAAGCCGATGATGCCGGTGGGCAGCTTGGTGAGTTCCTTCGGAGGGTGGGCGGTGCTCATGGCTGGGCTCCCTTGTCCAGCAGTTCCAGGTTCAGGCCAAGCAGGACCTTTTCGCGGTCGGACAGGTCGCCGATGATCTTGCGGATCGGTTCGGGCAGCCGCTTGACCAGGGTGGGTGTGGCCAGGATCTTGTCGCGCTCGGCCAGCTCGGGGTGTTCCAGAACGTCGATCACCTCGACCTCGTAGTCGCTCTGGATCTCGGTTTCGCAGATCTCGCGCAGGTTGTTGATGGCGCGCTGTGACTGCGCCGTGCGGCCCGTCACGAAGAGGCGGAGCTTGTAGAGCATCATGATCGGGGTTCCTCCAGTGTGCGTCGTCGGTAGCCGACCCGGTAGTAGTCCACCAGCAGGCCCATCATCTGCAGCGCCAGCAGCCTGGATTCGTAGACGATGCCCCGCCCGTGCGGGTCCTGGTACAGCGCCAGGGCCTGGTCCAGCGCCGCCAGGTGCATGTCCAGCAGGTCGCGCGGCCCGCCACCCAGCTCGCCGAGTTGGGTGGCGATCAGCTCCATCGCGGCCTGCGGCGCTTCCAGCCGGTCAATCTCGCGCGACAAGTAAGGCAGCAGCAGCGAGAAGTAGCCACGCACCAGGCCCGCGAAGGCCGATGCGTGGCGTTGCGCCACTGCGCCGCTGCCGGCCAGCGCCGCCGTCACGGCGGTGCCTTGCGAGGCCGTGGACAGCGAGCGATAGCGGTTCAGCGTCTGCTGCAGGTGGCGCACCTGCGCATCGCGAATGCGCGCTATGGCATAGCCCAGAGCGCGGCGTAGGTTGCGCGAGCGGACCTCCGCCTTGGGCAGGTAGTCCTGCGCGCCGGCGTCGATGCAGTCCAGGGCCAGCTCTTCGTCGTCGTTGCCGGTGAGCACGACGATGGGCACTTCGCTGGCCACGTCGCGCACGGCCTTGACCGTGTCCACGCCGGTGCAGTCGGGCAGGCGAAGGTCCAGCACCACGACGTCCACCGGGCGCGCGCGCAAGGTGTTCACGGCGGCCGACATCATCGGCGCATGCACGATCTCGTAGCTGTCGCGCTCGGCGTCCATCAGCAGCTCGTTGACCAGCTGCACGTCGCCGGGGTTGTCTTCTACAAGCAACAAGACCCGGGTTGCAGGCAACGATGCGGCGGCGAGCGGCGCGCCGGGTGACGGTTGGGTTGGCATGGGGCGTGGCGTCGGGGGCGGGGTGACAAGGCCGGGCGCAAGAGGCGCCAGGCCTTGTCACCAATTGCAGCAAGCGTGGTCCCGATCAGGGCAATCCGACAGTCGTCTGTTTCTGGTGCCGTGTCGGCACTTTGCCTACAACCGCGCGGCTTCAGGCGGTGTAGGCCGGCAGGATCTGCAGCAGGCGCTCGATCTCGCCGTCCTTGAGCAGGAAGTGGTCGGCACCGGCAGCCAGGCAGGCCTCGCGCCAGGCCGGCTCGTTGTGCGAGGTCATCATGATCACCAGCGGTCTCTGGCGGCGTGCCAGGGCACGGATGGCCTTGAGCACCTCCAGTCCGCTCAGGCGCGGCATCTCGATGTCCAGCACCACCGCGTCGGGTGTGGTGAGCTCGAACAGCTCCAGTGCCTGGGCGCCGTCGGCGGCGGTCCCCACGACCTCGGCACCCGCCTCGGTCAGCAGCTCGGCCACCCGCGCCGCCACATCGGGTGCGTCGTCGGCCACCAGCACGGTCGGTCTGGACCCGAGGTTCATGGCGCGCAGCCTGCCAGGGGCGCGGTGCGGTGTCTGTAGGCAGTGCCTGTCGGCGGTGTCAGGAATTCGCTGACAGGGCGATGCGGTTCAATCCACGAGCCGGTGCTGGATCGCGTAGCGGGCCATCTCGACGTGGCCGGTCAGGCCCGTCTTTTCGCGGATGCGGGCCAGGTAGGTGGCCACCGTCTTGCTGCTCAGCGCGAGCTCGAAACCGATCTCCTTGACTGCCTGGCCGCGAGCGATGCGACAGAACACGTCCAGCTCGCGCTCCGACAGGCTCTCGTGCGGCAACCTGGACCTGGGTGCCTGCAGGGCGCGGGCCACTGCCACCGCAGTCTGGGCGTGCAGATAGGAGCCCCCGTCGGCCACGCATTGAATGGCGCGCAGCAATTCGTCGGCCGCCTGGTGCTTGTGGATCAGGCCGTTGGCCCCGGCCTGCATGGTCTCAATCACGTACTGCAGTTCGTTGCTGCCGGTGAGCACCAGGATCGGCATCGTCGGCCGGGCCTGTCGCATCAGTGTCAGGACCTGCAGGATGCCTGGGCCTGGCATCAGCACATCCAGCAAGGCGAGTTCGAACGCGTGCTCGCGCACCAGCGCGATGGCGGCATCGGCGTCGCCCACCTCCGTCACCTGCACCGCGTCGTAGGCGTCCTGCAACAGTTCGCGCAAGCCGCGCCGCGTGATGGCGTGGTCGTCGGCGATCAGTGCCCGCATCATGGCCAGGCCTGCTGCAAAGGGACCCGGGGAATGCGCACCGTGGCCACCGTGCCGCCGTGCGCCTGCTGCCCCAGGCTCAGGCGGCCACCGACGGCCTGCGCCCGCTCGGCCATGCCCAGCAGCCCCAGGTGGGCATCGACGCCCGGGGTCCGGCCCTCCACCGGCGGGGTGCCCGGGATGCCGACGCCGTTGTCGCTGACCTGCAGCACCTGGTCGCCGTCTACGTCACCGAGGCGGATGCAGAGCTGGGTGGCGTGCGCGTGCCGCGCCACATTGGTGAGCAGCTCCTGCAGGATGCGGAACAGCGCCGTGGCAACCTGCGGCTCGAATGTCTGAGCGCTGTCGATCTCAAGCCGTGTTTCGATGCCCGAACGGGCCTCGAAGCGGCGAGCCTCGTCGCGGATGGCGGCCGGCAGGCCCAGCGCATCCAGCGCGCTGGGGCGCAGCTCCACCGCTATGCGCTGCACGGTGACGATGGTCTCGGCCAGCAGATGCTCGGTCTGCGTCAGCCGTTCGTGCAGCGTATCGGGGGCCGCACCGGCGGCCAGGCGGCGGGCCATCCAGCGGATGTCCATCTTCAGCCCGGTCAACAACTGGCCCAGGCCGTCGTGCACCTCGCGCGAGATGCGCGTGCGCTCCTCCTCGCGCAGCGTGTTCAGGCGTGCGGTGAGCGCCCGCATGCGGCGCTCGCGATCGACCTGTTCGGCCAGCAGCCGGCGCAGTTCCTCGTCACGCCGGTGGCTTTCGGTCACGTCGCGAAAGATGGCCGCGATGGCGGCCGTGCCGCCGGCCTCGTCGTGCACCGTGCTGGTCACCACCGACAAGGTGACGCTGCTGCCGTCGGCGCGCAGCCGTACGACTTCCTCGGCCCCACTGGGTCCGGCGTCGCGGCGTGGCTGGAAGAAGCGCCGTTCACCTGCGGTGCCTGCGGCATCCCCCTGGGGGCGGATGACCTCGCCCACCCGGCGGCCCATCGCGTAGTCGCGCGGGTAGCCGAACAGCTGCTCGGCAGCATGGTTCCAGCTGGTGATGTGGCCGTCCATCGAGCAGCTGACGATGGCGTCGCGCGAGCTCTCGACGATGGCGGCCAGCCGCGCCTGCAAGGCATCGGCGCGCTGCCTTTCGGTCCGTTCGTGCATGCGGGCGATGGCCAGTTCGATGGCGCGGCGCAGACTGCCGGCGTGCATGTCCCGCTTGGGCAGGTAGTCCTGGGCGCCGGCGGCGATGCAACGCAACGCCAGGGCCTCGTCGTCGTTGCCGGTCAGCGCCACGATGGGCACCGCACCTGCCGCGGCGCGCAGCCGGCCCACGCAGGCCTCGCCGCTGCAATCGGACAGGTGCAGGTCCAGCAGCACCACCTGCACCGGCTGCCTGCGCAGTGCCGCCAGAGCGGCGCCCAGTGTGCCGACGTGTAGCACTTCGTCGCCGGCATGCCGGTGCGGTGCCAACAGCTCGGCCACCAGGTCGGCGTCGCCGCCGTTGTCTTCAACCAGCAGGACACGTCGGCTGGTGCCGGCAGCCGGCGTCATGGCAGCCTGACCACCGTGAACCAGAAGCCTTCGACCGACCGCACGATGGACTGGAAGGCCTGCAGACCCACCGGCTTGGTCACGTAGCAGTTGGCACCAAGCTGGTAGCTCCTGCTGATGTCCTGCTCGGCGTCGGACGAGGTCAGCACCACCACGGGAATGCTGCGTAGCGCGGGGTGCCGTTTGATCTCCGCCAGCACCTCGCGGCCACCCATCTTGGGCAGGTTCAGGTCCAGCAGGATGAGGTCCGGCGTCGGCGCCGCTTCGTGGGGCGGCTGCCGCAGCAGGAAGGCCAGCGCCTCCACGCCGTCGACCACCACCGAGATCTGGATGCGGATCTTGCTGGTGGCCAGTGTCTCGCGGGTCAGGTCGGCATCGCCGGGGTTGTCCTCGACCAGCAAGACGTGGATCGGCTGTGTCACGGTGGGCGCTCCGTTGGATGCTGCAGAGGGAGGTCGGGCCAATGGCAGGACAAGCGATTCTGACCTGGGTCTTGCTTCATGCTTGCCTGAAGTCAGCGCGAGACCCCGCTCAAGTCAGGGTCCGGCTGGCCGATACCAGCACGAAGGCCATGGCCGGCCGCGCCGATGCGGCCCGGCGGCGGCTGGCCAAGGACGATCGCGAGGGTCCGGGTCCATGCAAGACAACTTCAGCATTCTCCTGGTCGACGACGACCCCACCGTGATCGGCCTGCTCGGCACCATCCTGCAGGAGTTCGGCCGGCTGCGTTTTGCCACCTCCGGGGAGGAGGCGCTGCGCATGGCGTTGCAATCCATCCCCGACCTGGTCCTGCTGGACATCGAGATGCCCGGCATGAGCGGCTTCGAGGTCTGCAAGGCGATGAAGGAGATGCCGCTGCTGATGGACGTGCCCATCATTTTCATTACCAGCCACGAGGACGACGAGCATGAAGTCACCGGCCTGGCCCTGGGCGCGTCGGACTTCATCACCAAGCCCCCGCGGGCGCCGCAGGTCGTGGCCCGGGTGCGCATGCACCTGCGCATGAAGCAGATGGCCGACGCGTTGCGCAACGCCGCCTACCAGGACGGGTTGACGCAGATCGCCAACCGGCGGCAGTTCGAGGAAACGCTGCAGCGGGAATGGCTGCGCGCCCAGCGCCAGGGATCGCCGACGGCGCTGCTGATGATCGACATCGACGCTTTCAAGAAGTACAACGACCACTACGGACATCCCGCCGGCGACCGCTGCCTGCAGGCGGTGGCGCAGACCATCCAGAAGGCCGTGCACCGCCCGGCCGACCTGGCAGCCCGCTACGGCGGCGAGGAGTTTGCCGTGCTGCTGCCCGATACCGACAGTTGTGGCGCGCGTTACCTGGCGCTGCACCTGCTGCAGGCCGTGTCCGCGTTGCGCCTGCCGCACGCCGGTTCGCCGGTGGCCGATCACGTGACCTTGTCCATCGGTGTTTCGGCCTTCGAGGACGGGGGCGCCGCGTTGGCCGGCACGGCCGGGGTCGATCACCCGCCTGCGTCCAGGCTGCTGGCGGCGGCGGACCAGGCGCTTTACGCCGCCAAGGAAGGGGGTCGCTGCCAGGCGCGGTACCTGAGCTGGCAGCACCTGGACCAGCCAGGCAGGGCTGTCCAGCTGACCTGCGACCTTGCCGACCGGCTGCTTCGGGTGCAACCGGCCGTGCTGGCGACGTTCGGATCGGCATGAACAGCATCACCCTGACCGAAGCCGCCGCCTTGCCAAAGCCCGTGGCCGCCGGGCCGGCCACCAGCTACCGGCTCCTGCTCGTCGAGGACAACCCCGGCGACGTGGAGCTTGCGCGGGAGCTGCTGGCCTCGACCCCCGGCGTGCCTCTGAAGATGGAGGTCGCCGTTTCGCTGGCCGAGGCACAGCGCCTTCTCGGCTCGGCAGCCTTCGAAGCCATCTTGACCGACCTGTCTCTGCCCGACTCCCAGGGCCTGGACACCCTCAGGCGCCTGCGTGCCATGGCTGGGGACCTGCCCATCGTCGTGCTCACCGGCCGGGTCGACCAAGGGCTGCGACAGCGTGCGATGGCCGCGGGCGCCGAGGAAGTCTTCACCAAGCGTGAAGCCAACAGCCGGCTGTTCTGCCGCTCGCTGCTGTTTGAAGTGGAGCGCAACCGCGCGCGCGCCCAGCATCGTCGGCTGGAGGCGCTGCTGGATGCCACACCGGACGCCATCGTGGTGGTCAACCGGGCCGGCGAGGTGCAGTACGTCAACCAGGCCGCCGTCAGCCTGTTCGGCCGCGCGCGCGAAGAGCTGCGCAGCGAGTGCCTGGGCTTTTCGGCCGCCGGCAGTGAACCCGTCGAGATCGTCGTGCCCCGCCCAGGCGACCCCCGCCTGTGCGAAATGCGCGTCGTGCCGCTGGAGTGGGACGGGCGGCCGGCGCTCGTCGCCGCGATACGCGACATCACCGCGCGCCACCAGGCCGAGGACCTGCGCGCGCGCAGCGACGAGCTGGCGCAGCAGAACGAGCGCATCAGCAAGGCCACACTGCTGAAGAGCCAGTTCCTGGCCAACATGAGCCACGAGATCCGCACGCCGATGAACGCCATCATCGGGCTGAGCTACCTGCTGGGGCAGACGCGGCTGGATGCCGAACAGGCCGACCTGCTGGCCAAGGTGCAGGTGGCCAGCCGCTCGCTGATGGGGCTGATCAGCGACGTGCTGGACCTGTCCAAGATCGAAGCCGGCGAAGTCGTGCTGGAAGATGTGCCCTTCCAGATGAACGAACTGCTGCGCGAGCTGGGGCAGATGATCGCGCCGCTGACCCACAGCAAACCGCTGGAGTTGATCATCCACGCCCTCAGCGACGTGCCGCACATGCTGCGTGGCGACATCACGCGCATTCGCCAGATCCTGGTCAACCTGCTGGGCAACGCCGTCAAGTTCACCGAGCGCGGCGGTGTGCATCTGACGGTGGAGTGCTCGCCGCGCGATGATGGCCGCTGCGACGTGGAGTTCGTCGTCCGCGACACGGGCATCGGGATGAAGCAGGAGGTGATGGATCGGCTGTTCACGCCCTTCACGCAGGCGGACGCATCCACCACGCGGCGCTTCGGCGGCACCGGGCTGGGGCTGTCCATCGTGCGCCAGCTGGTCGACCTGATGGGTGGCCGCGTTGGCCTGAGCAGCGAGCCGGGCGTGGGCAGCGAGTTCCGGGTCAGCCTGCCGCTGGCCATGGTGGCGCAGGCCGAACAGGCCGCCGACGGCCTGCGCATCCTGGTGCTGGAACCACCCGGCCAGGGTCCGAACTCGGTGGTCGTGCTGGCGCAGTCGCTGGGTTGGTGCACCGAGCTCGCGCGGTCCAGCCAGGATCTGCAGGACAAGCTGCGCGCCGGCCCGTCGGCCGACGCCGTGGTCATCGAACCCGGGCCCCGTCACGGCGCCGGCCTGCAGGCACTGGGCGAACTCAAGCGCTTGCTCGGCCCAGGCCGGCTGCCGCCATTCGTGTTTGTGCGCCCGGGGGGCGCAGCACGCCTGGCGGTGGCAGCCTGCGACAGTCTGGCCGATGTGGTGATCGGGCATCCGGCCACGGCAGCCAGCCTCTTCAACGCCATCAACGCCGCGCTTTTCGAGCGTGGCGACGACCCCCAGCGCGCGACCAGACTGACCCACCTGGAAGCGACGCAGGCCTGTTGCCTGAGCGGCGTGCGCGTGCTGGTGGTGGACGACTGCGGCATCAACCGCGACGTGGCGTGCCGCATCCTGGAACGCGAAGGTGCCACGGTCACCGTCGGCACCAATGGCCAGGACGCCGTTGACCGGCTGCGCCAGGGCCTGGTCGTCGACCTGGTGCTGATGGACATGCAGATGCCCGAGATGGATGGCGACGCGGCAACCCGCTGCATGCGCGGCGAACTGGGCCTGGCCGAGTTGCCCATCTTGGCTTTGACTGCCGGTGCCTTGAAGGCCGAGCAGCAGCGCGCGCTGGACGCCGGCATGGACGAGTTCATCACCAAGCCGCTGAACCCGCTGGCGCTGATCCGGGCGGTGCGTCAGCACGTCGAGCGGGCCAGCCGCCGCGCCTTGCCGCTGGTGGCCCGCAAAGAGGACGGCCAGCGCCCGGCCCAGGCGGCCTGGCCGCACATCGAAGGCATCGACGGGAGCGAAGTCGCCCAGCGCCTGAACGGCGACGTGGCGCTCTTCACGGCGATGCTCGACCACCTGCTGCGCGACGCCGTGGATCTGGCCGAAGATGCCCCCAGCGCGCCGCTGCCGGCCGAAGCGCGCGAACGGCTCGCCGCACGGCTGCACCGCCTGCGGGGCAGTGCGGCCGTGCTCGGCGCGCGCCGTGTGCAGCGTCTGGCCGGCGAGGCCGAATCGCTGCTCAGATCGGGTGCCGCCCCGGAACTCGCGCCCCTGCAGGCCGCCCGGGCGGCCCTGGCCACGGCACTGCAGGCGCTGGACCGGGATGCCCACCACTGGATGGCGGCGCAGGCGTCGATGGCCGAGCCCGCGGCTGAACCAAGGCCCGCTACGCCACCTGGCGCGGACTCGCTGCGCCAGCTGGTGACGCTGCTGCGCAACCAGGATCTCTCGGCCCGCCGACACTTCCTCGAGCTGGCGCCCGGGCTGCATGCCGGCCTGGGCCAGGTGGGTTTCGCCGCGCTGCGGCAGGCCGTCGAGGGCCTGGCCTACGACAAGGCCGTGGTCTTGCTGGAGCCGCTGCTCAAGCCTTTGCATCTTGAATTGGGTACTTCTTCTCAAGCAAATGTGGCTCTGCCACTTTGCTTGACCCCCACGGGGGGCGGCCGGCTTCGGCCGGCCTCGGGGCGCTCAGAAGCAAGATAGCGCGAGGCTGTGGAGCTTGTGGGCGAAGACGGGCGCGGTGGGCAACGCGCAGCGTTATCCACGGCCAGCCTGCCGCTGCCCCGCCGGCGCACTGAACGCGGCGCACCGGCAATTCCCCTGCACCAGCGACGAAGGGTGCTGGAACTGCAAGCGCAGTCGCTGGCTGAGTTGCGCGACACTCTTCTGCCGCGCCTGATCTCCGGTCAGCTACGCTTACCCCCCGCCGACGAGGCCATCGCCGAGGCCACCCATGCAGATTGAATCCATAGAGATCAAGAACTACCGGCTGTTCCGCGACACGAAGTTGCAGAACGTCCCGCGGCTGTGCGTGCTGGTGGGCGCCAACGGCACGGGCAAGAGCACCTTGTTCGACGTGTTCTCGTTCCTGAAGGACGCGCTCGCGATGAATGTGGGCAAGGCCGTTTCCAAGCGGGGTGGCTACAAGGAACTGGCCAGTCGCGGGTTCGCCGACCAGCCCATCGAGCTGACGCTGCAGTTCCGCCTGGAGATCACGGGCTACGAGCGTTTGGTCACCTACATCCTGAGGATCGAGCCCGATGCCACCGGGCGCGCCGTGGTGGCGCGTGAGGTGCTGCGTTACAAGCGCGGCGCCAACGGCAAGCCGTTCCACTTCCTGGACTTTGCGAATGGCCGTGGCTATGCGATCACCAACGAAGAGGACTTTTCGAAGGTCGACGAAGCCTTGCTGCGCGAAGAGCAGGAACTGGATGCTCCCGACATCCTGGCCATCAAGGGCCTGGGCCAGTTCGAGCGATTCAAGGCGGCCAGTGCGTTCCGCTTGATGATCGAGAACTGGCACATCTCGGACTTCCACGTCTCCGACGCGCGCCCCAGCCAGGAAGACGGCTTCGCGGAGCACTTGTCCACGCGCGGTGACAACCTGCCGCTCGTCGCCAACTACTTGTTCGAGCACCACAGGCCGGCCTTCGATCGCATTCTCGAAGCGATGCGTCAGCGTGTGCCGGGCGTATCGGTCGTCGAACCACGTCAGACCGAGGATGGCAGGCTCGTGCTTCGGTTCCGGGACGGTAGCTTCAAAGACCCCTTCATCGCACGCCACGTGTCCGACGGCACGATCAAGATGTTCGCCTACCTGGTGCTCTTGAACGACCCCAAGCCTTATCCGCTTCTGGCCGTGGAGGAGCCCGAGAACCAGCTCTACCCGGAGTTGCTGCCGCAATTGGCCGAAGAGTTTCGTGACTACGCGCGGCGGGGTGGCCAGGTGTTCATCTCCAGCCACTCGCCCGACTTTCTGAACGCATTGACGCTCGAAGAGATCTTCTGCCTGCGCAAGGATGGGGGCTTCACGACGGTGCGCTGCGCCGCAGCCTCCGAGAACCTACGCGCGTTGTTCGAAGCGGGTGACCTGCCAGGCTACCTGTGGAAGCAGGGTCTGTTCGAGGGCGTGAACTGATGCAGGGGAAGATTGTCCTCCTGCTGGAAGAGCCGTCGATGAAGCGCTTGCTCGATGGTTTGCTGCCGAGGCTGATGCCCGGATGGGTGGCGGGCCAACACTTCCTGTGCGTGCCGCACGAGGGCAAGAGCGATCTGGACCGCAGCGTTCCGCGCAAGCTGGCCGCTTGGCGTGTACCAGGCGACCGATTTGTCGTGCTGCGGGACAACGACGCCGCAGCCTGCGAAGAGGTGAAGGCGAGGCTGGCCATGCTCTGCGTGGACAGCGGACGCGCCGACACGCTGGTTCGGCTCGTCTGCCAGGAACTGGAAGGCTGGTACCTGGGCGATCTCGATGCGCTGGCGAAAGCCTACGACGATGCGCGCGTGTGCGCGCCTGCGGTGCGCAAACGCTTCGCCGATCCAGATGCTTGGGCCAAGCCTTCGGTGGAGGTGCTGCGCTTGCTGCCGACGTTCCAGAAAGGGCAGGCTTCGCAACGGATGGGGCAGGCGCTGAGAGACGCCGAGTTCAACCGGTCGCGCAGCTTTCAGATCTTCTTGGCCGGAGTTCGCAGGATCGCTGCAGAGATGGGTTGGCAAGCAACCTGAGTTCCTGGACGAGGGCTGGGTGGATACGCGCGGTGCAGGAGCATCAGGGTCAGCTCCGGAGGTAGCGCCCCAGCTCCGCGCATTGCGGCGCGAGCTTCGGACAGAAGCACGAACGCTCCGGACCTGTGGCTGAGCGCTGAGCGCCAGAGCCTCTGAAAGTCTGCTTTCGCAGGCTTCCTGCAAATTAAAGAGTGCTTTGCTATGAACATTCGCTGCTGAGGCCTGCTTTCATACGATGCGCACCACCGGCACCTACGTCACCACCTCCACGCTTGGCGAGGCGGTGCGCGCGTTCGTGCCCCAACCGCTGCCGCCGGCCTGGTGCCTTCAGTCGATTGGCTGCTCTACAGTGCCATCCGCAAGGAAGCGCTGCTCACCTCGCAGATCGAAGGCACCCAGGCCACGCTGACCGACCTGTTCGACGGCGAGGCCGGCCAGGTGCTGGCCAACACGGCCGATGTCGAGGAGGTCACCAACTACCAGCGTGCCTTCCGGCTCGTGCGCGACAACCTGCGCAGCGAGGCGGGGCTGCCCATCTCGGTGCGCTTGCTGTGCGACGCCCATCGGCTGCTGCTCGATGGCGCGCTCGGTGCCGGCAAGCAACCGGGCGAACTGCGGCGCTCGCAGAACTGGATTGGCGGCACGCGGCCAGGCCGGGCCACATTCGTGCCATCGCCGCCGGACCAGGTGCAGGGGCTGCTGGCCGATCTGGAGCGCTTCATCCATGACCCGGCGCCAGCGTTGCCGCCGCTCGTGCGCGTGGCGCTGGTGTATGCGCAGTTCGAGACCATCCACCCGTTCCTGGACGGCAACGGGCGCATCGGCCGGCTGTTGATCGCGGCGCTGCTGCAGCAATGGGGCCTGCTGCCCGAGCCGCTGGTCTACCTCAGCGGCTACCTCAAACAGCACCAGGCCGAGTACTACCGGCGGCTGACCGCGGTGCGCACCGAAGGCGACTGGGAGGGTTGGGTGGGCCTTTTTTCCTCGATGGCCTGGAGACTGCCGCGACCGATGCCGAGCGAGGCATCGTTGCGGTGGCGAGCCTGGTCAACACCGACCACAAGCGCCTGCTGGCTGCGCCCCGCGTGGGCGCAGTGGCCCTGCGACTATTCGAACTGCTGCCCCTTATGCCGCGCTTCACGATCGAACAGGCACGGCAGAAGCTGGACACCACCTTCCCCACGGCCACCGCGGCGGTGAAGCTGCTGCAGGACCTGGGGATCGTGAGCGAGCTGACCGGCCAGCAGAAGAACCGGCTGTTCAGCTACGCTGCCTTCGTCGAACTGCTGGCGGAAGGTTGATCAAGCCCTTGACAGAAGACCAGCTCGAACAGGAGTGCCTGGCGTGGCTGGCCGATGTGGGCTGGCAGCATCGCTACGGGCCCGATATCGCGCCTGACGGTGACGCAACCGAGCGCGACAACTACCGGCAGGTGCTGCTGCTTGGGCGCCTGCGCTCGGCGGTGGCCGCGCTGAACCCGACCGTGCCCGCAGCGGCGCGAGAGGACGCCATCCGCCAGGTGATGGACCTGCGCACGCCGGTGCTGCTGGCCGCCAACCGACACATTCATCGGTTGCTGGTGGGTGGCGTGCCGGTGCAGTACCAGCAGGACGACGAAACGCGCGGCGACTTCGTGCGCCTGGTGGACCGTCACGCTCGATCCGCTGGGCAAGTTCAACGAGCTGCAGACGCTGGTGCGCGGTTGCGCAGCAAGCGCGGTGCGGTCTGGCACACCCAGGGCAGCGGCAAGAGCATCACGGTGACCTGCTTTGCGGCGCGCGTGATGCAGGAACCGGCGATGGAGAGCCCGAGCATCGTCGTCATCACCGACCGCAACAACCTGGACGGCCAGCTCTTCGGCGTATTCAGCCTGGCGCAGGATCTGCTGCGTGGGCAGCCGGTGCAGGCCAACACGCGGCAGGACCTGCGCGCGCAGCTCGGCAACCGCCCGAGCGGTGGCATCGTGTTCGCCACCATTCAGAAGCTCATGCCGGGCCAAGACGAGGACACGTTCCCGCTGCTTTCCGACCGCCACAACATCGTCGTGATGGCCGACGAGGCGGATCGCACGCAGTACGGCTTTGAGGCGAAGCTGAAGACTCCGAAGTCGGCGCCCAAGGCATCGAGCGTACTGACCACCGGAGACGGCCTGCCTTCCGCGCACCGCGCCGAGTTCGCGCCGACCGCGAAGTACCAGGTGGGCTATGCGCAGCACCTGCGCGACGCGCTGTCCAACGCCACCTTCGTGGCCTTCACCGGCACGCCGGTGTCGGGCGAAGACCGCGACACGCGGGCCGTGTTCGGCGACTACATCAGCGTCTACGACATGCAGCAGGCCAAGGAAGATGGCGCCACGGTGGCCATCTACTAAGAGAGCCGGCTCGCCAAGCTGGGCCTGAAGGCCGACGAGATGGCCACCATCGACGACGAGGTCGACGAGCTGGCCGAGGACGAGGAAGAGAGCCAGCAGGCCAGACTCAAGAGCCGCTGGGCGGCGCTGGAGAAGGTGGTGGGTGCCACGCCGCGCGTGGCCCAGGTGGCGGAAGACCAGGTGGCGCACTTCGAGGAGCGCAACAAGGCGCAGACCGGCAAGGCCATGGTGTTGGCCATGAGCCGCGAGATCTGCGTTCATCTCTACGATCAGATCATCAAGCTGCGGCCCGACTGGCACAGCGCCGACCCCGAACAAGGCGCCGCTGCGGCCGCACATCTGCAGCGCCCAGGTGAAGAAGAGGCTGGAGAAGCGCTTCAAGAACCCGGCCGACCCGCTGCGTCTGGTGATCGTGCGCGACATGTGGCTCACCGGTTTCGACGCGCCCTGCGTGCACACGCTCTACGTCGACAAGCCGATGAAGGGCCATAACCCGATGCAGGCCATCGCGCGCGTGAACCGCGTGTTCAAGGACAAGCCCGGCGGCCTGGTGGTCGACTACATCGGCATCGCCAACGAGCTGAAGTCGGGCTGAAGGAGTACACCGCAGCGCAGGGCCGCGGCCGGCCGACGGTGGACGCGCACGAGGCCTGGAGCCTGCTGGCCGAGAAGCTGGACGCGCTGCGCGGCATGCTGGCCGGCACGATTCACACAACCCCGGGCCACGGCTTCGACTACAGCGACTTCCTCATCGGCGGCCACAAGACGTTGGCGGGCGCGGCGAACCACGTGCTGGGCCTGAAGGAAGGCAAGAAGCGTTTCGCCGACCTGGCGCTGGCGATGAGCAAGGCGTTCACGCTGTGCTGCACGCTCGACGAGGCCAAGGCCGTGCGCGAGGAGGTGGCGTTCTTCCAGGCCGTGAAGGTCATCCTGACCAAGCGCAAGATCACGGCGCAGAAGAAGACTGACGAGGAGCGCGACCTGGCGATCCTCCAGATCATCAGCTCGGCGGTGGTGTCCGAAGAGGTGGTCGACGTCTTCGACGCCGTGGGCCTGGACAAGCCCAACATCGGCCTCCTCGACGATGCCCTCCTGGCCGAAGTGTGCAACCCGCCCGAGCGCAACCTGGCCGTGGAACTGCTGGAGCGCCTGCTCGAAGGCGAAATCAAGTCACGTTTCGCCAGCAACGTGGTGCAGAGCAGGAGGTTCTCGGACATGCTGGCCCAGGTGGTGCAGCGTTACCAGCACCGATCCATCGAAGCCGTGCAGGCGATGGAAGAGCTGGTGGAGATGGCCAGGAAGTTCCGCGAAGCGGCGTCACGCGGCGAACAACTCGGCCTGAACGAGGACGAGGTGCGCTTCTACGAAGCACTGGCCCACAACGAATCGGCGGTGCGTGAGCTGACACACGAGACGCTGAAGAAGATCGCCCTCGAACTGGCCGAGAGTCTGCGCAAGAACCTGACCGTGGACTGGTCGGCGCGCGAGAGCGTGCAAGCCAAACTGCGGCTGATGGTCAAGCGCATCCTGCGCGAATACAAGTACCCGCCGGACAGCCAAGAGGCGGCCGTGGAGCTGGTGCTTGAGCAGGCAAGGGCGCTGGGCGTAGCCCGCCGGATGGCGGGTTCCGAGGCAAGTCCAAGAAGGTCGCTCAGGCGCCTTTCTTGACAGGCCCGCGATCGGCGCGTGCCTGCACCAGGATGGCTTCAAGCGCCGCGTCGCTCATGCCCTTGAGCGCGCAGAAGTTGGCCCGCGTCAGCGTGGTCGTTTCGAAGGCGCGCAAGACGGCGGCGCGGCTGCGCCGGGCTTCCTGTTCCGCGGCTTGTTCCGGGCTCAGCGGGGCGGTTGGCTCGGAGGATGCGGGCTCGCTGGCCGCTGACCGCGGTGGCCGGGCGGTTTCGGGGGCAGGCTTCGGGGGGCGGCGGTCTTCGCGCCGCCCTTCGGCTCGGGCCGGCCTGGGCGGCTGCCCGGTCGATCGATCGGGTGATCGGCCGGGCCGCGTGTCCGGGCGTGCTCCGCCTGCGCCGTGGTGGGGTGGGTGGCCTCGGCCCGGGGCGTTGTCAGAGCCCCGACCGGGCGCATCCGGCTTCACAGGTTTGCCCGTCGCCCCGGCGGGCGCGGCGCGCGGCGCATTGCGGCGAGCCGCGTTCAGCGCTTCACGGTCGGCGGCACGGCGCGCCTGCGCGATGGCCTGGCGGCGTTCGAGTTCGGCGCTGGCCGCGGCGCGGTGCTCTTCGGCCACTTCGCCGGCGGGTTGGCCGTCCAGGTCGAAGCGGTGCGGCGAAGCGAGCAGCGCCTTGATGTAGGGCGTGCTGGTGGTGTGGCGGTGCAGGAAGATGGACAGCGACTTGCGGCTGAAGACCCCGGGCACCCGCTGCTGGATGTCGGCCTGCACACGCAGCTTGATGGGTAAGGCGCGGCCGGCACCGAACAGGGCCGGGAAGTGTTGGGCCAGCAGGGCGCCGCACTCGGCGGGGGGCAGGTCGGCCGGCTTGGGTGCGGCTGCGGCTTCAGGCGCCGGAGCATCGGCGGCGACGGACTCGACCGCAGCAACTGGGGTCTGTGCCGCTGGCGCGGCGACGGACTCTGCGCTGGGCTGCGCAGCGGCTTCATCCGCCGCGGCGGGCTCCGCCTGCGGTTCGGTGGGAGGTGACGGGGGCGTCTCTTGCATGTTCGGGCTTTGCAGGTGCTGCGGTGAGCCAGCCTCGATTGTCAACGCTGGCGCGGCTTTGCACTCAGCCAGTCCGCAAGCATGCGGCCTGGCCTTCGGCAGCCACGCGTGGGCGTCACTGCCGGCCGGCCATTGGCGCAGGAAGGCGGCGCGCCATTCGGGTGTGGTGCTGTCCAAGGCGATGGCGTCGATATGCACGCCGCCCTGCTCCAGGCCGTGGCGCCGGGCCTGGGCCAGGCCGGCTGCGCTGTCGTCTCCGGCCAGTTCGGTTTCGACATTGCCGCGCAATGCGTCGTGCTGCAGCACCTGCGTGTTGACGGCCTCGAACAGCGCCGGTTCGATGTTGAACCAGTTGAAGTCGCCGTTGAAGACCAGGCGCCTGGGGCCGGTTTCCTGTTCAAACAGCGCCAGCAACTGCTGCAGCGCGGGCAGGTTGCCGTACAGGCCACGCACCACGTACAGCAGTTCGCTGCGCCTGGCCGGTGCGTCGGCAAACACCGCCGGGCCGTAGTGGTAGTGCAGCGGGCAGGTGCGCCCGGGCTCGGCTTCGCTCACGGCGGTTTCATGCTGCGCCGCGGGGCCTTCGATCCGGCGTCGGTAAGAGAGCGGGCGGCAGGTGGCGCAGATCAGCCGGCTCGTCGATGTCGGGTAGGGCCGGCAGTTCGGCGTGGCGCAGGCCCGCGGCGGCCAGTCTCTGGCGCGTGACGACCATCACCGTGGGCGTGCTCCAGGTCATGCCGCCGAACAGCACCTGCAGCGTAGTCGGCAGGGCCTGACGCAGGCCCACCAGCCCGTAGCCGCCGTCCAGGGCGGGCACGAAAACCGCGTCGTGCGATGCGAGCTGCGCCGCCGCCTCGCGGAGCACGGCCGCGTCCAGCCCCGGCATGTCGGAGCCGGTGAGCAGCAGCGGCCCGGACGTGCAGCAAAATGCATGCGCCATCCGTTGGCCCAGGTCGCCATCCGGCTGCAGCGCCAGGGCCAGGCCGAGTTGGTTCTGCAGGCGCGACCAGACCTGGTGCAAGAGGTCGGGCGTGGCCCACAAGGTGACCGGCCCCAATGCGGCGGCCACCGCCTGCACGCAGGCATGCTCCAGCAGGTGCGCGGCCAGTTCGGCCGCTCCCTGGTCACCCAGGGCCGGTATGAGCCGGGTCTTGGCCAGACCCGCCACCGGGGCCTTGGCCAGTACGGCGATGGCGGGTTTCACCGGTAGGCGCGGGCCAGCGCTTCGGGCGTCTCGCCACGCCAGTAACGCCAGCGCAGCAACCACATCAATCTGATCGTGCGCCACACACCTCGGGCTTCCCAGCGCCGGCCAGACGTGAGTACACGCTCTCTCAAGCAAGCCGGCCGGCCCGTGGTGCGCAGCCGGCGGCTGAGCTCGATATCTTCCATCAGCGGCTGCGGTGCAAAGCCGCCGATCTGCCGAAACAGGTCGGCGCGCACGAAGATGGCCTGGTCGCCGGTGGCGATGCCGGTCAGCCGGGACCGGATGTTCATCAGCCGCGCCACCACCGGCAGCCAGCGGGATTGCCCGCTGATGCGCACATCGAACCGCCCCCATCCGGCACCGCCGGCCACGGCGCGCAGCACCTGCACGTCGGCCTGCGGCGGCAGCAGGGTGTCGGCGTGCAGGAAAAGCAGCACGCTGCCGGCGGCGGCGGCGGCGCCGGCATTCATCTGGCGCGCGCGGCCGCGCTCGCTGGGCAGCACGGCATCGGCCAGCGGCTTGGCCAACGCAGCCGTGCCGTCGTGGCTGCCGCCGTCCACCACGATGAGCTGATGGCCGGCCACGCGCAGCGGTGCCAGGGCCGACAAGGTGGCGGTGATGCCAGCGGCTTCGTTCAGCACCGGCACGATGATGGAAAGGCCGGTCACGCCGCCTGGGCCGTGGGCGCGTCTTCCAGTGCCCCGCCGCAACTGCTGCCCTGGCCGGCCGTGCAACCCCAGCAGTGATCGGCCACGCGGATGGGCTGGCCCTGAGGGTCCTGCAGCAGCAGATCACGCAGGTGGGCACGCGGCGCGTTACCCAGCCGCGCCGACAGGCCCAGCATCTGGTTGAAGTCGCAATCGTGCAGGTCGCCCTGCCAGTCCACGCTGATCAGGGTGCGGCACATCACGGTGGCCAGGTTGTGCGGCTGGTAGGCGTCCTTCAGAAGCTGCAGGTAGACCTGGAAGCTGCCCTTGCTGACCAGTGTGCTGCCAAAACGCTGGATGGGCATGTTGGTCAGCGCATAGAGCTGGTTGAAGACGATGCCGAAGTGCTGGTGCAGCTCGCGCTTGTAGTCGGCCTGCAGGGGACCCTGCGGCGGCGGCAGCACGGCGCCTTGCGGGTTGTAGACCAGGTTCAGCACGAGGCCACTGCCCTCCTGCCCATAACCCAGGGCGTTGAGCTGGCGCAGCGCGGCGATGCTGCGGTCGAACACTCCCTGGCCGCGCTGCCGGTCCACGTTGGCCACCGAGTAGCAGGGCAGCGAGGCCACCACCTCCACGCCCTGCCCGGACAGAAATTCGGCCAGGCCTTCCTGGCCGGGCTCTTGCAGGATGGTGAGGTTGCAGCGGTCGATCACACGCACCCCCAGGGAACGCGCCTGGCGCACCAGGTCGCGGAAGTGCGGGTTCAGCTCGGGCGCACCCCCGGTCAGGTCCAGCGTGCTCAGGCCACGCGCGCGCAGCACCTGTGGAATCAGCGCGACGGTCTGGCCATCCATCATTTCGGTGCGTTGCGGGCTGGCGTTGACGTGGCAGTGCAGGCAGCTCTGGTTGCAGCGGTAACCCAAATTGACCTGCAGGGTGTCGAGCCGGCCACGGTTGATGGCTGGGAAGCGGGTGGCAGCCAGCAGGGGCAGG
>WBZP01000502.1_pt1 | contig 52877 bp, 53 predicted proteins | sample 5204301 | NCBI WGS metagenome assembly WBZP01 (sample SAMN12412401, study PRJNA552823) | activated sludge metagenome | isolation source: activated sludge from nitrification reactor of wastewater treatment plant... | place: USA: Pennsylvania | collected 2017
CGACGGCGTCGAGGAGGCGCTGGTCAAGGTGGCCGACAGCTACATCCAGCTGACCGCGGCCACGCGTCCCGACTCACCGATCGCCAAGGCGATCGAGAAGCGGGGCGAGGGTCTGCACCACGTCGGCTACCGGGTGGCGAACTGCCAGGAGGCGCTCGACGCCATGGTCGCGGCCGGCGCCACGCCCATCGACAAGGCCCCCCGTCCCGGGTCGCGGGGCACTACCGTCGCGTTCATCCACCCCAAGGGCAGCTTCGGCACCTTGATCGAGCTGGTCCAGGAGTAGCCGGCCCCGCCGAGCCGGCGGCCGCGGAGCTGGCCCCGCCGAGCCGGCTCCGTCGAGCTCACGCGGACGGCACGTCGATGTTGCACCGAGGCCCGGTCGCCGCGGCGAGACGACGGTCGAGGGTGACCAGGGTCGCGTCGAGCACCTCGGCCAGAGCGACGTACGCCGCGTCCCAGCCCCGAACGGTGTGGCGCAGCTCCCACGCTCGGGTGAGGAGCGCCCGGTGGCCGTATCGCTCGCCCGGCCAGGACCGGAGGTCCTCGATGGCCAGTCCGGCAAGGGTCGGGTCGATCCGGCCGGCCATCTGGTCGCGGCGGATGAGGCTGAACACCTCGATGTCGACGACATGCGGCGCGGCCTGATCCGGATCCTGTCGCAGCCGTTGCCGGATCGACTCCGCCCGAGGGGTGTCGATCAGCACCTCGAACAGGCACGAGGCATCGACGACGATCACGTGGGGAATGGTCCGCGCAGCTCGTCGAGCGCTTCGAGTGTGTCGCGTGGGGATCTCGACCCGGGGCGGCGTCGGGTCCGCTCCAACCAGTCCTCGAGGCTCGGGCGCGCGGCGAGCCGAGCGGTCTCCCGGCGCAGGTACTCGGGGACCGATAGGCCGACCTCGGCTGCCCGCTTGGCGAGCGCCTCATAGACGTCATCGTCAACGTCCCGGATCTGGATCGAGCGGGGCATAGACGCATTGTATCATGCGATATTGCATGTCCCGAGGTGCTGGGGGCTGGCCGCAGTTCCGGGTCGGTGAGGACACGGCCGCTCGATCCCGAGCGGGCTACCGGGCGTTGTGCTGGGATGGCGATGCGCCACGAGGCGCCGCCGTCACCGCCGGGGTGCGGCTCCACCGAGGGGGAGACAACCGATGCCACACGAGGTCCGAGGAGTGGTGGCCCGAGCGGTCGGAGAGCCGGTCACCATCGAGACGATCGTCGTGCCCGACCCCGGTCCGGGCGAAGCCCTGGTGCGGGTCCAGGCCTGCGGGGTGTGCCACACCGACCTCCACTACCGGGAAGGCGGGATCAACGACGAGTTCCCGTTCCTGCTGGGCCACGAAGCCGCCGGCGTCGTCGAGGCGGTCGGTGACGGCGTCGCCAACGTGGAACCCGGCGACTTCGTCGTCCTCAACTGGCGAGCGGTCTGCGGGGAGTGCCGGGCGTGCCGGAAGGGAAAGCCGTGGTACTGCTTCGCCACCCACAACGCCACCCGGAAGATGACGCTCGCCGACGGCACCGAGCTGACCCCGGCGCTCGGGATCGGGGCGTTCGCGGAGAAGACACTCGTCGCCGCCGGTCAGTGCACCAGGGTCGACCCGGCCGCCGAGCCCGAGGTCGCCGGCCTGCTCGGCTGCGGGGTCATGGCCGGCATCGGCGCCGCGATCAACACCGGCGGCGTCGGTCGGGGCGACTCGGTCGCGGTGTTCGGCTGCGGCGGGGTGGGCGACGGCGCCATCGAGGGGGCTCGTCTGGCGGGGGCGTCGACGATCGTGGCGGTCGACGTGGACGACCGCAAGCTCGAGCAGGCCCGACGGTTCGGCGCCACCCACACCGTCAACTCCACCCGTCAGGACCCCGTCGAGGCCGTCCGGGCCGCCACCGGCGGGTTCGGCGCGGATGTCGTGATCGAGGCGATCGGCCTGCCGCAGACGTACCGCCAGGCGTTCGAGGCCCGGGACCTGGCCGGCACCGTCGTCCTCGTCGGGGTGCCCCGACCCGACATGACCCTGGAGCTGCCGTTCCTCGACGTGTTCGGCCGGGGCGGCGCCCTCAAGTCGTCGTGGTACGGCGACTGCCTGCCCGAGCGGGACTTCCCCATGCTGATCGACCTCTACCTGCAGGACCGCCTGAACCTGAAGGGGTTCGTGTCCGAGACGATCTCGCTCGACGACGTCGAGGAGGCGTTCCACAAGATGGAGCGCGGCGAGGTGCTGCGTTCGGTCGTCGTGATGTGAGCGGTTCCATGGCGCAGGTCCGGGTAACGTCAGGTCGCCCGATCCGGGTGATGCAGCGACGGGTCGGGCCGAGCACAATCGCTCCAACCGTCCAGCCCACACGAGCTCGCTCGTACCCGAGATGATCGCCGGCGGCGCTCATCGCCTGATCACGACCCACCTTCACGGAGAAGCCTGAACCGATGACCGACACCGAACTGCTCCCGGGACCGATCGACTACGTCCTCCTCGAGTTCCCCGGCGACGTTCCGCTCGACGGAGCCGCGGCCGAGCTGCTCGCCCTCGTCGACAGCGGGATCGTGTCGGTCTGGGACCTGGTCGCCATCCGCAAGGAGGCCGACGGCACCTTCTCCGGGATCGCACTCGACGCGATCCACGAGTCGTTCACGGCGTTCGAGGGTGCCCGCAGCGGACTGCTGGGCGACGACGACATCGCCGAGGCGGCCGCCGCTCTCGAACCCGGGACGGTGGCGGTGCTGATCGTCTGGGAGAACGCGTGGGCGGAGCGGTTCGTCACCGCCGCCTTCGGCGCCGGGGGCGCGGTGGTCGCGTCCGGGCGCATCCCCGCGGCCGAGGTCATCGAGGCGCTCGACCTGCTCGAGTCCGAGTAGCCGTGAACCCCGACACCCACCGATCCGATCGACTTCAAGGAGAACCACCATGCCAGGACTGCTGAGGGGCGTCGCCCGAACCGCCGCCATCGCCGGCACCGCCACCGCCGTCAGCGGCCGGGTGCAGCGTCGCCAGGCCGAGAAGTTCGCCCAGCGCGACGCCAACATCTACGCCCAGCGCGAACAGGCCTACGAGCAGCAGGTCGCACCGCAGGCCGCACCGGCTCCGGCTCCCGCACCGGCTCCAGCTCCCGCACCGGCTCCAGCTCCCGCACCGGCGGGCGACGACAAGCTCGACCAGCTCCAGAAGCTCGGCGACCTGAAGGCGCAGGGCATCCTCACCGACGCCGAGTTCGAGGCCCAGAAGGCCAAGATCCTCGCCGGCTGACGAGCCACCCGCACTCCGACTGGCTGTCGTCACCGCCCGAGGCGGGAACGACAGCCAGTTGCGCGTCCGGCGAACGGTCAGACCCCGCTCAGACCGGAGCCTGGACCTCGAGGCGGGGATGTCGGACCGGAGGCTGACGTTCCCACAGGTCGGCGACGAGGTCGTCGCGGACCGAGCGCAGCGCCGGGTCGTCCCAGCGGTTGACGCGCTGCATCGGGTCGTCGACCAGCGAGTACAGCTCCCCCTCGGTGCCGTCGTGCACCGCACCGGGCAGGTACGCCGTGCACACCCACCCGTCGCGGGTGATCGTTCGCAGGTGCACCGCCACGCCGGCCAGCTCGCTGTCCCACGCGGTGAGCTGTGCCTCGATCCCGCGCTCGGCGGCGTCCGCGTCGTCGACGGGCAGCTCCACCCCCTGCATCCAGTCCGGCACCTCCACCCCGGCGATCGACGCGAACGTCGGGGCCAGGTCGACGAGGCCCACCGGCGCGGTCACCCTCGCCGGGGTGACGCCCGACGCCGGAGCCGGTCGCCAGATCAACGGCAGACGCATCAGGGCGTCGACGTGGTATGGGCCCTTGAACAACAGGCCGAAGTCGCCCTGGAACTCGCCGTGGTCGGTGGTGAACACGACGTCGAGGTCGTCGGACCAGCCGCGGGCGTCGATCGCCGTGAGGACCCGGCCGACCGCCTCGTCGATCAGCTCGACCTCGATCGCGTTCAGCGCGTTGACCTCTCGGACCTGATCGGCGGTCAGGGTGGCGGGAACCCAGCGGGCCGGGGCCTCGTAGTTCGACACCAACGCCCCGTCGTACCAGAGCCGCCAGTGCCGGGGCTTGGCGTCGAGGATCGCCTCCCGCTCATCGGCAGAGGTCGGATAGCCGGCCGGGAGCTCGACGTCGCGCCAGTCGACGCGGTGCAGCTCCGACTCGGGCGGGTCCCACGGGTGGTGCGGGTCCGGGAAGCTCATCCAGCAGAAGAAGTCGTCGTCGACGTCGAGGCCGTCGAGCCAGGCGATCGTCCGGTCCGCCACCCAGTCGGTGTGGTACCAACCGCGCTCGATCGGGTTGTGCTTCACCTGGGGCGCGCCGGTGTCTCCGAAGCCGTCGGCGTTCACCTCGAGGTCGCGGTCGAGCACCGCGTAGTAGCCGGCGGCCGCCTCGGGGTGCTCCTGGCCGAGCCACCGGGCGTAGTGCAACCACCCGGCCGCGCCGTGGGTCGCGAACTCGAGGTGGTCGAAGCCCCGGTGCGGACCGCTGCCACCACCGAAGCGACGATCCTCGATCGTCTCGGTGCCGAGTCCGGCCAGCCGGTTCTCGTTGAAGCGCAGGAACGGGTCGAGGAACGGTTCGAAGTGCGCCTTGCCGATCAACGCGGTGCGGTACCCCTCGTCGTGGAGCAACCCGGCGACCGACGGAGCATCGACCGGGAGGGGCACTCCGTTCATCCATACGCCGTGGGTGTGCTGGTGCTGGCCCGTGAGCATCGTCGAGCGCGACGGCATGCACACGACGGACTGCGGCACGGCCCGCTCGTAGCGGATCCCGTCGGACGCGAGCGCGTCGACGACCGGTGTCCGGCTGAGGGTCCCGCCGTTGCAGCCGAGCGTGTCGTAGCGCTGCTGGTCGGTGGTGATGAAGAGGATCTTGCGTCCCATCGCGCTTCCTGTGCTCGGTCGGTGGTCAGTTGGCTCGTTCGCCGGCGTCGAGCTGGCGTCGCAGCTCGAGCAGGGCGTCGCCGCACGCGGCGCCGATGACGAGCGCCATCACGTCGGGCTCCGCGTCGGTGGAATACACGCCCAGGCAGGTGTCGTCGCCCAGGTCGATGACGTCGACGGAGGCGAGGTGCTCGCGGACCGGCCCGGCCTCGATGCGGTACTGGAGCCGCCGTTGCACCGGGTCGTTGGTGACGATGCGCTCGGGCAGGCTCAGGCCCGACCCGAGCGTGACGGTGCGGACGTCGCCCTCCTGGGTGCATGCGGTGAGGCCGGGGAACCAGCTGTCGAGCGAGGCGGTGTCGGTCACGGCGGCCCACACCAGCTCCGCAGGGTGGGCGAATCGGACGTCGCGTCGGATCGTGGCCATCGGTGGCCGATCATGCCAGCTCCGCGTCGGCAGTGGCGGCGCGGGCATCATGTAGCCCCGGCCGATCCGATCCCCCGGCCGCTCGACACGTCCGGAGGGTGCACGTGAGCGAAGGTCTGTCGGCGAGCGAGGTCGGCAAGGAGATCGCGGCCCATCACCAGCACCACGCGGACCGGACCGGTGAGCACCGCGTGGTCACCATCGTCGAGGCGGTCCTCTTGGCGGTCGTCGCTCTGCTCGCCGCGTGGTCGGGGTACGCCGCCGCGAAGTGGAGCACGGAGTCCCGGTTGGACCTCGCCGCGGCGGCGACAGCTCGAGCGAAGTCCAGTCAGGCCGACCTCGAGGCGATGGAGACCCGGAACCTCGACGCGATGATGTTCGACACCTGGTTCGACGCCTGGGTCCAGGGTGACGCTCAGGCGATGCAGCTCGCTGAACGCCGATTCCGGCCCGAGTTCGCAGCGGCCTTCGACGCGTGGTTCGCCACCGATCCAGCGAACAACCTCGTAGCGCCCTCGGATCCGACGTCGATGGATCAGTACCGCCAGCCGGCCAAGGAGCGCAGCGCGGCTCTGGCCGCCGAGGCCGAGGCCAGGTTCCGCGACGGTGTCGAGACGGGCGACACCGCCGATCAGTACGTGCGCATCACCGTGCTGCTGGCGTCGGTGCTGTTCATCCTGGGCATCAGCAGCCAGTTCCGTCTGCGCTCGGCCCGCGTCGGGTTGATCTCGGTCGGTGTCGTGATCCTGCTGTACGCGGTCGTGCTCCTGGCGTCGGCTCCGAAGCCTCCCTTCTGAGCGTCGTCTCCTGCGGGCCAGGTGTCGGACTGGTGCGCCGGTGAGCGGATTCTCGGGTGCCACCCGCCCCCGCTCCGATCGGGGGCGGTGTGCCAGGAAAGTTGTGTCAGTCGGAGGTGGGTCAGCTCTGATCGGGATGCGGGATCGGGCGGAGTCGTAGCTCCGGGATCCCGGCGAAGTCGCCCTCGTTGCAGGTGTACAGCGGCAGCTCGTTGGCGATGGCGATGGCGGCGATCAGGGCGTCGAAGGCCCGGGCCTGCGGCTTGCGTCCGGCTCGGCGCAGCCCGGCTGCCACCCGCCCGAACGTCCGGGCGGCGGCAACGTCGAGCGGCAGCGGATCGAACGACGCCTCGGCTGCTTGGAGCCGTGCCTGTCGGGCGGCACGCTCCTGGTCGTCGTCGGTGACGAGCGGTCCGACCGACAGCTCCGCCAGTGTGACGGTGGTGATGGTCGGCCGGTCGGGAAGGTCAGCGGCATCGAGTCGGTCGAGCAGCACCACGGCGTTGGTGTCGAGCACACCCCGCCCGTGGCCCGGGTCCGTCGTGGTCTCGCTCACAGCGACTGGTCGAGGAGGGTGTCGACGTCGGCGCGGAGGCGGTCGGCGTCGAGGGGTGGCAGGTGCCGGAACTGCTCGACCAGTGCAGCGGCACTCAGCGGCTGGCGGGGCAGTGGCCGTAGCTCGGCGACCGGCTCGCCGTCCCGGGTGATGGTGACCACCTCACCGGCTCGCACGCGGTCGACCACCTCGCCGCCGTGGTTGCGGAGCTCTCTGATGCTGGCCTCGGACATGCAACGAGTGTATCACCCGTGAGACGAGTGTCGAAGGTCGGATCCGCCTCGCTGTCGGACCACACGACGCAGAGTCGTCCGCCACGGCGGGGGATGCTGTGATTGCTGCTGTGTCAGTGTGTTGCGTTGGTTCTGCCATCGAAGACGCCAGAACCGCGCTACCAGTAGGGGAAGCAGCATGCAGGTCCACCTGGTCGACGGCACCTACGAGCTGTTCCGGTACTTCTACTCACCGGGCGGTGGTCACACGAACGCTGCCGACGAGCAGGTCGGAGCGGTGCGTGGCGTGCTCCGATCGCTCCTCGGCATGCTCGGCGACGGGGTCACCCACCTCGGCGTGGCCACCGACCACGTCATCGAGTCGTTCCGCAACGACCTGTGGCCGGGCTACAAGGACGGATCGGGGATCGACCCCGACCTGTTCCGGCAGTTCCCCTGGGTCGAGGAGGCGATCGCCGCACTCGGAGTGACGGTGTGGCCCATGGTCGAGGTGGAGGCCGACGACGCCCTCGGGGCCGCGGCCGTCGTCGCCGCGGCGGACGACCGCGTCGAGCTGGTGGTCATCTGCACGCCGGACAAGGACCTGGCCCAGTGCGTCGGCGGCAAGGTCGTCCAATACGATCGACGCGCCCAGCAGTACCGCGATTCCGACGGCGTGCTCGAGAAGTACGGCGTCGAACCCGCCTCCATCCCCGACTGGCTCGCGCTCGTCGGCGACAGCGCCGACGGCTTCCCGGGCCTGCCGGGCTGGGGGGCCAAGACCGCCGCGGCGGTCCTGCGGCGCTACGGCCGGATCGAGGACATCCCCCACGCCTCTGGCCAGTGGGACGTGTCGGGCGTCCGAGGTGCGGCCAAGCTCGCGACGACGTTGCACGACGATCTCGATCGGGCGCTGCTGTTCAAGACGCTCGCCACCCTGGTCACCGACGTCGAGGTCGGCGCGGTCGACGACTGGCTCTGGGCGGGCCCGACCGACGCCCTGGCCGACTGGGCGGACCGGCTCGACGCCCCCGACCTGCTCCGCAACGCCGACCGCCTGGCGGCCGAGCGTCTGTGAGGTCGATCGTCGGCGTCTCGCCCGGCGGTGCCGTTCTCAGCCGGGGCCGTCGAAGATCTCGGTGTACTCGATCGGTGGCGGGTGCTCGAGCTGGGAGTAGTCGCACTGCGCCGGGTCCTTGTCGGGTCGCCACCGCACGAACCGGGCCGGGTGGCGGAACCGGCCCGCGGTCAGGTTCTCGTAGGTGACCTCGACCACCAGCTCGCAGCGCAGCGGCACCCACTCGGCGCTGGCCTTCCCGCCCGACCACCGGCTGGGGGCCCCGGGCATCCGCACCCCGTCGCCGTGGGCGTCGGCCTCGGCCCAGGACCGCCACGGGTGGCCGTCGGCTCCGCCCTCCTCGTAGGGAGCGAGCTCGGCGGCCAGGGTCCTGCGCTGGGAGGCGGCGAACGCGGACGCGACCCCGACGTGGTGCAGCGCCGGCGGGTCCTGGTCGTCGAACAGGCCGAGCAGGAGCGAGCCCACCCCGCCGTCCTTGTGGTGGCGGTAGCCGGCCACGACGCAGTCGGTGGTCCGGTGGTGCTTGACCTTGAGCTGCGTCCGCTTGTCGGGGGTGTAGGCGGAGTCGAGCGCCTTGGCCATCACGCCGTCGAAACCGGATCCGTCGAAGCGCTCGAACCAGTCGGTGGCCCGCTCCGGGTCGCGGGTGGCCGGGGTCAGGTGGATCGGTGCCTGGACGTGGTCGAGCAGGCGTTCGAGCGTCGCTCGGCGCTCCTGGAGCGGAAGGGGCATGAGGTCCAGGTCGTCGAGGGCGATCAGGTCGAACACGACCAGGTGCGCGGGCGTGGTCTCAGACAGCATCCGGACCCGGCTCTCGGCGGGGTGGATGCGCTGCTGGAGCAGGTCGAAGACCAGTCCGTCCGGCCCCGGCACGACCAGCTCGCCGTCGAGCACGCACCGGGCCGGCAGCATCCGGCGGATCGGCTCCATGAGCTCGGGGAAGTACCGGGTCAGCGGCTTCTCGTTGCGGCTCCCGAGCACGATCTCGTCGCCGTCGCGGAACACGATGCAGCGGAAGCCGTCCCACTTCGGCTCGTACAGGTACTCCCCGAGAGGGATCTCCTTGGTGGCCTTGGCCAGCATCGGCCGCAGCGGTGGGAGGACCGGGAGCCGCACCCCTACGGTTCTACACCCTCTCCGGTGGGGGCCGGCCCCGCGGCACCGGACGTCGGGACGAGCGTGTCGATCAGGGCGGCGGCATCGGAGTCGACCACGAGCAGGTCCCGGGCCCGGGGCTTGCTGAGCCCCAGTGCCACCGAGTGGTCGAGGAAGGCGATCAGGTGGTCGAAGTAGGTCCCGACGGCCAGCAGGCCGGTCGGCTTGGGGTGCAGCCCGAGGTACGACCAGCACAGCACCTCGAACATCTCCTCCATCGTGCCCACCCCGCCCGGGAGCGTCAGGAACGCGTCGGCCCGATCGATCATCACCCGCTTCCGTTCGGACATGTCGGCCACGACCACCAGCTCGTCGATGCCGCGGTGGGCGACCTCCGGCTTCATCAGGTGGTCCGTGATCACGCCGGTCACGCGGCCTCCACCGGCCATGACCCGGTCGGCCACGATCCCCATCAGCCCGACCTGACCGCCGCCGTAGACCAGGTCGATGCCCCGGGCCGCCATCAGGTCGCCCACCTCGGCGGCGGCCTCCGCGAACGTGGGGTCCTCCCCGAGGCGGGAGGCGCAGTAGACGCACAGGGTCGGAGCGGTCACGGCGGGCGACGCTACCGCTCCGGCGCTGCGCCTTTGGGGCCGGGGCGAGGGCGCAAGTACCGTTCGGATCCATGGAGCACCCCATTCGAGAGCGGGTCGAGGACCTCGCCCGGCGTCGTGAGCAGGCGCTGTCCCCCGGTTCGCAGCGTTCGATCGACCGTCAGCACGAGCGGGGCAAGATGCTCGCCCGCGAGCGCCTCGAGTACTTCCTCGACGAGGGCTCCTTCCACGAGCTCGACATGCTCGCCCGTCACCGCGCTGGTGAGGCGCTCGGCGACCGTCCCTACGGCGATGGCGTCATCACCGGCTGGGGGACCGTCGACGGCCGCAAGGTGTTCGTGTTCAGCCAGGACTTCACCGTCTACGGCGGCGCCCTCGGTGAGGTGTTCGCCGAGAAGATCATGAAGCTGATGGACCTGGCCACCAAGGTCGGGGCGCCGGTCATCGGTCTCAACGACGGCGCCGGGGCCCGCATCCAGGAGGGCGTCGTCTCCCTGGCCAGCTACGGCGGCATCTTCTACCGGAACGTCAAGGCGTCCGGCGTCACCCCGCAGATCAGCGTGATCATGGGCCCGTGCGCCGGCGGAGCGGTCTACAGCCCGGTCATGACCGACTTCGTGTTCATGGTCGACGAGACGTCCTACATGTTCATCACCGGACCCGACGTGGTGAAGCAGGTGACCGGCGAGGAGGTCTCCCAGCAGCAGCTCGGCGGCGCCCGCACCCACACCAGCACCTCGGGCGTGGCGCAGTTCATCTCCGCGGACGACAAGGCGTGCCTCGACGACGTGCGCTACCTGCTCGGCTTCCTGCCCTCCAACAACCTCGAGGAGGCACCGCTCGAGCCGACAGCCGATCCAGCGGACCGGCGGTGCGAGGAGCTCTACGACATCATCCCGTCGTCGGCCAACCAGCCCTACGACATGCGCGATGTCGTGCGGACCGTCGTCGACGACGGCGACTTCTTCGAGTACGCCCGGGACTGGGCCGGATCGATCACCTGCGGTTTCGCCCGCCTGGGCGGCACCAGCGTCGGCATCGTCGGCAACCAGCCGGCCATGTACGCCGGTGTGCTCGACATCGAGTCGTCGTCCAAGGCGGCTCGCTTCGTGCGGACCTGCGACGCGTTCAACATCCCGCTCGTCACCTTCGTCGACGTCCCCGGGTTCCTGCCCGGCGTCGACCAGGAGCACAACGGGATCATCCGCCACGGCGCCAAGCTGCTGTACGCCTACTGCGAGGCGACGGTGCCGCGCATCTCGGTCATCACCCGCAAGGCCTACGGGGGGGCGTACGTGGTGATGGACTCCAAGTCGATCGGCTCGGACCTGGCGTTCGCCTATCCCTCCGCCGAGCTGGCGGTGATGGGTGCCGCGGGCGCGGTCGAGATCGTGAACCGGCGGGAGCTCGCGGAGGCCGCCGACCCGGTGGCCCGCCGGGCGGAGCTCATCGAGGCCTACGAGGAGACCTACCTCAACCCGTGGGAGGCGACCGACCGCGGCTACGTCGACGACGTGATCGATCCGGCCGAGACCCGCATCAAGCTGATCGCGGCGCTCGAGGTGCTGCGCACCAAGCGCGAGGACCTGCCCAACCGCAAGCACGGCAACATGCCGCTGTGAGCGGCAGGAATCCGACGAGCACATCATGAGCGTGTACATCACCCCCGAGCCCACCGACGAGGAGGCCGCAGCGATCGTCGCCGCGATCCAGTGCGGGCTGCCCGGAGGATCCGCGGAGGTCGGACCGGAGCGCGTGTCGCGCTGGCGGTGGTCGGGACGGTGGTGGTCCAAGCCGGTACCGGTCCGTCGCGGCCGGCCCGGCTGACCCCCCGACCCCGATTCTCATGACTCCTGATGCCACTGGTGGCGCGAACGGTCACGGGAATCCGGCAGGGGCCGCCGCGGTGGTGCTCGGCGCCGGGACAGCGGGACTCAACGCGGCGTTGCAGTTGGCTCGACGAGGCCTGCAGGTCACCGTCGTCGAGTCCCGTCGACTCGGCGAGGGCGGCGCCCGCTGGGACAACGGGGTGCTCGACTGGCAGTACACCCGGGCCGGCATCGCCCCGCCGACGCCGGATGAGGTGCACGACACCACCGGCGTGACCCGGCTGTACGGCCCGGCCGACGCCGGTCCGGTGACGGTGCAGTCGCCCACTCGCCATGCCGACATGCGACGCCTGAACGACCGGCTGGTCGGACTGTGCCGAGCCGAGGGGGTCGCCTTCGTGGACCGGGCCCGCGACGTGGTCGTCTCGGAGGTGGACGGCCGGGTCCGCGCCCTGGATCTCGTCGGCTGCGATCACGACGACGGCCCCTCCGACGGACAGCACGGTGACGAGGTGGGTGCCCGGGCGTTGCACCTCGAGGCCGACCTGTTCGTCGACGCGGCTGGTCGACGCGGCGTGCTGCGCTCGCAGGTGCGTGACCTGGCGCAGTGGTGTCCGCCCGTGGCCCGGGACCTGTTGTGCACCGCCAGCCAGTTCATGTTCCGCGTGGCCGATGTGGACGGCGTCCGAAGGTTCCTCGGCCGACGCGGCGTCCGAGCGGGCGACGGCGTCACCTGGGTGGGTCTCGACGGCGGGTTCTCGGCGCTGGCGGTGACGGTCCAACCCGACCTGGAGCGGGTGTCGGTGCTGACCGGGACGATCGCCTCGGGGTCATGGGGGAGCGGCCGCACGATCCTGGACCGGGCCCGGGCCGAGAACCCGTGGATCGGCGATCCGATCTACGGCGGTGACGGGCTCATCCCGCTGCGGAGGCCGTTCGCCCGGCTCGGCGCCGGCGGGGTCGCCCTCGTCGGTGACGCGGCGTGCCAGGTGTTCCCGGCCCACGGCAGCGGGATCGGGACGGGTCTGATGGCGGGGGCGGTTCTCGCCGAGCAGGTCGTCGCCCACCCTGACCCGGGGTCCGATGAGGCGCTGTGGGCCTATCAGCACGCGTTCCACGCCGAGCACGGAGGCGGTCTGGCCGCCTACGACGCGTTCCGGCGGTGCAGCAGCGCGATCGGCTCCGACGGGATCCGTCGCCTGTTCACCAGCGGGCTGTTCACCGCCGAGATGGGCGGGTCGGGTCTCGACCAGCGCTGGAGCGAGCCGACGCCGGCGCAGACGGTCGCCGCGGCGCGCGCCTACCTGCGCGACCCGGGACTCGCCCGCGCCATGGTGCCGTGGCTCGCCCGGTGCGCGATCGCCGCTCGTGTCGGCGCCGCGTCGCCGGCCGAGCCCGATGAGCGGGCCCTTCGCCGCTGGGACCGTCGGGTCGCCCGGCTCGTCGGCGGCTGATCGGCGTCTCTCCTCGGCCAGTAGCGCCCGATGCCGCCGACGCCGGTCGTGTCCGGGCGCCGTCGACCGTGCCCGACGGTACCCCTCGGCCGACGCCGTATCCTCGGGCGACGTGGCGAACCACCCCGACGACCTGCTGCCCGAACCGATGCCGGCCGAGGTGATGACCGTCGCGGATGACGAGGTGATCGTGTTCCGGGGAGCGACGTCGGTGCGCGCCACCGAGCTGCGCCCCGACACCGACGTCACCGTCGACGGGGTCGAGGTTCACACCCTGCCCCGACGCGGCGAGCTGCTGGCCCGGGTGGTCACCGCGAACGACGTCCACTTCGGCGAGGTCCTGTGCGGCCACATTGACGGCGCGGACTGGGAGACCTACTCGGTGGAGCCGGGACAACCTCCGTATCCCGAGACGATGAACGCGGCGGTGGTCGCCGACATGACGGCGTGGGAACCCGACGCCGTCGTGGTCAAGGGCGACGTCACCTCGAACGGCACCGACGACGAGGTCGACCGGTTCCTCGAGGTCTACGGCGGAGCGTTCGGGGACCGGCTCACCTGGGTGCGGGGCAACCACGAGAGCTACCACCACAACCAGCGGGGCGCCTGGCCCACCCAGGAGGTGACCCTGCCCGGCGTCACCCTGGCCGTGCTCGACACGTCGCGGGACGGTCGCATCAACGGCGACCTGGACGCGGAGCAGCTCGACTGGCTCGACGAGCTCGGCCAACGCGCCGACCGGCCCGTCATGGTGTTCGGCCACCACCCGGTGTGGAACCCGGCCGAGGAGGCCCGCCACGACTCGACCTTCGGCCTGGTCCCCGACGCCACCGAGGCGTTGGCAGAGACGTTCGCCCGCCGTCCCCGTCTGCTCGGCTACTTCGCCGGGCACTCCCACCGCAACAAGCGCATCGGTCTGCCCGGCGCGGGCGACGTCCCCTTCGTCGAGGTCGGCACGGTCAAGGACTTCCCGGGATCGTGGGCCGAGTACCGGATCCACGACGGGATGGTGCTGCAGGTCCACCGCCGGGTGACCGACCCGGTCGCCCTGGAGTGGAGCGAGCGCACCCGCGGGATGTTCGCCGGGACCTACCCGGGATACGCCCGGGGCAGACGGTCCGACCGCTGCTTCGCGATGGTGGCCCGATGAGCGGTCGCGGTGACGGCTCCGAGGCCGAGGCCCCCTCCGGTGACGGGCCCGGTCCGCTGGCGGACCTGCGGGTGATCGACCTGGCGACGGTGATCGCCGGGCCGGGGTGCGCCCGCTACCTCGCGGACTTCGGTGCGGACGTGATCAAGGTCGAACGCCCGCCCGGGGGCGACGGGGTCAGGGCCATGGGGTGGACCGACCCGACCGATGGGCTGTCGCTGTGGTGGAAGATCGTCGGGCGCAACAAGCGGACGATCGCCCTCGACCTCAAGGACCCCGACGACCTCGCCGCCGCGCGTCGGCTGATCGACTCCGCGGACGTGCTGGTCGAGAACTTCCGGCCCGGGACCCTCGAGCGCCTCGGCCTGGATCCCGAGGTGCTGCACCGCACCAACCCGCGTCTGGTGGTCACCCGGGTGACCGGCTTCGGCCAGACCGGCCCGTACAGGGACCGTCCGGGGTTCGCGACCCAGGCCGAGGCGCTGTCGGGGTTCGCCGCGATCAACGGCGAGCCCGACGGTCAGCCGCTGCTGCCGCCCATCGCCCTCACCGACGAGGTGGCGGCGCTGGTCGCCGCGTTCGCCACCATGGTCGCGGTGCACTCGGGGGTCGGACAGGTCGTCGACGTCAACCTGATCGAGTCGATGCTGCAGCTCATGGGGCCACTCGTGCCGCTGTACGGCCTGCTCGGCGAGGTGCAGGAGCGTCTTGGCGCGGGGATCCCCTACACGGTCCCCCGCAACACGTACCGGACCTCCGACGGTCGGTGGGTGGCGGTGTCGACCAGCGCCGAGTCGGTCGCGGAACGGGTCATGGGCCTCATCGGCCTCGGCGACGACCCCCGCTTCGGGGACTTCTCGGGCCGGGTGACGCACCGGGACCTGATCGACGAGCGCATGGCGGAGTGGATGGCGGCCCGGACGATGGAGCAGGTGCTCGCAGAGTTCGAGGCGGCCCATGCGGCGGCGGCGCCGGTCTACGACATGGCCGACATCGCCGCCGATCCGCACTTCCGTGCACGCGGCTCGATCGTCGAGGTCGACGGGGTTCCGATGCCCGAGGTCGTGGCTCGGCTCTCGGCCACGCCGGGTCGGGTGCGTTGGGCGGGTCGTCCGCTCGACGCGGACGGCGAGATGATCCGCCGCGAGGTCGACCCCGACGGGTCCGCCGCCGGCTGAGAGGCCACGTCGTCGGCGCCGGCCGCCGACGTGGCCGAGCGGGGTCGGTCCGGGCGGTCAGCCCTCGACGACGGCGACCTCGATGCGGTCCTGGTTCCACTCCTGGGCGGCGACCAGCGCGGCACGGGCCTGGTCGATCAGCTCCGGCCCGCTGAACGCGTGGGCGGGGTAGCAGGCGACGCCGGCCCACATGGTGTGGGGGCCCGAACGGCTCACCAGGTTCCGTCGGGTGCGCTCCACGGTCCACACCGCACCGTTCTCGGGGGTGTCCTCCAGGATGACGGCGTAGGTCCCGTCGTCGAGGCGACACGCGATGTCGGCCTCCCGAAGCGTCTGGCGGATCGAGTCGGCCACCTTCGGCGGCGGCGCGGCACGGGAGGCGTCCTCGACCTGACCCTCGGCGACCTGCATGAAGCACACCGACACCGGCCGGAGGTGCCGCCGGGCCGCGGCCAGGCGGGACTGGAGGGCGACGACGAAGTACGCCTCGGAGAAGAGCTGGGACGCGGCGTCGGTCAGGGCCGAGGCATCAGCGACCGACGTGACGGGGCCGCCCGGTCCGGCGCCGTTCACGGTCGGGTCGCTGTCCGGGGTCGGGTCGATGTCCGCGGCGGCGACGGCGGCAGGCTGGTCGGATGCCGCGTCGGCGAGCTGGCGGCGGACGGAGTCGAGCTCGACCCGGGTCTCGGCCAACTCGCGACGGGTCCGGTCGATCACCTGGTCGCGGTCGGCGTCGACCACGTCGGCGGCGCCGGTGGCCGTCGGCCGGGCGGCCAGGGCGACGGCGCCGGCGGCCAGCGCGGACAGACCGGCCACCAGGCCCAGCACCGGCACGTCGAGAGCCAGGGAACCGACCCCGAAGGCCAGTCCCACGACCCCGAGTACGAGCGCGATGACACGAGCGTCGACCATGGCTCCTCCATCGGCTCCGTCGTCCGGGGACGTGAACATTCGTCGCTGCCCCTTGGTCAGTCGCGGGCGGCCAGGGCCAGCTCGGCGATCTCGGTGACGATCCGGGTCAGCTCGAAGTCCTTGGGGGTGAACACCGCTGCGACGCCGCTGTCGAGGAGCTTGGGTCGGTCGTCCTCGGGGATGATCCCGCCGGCGACGACCGGAGCGTCGACGTGGGCGTCGCGCAGGAGCCGGACGACCTCGGGGATCAGCTCCATGTGCGATCCGGACAGGATCGACAGGCCGATCACGTCGACGTCCTCGTCGCGGGCGGCGGCGACGATCTGCTCCGGGGTTAGGCGGATCCCCTGGTAGATCACCTCCATGCCGGCGTCGCGGGCGGCCACCGCGATCTGCTCGGCCCCGTTGGAGTGGCCGTCGAGGCCGGGCTTGGCCACCAGGAACCGTGGCGGGCCGCCGTCCGCGCGGCGCAGACGTTCCGACAGGGCGCGCAGCCCGTCGGACCCGCCGGCCACACCCGCGGCGGCGGCGACCCCGGTCGGGGCGCGGTACTCGCCGAACACCTCGCGGAGGCAGTCGGCCCACTCGCCGGTGGTCCCGCCGACTCGGGCCAGCTCGATCGTCGGGCCCATGATGTTCTCGTCGGAGCGGGCGACCCGTTCCAGCTCGTGCATCGCCTTGTCGACCGCGACCCTGTCGCGCTCGGCGCGCCAACGGCGGACGTCCTCGATCATCTCGTCCTGCACCGCCGGGTCGACCTTGAGGATGCTGTCGTCGCCTGCGAGCGGTGAGGGGGCGGTCTCGGTGAAGGCGTTGACGCCGAGCACGGTCAGCTCGCCGCTCTCGATCCGACGCATGCGCTCGGTGTGGGAGCGCACCAGGCGACCCTTGAGCTCGTCGATCGCCTCGAAGGCGCCGCCGAGCTCGAGCACCTCGTCGAGCTCGGCCTGAGCGGCGTCCTCCAGCTCGGAGGTGAGGCCCTCCATGACCACCGACCCCTCGAACAGGTCGGGGTAGTCGAGCAGGTCGGTCTCGAGCGCCAGCACCTGCTGGATGCGCAGCGACCACTGCTGGTCCCACGGGCGGGGCAGGCCGAGCGCCTCGTTCCACGCCGGCAGCTGCAGGGATCGGGCCCGGGCGTCGCGGGACATGGTCACGCCGAGCGCCTCGAGCACGATGCGCTGCACGTTGTTCTCCGGCTGCGCCTCGGTCAGACCCAGGGAGTTGACCTGCACGCCGTAGCGGAAGCGGCGGGCCTTGGGGTCGGTGATGCCGTAGCGCTCGGCGGTGAGGCGGTCCCACATGCGGGTGAAGGTCCGCATCTTGGCGATCTCCTCCACGAAGCGGATGCCGGCGTTGACGAAGAAGCTCACCGACGCCACGACCTCGGGCATCCGCTCGGGCGCGACCTGGCCGGACTCCTTCACCGCGTCGAGGACACCCAGCGCGCACGCGAGCGAGTAGGCGATCTCCTGCACCGGCGTCGCCCCGGCCTCCTGCAGGTGGTAGGAGCACACGTTCATCGGGTTCCACTTGGGGATGTGCTCGTTGCAGAACGCGAACATGTCGACGATCAGTCGGCGGCTCGGCCCCGGCGGGAAGACGTAGGTCCCCCTCGAGAGGTACTCCTTGACGATGTCGTTCTGGGTCGTTCCGCGCAGCGCGGTGGTCGCCACGCCCTGCTCGGTGGCGTTGGCGGTGTAGAGCCCCAGGAGCCACGCCGCGGTCGCGTTGATCGTCATCGACGTGTTCATCTCGCCGGGAGGGATGCCGTCGAGGAGGGTGCGCATGTGGCCGAGGTGCGCCACCGGGACGCCGACCTTTCCGACCTCGCCCCGGGCCAGCACGTGGTCGGGGTCGTAGCCGGTCTGGGTGGGCAGGTCGAACGCGATCGACAGGCCGGTCTGGCCCTTGGCCAGGTTGGTGCGGTACAGCTCGTTGGAGGCCCGGGCGGTCGAGTGGCCCGAGTAGGTTCGCATCAACCACGGGCGGTCGCGCTGGGGCAGGTGGACGACGGGATCCGGACCGCCCGGACGGGGCTCAGCAGTCATGCTCCATTGTCGGCCGTGCCGACCCCGATCCGCCAGACGTTCCCGCGGCGCCGGGGACGGTGCGCTCGGACCGACAGCGGTGCGACCGCGGGGATCGCTCTCCGTGAAATCTGGGCGACCGCCGAGGGGGGGGAAGGGAGAGGAGCGGGTCGGATCCGGCGGCGGATCGACGACCCCACACAGCGGGGCGGAGCGAGGGCCACAAGGCGCCAGCACTTGGGAGGGTGCTGGTGGCGATGCATTTGGAGGGAGATTGGTGTCCCTCGCTCCTTTGCCCCGGCTGTGGGGTGTCGGTGGGGGCGATGTCCACCGACGTCATTAGTATCGGCACAAGTCCCGCCGGCTTGAACAGATTCTGGCCGGATAATCCCGTTATTTTCTGAGAGGTCTCCGCGGCGTCATGACCCAGGACCGGACCGTGAGGCACCCGTCGTGATCGCTCTGCTGCTCGCCGCGGATGACGGGAGCGGCGCGCTGTTCCTGGGCGAGGACTTCTTCCCGTGGATGATCCTCGCCTTCGGTGCCGCCATGGTCGTCGGCAACATCCTCGCCCTGGTCCGTCCCGCCGAGGACGGTCAGCGGGCTCCGGTGGGACGGGCGGCGGCGATGATCGTGGTCGGTGCGATCGCCGCGGTGTGGGGTGCGGTCAGCCTGTTGAGCTGACCGCAGTCACCGACGGTCGTCGCGGCCCCGGTCGGTCAGTGGCCCCGGTCGGTCAGTGGCCCCGACGGACCCACTCCTCGAGGTTCGGGGCCTCGGCCCCGATGGTCGTCGACTCGCCGTGGCCGGTGTGCACGACGGTCTCGGGCGGCAGCGTGAGGAGCTGCTCGCGGATCGACGTGATGATCGTCGGGAAGTCCGAGAAGCTGCGCCCGGTGGCTCCGGGGCCACCGCAGAACAGCGTGTCGCCGGAGAACACGTGCCCACCCGAGACGTCGTGGAAGCAGCAGCAGCCGGGCGAGTGGCCCGGGGTGCTCAGCACCGCGAGCTCGGCGGGCCCAGCCCTCAGCACGTCGCCCGCGGCCAGGTCTCCGTCGGGATCCGCGCCCGGGTGCACGGCGTCCCACAGCATCCGGTCGGCGGGGTGCAACAGGACCGGAGCGTCGACGAGCTCCCGCAGCGCCACCGCCGCGTTGATGTGGTCGTTGTGACCGTGGGTGAGCGCGATGGCGGTGACCCGCCGCCCGTTCACCGCCTCGGCGATCACATCGGCGTCGTGGGCGGCATCGACGATCAGCACCGACCGGTCGTCGCCGACGAGCCAGATGTTGTTGGTCACGTCCCACTCGCCGCCGTCGAGGGCGAAGACCCCGTCGGTGCGCACCAGTTCGATCGTCATGGGTTCACCCTCCTCCGGACGTGGCGCACCCGAGCGCGGCGGCCTGGGCGAGCTTGGTGATCCCGTCGACGTCGTTGTTGAGCACCATGTCGTCGAACTCGGCTTCGCCGACCTTCTCGATCATCCCGTCGACCATGCAGGTCGCCATCTCCTTCGGGATGCCCGACCCCGTCAGCTGTTCGACCAGCATGTCGCGGGTGCCGCCGAACCCGCCGCCGGCGCTCTGGGCCGGGCAACGGGTGCCGGCCGCGGGCAGGGTGAGGTCGACCAGGTAGTCGACCACGGCGTCCTCGATGCAGGGGCCGCCGCGGAGGAACGCGGTGTGGCCGTCGCCCTCGTAGGTCAGCAGCACGCTGCCCGTGAGCGCAGCGGACATCTCCTGGGCCCACTCGTAGGGTGTGGCCGGATCACCGACGGTGCCGATGACGAGGATGGGCGGCGCGCCGACCGCGGACGGCGCCGGGGTGGGCTCCGCCGGGGCGGGCCAGTCGTTGCAGCCGGTGAGGCCGGCGCCGAGCAGACCCCCGAAGGTGGGGGCCGCGGAACGGATCTTCTCCTCCTCGACGCGGGCCTGCTCCTCGGTGAGGTGGTCGTTCTGGTCCGCGCAGTTGACCATGGTCTGCGCGTCGCTCGAGTTGTCGTAGCTGCCGTCGGCCTGTCGCCCGGTCTGACGGTCCACCAACGCCAGGATCGTCTTCGCACCCCCGGAGCGGATGTTCTTGATCGCCTTCGCGGTCGGACCCCACGTCGAGGTGTCGTAGAGCGCGGTCGCGAGGCCGTAGTCGAACAGGTCCGACGTCAGCGTGCGGGTGCCCGCGCCGGTCTTCACCTCGACCGGCTTCTCCTCGAGGGACCGGCGGGTCGACTCGATCGCCGCAGCGGTGTCGGGGGCGAGGGCGCAGGACTTGTCCGCATCGCAGGTGGTGACGAAGTTCCCGAGCGTGCGTTCGAACCCCGTCGCCTGGACCATGGCCTGGTCGGCCACCGATGCCGACGGGCTGACCGAGCCGTCGAGGACCATCGCCCGGATGTTCCCGGGGAACTTCGCCGCGTAGGTCGCCCCGATGGCGGTGCCGTACGAGTAGCCGAGGTAGTTGAGCTTCTCGTCGCCGACCGCGGCGCGGATGCGGTCCATGTCCGCTGCCACGTCAGCGGTGCTCATATGCGTGACCAGGTCGGGGTTGCGGGTCTCGCACCCCTTCCGCAGCTCGGCCTGCTGGGCCTCGGAGTGGGCCCGTTCGGCGTCGTCGTCGGGGGACAGGTCACCTTCGAGCTGCTCGTCCTTCTGGTCGTCGTCCAGGCAGCGGACCGGATCGCTCTCCCCGACGCCGCGCGGGTCGAAGCTGACCAGGTCGAACCGGTCGGTCAGCGACGACGGGAACGCCATCGACGCGTTGGCGAGGAACTCGAGACCCGAACCGCCCGGCCCGCCGGGGTTCATCACGAGGGACCCGATCCGCTCGTCGGCGGACCCCGTCGACTTCTTGCGCGCCAACGCCAGGTCGAGGGTCGGGCCGTCGGGCGTCGAGGGGTCGATCGGGACAGCGAGGGTGGCGCACTGCAGGCCGGCCTGCGACGTCAGCTTGCCCCGGCACGGGGCCCAGTCCAGCGAGGTCGCCGGGGCGGCGGGCCCGCCCGACGTGGCGGGTCGCGGGTCGGACTCCATGCGGGCTTCGCCGGAACGCTGCGTGCATCCGGAGGTGATGAGGGCGACGGCGGCGAGCAGGCACGCCGCGACCATGCGGGTCGCCGGCGGAGCCGGGAGGGTTCGGGTCACGCCGGTCGAGGCTACCGAGGCGCCGTCGCGACGCGGTTCAGGCCGTCGAGTCGCCCGAGCGGCCTCTCAGCGCGTCGGTCGGTCCGTCGCCCGCGTCCGCCCCGCGTGCTCGGGGCTCCGCCGAGGTCACCGGGACGGGGACGGGTGCGTTCGCGGCCGGGTCCTCGGGATCGCCGGGTTCGCGGACGGTGTAGATGAGGGGCCACGTCAGGGCGGTGGTGGCCGCCTTGAGCCCGACGTTGGTGGCCATGATCTGCACCAGGGCGGCGGTCGGGACGTCGCCTGCGAAGGCGATGATCGCGAACAGGACGGAGTCGGTCGGGATCGACACCGCGTTCGACGCCACGACCCGTGCCCACTGGTGGCGGGGCCCGAGCCGTTCCATCACCCGGTGGTACACCTCGGTGTCGATCAGCTCGGCCACGACCTGGGCCACGATCGAGGCGACGACGATGCGGGCGACGGGGATGAGCAGGTTCCCGAACTCGGTCTGCGGGCCGACGGTCTGGTCCGCGGGCAGGTTCGCGGTGACCCAGAAGGCGGCGACCATCACCAGGTTGAGCGCCGCTCCGGTCACGATCGTCACCCGCGCCGCGGTCCGCCCACCGGCCTTGTGCACCACGTCGCGCAGGGTGAACGTCAACGGGTAGGTGAACGTGCCGGCGTCGATCGCCCACGGCCCCAGGAGCACGATGCGCACCGACATGACGTTGGCCATGAGCGACACGCCGATGTAGGCGCCGACCGCGACCAGCAGCACGTTCTGGCGGTGTCGGGCGTGGCGGTCGGCCAGGTCGAGCACGGGCACGGGTCCGAACGCTAGAGCCCCGGCACGGACAGGTCCCCCTCTGAGCGCTCGTGACGGCAACGGCCAACGGACAACTTCTCGCGTCGGCGACCGGTCGGTCGCCAACCCCGGGACAAATGCCTTCGGGCGGAGTCGCCACACGGAAGAATCGCCCGATGGTGATTGATGAACTACCCAAGATCGGTGCGCCTGCAACCCGTGCACTTTCCGGCATCGGCGTGACTCGACTCAGCCAGCTGCCTGACCACAGCGAAGCGGAGCTGCTCGCTCTCCACGGATTCGGACCTCGGGCGCTCCAGATCCTCCGCGTCGCGTTGGCGCAGGAGGGCATGACGATGCGTCCCTGAACGCGGATCGTTGCGCAGTCCGCGTTCATCCCGGGGCATCGGTGGATTCCGGATCACGTGGCGGACGCGGCCGCGGGGTCCGGGAGGGGTCTGCTCAGGGGTTCATGACCCGGGCGGTGCAGCCGGTGCCCAGGGTGCGGTCGAAGGCCCCGGTCATGAACCGCTCCATCGGTGATCCGGTGAATGTGAGATCCGCGGCGGCCTTGCCGCTGCCGGCCGCCGAGATCTGACCGGGGATCGGAAGGTGACCCGCCGGACTGGCCGAACCGTCCTTGCGGTACAGCGCGAGCTCGAGGTGGCCACGGTCTCCGGTCGCTGGGCAGTAGCCGTCGTCGGCGGTCCGCAGCGACTCGTACAGGGCGACGCTCATGCAGTCGGCGGCTGCGGGCACGTCCGCGTCCGGTGTCGCGTCGGCTGGTCGGCAGTGGATGACCTGGTCGTCCATCCCCTGGCCGATGAGCATGGGCACCGGCGCGCCGTCCTGCTCGGGGACCTTCGGGAACGGGTTGACGCCGTCGGGTCCGGGCAGGTTCCAGCGGATCCAACGGCACCAGTCGCCCAGGCCGCCGTCGTCGCTGCGCTCCGGGTCGCGCGCCGCGCACGCCCGGTCGACGCCGCCCTTGAAGAACTCGCCCGGGGAGTAGGCGTCGGGCAGGTTCCACAGCTCGGGGACCAGCATCTTGTGGCGGGCGGCGTCGCGGTACGGCGCCGCGATCGACTGGACCTTCCTCGCGTCGGTGACCGTGCACAGAGCGGCCAGCTGCGCGACGGTCTCGGCACCCTCGGCGGTGGTGACGGCCCGAAGGTCGAGGTCTCCGGCGTTGCGGGGGAACGCGGGGGTGGTCGCGTCATCTGCGGGGGTGCCCCGTCCCGACAGCACCGCCCACGAACCGAAGATGTAGGAGAACAGCGGCGGAGCGATCTGCAGCTCGAGGGCGGGGAGGGGCAGGCCCAGCATCTCGATGGTGTGGTGCATCTCCCAGTCGGCCAGGCCGTTGCCCGCCTCGATGCGCTGACGGTCGGGCTGGACGATGAAGTTGGCGGCTGGCGCCAACGCGGCGACTCCCGCCAGCCGCAGGGTGGCGGCGTCGTGGTTGGGAGCGGCCTCCTGGTAGGAGTCCATCATCTGGCCGGCCCAGATGGCGGCGTGGCCGCCCTGCGAGTGGCCCCAGGTGATCGTGTCGTAGGTGTCGGGCGCCTCGCCGGGGTGCTGCTGGTCCATCAGCTGGCTCGTCGCCCGGGCTGCGTCGATGACGTTCGCCGCGGCGATGCGGCCGACCACGTAGGTGTCGTTGGGCTGGTAATCCGCAGCCGACACCACCCAACCCCGGTCGAGCGCCGTCTGCAGCGCCCCGTTCGCCGGGTCGCCTTTGCGGGCACCGAACCCGCTGCCCCACGCGATGGTGTTGATGCCGTCGGACATCTTCCCCCACAGCGATGTGTCGGGAGCGAGCGACGGCAGGCACGCCTGCTGAAGCCCGGAGGTGCCGTGGGCCCACGCCAGCATCCGCCCGACCGGACCCGAGTCGACGGTGAAGGTGGACGGGCCCTTCGCCGGCGCGGCCGCCATCCCGCACACGATCTGCAGGTCGTGCTCGTCGAGGCCGGTCGACACGTAGGAGATCCGCCACGCGTGGGCGTCGGTCGGGAAGCCCACCGACGACTTGTACTGGCCGTCGAGCTCGTAGGAGGCGATCAGGTCTCCGGGGCGTGACCCGGGCGGCGGGTCCTGGCCCACGCCGTTCGGGGTCTGCACGCACGGCGGAGCCGCCACCGGCAGCGGCACCGTCGTCGTGGTCCCGTCGGCCGGCGGCAGCTCCGACGGGAGTCCTGTGACGTCGGGGTCCCGCGTGCACGCGGCCAGGCCGACGGCCAGCGTGGCGGTCACGAGCAGGGCGGCGACGACGCGTACGTGGTGGCGCATGGCGCTCATCATGCCGTGCCGTGCGATTTCCATGACTCTCCGCGCCACAGTGGCGCGGAGAGTCATGGAAATCACGGGTTGGGCGTCAGTTGCCCGCGACCAGGACGATCTTGCCGAACTTCCCGCCGGCGCGGAACCGCGCGAAGGCCTCCGCCGCGGCCGACATCGGGAACGTCGCCGCGACCGGGACGTGGATCCGACCCCGAGCGACCAGGGGAAGCACGTGACGCCGGACGCCGTCGGCCGCCGCGGCCTTCTGCTCGAGCGGACGTGCCCGCAGCGTCGAGCCGTGGATGCGACCCCGGACCGCCATCAGGTCGAGCAGGCTGATCTCCGCCTTGGGTCCGGCGCCGACACCGATCACCGTGATGCGCCCGCCGATCGACAGGGCCCGGACGTCGTCGCGCAGGTTGGGTCCACCGATCAGCTCGAGCACCACGTCGAACGGCCCGTGGGCGGAGAAGCCCTCGGGTGCGACCACGGTCGCCCCGAGCTCGGCGACGCGGTCGCGCAGGTCGGGGTTCCGCACCGTCGCCACCACGTGGGCGCCGGTGGCGACTCCCAGCTGCACCGCGGCGACCCCGACGCCCCCGGCTGCGCCGTGCACGCACAGCGTCTCGCCGACGGCGAGTCCGGCCTGGGTGAACACGGCGTCGTGCGCGGTGGTGAACGCCTCGGGGAAACCTCCGGCCGCGGCCCAGTCGAGGGTGTCGGGCACGGGGAGCGCACAGCTCTCGTGCACCACCGCCCTCTCGGCCTGGGCGCCGCCGCCGACCACGGCCATCACCCGGTCGCCGACGGCGTAGCGCTGGACGCCGGCTCCGACCGCGAGCACCTCTCCGGCGAGCTCGAGGCCGGGGATGTCGGCCGGTGACCCGGCCGGGGCGGGGTAGTGGCCTGCGAGCTGCAACAGGTCACCCGCGTTCAGTCCCGCCGCTCGGACGGCGATCAGCAGCTCTCCGGCCTCCGGCTCGGGGTCGGGGTGCTCGGTCCACTGCAGGTTCCCGTCGGTGATCGTCACGGCGCGCATCGTCCGATCGTCGCGCACGGGACGTCGCCCGGGGTCCGGAACGGAGATCCGGTCTGACCGTACGGTCCGAGCCGGTCGACCCCGTGCGTCAGCTGCCGGAGATGGTGCAGCCGTCGCCGCGGTAGGTGCTGCTCATCCGAGGGAAGACAGCGCGGAGGTACCACTGCGCGCGGCGCTCGGACCGGGGACGGGACGCTCCCAGCGCCTCGGCGACCCGGGCGGAGTTCTGCACGGCCCAGCACTCGGTGGCGGCCTCGTTCGCCTCACCGCGGACGTGGCCGGCCTCGTGGGTCAGCACGTGCACGGCCGTGTAGGCGTCGTCGGTGTCGTCCTCGGGCCACGACGCGGCCGCGGTGCAGATCTTGCGGTCGAGGTGGGCGACGTCGTCCATGCTGCCGTCGTCGCGGGCGTCGACCCGCCCGGCGCCGCGGGTCGGCATCCACTCGCCGAAGAACGGCTCCTGGCAGTCGACGTGGACCTGCACACCGGCGACAGCGCTGGCCGCCTCGGAGAGCCGCGCCTCCATGCGGGCGTCACTCCACCAGACCCAGCCGCACGCCAGCGCGATCAGTCCGGCGATCGACCCGACGAACTTGGTCGAACGGCCACGCGCGGCGGCGACCATCGCCGCGACGAACGCGGCGGCGAACCCCAGGGCCAGCACCGCCCACACCGTCATGGTCCGATGGTGCCACGCTCCGGTGACCGCAGAGCCCATCGCGTCGATCCGCCGCGACGTCCTGAGTTGCTCGGCCATGATGTCGACGGACGAACACCACTGGAGACGAACGACGGTGAACCCGATCGAGGAGGACGACCGATGACACCCCAGGAGGTCGTGGCGGGCTTCATCGTCGCCATCGAGTCCCGTGACGTCGACGCTGCCCTGGCGTTCCTCGCCGAGGACGTGTCCTACGAGAACATGCCGATGGACCCCATCGTCGGCCGGGAGATGACGGGGGTGGTGCTGCACTCCTACCTGGATCTGTCCACCGAGGTCGAGTGGCGGATCGTGCGCGAGGTCCTCGACGGCGACGTCGTCATCAACGAGCGCGTCGACCGGTTCCACATCGGCGACGGCTGGTTGGAGCTCCCGGTGGCCGGGTTCTGGGAGGTCCACGACGGGCTGATCACGCTATGGCGCGACTACTTCGACATGTCGGCCTACACCTCGCAGCTCGACGCGCTCGTCGGCGACGGGTGAATGCGGTCGTCGCTGCGACACCCTCGACGTCCATCCGCCGTCGTATCGCCGGGGCGTGGGTTCCGCCGCGGAGCGGTTGCGGCGGCGATCGGGATGCTCGCCATCGTCGCTGCGGTCGCCGCGTGTGGCGGGGGCGATGATGACCCCGAGCGGCGGGCGTCGTCCGCGCCGTCCTCCGCCGCCCCGTCCTCGACCAGTCCGTCCTCGACCAGTCCGTCCTCGACCACCGCGGAGGTGCCGATGGATCCCCGGTCCCAGCTCTCGGCCCGACTGTCGACCGAGCTCGCCGACCCCGACGGCGCCCGGAACGTCGTCGCCGCGATGGACGACGAGGCGGTGGCGGCCGCAGAGGCGCTCGCCGACGGCGACATCGCCGGGAGTCCGTGGCTGTCGTACCGGCCCTCGACGGTGCCGGTCGACCAGATCGACTCGCTGTGGGTCTTCTCCTACGGCTTCCGCTTCGCCGACCCTGCCGCCGGCCCCGTCGGGTTGGGCGCTCGCGTTCCCGGCCCCGACGAGCTGGTACCCGGACCGACCAACGAGGCGCTGGCAAGGGCTGCGGCGGACGTCGTGGCCGATCACCCGGTGCCCGTCGTCGCCCAGTGGGAGGTGGCCCGGGAGCTGCAGAGGCTGGGCGTCGCCGACGTCATCTCGGTCGAGCCCGACACGGGTCCGGACGGTTCGGTCGTCTACCTCAGCACCGCGGGCGTCGCCGACAAGGGCCTCCGCCAGCTCACCGCCGCGGGCAAGGAGCCGGGTCACGCCGGCATCCTGTGCTTCCGCTACCACGCCGAGCGTTGCGTGCTCACCGCTCGCGCCGCCGGATTGACCGCGGACGTCCCCGAGGGGGCGGACCTGCCGTCGAAGTTCGACCCGAAGTCGGGTCAGGACTGGACGCGGTCGCTCGAGACCTGGATCCCCATCGACCTGGCCGGCCGCACCGTCCTCAAGGCGGGCTGACCCTGCCGTCCGACCAGGGCTGGGGTCGGAATCGACAGGATGTGTCGATTCCAACCCCGCGACGGGCCACGCGTAGGGGTCGATGGCCGCCTGCCGGGCGACGACGGCGGCTTCGGTGATGTTGGACAGGGTGAGGTCCTGGGAGATGACGACCGGTCCGTCAGGTGGCTGACGAGCACCGATGCCGGGTGGCCGGGACAGTGGTGCTCGTGACAGTGGTGCTCGTGACAGTGGTGCTCGTGACAGTGGTGCCCGGGACGGGATCGCGGCGGGCGAGGATCACGAGAGGATCCCGAGACCCTTGGCGAACAGATCGGCACCGAACACCAGCAGCAGCACGGCCATGACCGCGTCGTTGTGGGTGCCGAGCCAGCCCTGCAGGTCGTCCAGCGCGTGCTCGGCGGAGTCGCCGCCGACGAGTTAGTAGACGACCGGTCCGATGATGGTGAGGCTCGCGACCGCGACGAACACCACGAGCGAGACCGCCGCGTCACCGGTGGCGAGTCCGAACTGGGCGAGCGAGGTGCCGGCGGCGATCGCGAGCATCAGGTTCTTGGGGTTGACGCCTGCGAGCAGCATGCCCAGACCGAGCGACTTGCCCGGAGTCAGCGTGTCGATCGACGACATCCACTTGGGCATCTCCGTCGCCTCACCCGGTGCCGGGATGACGGCGATGACCGGGAACGGGCTGACCGCGACGCCAACAGCGAACCCCAGGACCGCGCTGATGCCTTCGCCCATGGAGCCGAGGCCCTCCCCCGGTCGTCGACAGGTCGTGTCGTCAGCCGGCGTCGGAGATCTGCTGGATGTCGTGGCCGTGGGCGGTGAGGGCCCAGATGATCGCGACGTCGAGCGCGATCACGATGATCGCCCACACCGGGTACCAGGGCAGCCACAGGAAGTTCACCACCGCGCTGAGGACCGCCACGAGCACCCCGACCGTGCGCGCTGCGACGTTGCCGGTGAAGATCCCGAAGCCCGAGGCCAGGATGACGATGCTCACGATGAGGTGGATCCAACCCCATGTCGTGACGTCGAACTGGAAGACCCACTCCTGTCCCACGACGAAGAACTTGTCGTTCACCAACGCCACCAGCCCGGCGCAGGCCTGGAAGAAGCCGACGACGACCAGCATCACGCCGGCGAAGCCGGCGTAGCCAGCGGCCCATCCACTCGGTTGATCCGACATTGACATCCTTTCCACGCACCGGAACTTCCGATGCGCTGCCTCGCTTGGGGATGCTGCGAGCACCGGTGCTGTCGGCATGAGAGCCGAAGGTCCCGGCGCCCGATACTTCGCGCATCTTGTTGCGCCGCCGAGATCCCCGCATCGGCCAAAGAGGGTGATGCGCTGACGTGGCCCGCATTCTGTGCGGGTGCCGGGCGAGGCCGTTCTGTGAGGCGGGCGAGCGGAAGCTGGGCGGCGCGATGTCGCGTACCGCAGAGAGACACCTCTTCGGGCGTGGGGAGTCCGGCAGCGCCCTGCAATCGGACACAACGGCTGAGGCGCTCGGAGCCCGGCGCCAACATCATGGAACGGAGAAACCGTTCGACCGACCAAGGAGCGAGCAATGGCAGCAGACACATTCATGGCATACGCGGGCGTCTACTCTGACGTGGAGGGCGCGAAGGCCGACTACCAGGCAGTCCACGACCTTCACGTGAACCTGGGCCTGATCGACGCGTACGACGCTGCGGTCATCGAACGCAAGCCCAACGGCAAGGTCAAGATCGTGAAGAAGCACGAGACCCCGACGCGAGCCGGTGGCGTCGGTGGTGCCGGCATCGGACTGGCCACGGGCCTCGTAATAGCGCTCTTCCCGGGGGCAGGCATCGGTGCCGGCCTGCTTGCGGCGACCACCGGCGGCGGAGCTGCGCTCGGAGCGTGGGCCGGCCACGCAGCCGCAGGCATGAGCCGCAAGGACCTCAAGGAGCTCGGCGAGCAACTCGATGCCGGCCAGGCCGGTCTCGTCGTGGTCGGCGTGTCCGACGTGGGCGCCAAGATCCAGGAAGCCATGACCAACGCCGACTCCGTCGAGGAACGGCAACTTGACGCCGACACGGACGAACTCGCCACCGACGTCGCTGCAGCCGGCTGAGCTGGCGACCGCCGCTCCTGCAACGTCGCCCGAGCGGCGGTCGAACTGCGACGGCGCGCCGATGGCGTCGGACTGACCGACGCCATCGGCGCGACGGCCGGGCTCACCGATCGCGTGGCTGTCGCCGCTCGCTGCCGGCGCTCTCGACTTCGCTCCGGCACTCCTTCTCGTGGTCCCGTTCAGGGCACCCGGTCAAGTGCTCTCCGGCACGCAGCCCGACGGACACGCCACCCCTGGGCCGGTCCTCCATCAGTCAAGCGTCGAGCCGGACAGGGTGGCCGAGGACGACCCGCCAGAGTCGGTGGATTCCGTCCTTCAAGCCGAACTTGACCGCCGACGGTGAGTAACCGAATGCGTGGGTCGGGAGCCGCACACGAACCGGCTCCGGCCGGATGGAGAAGCGCAGTGGTGACTCCATGACACCCGTCTCCCCATCGAGCCCGATCTCGATCGGGGCGTCCGAGGTGACCTCGAACGTCGGCGCCTCCCACGTCTGGAGCCCGTCGAACCGCTCCGGGTGACCCGCAGCAACGGCCGCGAGGAACGCTGCCGCGCCGCCACGAGCCCGGTCCAGGACGAGCGAGATGATGCCGAGTCGATGGGTGTCCAAGCGGGGCCGGCCAGCGCCCCTTCCGTAGGGGTTGTTGGAGATCTGGATCACGTGAGCCCCTCGGTGCTCGACGCCGTCGGGACCGGTGAAGCACAGGTCGAAGGGTTCGGTTCCCGGTCCGAAGACCTGCGGCAGCGTTGCCAGGGTCGTGTCCAACTTGGCGTCGCGGTACTCGGGAGAGCGCACGATGGACGCATAGAGTCCGAGCGACACGTTGTTCACGAACACCTTGCCGTTCACGTCGGCCAGATCCATCGTGCGTTCCACCGCGTCGCCGTATGCGTCGAGAGCCCCGACGACGTCGTCGCGGTCAAGGCCGAGATCCATCGCCAGGTGATTCCTGGTGCCGGCCGGTACCACCACCATCGGTAGGCCGAACTCGGCGGCCACGGTTCCGACCATGGCCTGTGAGCCGTCACCTCCAGCCATGCCGAGGACGTCCGCACCACCGGCAGCCACATCACGGACGGTCTGGAGCCAGTCCATTCCCGCCTCGAGCACCACCGGTTGGATCCCCCGGCGCGTGCATTCGTCGACGAGGCGGAACTTGGCGGCCTTGCCGCCACCCGACTTGAGGTTCATGAACAGCACGCCGCGCTCGGCCGCCGGAACAGGTGTGCCGGGGACCTCGCTCTCGACGAGCGCCTTCGCCGAGGTACCCAAGGCATGGTGGGCGAGCGAGACCGCAACCACGAGCGCGACGATCCTGATCAGCATGGAGACGATCACCGCGCCGTCGGCGCCGACCACGACCGTGAGCAACACACCGGCGGTCACCACGGCGATCACCACCGCCGTCACCCGTTTGGGTCCCGTCCTGATCAGTGCGAGCCATCCGGCAGCGAGGAACAGGGCCAGGAGCACCATCTCGGCGACCACACGCACCGGGTCCGAGATCACCCGAACCAGCGTGGCCACCACAACAGCGACGATCAGCAACAGCGATGCAACGGCCGCCAGCCGTCGCGGGACACTGGGTTTCAGCGCCGAGACGTTCATGATCCGTTGATCAGAACCAGTGCCACGATCACTTCCGCGTACGTCCATGACAGTCGTTCCCTTCCAGCGCGGGTGATGCCGAACCGATACCGCCACGATGGTCCGAATCGATCGTGTGATCGTCACCCACTTCGGCGGATTCGGTGGTCGACCGGTGCGGGCCGACCGCCACATCACCGGAGCCGACGTCCTGTCCGAACACCTGCAGATTCGTCCGATGTGGGGGAGTCGGGACCGCAAGCGCCCTCCTACTGTGGAGTACGCAGACGATGAGGGGTGCGAAGGAACACGACATGACCGACCAGGTGAACGTCACGATCGAGAACGTCACGATCGAGATCTTCGTTCGGGCCGAGAGCGACCGGGGTGATGTCCGATCTGACGTCGCCGGGCAGGATCTGCCGATCGGCGAGCACCGCATCGTCGTGCGGGGCGCAACGGTCGACGGCAGTTGGGCGTTCCCGCCGGTCGAGCCGGTGACCTGATCCGATGGGCTGCATCGGACTCCGTCCCCCGGCAGTCGCTGGCGCGCGCCGTGTGCGAGGCATCTGAGGTGGGAGCCGACGGGCACGGCGATGAGGGGCGTGGCGTCCGGCTGCTGACCGGGCGCATGGAGGCGTTCAGCGACGGTGTCTTCGCGATCGCGATCACCCTGCTGGTGCTCGAGATCAAGATCCCGGCCGACAGCACCGACCTGATGGCCGCGGTGCTCGAGCAGTGGCCGATCTACCTGGGCTACCTCATCAGCTTCTTCACCATCGGCTCGGTGTGGATGACGCACTCGGCGATCACCGAGTACCTGGACCACGTCGATCCGATCATGTTGCAGATCAACCTGCTGTTGCTCATGGTCGTGGGTCTGCTCCCGGTTCCGACCCGCCTCATGGCCGACTACATCGACGCGGCCTCCAACGAGCGTGTTGCGGTCACCATCTACGGGGCCGTGCTGCTCTCGACGAGGTTGATGGTGTTCGCGTTGTGGGAGTACGGGGTCCGCAGCCGGCTCGTACGAACCAATCTTGCCGACGATCACGTCCAAGCGGTCAGCGCGAAGCTCGCGCCGAGCCTGGGGGCGTACGTCGTCGCTCTGGTGATCGGTCTCCTCGCACCGGTCGCGGCGGTCGTCCTCTACTTCGCCATCGCCCTGTACCTCATCCTGCCGTTCCGAGAGCTCGTGGCGATGCGCCGGCGCTCATCGTCCACCTGACCGGCGTGATCGCCATGACGATCGCCCTCATCGTGATCCTCCACGGTGCCACCGCGACGCTCGGTGGGCGCCACTGCGTCGGAGCGGATCAGATCACCCGCGATGGCCGATGTCTCCACATCGCCGGAGCCGCATGATGGGTTCCTCTTCCCGTCACCTGAGCAACGCGGGAGGGGGACCACATGGCCAAGAAGAGGTCGTCCGCTCAGGCGTGTAGTCCACGCCACGAATGCGAGAGCGAATCCATGTCCACACCGAGTGGGAACGAGTCCGAGGTGCCTACAGAGCGCGAGACGAAACTCACGCCCCCCGCCGGATTCGAGCTGTCGGGTTTGGAACAGATGCTCCCGGACGCGACGATCCGAACGATCCCCTCGCTCGACCTTCTCGCTACGTACTTCGACACCAAGGACCTGACGCTCGCTCGTGCCGGCATCACCGTCCGCCATCGAACCGGCGATGGACCTCCGACATGGACGCTCAAGCTCCCGGCTGGCAACCGCTCGAACCTCATGGTCCGGCGAGAGCTCGACATCGAGGGCGAGCGCAACCGTCGCCCTCCGGAGCTGAGGGCGATTGTCGCTGTCCACCTACGGGGACAGCGGCTGGTGCCGGTCGCAACGCTGCACACGTCGCGAGACCGGGTCATGGTGATGGACGAACACGATCACGAACTCGTCGAGATCGCCCGTGACGCAGTGACCGCGACACGGCGGCATGGCGAACACAGCTCATGGGACGAGATCGAGATCGAGGCGAAGGACGCGATCATCGGCGATGAGGTCCGAGGTGAAGTCGCCCGGGCCCTCCGCGCTGGTGGGTGCAAGAAGGCGGCGGCGGTACCGAAGCTGATCCGAGCCCTGGGTGACGATGCGAGCGCGGCGCCCGACGTCGCCGTCCCCGACCTTCCCCGCCACCCGAGCGCCACCGACGCCGTCCGGCATGCGCTGGCTCGATCCGTCGCACAGATGCTGGCCCATGACCCGGGCGTCCGTCTCGGCGGTGACCCCGAGGACCTGCACCAACTCCGTGTCGGCATCCGTCGCCTCCGCTCGGACCTTCGGACCTTCCGCGACTTCTTCGACTCCGACACCGTCGAGCGGATCCGCGACGAGCTCCGTTGGGTAGCCGACGAGACCAACCAGCTCAGAGATCTGGATGTCCTTTGCCAGTGGCTGCAGCAGCGATCCTCAGTCGTTCCGGTCATCGACCAGCACGCCACGGGCGAGCTGATCGAACGCGGCAACGACCACGCGGACACCTGTCGCGTCGCGGTGCTTCGAGCCCTCGGGTCCCGCAGGTATCGCCGACTCATCGATGACGTCGTCCAACTCCTTGCGACAACGCCGAACCTGGACACGAGAGCGAAGCGCAGCGAGCGCAAGCATCTCGCTCGTCAACTGCATCAACGGTGGAAGCGACTCGACGCGAAGATGTCTGCCCTCGGCGACGATCCCACCGACGCCGACCTTCACCGGGCTCGGATCGCAGCCAAGAAGTGCCGAGCCGTGGCCGAGGCCGCCGAGCCGCTCGCCGGCCGAGACATGCACCGGTTCGCCCGATCACTCGCGCAGCTCCAGGACGTGCTGGGCGCTGTCCGCGATGCGTCGGTGATCGAATCCTGGCTCCGTCAGGCCGGTGGCACACCTGCAGCGTTCGCTGCGGGGGAACTGGCGTTCGTTGCTCGCCTCGAGGGACAGGCCCAAGAAGCGCTCTGGCCGCGTGCGTGGGCGAAGGTCAAGCGGCGCCACCGTGCCATCTGACCCACCTACGTGTAGACGTCAGTTCCACGTCATAGGGATCACGGCGCCACCCTTGTCTGACCGCGGGCAGGCCGCCGCCACCCCCAGCGGTCGAGTGCACCCAGATGCGACCCCGCGCACAAGGTTCAGATGAGGACCCGCCGCCGGGGTCAGCCGCCGGCGGTGGTCGTTGATGCCGTGGCGGAGGTTGACGCGGTCGTGGATGTCGACGTTCCGGAGGTCGTGAGGACGACGACGATGTAGGTGGTCCCGGACACCTCGGTGACGGCGATCGAGCCGGGGTCGGGGCCGGTGATCTTCATCGTGCCCAGGAAGTTGGTGCTGTCGATGCTCTTCTGGTCGCTGGGCTGCAGCGCCGTCTGCCCCGTGTAGAAGTCGAAGGCGTCCTTGCCTGACTGTGTGGTGGTGTACACCGCGACGAGCTGGCCGGACGTCGAGCCGACGAGGGACCCGGATCCTGCAGGTTCGGCCTTGTCGGGCAGTGGGAAACCGGACGGCCACCCGTTCGGCAACTGCCCGTCGAGGGACAGCGAGACCTGCCCATCAGGGGTCGAGACCTCGAAGCCGGCCTTGGCCTCGGTGGTCGTGGTTGCCTCGCGGGCGGTGGTCGTCGTGGACGACTCGTCGCTGCTGCACGCCGTGGCGCCCGCGGTCAGGACCGCCAGGGCAACGGCTGCGCTGATGATGGAGTTCCTGTTCATGAGTGCACCTCAGTTCGTGTCGTACCTCGAAGGTGGACCCCCGAAAGACCTCATGCTGCGACGCTCGACCTCGGGCGTCGTCCCCCAGATCGGCCGATTCCGGGCTCCGAACCGACCGATCTGGGGGAGGCGCTGCGAGTCCCGTGGAGTGCACACTCCCAAGGTGTCGACGTGGCCCGGCCCAGCCGACTCGAGGTCGACACCGAAGAGACCGAAACGGAGCACACCGTGACCAGCACCCGCAACATCCCCGCCCACCTCCACACGGTCGTCGAGCGTGCCGGTTCGGCCGCCGATGCGGCCGAGATGGTCGCCGTCGACCGGGTTCGCGAGGCGCAGATGGAGGTCGCCTCCGCCCCACGAGGTAGGCGAACAGGCGTGCTGATCCTTCTGGTGCTGGCTGGTCTGGCCATCGTCGGCGTCGCGATCTGGCGGAAGACCGCGGCGTCCACGTCGTCGCCCGACGACGTGACGGACGTGCGGGCGGATGACGCGCCTGCAGGCGGATGACCCGTCGGACTCGACGTCCTCCGGAGAGGGACGGTCCCAATGGAAGCGGCCGTGGTTTCAACAGCGATCGCGGTACGCGGGTCGATACGGTTCTCAGCCGTCCTGGCCGATGACGCAGTGATCGGCCTCCACCACGATGATGAGCACGCGGGAGTCCGCGATGCTCTGGACGAAACGGAGAACGGATGACCGAGGACACGCCCCCGCACGACGCCAGTGGGGGCGACCGAGGCGTCGGTGCGAGTCCCGCCGCCAGCGCACCCGAGGGATCTTGGTACCGCGAGCTGCTGGTCGCGGCGGCGATCATCGGCGTGGTCGTCCCCTTGCTCTGCATGGTCTTCCTCGGTGTGACCGGGGCGGCGTCCGACCTGATCTTCGGTGATCAACGCCTCGAGGCCTGGTCGGGTGAGTGGTGGTGGATCCCATACACCGCTGTGGGCGGTCTGGTGATCACCTTCCTACGCGGGTGGTGGGACGCGCAGGAGCACATCCCGGGGGGCGTGGCCATCATCGAGTCGGGCGTCGTCCATCACCGGGTGGCGCCGGCGTGGCTCGGGATCACCACCGTCTCGCTGGTGGCCGGGGCGAGCCTCGGCCCGTCGTTCGGCTTCATCACGATGGGCGGGGGTTTGGCCTCGTGGATCGCGTCGCGCCGTTGGCCCGGCAACGAAGAGGCCCGCCTCATGGCGACGACGACCGGCATCGCCGGTGCCCTCGGCGGCGCGTTCACGTCGCCACTCCTCGGAGCCATCATGGTCACCGAGCTCGCCCCGATGCCACACCCCCGGTACTCCCGGGCGATCATGGCGCAGTTGATCGCCGCGACGGTGGCCTTCGGCATCTTCTTCGGGGTGGTCGGCGCCACCTTGCTCGACAGCTTCGCGGTCCCGGTCGACGACTTCGAGCCCTGGCAGCTCCTGGTCGGCGTTGCCCTCGGCGTCGCATCGTGCGTGATCATGATCACGTTCGCGCTCATCGTGAAGTCCGTGAACTGGTTGGCGGACAAGGTCACGCACCGTTACGTCCGAGGCGTCGTCGCAGGTGCACTGGTCGGATGCCTCACCTTTGCGCTCCCGTTGACCATGGGATCGGGCAACAGCCAACTGACCGCCGTCGTCGAGAACTCGGCAACCCTCAGCGTCGGGCTGCTGCTGGCGGTGCTGGTCGGCAAGATGGTGGCGATGGCGTTGAGCCTGGCGGCCGGGTTCATCGGCGGCAACGTGATCCCGATGCTGTTCGTCGGTGGCACGGCGGGTGTCGTCGTCCATCTCCTGTTCCCCGACATTCCCTTTGCGATCGCAGTGGGGTGCATGCTGTCGGCAGTACCCGGCGCGTACATCAAGGCTCCCCTTGGACTCACGGCGATCGCCGCCCTGTCGATCGGGTTGGGTCCGGTGACGACCGCTCCGGTGGTGGTTGCGGTCGTGACGTCCTACCTGCTCACCTCAGCCATCCTCGCGATGCTCCGTGCCCGGGTGACCGTGCCGGCGCTCCACGCGTGACCACCTGACCGGGAGACAGCGCCCATGACACCCCAGCCCGACGCCGGCCCCGCCGAGAACCACCCCTCGGTGTTCGCCCGGTTCCTGCCCATCGTGTCGTGGCTCCCGTCGTATCGACGGTCGTGGCTTCGAGGGGATCTGATCGGGGGTCTCTCGGTGTGGGCGGTCGCGGTCCCGATGTCGCTCGGCTACGCGACGATCAGCGGCGTTCCGGTGCAGTACGGCCTCTACGCTGCCCTCGCCGGGCTCATCGCCTACTCCCTGTTCACGACGTCGAAGCAGGTCACCGAGGGCCCGAGCTCGGTCACTGCGCCGGTGCTGGGTGCAGGGGTGCTGGCGGTCGCTGCCGCTGGGTCTGCCGACGCCGTGGCGATCGCGGCCGCCATCGTGATGGCAGCCGGCCTGCTGTACCTGATCATGTACCTGTTGAAGCTCGGATGGCTCGCGGACTTCATGTCGACGAGCGTCCTGACCGGCTTCATGTTCGGCGTGGCGATCAACGTCTCTGCCGGACAGCTCTTCAGCATCACGGGAACGGAGTCGTCGGGGGACAACACCTGGCAGAAGCTCTGGTACTGGTTCGAGAGTCTGCCGAACGCGAGCACCGCCACCGTCGTCGTGGGAGTGGTTGCGCTGGTGGCCGTCTTCGGGCTCAAGGTGGTCGCCCCCCGTGTCCCTGGGGGCCTCGTGGTGGTGACCGTCGGGATCCTCGCGACAGCGCTCTGGGATCTGGGCGACCGAGGCGTGAAGCTGACTGCCGATGTGCCCAGAGGCCTTCCGGGTTTGGCGCTGCCGAACCTGCATCTGATCGCGGACAACATCGACGTGATCGGGGGCACTGCGGTCGGGGTGATGCTGATCGGGTTCTCGGTGAGCACGGCCGCCCTGCGCGAGTACGCCACAAAGCACAACTACCGGGTCGACGTCAACCAGGAGCTCCTCGCGCAAGGGATGGCCAACGTCACCTCCGGGTTCGCCCACGGCATCTTCAACGACGGGAGTCTGTCGAGGAGCCCCATCAACGACCAAGCCGGCGCAAAGTCACAGGTGTCGAACCTGTTCCAGGCGCTCCTGATCCTCCTGACGCTGCTCTTTGTGGCTCCGGTGTTCTCCTATCTGCCCCAGGCCGTGCTCGCGGCGGTCATCATCGAGGCCGTCGTGGTGGGGATGATGGACGTCCCGGAGATGAAGCGACTTCTCGTGGTGAAACGACCCGAGTTCGTCACTGCGCTCGCCGCGCTTCTCGGTGTGCTCACCTTCGGTGTTCTCCCGGGCGTCCTCATCGGCGTCGTGCTGTCACTCGGCTTGCTGGTCTATGTGTCGTACCGTCCGAACATCGCCGAGCTCGGACGCGAGGTCGACACGGATGCGTTCGTCGATGTGGCCGCTCACCCGACCGCTGAGACGGACGCGGATCTGGCCATCCTGCGTTTCGACGGAGGGCTCTACTTCGTGAACAGCAAGACGCTGGGCGACCGCCTACGCGAGATCCGCGTCGGGTCGGATGGCAAGCTCAAGGGGGTGATCCTCACGATGGAAGGTGTGAACTACATCGACGCCGAGGGCGCCGACACCATGAAGGAGATCGCCCAAGCAGGTCATGACCAAGGGGTCGACCTGCATCTGGCCCGGGTGAAGACCGACGTCCTCGACGTCCTGCAACGTGACGGCGTCGTCGATCTGCTCGGAGACGGACACATCCACCCCAACGTGGCCGCTGCGGTACATGCCTTCCGCACGGCACGTCCGGAAGGCTGACGTCGTCCACGAGAGTCGGGCCGGGCACCACCGGAACCGTGGGATCTCCCACGACGGGTGGTGATGTCAGAGTCAGGATGGCAGTACGACCCCGAGTTCCGTGATGGCACGCTGCGGATCGTCGAGGCGGGGCTCGCCCGGACACCGAGAGCACGCTCCCGGTGTCCGGGCGAGCCTCATGGCTACTTCTTCTTCTTGCCCTTCTTCTTGTCCTTCTTCTTGCCCTTCTTCTTGCCCTTCTTCTTCGCCATGTGCTTCTCCTTTGCTTGGCGAATCTGGACGGAGCCTGGTGACGGCGACGTTGGAGCGACGGATCGACGAGCGAACCCCAGCGGCCACTACGGGGCTTCGGTGACGATTGCGATCTGGCCGTCGTCGACGGCGGCGAGCATCTCGGCGTAGTCCTGGTCGTTGCGATCGGCGTACGCCTCGGCGTACCTCGCGATCGAGCGGTCGAAGGTGTCGTCGTCGCCGAGGTAGCCGTTGATCATGGCCGCGTCCCCGGATCGGGCGTGGGCCCTCCCGAGTCCGGCGCCGCAGGTAGCGGCGTATTGCGCGAGTGCGTCCGGCGTCATCGCCCCGATGTTCGCCGACACCTTGCCGTCCCAGAGCTGACGGACGTAGAAGTCGATCGGGCGCTGGCCCTCCTGCTGCGATCGTGCCCAACCGAGGAACGGGTCCGGGGTGGCCTGGACGATGCGCTGCCCGTCGACGACACGGTGGCCGGCCTGGTCACTCGTGCTCGGCGCCAGGTGCGCCTCGAGCACCGACGCCACTGCCTCCTTGACCTGGAGGAACAGCGGTTCGCCGTCGCCCGACTCGAACAGCGCGATGAGGCACCGGGTGCCGACGCTACCGACACCGACGACCTTGCGAGCGACATCCGTGAGCGAGTAGCGATCGAGGAGCAGCTGACGGTCTGCGGCCAGGGTCGCCCGGTAGCTGTCGAAGAACGTCTCGATCAGCGCGCGCTCGTCGCGGGCCTCCTCGTCGGTGATCGCGACGATCAGCGGGGGCTTCGACACGATCACCCGACGGCCGTCGACCACGTCGGTGAGCTTGCGCAGCGCGCCCAGGCTGCTGTGCATGGCTGCCTTCTTGCGCGCCTTGCCGGCGAGGTGCTCGCTCTTCTTGGTGGTGGCGAGCTTCGCTGTGAGCGCGTCGAACTCGATCCGGTACGAGAACAGCTCGAGCGGGTCGATTGCCGCGGCCGCCGCGAGGACCTCGCGGTACGCCGCGACGGTCGCCCGGGTCATCCGTCGGTTGGCCTTTGCGGGCAGCCCGTTGTTGCGACCCGCGACGACCACGCTCGCCGCGAGCCGTTTGACGTCCCACTCGAAGGGTCCGGGCAGAGTCTCGTCGAAGTCGTTGACATCGAACACGAGCTGACCCTCGGGCGATCGGAAGACCCCGAAGTTGGAGACGTGTGCGTCGCCGCAGAGCTGCACGGTCAGGTCGGTCCGGGGGCCGACCGCGAGGTCAGCGGCCATGACGGCCGCCGATCCCCGGAGGAACGTGAACGGGGTGGCCAGCATCCTGCCGTAGCGGATCGGCACGAGGTCCGCCACCCGCGTGACGTCCTGTGCGTGCAGGACCGACTGAGCGGACAGACGATCGGCCGGAAGGGAGAGCTCGGCGTGCGCATCCAGCGGGATCTCATCGCGGTGCCGTCGACCGGCGGCGGCTCGTGCCGCCCGGGGTTCGGGTCTCGTCCCCATCGACGGGGCGGAGGCCTGCGGTGACGTGGTTGGTCTGGACATGGTTCCTCACGATCCTGTGGATGGTGCGGTCTCGATCGCCGCTACCAGCCGGCCGTTCGAGATCGTCTCGCCACCGCCTCGTCGGTGCGGTGTCGTCGGTGGGTCCGTCGACATCTCGATGGTCGTCATCGCGTCGGCAACGGTGTCACCCGGACCGGTCCGCCTCCGTTCGGTGTGGCGCCGGTCGCGTGTGCCGCAGCGATCGCGTCGGACGCGCGCCGCTCGATGAGGATCGCCAGGAACGTGTCGACGCTCGCATCTCGGAAGTGGTCGATCGCCTCGGCAACACTCCGGCGGACCGTGGCGTCCGACGCCGACGGATGGCGGAGCTGGACCTGGGCTACCAGTTGCTCGATGACCGCGCGAGATGAGGTGGTCTGGGCCGGCGCCCCGGACGTGCCGACCCCGCGGTTCCTCGACGGGTCACGCGATCGCGACGTGCTCGACCACGTGATCGCCGAGCCGGTCGTTCGGACATCGGGGCAAGCGGGGCTGCCGAACGGAGCGGTCATCGAACGCCTCGACTGGGATGATGGACAGGGCGAGGACGAGCTCGCCCCCGATCACCATGCCGTTGTCGCCGTCCAACCAGAGCGGCACCTGCCCGTCGGCCGTCTCGACGGCGACGTTGCTGGTCGCAGACTCCCGCGCGCAGGGTACGGAATCGCATCTTGGGATCTCCGGGTCGGCGGTTCGGTCGGGGACGATGGATCGGCCTGGGGCTAGGCTGTGCCCAGCTCCTCGGCGGCTTGCTGGACGGCGACGTGGAGGTCCTTCACGACGTCGTAGTCGGCCCGGGCGGCCGCGTCGCTGGGATAGATCCCGACGAAGACGACGACAGGATCGTTCTTGCTCATGCCCGGACTCCTTCAGTTGCTGCTTCGGGTGGAGGTGTGGCCGAGATTCGGATCGGTCGGCTTCAGACGATGATGTCGGCGTACGGGTCGACGGGGCGGGTGAGGATGTACGACAGCACTCCGATGAACGGCAGGAAGATGATGAACATGGTCCACCAGAACTTGGCCCAGCCGCCGTGGTCGGTCCGCCGGAAGTTGTCGATGAAGCACCAGATCACAGTGAAGATCCACATCACCGCGATGGAGAACACGAAGATCGTCCAGAAGACCGAGAGCAACGGGTATTCGTACGCAAACATCAGACGCTCCTTGGTTGGGTTGGCTTTCGGTCCGCTTCGAACAACAGATCGGGCGGAGGGGTCCAGGTCCTTCGTCCCGAGACGATCGGCGACGCCTGCTTCTCGCAGTACGTGAAGGCCTTCTCGACGCCCCAGTGACATCGCCGTGTTCATCATGAGCCGCTCGATCTCGGGGGGGCCTCCCCCAGATCGGCCGATTCCGGTGCCCCCGAATCGGCCGATCTGGGGGAAGCGCGTCGGGACACCATGCAGGACACTCGGCTGCAGAAGCTGTGGCTGCGGGCCATCCTGGCCACGCTCCATCGCCACGGCTCCGCTTGGTTAGGCCCGACACGCCCGCACCCGTGGCGTGCTACAGACGACAAGGAGCCCGACATGTCCGACGACAGCCCACTTCTCGACACGCTCGCCATGATGACCGCAGCATCGCTCGAGACCTGCGATCTCGAACCGCGTGAGTTGATGCTGGTGCGGATAGCGGCACTGGCAGCCGTCGACGCACCTCCTGTGTCGTACCTCGCCAACGCCGGCACAGCGAGCGACGTGGGGGTCACCCTCGACGACGTGGAAGGTGTGCTCGTCGCCGTCGCTCCCGTCATCGGCTCCCCTCGGGCCGTGTCGGCGGCCGGCAACATCGCCAGCGCGCTCGGCTTCGCGGTCGCTGTGATCGACGCCGAACTCGAAGCTGAGCTCGACGCCGAGAACGACTGACACCTCGATCGTTCGGTCACCTCTGTCGTTCGGCGCGCCAGCCGCCGCCCGCCCGGCCACCCCACTCGGGAGGAGATGAAGCCCATGTCCAAGAAGTCCAAGAAGTCCAAGAAGTCCAAGAAGTCGAAGAAGGCGGACGAGGCGGACGAGGTGGCCGCGGCGGCCGCGGCGGCCGCGGAGGTGGGAGGCCCACGACCGAAGATGAAGAAGAAGGCGTATGAGGCCGAGATGCGCGTGCTGCAGGGTGAGTTGGTGTCGATGCAGGAATGGGTCAAGGCCACTGGCGCCAAGATCTGCATCGTCTTCGAGGGACTGGACTCCGCCGGCAAGGGTGGCACGATCAGAAGGATCACCGAACGCACGAACCCTCGCGTGTTCAGACACATCGCGTTGCCGACGCCGACGGAGCGCGAGAAGTCCCAGATGTACCTGCAGCGGTACATGGCCCATTTCCCGTCGGCCGGTGAGGTCGCGATCTTCGACCGGAGCTGGTACAACCGCGCCGGCGTCGAGCCGGTGATGGGCTACTGCACGCCGGAGGATACCGAGCGCTTCCTCCGGATGGTGCCGCTGGTCGAGAAGGCGATGGTCGATTCGGGCATCATCCTGCTCAAGTACTGGCTCGATGTCAGTGTCGAGGAGCAGGCTCGTCGGCTGGAGGACAGGATCGACGATCCACGCAAGATCTGGAAGCTGTCACCGACGGACCTGAAGTCCTACAGCCGCCGCTACGAGTACTGCAAGGCGCGGGACGCGATGCTGGTCGCCACCGATTCGGAGTGGGCGCCGTGGTTCATCGTCCAGAACGACGACAAGAAGCGCGGTCGGCTGAACATCATCTCCCACCTCCTCGATCACATCCCGTACGAGCCGGTTCCTCACCCGGAGCCGAAGTTCCCGCAACGGCCGAGTCCCAAGGGATACGTCCAACCCGACCTGCCGGTGCAGCACGTCCCCGAGAAGTTCTGAGGTCCCTCCCATGACCACGACACAGGACACGGCCAACGCGTCGACCAACTGGTACGCGCTGGGCGGTGAGGAGGTGGCGAAACGGCTCGGCGTCGATCCTGACAGCGGCCTCAGCACCACCAAGGCGACCGAACTGCTCCAAGCGGACGGCCCGAACGCACTTCCGGCGGAGGAGCCCGCTCCTGGATGGCGTCGGTTCCTCGCCCAGTACGCCGACTACATGCAGATCATCCTGCTCATCGCCGCGGTCCTGTCGTTCGCCATCGGCGAGTGGAGCACCGGAGTGGTGCTGGCCCTGCTGACGGTCTTCAACGCGGTCGTCGGCCTGCGACAGGCGGGCAAGGCCGAGAGCGCCATGAACGCGCTGAAGTCCCTGACGAAGCAGACCGCACGCGTGCGTCGGGGTGGGGTGGAGTCGGCGATCCCGGCCGAGGAGGTCGTCATCGGCGACATCGTGCTGATCACCGCCGGCGACAACGTGGCCGCCGACGGCCGGATCATCGAGGCCAACTCGCTCAGCATCGACGAGTCGGCCCTCACCGGTGAGAGCACGCCAGCCTCCAAGGAGACCGACGCGCTCGCCGACGTGGAGGTCGGCGCCGGCGACCAGAAGAACATGGCGTTCATGAACACACCGGTCACCCACGGCAGCGGAACGGTGATCGTGACCGCCCGGGGAGCCGATGCGCAGGTCGGCAAGATCGCCGGCATGTTGGCCGGCTCCGCCAAGGAGCAGACGCCGCTGACCAAGCAGCTGAACACCTTGACCCTGTGGATCGGGGCGGTTGCGCTGGGGACGATGATCGTGATGTTCGTGCTCGGCCTCTCGAGAGACGAGTCTGCCGACACGCTGTTCATCACCGCGATCGCGCTGGCGATCGCTGCGATCCCCACCGCGTTGCCAACGGTCCTGCAGGCGATCCTCTCGGGCGGGGCCAAGGAGCTCGCCGGCGAGAACGCCATCGTCAAGGACCTCAGCTCGGTCGAGACGCTCGGCTCCACGTCGGCGATCAACTCGGACAAGACCGGGACGCTGACGATGAACCAGATGACCGCGGTCGAGCTCGTCGATGCCGCGGACCGCTACACGATCTCGGGAATCGGCTACAGCCTGGAGGGCAAGGTCCACCACGCCGCCGGCGCCACGCCGTCCGTCGACGACGCGATCATGCCGTACATCATCGCCAGCGACGCGAAGCTCGTGAACGACAAGGTGGTAGGCGACCCCACCGAGGGCGCCCTGCTGGTCCTGGCCCACAAAGCGGGGCTGGACATCGACGCCAGCCGTGAAGCGCTCCCACGGGTGGCCACGCTGCCGTTCGACCCCACCTACAAGCTGATGGCGACCTTCAACACCGCCACCGATGCCTCTGGCAAGAGCGTGGTGCGCTGCTTCGTGAAGGGAGCCGCACCAGCGGTGCTCGACCGTGCCACCACCACGCGGGTGGCGGGAGCCAGTGTGCCGTGGGACGACGCTCTGAAGCAGAAGGCCGACGGAGCGGTCACCCGCATGGAGGGGGAGGGCTACCGCGTGATGGCTGCAGCCGCACGCGACATCGACCCGGCCACGTTCGACCCGGAAGGCGACCTGCTCGGCTACGTCACCGACCTCGAGATGGCATCCCTGGTGGCCATGGTCGACCCACCCCGCGATGCCTCCAAGAAGGCTGTGCACGACGCCCAGAACGCCGGCATCCGCGTCAGGATGGTCACCGGCGACGACGTGATCACCGGAGCCGCCATCGCCCAACAGCTCGGCATTCCGGGCACGGCCATGCTGGGAGCCGACTTCGCGGCGCTGAGCGACGAGGAGCGACTGGCCCGCATCGACGACATCGGCGTGGTAGGACGTGTCGCACCCGAGCACAAGGTGCTGCTCGTCCAGACCCTCAGGAAGAAGGGCGAGGTCGTCGCCATGGCCGGCGACGGCGTGAACGACGCGCCGGCCATCAAGACCGCCGACATCGGCATCGCCATGGGCACCGGCACCCAGGTGGCCAAGAACGCCAGCCGCATGATCCTCTCGGACGACAACTACGCCACGATCGTCGTCGCCGTCAGGGGTGGCCGCAAGGTGTACGACAACCTCAACAAGTACATCCGCTTCGTCATCGTCGAGCTCGTGGCCTACGTCCTCACGTTCCTTGGCGCCAGCATCCTGAACATCGCGGCCGGGCAGCCGTTCTCTCCGGTGCAGATCCTCTACATCAACTTCTTCGTGAACGCACCACTCGGCGTGTTCCTCGGCATGGACGAGGAGGCGCCCGGCCTCATGAACCTCAGGCCGCGCTCACGAGACGAGTCGATCATGACGCGAGGGCTCCTCACCACGGTCGGACTCGTCGGGCTGTTCATGGCCGCCTGCACGGTCACGCTCATCAGCTACGGCACGAACCACTACGACGACGTGCTCATCGGCACCTCGATGGGGGTGACGGCCTTCTCGCTGATGCTCATCGCCGCAGTGTTCCAGGCCCGGAGCGTGACCGGCACGGCGCTCACAACCGGGTCCTTCGACAACCACCATCTGAACATCTCCGCCGCCGTGGAGCTCCTGCTCGCCGTGGCCATCACCCAGATGGACGGTCTGCGCGTCCTGCTCGGCACCGTACCGCTGTCGCTCACCCAGTGGTCCCTCGCGCTGACACCCGCGGTGGCGCTCTTCTTCCTCTGGGAGCTCGGCAAGCTGATCGCACGACACCTCACCGATGCAGCCCATGACGCCGCCGCCGTCCCCGCCACCGCCGCCTGAAGGTGGGAGTTCGCCACCACCGGGCCCGCCTGCCGGCTCAGGTACCGACACCTGGGAGCTGCGATGGATCGCCACGCACCTCCCCGAGCTGGACAAGGTCGGGATGAGTGTACTGCTCGACCCCGCGGTGAGAGTCCTCGAAGAGCACGACGTGTACCTGCTCAGCGGATCGGACCGGATCAACCTCAAGGTTCGCCATCGCGAGAACACGCTCAAGCTCAAGCGGCTGTGCGAACGCACCGGCGATGGCTTGGAGAGATGGCGTGTCGAGTTCGATACGCCGCTGCCCGCCGGAACCCAAGTCGGTCAACGGGTGCTCGACCTGCTCGGAAGGGCGGGCCCCGCGGAGAGGCTCGGTGCTGCGGCCACCGCCGCTGAGGCGGTGGGGATCCTGGAGACGGTCTGCGACGTCGCGCAGACTGTCTCGGTCCACAAGGCTCGCCAGCTGTTCCAACGTGGAACCGGAATCCTGGATGACGTTCGCTTCCGGATCGACGACGGTGTCTACTGCTCTCTCGGGGTCGAGAGCCCCAGCCTGAGCGAGCTGCGCACACTGGTATCGGACTTCACCCTGGCCAGGCTGGGTTCGCCGCGCAACTATGCCGAGTTCCTCCTCGATCTTGCTGCAGGCCGGGGAGATCCCGGATCGTGACCACGGCGACCGCACCGGTCGGTGCATCCGCGCCGGCCTCGACGCACGCCGACACGGCGTCGGGCGGGTCCGCCTCGAATCCACGGGACCCCTCCGATCCGGCGTGTCCAGCCCTTCGTTCGTTCAGATGTTGTGGGGTTCCGGCTCTACCGTGATCCGAGTGACGTCCTCCAGGAAGACCGCAGGATCCGACCTCGGCGCCGTGGGGAGGGTTCGCCGCTCCGCCGGCTCTCTCCTGGATCGTGTTCATCGCACGCTGGCATGGGGCATCTGGGAGCTGATGCTGGAGACCGAGTTCGTGGACCGAAGCGTTGCGTTGGCCGGAAAGGCATTCGTGTCCTTCTTCCCGCTGGCGATCGTCGTCGCCGCCTTCATGCCACCATCGGTCCGCTCGGCCATCCTGGCCGCGATCACGAGCCAGCTGGGATTGCGGGGCGAGGCGTGGACGTTGACCAGACAGGCCTTTGTCAGCGTCGACGACATCCGGCGGGCGACCGGGGTTCTCGGGCTGGTCATGACCTTCTTCTTCGCCAGCTCGTTCACCACCGCGCTGCAGCGCGTGTACCTGCGAGCGTGGCGACGACCACGCAACCTGAAGGTCGGCTCCTACACGCGGGGTCTCGCGTGGCTGGCAGGAATGCTGGTGTACATGATCGTCACCGGGGCCCTGGGCGAGGCGCTCGGCGACGGGCTCGGCCTCGGGGTCTTCATCGTGCTCACCGCGGCGGCGACCACTGCGTGGTGGTGGTTCTCCGCGTGGTACCTGCTCCTCGGTCATGTCCGCTGGCGGGTGCTGCTCCCCACTGCGGTCATCTCTACCGTCGCCACCCTCGGCTACGCGTTGAGCGCAGCGGTGTGGATGCCCTACACGGTCACGAAGAACTCGAACCAGTTCGGCTTCTTCGGGATCGCTCTCGCGCTGGTCACCTGGTTCTCGGGAGCGTCCCTCTGCCTGATCGTGGGCGCCTGCGCCGGGTCCGTGCTCGCGCAGGATCCGGGTCCGATCGGCCGACTCGTCCGAGGCGACCGCACCGAGTGCCTGACAGCGGGCGCACCGCCCTCGCTCGATGCCCCCACCCGCACCGTGCGACTCCGCGACGTGTTCAACCAGGCGGACGACGAGGTGCCAGGCGACGACGGGCCCTCTCCAGCACCGTGACCTGAGGTTGGGATGCCGGCACCGGTGCCCGTCCCCGTCATCGCCGTATCGTCGAACCGATCCAGCACGAACTCGAACCAGGAGCCACCCGATGTCGACACCATCCCGGGACCACATCGATCCAGACGCTCCCGGCGTCCCGGCCGACGTCGTCGCAGCTGCGGCCGACAGCAGGTCCGACCGCAACGAGCGGGCACAGCAACCGGAGTGGGTGGACCGGTTCGTCTGGACCTCGCTGTGGAAGGTCGTCGCCGTGGCCGCAGCCGTCACCTTGGCGATCGTGGCCGCCACCCGGGCATCACACCTGATCGGCATGCTCATCGTGTCGGCCTTCTTCGCCATGGCCATGACGCCGGCCGTGGAGCACCTCCACAAGAAGCGTGGGTGGAAGCCCGGCGCGGCTGTCGGCGCGATCTACGCCGTCTTCGTCCTCTTCGTGCTGCTCATGGTCGTGCTCCTCATCCCGGCCATCGGCGACTTCGCCGGACAGGTCAGTCGTGAGGGCGACGACTGGGTCGCCAACCTGAACGACTGGACGGAAACGGAGTTCGGGATCACGGTGATCGACCAGTCGGCAGCCGAGAAGGCCGCCACCGGCACCGGCACGAAGCTGGCTGACTGGACCGATGAGATCCTCGGCGTGGCCAGCTCCGGGCTCGGCATGGTGTTCGACCTGGCCACGATCGGCCTGTTCGCGTTCTACCTCACGGCCGACAACGCCCGCATCCGCCGAGCGCTCCTGTCCCGCATGCCGCCGCATCGACAGCGCGTCTACACATGGGTCCTCGACACAGCGGTGCAGCAGACCGGCGGCTACTTCTACTCCCGGCTGCTCCTCATGGTCATCAACGGTGGCCTCTTCTTCTTCGTCATGATCGCAGTCGGCGTGCCCGTGTCGTACGCCCTCCCGCTCGCGCTTTTCGAGGGGTTCGTGGCCGAGTTCATCCCCGCCGTCGGCACCTACATCGGCGCCGCCGTGCCGATCCTGGTCACGCTCGGCGACCAGGGCATCGCCCCTGCGTTGATCCTGCTCGGATGGACGCTCCTCTACCAACAGGTCGAGAACTACTGGCTCAGTCCGAAGCTCAGCTCCCGGACGATGGAGCTCAACGGCGGCATCGCCTTCGGAGCGGCCCTCGCCGGCGGTGCCATCGCCGGACCGATGGGTGCCTTCATGGCCCTGCCGGTGGCAGCGGTCATCACGTCGGTGATCTCCAACGTCGGCCGCGCCTACGATCTGGTCGACCAGCCGGCGACCGGACCTGCCGACGAACCTGCCGCGGAACCTGTCGCCACCCAGGCCGACCGATCACCCCCGGCGGGGTGAGGGCTCGTGACCCACGTCGATCGTACGGTCAGAGTGCGCCGCGAGTCGGCATCGCAAGTTGCAGGGATGGAGACGGAGGCGCTCACCCCATCTGGCGGACGAAATTGGCGAACGCCTTGCATATCCTCCGACGCGGGAGTGGTTCGCCGTAGGCCACTGCCGCAAGTCCGGCCCCGCCGGCCCATCTCAGGAGCGCGCAGATGTCGACATCAGCCTGGTTCGGTGACACCGCGGTCGAGGTGGCCGACCGACTCAACCCCATCGGGGGTCCAGCGGGGCCGCTGAAGGCACGGGCGCTGTTCGCTGCGTTCCGCCCGTCGCTGATGCCGCGGGCCGCCTGGCACCAGGGAGCGGCCGCCGGCGTGTCGTTGCTCGCCGCATACGTCGTCGGAGGGACGGTCAACGGCACGATCGAGCGTGTCGTACCCCCTACGGCGCACCTGGGACTCCGCCTCGGAGCCCGTGGTCTGGTCGCCGGAGTCGGTCTCGGCTTGCAGCGTCTGCCCGAGTCCGATGACGAACCCACGGCGGTGGCGTCGGTGCGGGCAGCGGGTCGGCTGGCGGCGGCCGCTGCCATCGGCGGGGTCATCCATGAGGGTGCCCTCGCCGTGCGTGACACGCTTCCACCGAAGTCCGCAGTCAGACCGGTGGTCATGGGGGCTGGCGGCCTGGCCGGAGCGCTGCTGTATTCGCGATCGTTGCTCCGTCAGCGCGAGGCAGTGGTGGAGCAGTGGACCAAGGACGACAAGCCGGCGAGCCTGCCCGTGGTAGCCGGCGTCGGACTCGGTGTGGTCGCGGTGGGTCGGGGACTCGGCGCCGCGTTCCGGGTCTCGAGGGCGAGCTCGGTCCGCTTCTTCGGCGACGACCCCGCCCACGCCGCAGTCGGCCGCCTGACCAATGCGGCGCTCTGGGGTGCCGGTCTGGCGACGTTGTACTCCGCCGGCGTCGGCTACATCGCCCGGACCAACGAGAAGGTCGAGCCCGCCTACTCCGCGCCGCCGGATCACGGGTACGCATCGGGTGGACCCGACAGCGTGTCACCCTTCGACGAGCTGGGTTTGCAGGGACGCCGATTCGTCACCGACGTCGTGACGCCGGAGCTCATCGAACAGGTGCTCGGAGAGCCGGCGGTCGCCCATCCCATTCGCGCCTACGTCGGGGTCAACAGCGAGCCGATCTACGCGACGGGTCGCTCCGAGATGATGATGGACGAACTCGAACGACTGGGCGCCTTCGAGCGGTCACATCTGTTGTTGGTGTCGCCGACCGGCACGGGGTGGGTCGACCAGACGATGATCGAAGCCGCGGAGTTCCTGACCCGCGGTGACATCGCCACCGCCTGCATCCAGTACGGACGAGGGCCGTCCTTCCTGGAGGTCCAGAAGGTCCACCTCGGCAGGTCCCAGTTCCGCGGCCTCCTGTGGGCCGTCAAGATGCGCCTCGAAGGCATCCCGGCCGAACGGCGCCCCAAGGTCCTCGTGTTCGGCGAGAGCCTGGGAGCCTGGTCGTCCTCGGACGTTGTCATGTTCCAGGGCATCTCCGGGTTCGACCACTACGGCATCGACCGGGCGCTCTGGTTCGGCCTCCCGGGCCTGGCCAAGTGGTCCAAGACGGGGATGCGGCAGGGCTCCAGCGAACTGGTGCCCCCCGGGACCGTCGGCGCGTTCGACCGCTTCGGCCAGTACGAAAACCTCTCCGAGGAGGAACGGGACAGACTCCGAGCCGTCATCGTCGACCACGACAACGACCCCATCGCCCAGGTGTCCTTCCGATGGGCCGTCAAGTGCCCACCGTGGCTGAGCGGCGACGACCGCGGCCGAGGGGTCCCAGCGGGAATGGACTGGGTCCCCCTCATCACGTTCGTCCAGATCGCCATCGACGCCACCAACGCCATGCGGGTGGTCCCCGGGCAGTTCAAGTCGTTCGGACACGACTACCGCGGAGACACCGCCGAATTCGTCCACGCCGCCTACCGGCTCCCCACCGTGTCCGACGAGCAGATGGCAGCCGTCGTGGAGGCGTTGCTCCGCCTCGAGGTCGAGCGGGGAGAGCGGATCAAACAGGCCCGAGGTCAGCTTGATGCCGGACGGACCCCTGCGGTGGCACGCACGAAGCGACCCTTGTGGCGAACCAAGCGGCTCGCACCCGACGTGAACGAACCTGCAATCCGACGAACTCCCGGACGGGCCCCCGCAGACATCCAGTGAGTGGCACCGGTATCAACCGGTGCCCGTTCCGTCATCGTCAAGCTCCGGCGATGCTGGTTGTGTCGGTGATGAGGGCGTCGGCCCACCAGGCCGGCGACGCGAGCTGTGCGGCCATCGGCGGTCCCTGCGTGTTCGACTGCCCGACCACGGGCCAGGCGTAGGGGTCGATGATCGTCTGGCGGGCGACCACGGACTCCCTGGTGATGTTGAACACGGTGAGGTCCTGGCTGATCACCACGGGGCCGTCGTGGCGCGTGCGCATCGCGGAGACCACCGGTCCGATGGTCTCGGGATCGACGAAGAGATGCCACATCGCCGACATCCGCGCACCGGCTCGCTCGAACACCATGCCGGCCATGTCCGGGCTGGTGTGGGTGCCGTTCACGACCATCTCGGCACGCTCGAGCGGCATCCCCGCCTTCTGGGAGAGCACCTCCGCCGTCGGGAAGGTGTCGTGGATGAGCAGGTCGGCACCGTCACATGCCTCGACCAGGTACCGGCACGGGCGGGTGTCGCCGGAGAACACCACGCTGCAGCCGGCGTAGTCGAGCCGGTAGCCGACGGCTCCACTCTCGACGTGGATCACCGGGAACGAGCAGATGGTCACGCCGCTGCGCTGATAGACGACCTCGGGTCGGTCGTAGGGGACCTCGGTGGTGATCGCCCTCGCCCCCGACTGGCCCGGGTGGCCGCTCAGCGACCTCGTGTCCCAGGCGTGGGCGGCTTCGAGGTGCTGGGTGTACGAAGCGGTGCCGAGGGACTCGTGCTCGCTGGCAGGTCCCCACACCTCGACGGGGTCGCGGCGGCCGGACTTGGCGAGACTCCACAGCAGGGTCGGCATGTCGCCCACGTGGTCGGCGTGCAGGTGCGACAGGAACACCTTGGTCGTCGAGGTGATCGGCAGGCCGAGGCCGTTGAAGTTGGCCAGCGATCCCGAACCGAGGTCGAAGAAGAAGAAGTCACCCTCGGGGTTGCCGACCTCGATCAAGATCGATGCCGAGGTCTGGCTCTTCGTCGTGAACGGCCCGCCGCAGCCGAGGATCGTCACCCGGATCTCGTCGGATGCGAGCGGTTCCGTTCCGGCCACGTGGACATCCGCGTACCCGCGCGCCGGCATGCCGACCACAGGAGTGGTCGTCAGCGCCGAGCGACCACCGTGGTGAGCCAACTGGGTCAACTCGTTGATCTCGACCATCCGGGCCAACGCTCCTCGACGCGGGCGACCACCGATGTGGAACTCCAACGGTTCGGAACCTACGCCGGTGTGCCGCAATCGTCATCGCCCACATCGGCCGATCCGTTCCGGAGACACCAGTTGTCGACTCATGTCTGGTCGAGCGACGTCTCGCCGCTCAGCAGCCCGACCGCTCGCGCCGCTGCCACGGCCCCGGACC
>WBZP01000503.1_pt1 | contig 52812 bp, 60 predicted proteins | sample 5204301 | NCBI WGS metagenome assembly WBZP01 (sample SAMN12412401, study PRJNA552823) | activated sludge metagenome | isolation source: activated sludge from nitrification reactor of wastewater treatment plant... | place: USA: Pennsylvania | collected 2017
GTGCTGGAACCCAATCATACCTTCAAACTGGCAGGATATGCTGATGCCAAAAAAGTGATGCTGTCTGGTGATTTCAATGGTTTTAGCCCCGATCATACTTTTATGAAAAAAAAGGATGCTGGCTGGGAGTTCAGCCTGCATCTCACCAGGGGTAAGCATCTGTATAAATTTGTTGTTGATGGAAAATGGACCCTGGATCCTACAAACCCGTTATGGGAGCAGAACAATTATGGAACCGGGGATTCTGTGATATGGGTTGAAAAATGATGCATTCAATTGAAAATTGATTCACAAAAACAGGCTGGTAAACTATGATGTCATCTTAAATTTCCGCTGGGTATGATTAAACTGGAAAAATTCATGGAAAGCGATTACGGTCAACTGATAGAATGGATCAGCGATGAAGACATAATGACCACCTGGAGCGGCGCATTGTTCAGTTTTCCGTTAACTGCGGATAGCCTTGACTGGTATATTGAAGATACCAATGTGGTTGGCGAGTCTGATGCTTTTGTTTACAAAGTGGTTGAAGACAGCACCGGGCAAACGGTTGGACATATTTCTATTGGCGGCATCAGCTGGAAGAACAGGTCGGCCCGTATCAGCAGGGTTTTCCTGGCAGAAAGCGAAAGGGGAAAAGGCTATTGCACCGAAATGATCAGGGCTGCACTGAAAGTAGGTTTTGAAGAATTGGAGCTGCACCGCATGGGGCTGGGATTATATGACAATAACCCGGCAGCCCTTAATTGTTATAAAAAATGTGGATTTACCATGGAAGGCTTGTCAAGGGATATATTATGGAATAACGGCAAATGGTGGAGTATGATTGAAATGAGCATCCTTGAACCTGAATGGAAATTGCTGAACAGGATAGAGCAGGTAATATGAAAGCCCCCGGCCGGATAAAGGGGGCTTTGCAATAAACTATTTTTTGAGTAATCAGAAATTGAACAGTACGGCAAAACCGAACATGGAAGGTTTTTTAGAATAATAAGCAGGCAATATATCGGCCTTTTTTAAAGCCTGCATATAAGAAAGCCGGAGTTCCAGGTTTTTACTTTTCCTGCCAATACCGAACCGCACACCAGCATTGGCGGCCGGGCCAAAAGTACTGGTTGAATAATCTTCAATGTATTTATTCCCGATAGGGTCATAAATATCAGATGCAAATATGCCATACTGGTATCCAAAGCCGGCACCGGCAAAATACCCGAATTTATCCCTGTTTTCTTTAGAAGAACCCCTGCCCATATTGATATTCACCATTACGGGGGCATTAACAATCAATCCTACCGAAGCATTCTGGTAATCTGAATAAAAGTCTTCTGTATTGGAGGCAGAAATAGTGAAACCCAGCGTTAAGGGAACTCCCACGGATACCGAAAATTTTTCCTTTTCAAGAAAATTAAAACGGGGTGAATATATTACGCCTACACCGAATCCGATGTCATTGGATCCACCAATGGTATTGCTGTTTCCCAAAAGGTGAACACCAATGCCATTCATGAAAGACTGGCTGCTGGCATTGTTCAAAGCCATCAGTAACATGGCTGATAATAAGTACTTTTTCATGATGTAATGTATTAAACAAGGTTTAGGTAAGTGATTCAGGTAATATGCAAAGATAGACTCATGGCTGTTGAATACCTGAGAAAACAGATGAAATAACCTTAATAACCATTTGTTAACAAAGAAATTACAAAAAGGATTAGCGGTTTTAAAGAAAAGAATCGGGCAATACTAACAAACGTTAAGTAACGGTAAACCGTAGCGATTCATTGCCGATAATAACCTGGTAATTACCTGCCTTGAACCCAACAATAAACAGTTTTAATTCGCATAAACCAGGCGTGATTGATCCCTGCCTGATTACCCGTTCAGATTCATCTGTAATCCGGTAAACCTGTGCTGCAAATGCCTGCGTATCACTGGTAATGGTCAGGGTGCCTTCATTGTCAATTTGCCGGGGGGTAATTTTCACCAAAGGATAGTTATGCATGGTACGGTATTCTTATAAAACAATATTGCTTGGATGCTGGTAGCTGTCAGCTTTAAAAATCCGTTCACCAGCATTCTGGTAATTATCAATCCCGGAAAGCAAACGGATTGCGGACATTGAGTTAATTCCCTGATTGGGTATTTATGGTCAAATGCCGGAAAACAAAACAGGAGTAAGGTGGTTCAGGTTGTATAAGTAAGTATCAACATTAAGCAAAAAATATGCCATTTTAGGTAAAATGAGCCGTACGTAGCAGTTCTGTACACGAGGATACATACAAGGTTTCATTGAAACTAAACCTTGTTGAAATAAGTAAAAGGAAAGGGGGATTTAAAAAATAAGCAAAAATCTCAATTACCTGTTCCTGTCATAACCACCCCTGTTAAAGCCGCCACGATTTGGGCCGCCGCCGCCGGGTTTGAATCCACCGGAAGATGGTGCCCTTTCTTCAGCAGGTTTAACAACAAGGGGTTTTTTACCAAGTGACATATCATTCAGGCTTTCAATGGCATCCTTGGCTTCGTCGCTGTTAGGCATATCTACAAAGCCAAAACCCTTGCTTTTTCCGGTTTCCTTATCCATGGCTACACGGGCAGAAGTGATTGTTCCGAATTTTTCAAATATTTCTTCCAGTTCCGCATCATCCAGATCATAGGGAAGGCCGGCAACAAAAATTTTCATACAGATAATTTGTGTGAAAATAGGAAACTTATTCAATTTATGACCGGCACAACGATATTTTATTTTATCATTTACTAGATGTCAGACGCTATTATGTTTTCCGGAAATACATTCAAATTTTCAAATTCAGTTACATTGGCCCAGTGCATAATAGAGTATGATAAAAATCAAAATGGTACTAAAGCAGCCGCCACCTAGTTTTTTGGCGCCATAGCCTGCTACAAGCGCCCTCAGCAACTTATTCATTCGTATATTATTTAGTAATTACAGGTTCAGGATTTGGCCGGTTGGTAGTACATTAAGATGTACATCTGTTAAAAGTTTATTAACCGTCTTTTCCCACACAATAAAAACCACAAAAATCAGTTACTAACATCACACATACCTGCCGATACCAACTGCTCTTAAAGTTAACATTAAAATCAATACTATGAACAAGAACACCGCACATACGGCACATGCTGCTGTAGAACAGATTACCAACAATGCAACAAGCTGGATTGGCCATCACCCCAAAGACAATAAGGAAACCGGCCGGGGACAAACATTTGTAGCCAATGCAGGCGGCAAAGTGGAGACCATAGAAGTGTATAGCAATATTGTAACCAAACCGGGCAATGTTATGATGACCATTCACAGTTTTGATGCAGGGAAACAAACCTGGGGGCCAGCCCTAAGTTCTGCCAGTTTGGAATGTAAACAGTCTGATGGCGGAAAATGGCTGTCATTTAACATACCATCCCTGCAACTGAACAAAGGGGAGACCTATGGTTTTAAACTGGAAAGCCGGGATTCTTTCATAGGGGTTGGTGAAGCAGCCGGTAGCGCCAAACATCCGCCATTCAGTGCCGGGCAGGAATGGCATTTTAATAATAATGGCCAGCACGTTAATGCTTACTCCTATTTCAGCCTCGCATTTAAAGTAGATATCAGGCCCTGACTATAACCTAAAAAAATTTACATAAGCCTTTCGGATTAACCGGAAGGCTTTCTTATTTCCAACCCAACCTGTGAATTATATGTTTCCTGTTTTAGATGTATCAGATTATTGAAACTTAATATTATCTTCAACCCGTATCTGTGGATACCTCTCTTTTTTATTGATAAAATAAGTTCTGTTATGAAAAAAATCTCCTTTCTACTGCTGCTGGCATTTATCTCCACGTTGCAGTTTTGTACCTCATCAAAAAAAGCAACTGTAACTGAAACTGCGGTCAGGATTAGTTATATTACTAATGTACAACCACTCATCATGGCACATTGTTCTCCCTGCCATATACCACCAAAAGGTTTTAAAAAAGCACTGGATACATACGAATCGGCTAAATCCAGCATAACCGACATCATTGCACGTATAAAAAGAAACCCGGGCGATCCGGGCTTTATGCCAATGAAACATGAAAAACTGAGCGACAGTATCATTAATATATTTGTACAATGGAAAGAGACCGGTGTATCGGAGAAATGATGTCATGTAGGATACAGCTTCATGATTTATTTTTTCAGTATTCAATCACTGTTCCTTTCCGGCACAACGGTCTTTTACAGCAATTCACCATTATGTCATAGTTTCGCAAAAAAATAAGCTGAAAACATATGAGTGATACAACTTTAACGCGGGGCGAGATTCACAGCAACAAAGGTGTGATGACATTTGAACTTTATGACGATGCAACTCCCATTGCAGTTAACAATTTTAAAAAGCTGGTTGCTGAAGGATTCTATAACGGGCTTAGCTTTCACCGGGTAATACCCGATTTTATGATACAGGGCGGTTGTCCGAACGGCACCGGCACCGGTGGCCCCGGTTATACCATCAATTGCGAAACAAGCGCACCCAAACAATATCATGATCGTGGTGTGATGTCAATGGCTCACCGTGGCCCCAATACCGGCGGTTCGCAATTCTTTATTTGCCATAACAGGCAGGGCGTACAACACCTTGATGGCAGGCACACCTGCTTTGGTAAAATTATTGACGGTTTGGATGTGATAGACGATATACGGGCGGGAGATGTAATGGAAAAAGTGATCCTGCTCTAAAATTGCTTTACCGGTATTGGCTTTATTTCACCGGGCATACCATGATCGCTTTAACATACAATCATGTAAAACACGATACATTTGAATGCAACTGTATTATTGATTACGCCCCCGTTTACGCAATTGAACACCCCATATCCTGCCACTGCGTACCTGAAGGGGTTTTTGCAAACCAGGAACATCTCATCTTTTCAATGCGATTTGGGTATTGAAGTGATCCTTGAAATGTTTTGTAATGATGGCCTGGAAAAGATTTTTGCCTTCATTACCGAAAAACATAAGGAAGGAATATCTTCCAATGCCCGGCGGATGATGGCATTGCAGCATGAATATCTTCGTTTCATCAATCCCGTTATACAGTTCCTGCAGGGCAGTAAGCCAACGCTGGCACATCTTATCGGTAAACGGGGCACACTTCCGGAAGCTTCCAGGTTTGCCCAGCTCGACGACCTGGCCTGGGCCTTTGGTTCGCTGGGCATACACGATAAGGCCAAACACCTGGCAACCCTGTTCCTGGAAGATATATCAGACCTGGTTAAAGAATGTGTTGACCCGCAATTTGGATTCAGCCGCTATGCAGAAAAGATAGCCAGGTCGGCTTCAACATTTGATGCCATTTATGAAAAGCTGCAAGAGCAACATTCCTTTGTTGATACCATCCTGCTGCAACGCCTCAGCCGGCATATGAATACCGTACAACCGCAACTGGTGGCGTTTTCGGTTCCATTCCCGGGAAACCTGTACGCCGCCCTGAGGGCAGGCAGGTGGCTTAAAGAAAACTATCCTGAAGTGAAAGTGGCCATGGGCGGAGGTTTTCCCAATACGGAACTTAGGTCGCTAACAGACATCCGCGTTTTTGAATGTGTCGATTTCATCACACTGGACGACGGGGAAGCCCCGATGGAACAATTGGTTGCGCTTATACAGGGCCGTTGTACTACGGCAGAATTGAAACGGACATTCATCGCGGAAGATGGCAGGGTAGTGTACTATGATTGCAGTAACATAAAAGATTACAGGCTGGAGGAGGCGGGAACACCCGATTATGGAAACCTGTTGCCGGATAAATATATTTCAACGCTGGAACTGGCTAACCCCATGCACCGCCTGTGGAATGACGGGAGGTGGAACAAACTAACAATGGCGCATGGGTGCTATTGGGGGAAATGTACATTTTGCGATATTTCGCTCAGTTATATAAGCCTGTATGAACCGGTTGCGGCAAACTTGTTGTGCAACCGGATGGAAGAACTGGTTGCTCAGACAGGGGAAACCGGTTTCCATTTTGTAGATGAAGCGGCACCGCCGGCGCTGATGCGAGCATTGGCCATCGAAATAATCAGGCGTAAACTGGTCGTTACCTGGTGGACGAATGTAAGGTTTGAAAAAAGCTTCACCCTCCAACTCTGCCTGCTACTGAAGGCTTCCGGTTGTATTGCCGTTTCGGGCGGTTTGGAAGTGGCTTCAGACAGGTTGCTGAAACTGATAGACAAAGGCATCACGGTATCGCAGGTGGCAAAAGTAAACCGGAATTTTACCGAAGCAGGTATCATGGTTCATGCATACCTGATGTACGGCTTTCCCACCCAAACCGCACAGGAAACCATTGATTCGCTGGAAATGGTTCGGCAGATGTTCAGGCTGGGTATCATGCAATCGGCTTACTGGCATTTGTTTACCATGACAGCGCACAGCCCGGTTGGGCTTAACCCGGCAAAATACGGCGTTCAGAAGCTAACGGAGGTAACGGGAACTTTCGCCAATAATGATATCGTACATATTGATCCGGCCGGAGCAGACCATGAATCATTTGGTTTTTGATTCAAAAAATCGTTGTACAATTATATGCATGGCCTTTGCCTGGAAGACGGGCTCTCCAAATGGTTCGATTTTAAAGTGCCGCGTACTACTGTTCCTGATCAGTTCATCCGTGAGGCCCTGGAAGAAACAGAGCTGCAAAATACAAACCCGGGCAGCAGGATTATCTGGTTAGGACAGGATCCTGAAACATCAATTTTTACCCAATCAAAAAAGGGAAACCAGCGTGAAATGATGTCCCTTGTTTTTTATACAGCAACCGGAAATATGCAAATACAGGTACCGGTGAAGCATGGGCAATGGCTAACCGGATTATTTGATAAGATAAAGATAAACAACCCCGTAACGCTTACCAGGCAACAGGTACAGGCAGATTATGAATCGGCAGGTTTAACAGATTTTGAGCTTTTCTGGGATAACAAACCCATGAATACTTTATATAAAACCGGCCTGCTCCAGGTATAAGTGTAAGCTTGCTTCCTTAGGCCATTTTCAAAGTTATACCCAAATAATCCACTACCTGGTTTTGAGTGAAAGTACGTAAAATTTATAATGTAATTTTACGGTTTCCAATTCCTGTATCAAATGAAATCTTCCTCTAACGATCTGCTGAAATTAAAACCAGCTGCTTTAAATAAGAAAACAGGTTTTCTATTTATTTACTAAAAAATCACTGGCTCATTATGATGCATCTATCCTTTAAACCTGCTTACCTGGTATGCTGTTTTTTTATTGCAGGCTTGCAGATGGCTTTTTCCCAAACCGCTAACAAGCCCGCGTATAAAGAACCCAAAGTGTTTGCAGGCATTGAAGTTGGGTCAAAAGGGGTGAAAATGAGTATTGTGGAGATATCTTCGAACGGGCTGCAAGACCAGTCATTACGTGTTTTGAAAGACAGCGCCGTTAACACCGATTTCATCTCTTTTACACGGTCATCTTTTTTAGCAACCCTTAAAGGCCTTACCGGGTTGTATAATGAAGCGCTAATACAGTATTCAATTCCGGGTGAGAAAATATTTACTGTTATCAGCAGCGGCGTTCATATACAAGCCGAAAAAAGCGGACAGTTGAACATGCTGAAATCCCTCTCTGATTCTTTCCGGTATGCCATAAATGAACCGGAAAAAGTAGTAGATATAGTAAATGTTACCCAGGAAGCCATGCTTTCTCACATGGGTATTGTACCGGATGGTAAACGGTACAATACATTTCTTATTGATATAGGCAGCGGCAATACAAAAGGAGGCTTCTTTCCGGATGATAACAATACGGCCCATTTTAAATTGTTCCAGTTAACATGGGGAACAAAAAGTGTGGCCAATGCCGTAGAAAAAAAACTGGATGGCGATCAGTCAGTTGACAATTACAGGAAACAGTTATACCGCGTGCTGGCGGGTTCTGCTTCCGATGAAATCATATATGCTGTAAATGCCAGTGATGCTTACAATATTAACGACAATATCGTTTTCAGCGGAGGTATTGCCTGGTCTGTGGCTACGCTGATTAACCCCGAACTGATTGAAAATCCGGTTATTCCTGTAACCTATGCTGAAGTGGAAAATTTTTATAAACGGATCTATGAAGATTACAGTTCCCTTTCGGTGAACGCAATCGGCAGCCAGATGAATGACCCATTCCTTGATAAGCAACTGATAGCAAATGAAGTGGCCCGTGTGCATAAGGTATTCGAGCAGAAATCACTCCTGGCCGGTACAGGTTTATTGCTAAAGATAATGCGCCAGTTTGAAGGCATCTATGAGAAAAAAGATTTCTACCTGGTTAAAAACGGGCAGGTTGGATGGATTTCTGCTTATGTGAAACAGGCCGTTGCCAATCAGTAATTAAGCATATACTAACTCAACCATACAATTATGAAAAACGTACGGTACAGGCCCCTGGTCATCATTTCAGGCGTATTACTGCTATTATCCCTTGGCGTTATGGGCAACTGGGCATACAGGGCTTTCTTTAAACCTGCAGATCCATACACAGGTGAATTGATTGAGCTTAAACCGGTGAACGTCATTCAAAGCGCTGAACAGGAAGGATTGCATGAATCACATGATTCCGGAAAAAAGGCATCCCCGGGAATTAAGCAGCATCAGGGAAAAGAAATCACCGGCACCGGGCAACAGCCGTTCAATGAGCTCCCGGTAGAAAAAACACACCATTCTTCCGTATCCAATGCAGAAGCGGGGGAAATTAAGAGGCTAAAAGCGGAAATTGAACTGTTGCTGAAAAATAAATCAGGTGACACCGATCTGAAACTGGCAAACCAGAAAATTTATGAACTGGAACAAAAGATTAACAGGTTATCTGATGCCAACAGTGATGTGGAAAAGGAGAATGCAAGATTACTGGCTGTTTTGAAAAAACTTTCCGAAAACAGGCTCGGCCAGGATCAGACGGCTAAAACATGGCCGGTTGTTTACGAAGATAAATCTGTTATAAACAGGCAGGAAACAGTTTCTGCAATGCAAACGAAACAGGCGGTTGTTAAAAACACCCGTCCTGAACCTGAAACCAATACAGGTAAAACAAAAACAACTATACCCGTAACATCAAATAAGCCTGTTGCCGGTTCTCTTGCCGTAGAATCAATGAACCTGCTGGCTTTTACCGTTACAGACAACAAAGAACTTGAGACACACCAGGCATTTCTCACAGATAAGTTTGTAGGCGAAATAAATATTAACAGGAACAGCTTTCCCGACAAAACCGGGGAATTGTATATCATCATCATGCAGCCCGATGGAAAGCTGATGCAGAAATCTACCTGGGAATCCGGTACTTTCTACAGCCCTGAAGGGAAAAAAGTGTATTCCTGCCGGTTGCGGTTCGATATAACAAGGGGCGAAACACAGAAACTCGTTTTCTCAATCAATGCCGCCAATTTTCCCAAAGGAAAATACATCATGCAGGTTTACGACAAAAAAGGTTTGATCAGCAGTATTACTAAACTGCTTTCATAATATCCGGGCATTATTTCGTTTTTTTGTGCAGTATACTTAAGCTTGATTGCAACGTGTAAAAAAAGTATCTTTTATCACATTTTTTACACAATAAGCCGGCTCTGCGGAAGCCCCTGTTTATTTTATGTACTTTTAAATAATAAACCGTTAAAACACAATGTGTAAAGTTAGCCTGAAGCTGTTCATCTTCACGTGGAGTATTTTTGTATTGATTCCTTCCCGGTCATTTGCTCAGAATAATTTCAAATTAAAATATAAGAAATCTGATATTTATGCCGGCATTGAAGTGGGGTCAAAAGGGGTGAAAATGAGCCTGGTAGAAGTAAGCAGGAATAGCCAGAAGAACCTTGAATTCAATATCCTGAAAGACAGCTCCGTCAATACCGATTTTATTTCTTTTACCGATCATACATACAATGAAACCTTAAAAGGGCTTACCGGGTTATTCAATAATGCCCTGAATGATTACCGCATCAGTTCTGGCAGGATATTCACCGTAGTTAGCAGTGGCGTAAAAGTGCAGGCGGAAAAAGTGAATAAGACAAACTGGATTCAGAAACTGATAGATGACTTCAGGAGCAGGATAGGGGAACCGGGCAGGATGGTGGAAGTGGTGGATGTATTGCAGGAAGCAAGGCTTTCGCATCTTGGCATTGTGCCGGAGTCAAGAAGGTATAATACATTCCTGATAGATATCGGTAGCGGTAACACGAAGGGCGGATATTTCCCCAATGGCAATACCAGCGATTTCAAACTGTTTCAGTTAAGCTGGGGTACGAAAAGCACAGCCAATGCTGCGGAAAAAAGAATGGATGACGACCAGACGATGTATAATTTCAACAAGCAGTTATACCGCGTACTGGCCGGTTCAGCCAATGATGAAGTGATTTATGCCGTAAACCTCAGCGGTGCATATAACATGAGCGATAATATCGCTTTCAGTGGCGGCATCGCCTGGTCGGTGGCTGTATTGATCAGTCCCGAACTGATTGAAAATCCCGTTATACCGGTTACCTATCAGGAAGTGGAGAAATTTTACGACCGAATCATGCGCAATTACAATTCCCTGTCAGATACGGAAATCATTATACCGCTGAATGACCCTTCATTGAATAAAGCGGCCATTGCGAAAGAGGTGAAAAGGGTAAACAGCGTTTTCGATCAGCGGTCTTTACTGGCCGGTACAGGGTTACTTCTTAAAATCATGCGTCAGTTTGAAGGCGTTTATGAGAAAAAACAATTTTACCTGGTAAAGAACGGGCAGGTAGGCTGGATATCTGCCTATGTTGACCAAACGATCTCTAAATCGGGACAAACGGTTTCCAATTGATACCGGGCCCCTGAACGGAACGTAATTACAGCTGATTATGAGAGAAAACAGATCCTCTTTATTGCTTATTGTTTCTCTGCTATTATTCCTGATGTCGTTTGTAATACTTTGTACATGGGGCTATAATGAGTATTATGGCACCAGGGAAAAGGCCCAGACATCCCGTACGGTAAAAGGCGACTCGGCTGCCATTGCAAAAGCAGCCAGGGATGCGGCCAATGCAACCAGGGATTCGCTTCAGAAAATATTCATAGCTACCATCAAACAGCTTGATAAGCGCTTTGATTCAACCATGAATTTCGCCAGTTCCATTCAGACACCATTACAGGAACGGCTAAACGAATTTTTTCTGTTAAAGACAGAGATAAGCGATATCCTTAAAGGCAAGGATAATGATGCCGATCTGGGACTGGCCAGGCAAAAGATAACTGAACTGCAGAAAAAAATAAATGAACTGATGGGAAGGAATAATGAAGTGGAACAGGAAAATAAACGGCTGTATGCTATGCTGAAACAGCTTTCTGCTGAAAATAAATTGCCTGAACAAAATGCCAGGCCGGTTTCTTTTGAAAATAAGCAGGAAATAAAGGTTGCGCCGGATAAAAACTTGGGAACAGAAAATGTCTTCCAGGCTTTCGACCTGCGGCTTTCGGCTTTCACCGTTACCGACAATAAAGAACTGGAAACTTACCAGGCGATGGAGACGGACAAATTCATCGGTTCTTTTGTCGTAAAAAATAATCATGCGGTTAATAATGTGGCAGAAGTGTTCATTATCATTCAGCAGCCGGATGGTTCTGTGCTTCAAAAATCAACCTGGGAATCAGGCACTTTTGAAACACTAGAGGGCAGGAAGATATATTCCTGCAAACTGCGGTTCGATTATACTAAAGGAGAGCCCAAGAAATTACTCTTCAGCATCAACAGTGAAAAATTCATGAAGGGAAATTATACCATGCAGGTATATTACAATGGATCAATGATCGGAAAAATTTCAAAATCATTGAATTAAACAGGCTTTTCAATTTTATTACATAAGTTCTCAGGGCCTTGCGATAAACATTTTTTCACGTAAAAAGTAAATAATTATGAGTAAGGTTTCAGATATACTTGCCCGTAAAGGCGGAAAAACAGTTTCAGTTCTTCCGCAAACCAATGTAATTGAAGCGTTAAGACTGATGGCTTCAAACAATATCGGTTCCGTATTGGTCATTGATAACGGGCAATACCTCGGCATTGTTACAGAACGTGACTATTCAAGAAAAGTAGTGCTGCAGGGAAAAAACTCAGCTGATACTAAAGTGAGTGAGATCATGACAGGGGATTTACCGCATATAAGCCCGGATGATACTGTTGAGCATTGCATGGGCCTGATGAACGATAGCCAGATACGCTATCTTCCTGTATTTGACAATGGTACATTCATCAATATCATATCTATTACTGATGTGGTGAAGGAAACCATCATCCGGCAGCAACAGGTTATCAGCCACCTGGATAATTATATTAAGTCTGCCGGCGCCTGACCGAAATACAAATTAGTTTTTCATTTAATATAACATTTCCTGCTATGTCTGTTTCAAGGCGCCATAAGTTAATGATTTGATAACATTAGGCTTCGCTCAATGAGTACATTTCGTCGTAACTTTTCCCCCTTAATCGTCATTATGGACAACAAGGTTACATATAATGAACATGGTTTTTTTTACAAACCAATTGATATTTTTAATGACAAAGCTACCAGGAACAAGATTGACAGGCACCTGCTCGACATAAACGATGTTATTTCTGAAGATGATATACGTAATATCCAGGTAAGTTTCCCGGTACATGAAAATAACGGCAGCCATTCCGGTAACAGGGAAGAGATAGCTAACCGCCGGGGCAGTTTTGCCTGAATGTCGCTTTTTCCCGTTTTAGCATTATCTGTCCTTCGAAAGAAGGATTTTTCATTTGTGTAACAAAAACAAACCTGTTAATCAGTTGAAAAATATCCCGACAGACAGGCAAATGGCACAAATGATGAACAGTATGATAAGCAGCGGGTATATGAACCGCCACCAGGCCTTAAAACTCACATGAACCAGAGCCAGGGAAGGTAAAATCAACCCGGTTGGCGTTATTAAACCCATTAAACCCATACCGAACAGGTAAGCGTTTACGATTTCCCTACCCGGAACATTTACCAGTACAGCCAAAGCGCCCATGATCGGCATGGTAAGCACAGCCATTCCCGACGATGAAGCGATAAAGAGGGTAAAAACCATGTACAGGCATAACAATACCACAATAAATAAGACAGGGGGAAGGCTGCCGGCCAGTTTGGCCGAATAGAACAGGATGGAATCGCTTATATGGCCTTCATTGAGAATAAAAGTTACTCCCCTGGCTACACCAACGATAATGGCTACACTAAGTAAACTCTCGGCACCGGCAATGAACTGGCTGATAAAATCTGATTCTTTCAATCGCAATATGATCCCCAGCAGGATACTGGATGCCAGGAAAAGGCTTGTCATTTCAAGCAGCCACCAGTCCAGCAGCACCACACCGGCAATCATACCAAGGAAGGTAAACAGGAACAGCCATAACAATAAACTGTTTTTAAGGCCCAGCCTGTTGTCATTTGCATGTTCTGTGTCAATTAAAGGGTATGGTGAAACAACGGGGCCATCTGTTCTGTAAACCAGTGATGCTTCCGGGTTTGCTTTAACTTTTAATGCATACCGCACAATATACCAGATACTAACTGCCGTGGTTATGGCGAACATGATAATGCGTTCATACAGTCCGTCTGTCCAGTTAACACCGGCTGCATTGGATGCGATGATGGTGGAGAACGGATTTGTAAATGAGGATAAGGTGCCCAGGTTAGTCCCTAAATAGATAACGGCCAGCGGTACCAGCAGGTCGTATCCGGCCGCCAGGAACAATGGAACGATTACCGGGTAAAACACAAGCGCTTCTTCGGCCATTCCGTATGAAGAACCGGCAAAGGAAAAGAGGAATGTAAGTATGATGATAAGCCATGTTTCCCTGCCTTTCATGCTGATGGCAAGCGACCTTAACCCTTTAACCATGGCTCCGGATGTGTTGAATACCTGCATGAACCCGCCAATTACAAGTATAAAAAAAACAATATCGATGGATTCATAAATGCCCCTGATGGGTGCCTGCAATACCTCAATAAAACCCTGCCTGTTTGAAGGTATCGGTTTGTAAGTGCCGGGAACGGAAACGGGTTTCCGAATGGCGCCACCGGTGAATTTGTCGAGCGAAATTTTTATGCCAAGGCTGTCAAGGGTTTGCTGGCTGAGGGGTACGTTGAATGTGGAATCGCTAGCAGTATATGTAAAATGGTTGCCCTCTGTATATGATAAGCGGTCATATTGCCCAGCAGGTATTACAATGGTTGCCAGTGCAGCAATGATGATAACCACCATGAGAATGGTGATGGGTGAGGGCATTTTCTTTTTAACCTTCATAAACGCAATTTACATTTAAAGATAGTTTTTAAAAGTTGATAAATTTATTGCGAGCCTGCTTCCATAAATGATGTAATTTTCAACCATGAAAACGGCAACGGCTAAAGAGATCAGGTCAACCCTTGAATATATGCCATCGCATGAACTGGTTCCGCTTATTCTCAGGCTGGCCAGGTTCAAAAAGGAAAATAAGGAACTGCTTACATACCTGTTATTTGAAGCCGGCGATGAAATGGGGTATATACAGGCAGTGAAGTCGGTTATTGACGGATATTTTGAGGAGATAAACCACGACAGCCTGTATTTTGTAAAAAAATCACTGCGCAAGATATTGCGCATCATAAACAGGTATGCAAAATACAGCGAACAACCGCAAACCGGCGTAGAATTACTCACTTATTTCTGCATGAAAATAAAGGAAGCAGCCATTCCAATTGAAAAAAGCACGGCTTTGGTAAATTTGTATGCAGGCCAGCTTAAGAAAATAAGGAAAGAGATAATGGCCATGCATGAAGACCTGCAATACGATTACCTGAAAGAACTGGAAAAGGTTAGCTGATACATTAAAATAAAATAAACACATCATGCCACAATCAAAAAAAAGAAAGTCACAAAAGCATGAGCATATTGATTACATCCCGCATGCCAAAGAAAAGAAAAGCACCGTGCCCCTGGCAATAACAGTTTGTGTAGTGCTGGCCCTGGGTATAGCCTGGTTTGCTGCAGGAGGTTCAATAATCGGACTGGTAGCCGGCGCTGTTGCAGGGGCTATAGTTGGTTATTTTGCAGGAAAGGAAATGGATAAGGCATTTAACAAATAATTTGCCCTCATCAATTACTTTTTAAAATTCCCTTTGAATTCTTTTTTGAATTTCAGGAAGTCGGGAATTGACACATGCTGCACATACGAATTTTCCGGATTATTGTATATATATTCCTGGTGGTATGGTTCAGCCGGGTAAAACCTGCTGAAAGGAATAACCTGTGTAACAATCTTTGATTTGTATTTTTTTATTGATTCCAGCCTGCTGATTTCCGCCAGTATCACCTGCTTTTCTTCCATGGTACGGTAAAATGCAATGGACCTGTACTCGGTACCTTCATCGTTTCCCTGCCTGTTTAATGTAGTAGGGTCCATACTGGCAAAATACGCTTCAACCAGGGTTTTAAATGATATCTTACTGGGATCATAATATACCTGTACACATTCTGCATGCCCGGTTAAACCGGTACTTACGGATTCATAGGTCGGATTGGCTGTTTTGCCACCGGAATAACCTGAAACAGCATCCCTTACCCCTGCGAGGCTCTGAAAAACGATCTCGGTATGCCAGAAACATCCCTGGGCAAATGTGGCAACTGCTTCATTGGAAGTTGGAGCTGCCTTTTCCGCCAGCGGTATTTTTACCGGGTTGTTCTGGGTACGTGCGCAGGATACACAAATAAATAATGCAAGAATGATGGCCATGGCTGATTTCATGATGATATACCTTTTTATACTCTTTAAACATCAAATAAACCAAAAGGTTTTTAATTATAATGTTAAGGTAAGGGTAATTCGTGCGGTTGCAATCCCTGGTACTATATGGCCGGATAAAGTCAGGCTCCCCGGATATCAATTAAAAAAGTTAACGAATCATATATGCAATTGAATTACCTGTAAATTAGCAACTGGTTTTCAGGCAGCATTTGCCTGTTGTATAATATAAATTGGGAGCAATGATATCATCGGTGAATGATTTTAACAGGGTTTTCTTCATAGGGGTGGCCGGAACAGGAATGAGCGCTATCGCCCAATACCTCTCTGGTACAGGAAAGCAAGTGGGCGGCAGCGACCGTTATTTTAAACCGGGCGTGTACAACGATACACGAGAGAAACTGGAAGCAGCCGGTATCAGCTGTTTTGAACAGAATGGCGAGGGCATCACCGGTGAAACCGAACTGGTAGTGGTGTCAACAGCTATTGAAGATACCGTTCCTGAAGTACAGAAAGCAAAGCAGTTATCCATTCCCGTTATGAAGCGGAGCGAGCTGCTGGCACTCATCGCCCGGAGTAAAAAAACGGTAGCAGTTGGCGGCACTTCCGGCAAAAGCACCAGCAGCGCCATGCTGTATCATATACTGGAAAAAGCTGGTATGGAACCCAGCATCATCAGCGGTGCCGGGCTGGTGAGTATCATAAAAGAAGGAATGATCGGCAATGCAAAAGTGGGGAAGGGCGACTGGCTGGTGATTGAAGCGGACGAAAGCGATGGCAGCATTGTTCAGTATACACCAGAAGTGGGCCTGTTGCTCAATGTGGATAAGGATCACCAGGAAATTGCTGAACTGATGGATATCTTCGGCCGGTTTAAAGCGAATACGCGGGAACTTTTTGTGGTTAACCAATCCAATGCCCTGGCCAGGCAACTTTCTTCAGATATTGCTCATGATTTTTCAATTGATGAAAACCAGCCTGCCGGTTACATGGCAACGGGATTCCGGCAGACAGGGCTACAAATAAGATTTGCAATAAACCAGGTATCATTTTTATTAAACACCGTGGGCAGGCATAATATGGAAAATGCGCTGGCAGCAGTAACGGTTGCCTGCCAGTTGGGCGTAAGCCTGCAAACCTGTTCAGATGCTTTGCAGCATTATGAAGGGATATACCGGCGTCACCAGTTGCTCGGGAGAAAAAACGGCGTGTATGTAATTGATGATTATGCCCATAACCCGGTGAAATGTGCCGCATCCATTGCCGCCTGCCAGCATATTGCACCAAAAGTAGTAGCCTGGTTTCAGCCTCATGGCTATGGGCCTACCCGTTTTCTTAAGAATGATTTCATACATGAGTTTGTAAATGTGTTAAGGCCTGATGATGAAATATGGATGAGCGAGATTTTTTATGCCGGGGGAACAGCCGTAAAAGACATTTCCGCCAACGACCTGGTGGAAGGGATTAAAGCGTATGGCAAAAATGCATTTTTTGTTGAGGACAGGAACGAATTGCTGAAGCATATAAAACCTCATCTTACAGGCGATTGTGTACTGCTTTTAATGGGAGCCCGCGATCCGGGCCTGGAAACATTTTGTAATTCCGTTTGGGAAAAATTATAACTCAGGTAAAAACCAGGTACAACAGGATGACAACACTCATTACAAATATTAAGCAACTCATCAATACCCGCGAAACGTTTACCTTGCTCCGGGGGAAAGAACTGGCGGAACTGCCTGTCATTGAAAATGCATTCCTGCTGGTTGAAGACGGCATCATTGCTGCATACGGCGCCATGTATGAACTTGAATTGAAAGTGCCTCAGATGCCCAAAGCGGTGATAGATGCCGAAGGGCAGTTTGTAATGCCCTGCTGGTGCGACAGCCATACACATATCGTATTTGCCGGTAGCAGGGAAAACGAGTTTGTTGACAAGATCAGGGGGCTTAGCTATGCAGAGATTGCTGCCAGGGGCGGTGGCATCCTCAATTCCTCAGAAAAATTAAATGCCTGCTCCGAAGAGGAATTGTTTCAGCAATCATGGAAACGGTTGCAGGAAATTAACAGGCTGGGTACCGGTGCCATCGAGATAAAAAGCGGGTATGGCTTATCGGTAGCCGGTGAGTTGAAAATGCTTAGGGTGATAAAAAGATTGAAAGAACAATCCGATATGATCATCAGGTCTACATTCCTGGGCGCACATACCTATCCCCGGGCATTTAAGGAAAACCATGAAGGGTATATCCAACAGATCATTGAAGAGATGTTGCCGGTTATAGCAGCAGAAAAACTGGCAGATTATATTGATGTCTTTTGTGAAACCGGGTTTTTCTCCCCGCAGGAAATGGAAAGGATCTGTAAGGCTGGAGCAGCACTTGGGTTAAGACCCAAGCTGCATATTAACCAGTTGAACAGCATTGGTGGTTTGGAAACTGCCGTAAAACTGGGAGCGGTTTCGGCAGACCACCTGGAAACCATGACAGAACAGGATATTTCCGTTCTGTCAACATCAAATACGATCGGTACATTGTTGCCAACGGCTGCATTTTTTCTACGCATGCCTTTTCAGCCTGCCAGGCAATTGATAGATGCCGGGTGTGCGATTGCGCTGGCCAGTGATTATAATCCCGGTTCATCGCCCAGCGGCAATATGAACCTGGTGGTATCTATGAGTTGCATCCAGATGAAGATGTTACCGGAAGAAGCCATCAATGCAGCAACAATCAATGGCGCGTATGCGATGGGGGTAGAAGATATGGCAGGAAGCATCAGCACCGGCAAAAAAGCAAACCTGTTATTTATCAAACCGGTTCCTTCCCTTGCTTATATGCCATACGCTTTTGGAACCAACCTGGTAGACAAAGTGATGATGAACGGTGTGTTTATCTGATGTTTTTATCGTTAGCCTTTAATGAATTGAACCGTCCTGATCGTACTGCCAGCATCGTCAGTGATTTTTACCATATAAGTGCCTGGTGACAGGGCCCCGATACCTAATGCGAAAATAGTATTTCCCCGGGCAAGGTTCCGGTTTCCGGATAAAATTTGTTTCCCCGGCAAATCCATTACTATATACCGTACATTTTTATCCCTATTGCTGTATAATTCAATATTCAGGTTACTGCCTGCGGGGTTTGGATATAAAGCGGTAACGGCAACATCGTGCTCCCCGGTTTTTAACTTGATGGTTTCAGAATAGCTGTAACTCCCGTCTTTGTCGGTTATCCTTAACCGGTAGAATGAATGTCCCGGAAAAGGGTAGAAGTCCGTTACCTGGTATGCACTGTTATCCCCACGGGGCAATTCTTTTTTTAATGGTTTAAACTGAACCCCGTCATAACTTTTTTCCAATGAATAATGCAAGAGGTTGTATTCAGTGGATACCTGCCAGTTTATGAGGGTGTTGTTACCAGACACTTTCCCCTTAAAGTGAAGCAGGTTAACCGGAAGTACACCGCAGGATGGGAATCCGGTGCAGGTACTTTGCTTGGTAACACCGGTCATATTGGTATATGCTGCAAGAAAAGCTTCACCACGCAGGCAGATGCCCTTGAGGTAATAATCAAGAAAAGGCAGCAGTAATTCAGTTATTTTATTATAAACAATGGCTGGCGTTATTCCGGAACTATTGCATCCGGTTGTTAATTGGCCGAATACACAGGTGCCGTTGTTATTGGCAAACTGGCAATGCAGGGCACTGGTAATGTTTATGAATGTTTTACATGTATTATTCACATTGCCATACATTGCCTGTTGAACAGTAGGGGGTACTATGCAATCATTGCTGCCTCCAAATAACAGTGCCGGTTTCAGGGTTAAAGCAGCGGCTGCAGTTGCCGATGGGTTGGTTTCTGCTGCTGCAAAATTAAATACCACGTCGGCAGGCGAATTACCCGCAGCGGCCAGGAAACTGGCGCCACCACCCATGGAGTGCCCGGCAACAGCCGATTTATTCCTCACCCGCCGGTATAAAAATGAACTGCTGTTATTGTCAAATGATATAATGGCACTGCATAAAAATGCAAGGTCTTTCCCAAAATTATCATGTGAGGGAGCGAGGCTGCCTTCTGTGGTTGGCATGGCTACGATGTATCCGTATTTTACCAGTGAATCGGCCAGCCAGGCATAGGATGATACAGGAATTACAAAACCATGTCCGAATACAACTACCGGAAACTTATCTGTTCCGGCTGCTATTGGTACATTATTCCCGCTGATATCAGCCGGGTAATAAATTTCGGTGTTTACCTGCCTGTTAGAACGGGCCGGATCAGCGATACTCAATACCTGCCTGCCTTTTAAATAAGTTTGTGCCGTGGAAGCCGTTGATATAACAGCAAACAGCAAGCTGAAGATGTAGTATTTTTTCATGAAGTTGAATATTTTAAGGAAACTGGAGGGATTTAACCGGCCATTTATAGGATGGAGCTGCTTTGCAACAAGGGATCAGGATGAATTACAATATACTGAAATAATAGCATGGCCTGCTATTTTGTTTAACTTATGGAAGAAAATCTTTTCAGAGTTCATGTTTCCGTTGCATCTTTGCCGGGAAAGAAAAATAAATATATATGCAGCAATTAATTGAATGCGTTCCCAATTTTTCCGAAGGGAATGATCTGAATATCATCAACCAGGTAACAGCGCAGATAGAATCTGTAGAAGGTGTAAGACTGCTGAATGTTGATCCCGGAAAAGCCACCAACCGTACCGTGGTAACCATGGTTGGCGAACCGGCTGCCGTGGTGGAAGCTGCATTCAGGGCCATAAAAAAGGCCGGTGAGCTAATAGACATGAGCAAACATAAAGGCGAACACCCACGCATGGGGGCTACCGATGTATGCCCCCTGATTCCCATTGCAAATATTAGTATGGAAGAAACGGCCGCTTTTGCCCGGCAACTGGCACAGCGGGTGGGGGAAGAGCTGCAATTGCCCGTTTACCTGTATGAAGCCGCACAGCCCGATAAGAGCAGGAGCAATCTTTCGGTTATCCGTGCCGGTGAGTATGAAGGCTTTGCCAAAAAGATACTGCAGCCTGAATGGAAACCCGATTTCGGGCCGGCTGTTTTTGATGCCAAACGCGGAGCCACCGTTATTGGTGCACGCGATTTCCTGGTGGCGTATAATGTAAACCTGAATACAACCAGCACCCGCAGGGCCAATGCAGTTGCATTCGATATCCGGGAAGCCGGCAGGGTGAAAAGGGTGAATGGAAAAGTGGTGAATGATGAAAACGGCAAACCAATAAATATCCCGGGAAGCCTGAAAGCCGTGAAAGCCATCGGATGGTTCATTGAAGAATATGGCATAGCGCAGATTTCCATCAACCTCACCAATATTAATATTACACCTGTACATATCGCATTTGATGAAGCCTGTAAAAAGGCCGTTGAACGGGGGATACGCGTTACCGGTAGCGAACTGGTCGGCCTTATTCCTTTGAAAGCCATGACGGATGCAGGGAAATATTTTTTAAGGAAACAGCAGCGAAGCACCGGGGTAAGTGAAAAAGAACTCATTAAGATTGCCATCAAATCTATGGGTTTGGATGAACTGGGGCCTTTTAAACCGGAAGAACGGATTATTGAATATATGCTGGCCAATAAATCTGACAGCCGGCTTGTACAGATGACACTTTCTGATTTTGCTGATGAAACAGCCAGTGAAAGCCCGGCACCGGGCGGGGGTTCTATTTCTGCCTATGTGGGCGCCCTCGGCATTTCCCTGGCCACCATGGTTGCCAACCTGTCTTCGCATAAAAAAGGCTGGGATGAACGCTGGGAAGAATTCAGTAACTGGGCCGAAAAAGGGGAACAGTATAAAAATGAACTGGTTAAACTGGTTGATGCAGATACCCGTGCATTTAACCAGATCATGGAAGCTTTTGCACTGCCAAAATCTTCTGAAACAGAAAAATCCATTCGGCAGAAAGCCATCCAGGATGCCACCCGGTATGCCATTGAAATTCCGGCTAAAGTGATGCAGGTTTCTTTTGAAAGTATGCAGGTTATTAAGGCAATGGCTGAAACCGGCAATCCAAATTCAGTTTCTGATGCCGGCGTAGGCGCCCTTTGTGCCAGGGCAGCTGTGATGGGCGCATTTATGAACGTACGTATCAATGCAACCGGTTATGAAGACAAACAATTTGTAGATGAATTGATAGCAAAAGGCAAGGAAACAGAAGCTAAAACCATTGCACTGGAAACTGAAATCCTTAAAATAGTGAATGAAAAGATCGGGGTTTGATAAGCTAACCTGTTATTCAGGTAAAGTGTTTCATTTTATGATCAGCAGACTTTGTTAGGATTTTCGTAATTGTCACTTTGGTCTTCATTGGTATGATCCAGGCAAGCAAAATCCTTTTCAATTAATATAAATAAAGAATTACCACCAGGAAGCGGCATGGTTGCTTCAAATCCTATGATGTCGTTATTGGGCCAGGCTTTAATATCACTTCCGGGTACCTCTACCAAAACCTTATTGTCAATAAAGGAAGCAGTCATTTCCCGGATGGCATTATTGCTTGTTAATGCATAGGTTAATGCTGCCTGAACAAAATTTGTCTGCTCTTCTAAATAGCCGTTATTTGCCAGTGTGGCCACATCGGTTTTGGTTAAACGCAGCCTGATTGAATTTCCTTTGATACGCAATTTCATAGTGCTGATATTTTAAATGCTGAATATAATCCTTCATATCCCTTAACTGTCAGTTTGAATCCGCTGATGACCGGAATATATATTAAACCGGTCATGCTTGAGGAATCCTACCAGCGTGATACCGGCATCCTTCGCCATTTCCACTGCCAGGCTGGAAGGAGCGCCCAATGCCAGCACGATTTGTATACCAGCCATAGCAGCTTTTTGTAAAAGTTCAAAACTGGCCCTGCCGCTCAGTAATAAGATGCAATGGCCTAACGGTAAGCGGTTGCTTAATAATGCAAAACCAACCAGTTTGTCAAGCGCATTATGCCTGCCAACATCTTCCCTTTGCAGAAAATACGATCCGTCCTTATTAAAAATCGTACTTGCATGTAACCCACCAGTGGCTTCAAATACAGATTGCGATTGTTTAGCTGATTCAAGCAGGCTGTACAGTAAACTTGCAGGCACTGCCGTAAATTCCTGTGCAGGGTAATTGTTCCATTCATTACTGATGGCGTCTATACTGGCTTTCCCGCATATACCGCAACTGGAAGTAGTATAAAAATTCCGCTCAGCTTTATGCAGGTTGGGCAGGATGTTTTCTTGTAAAGTAACCAGTATCCTGTTCTCATCTGCCGGAACATGCCTGATGTCTTCAATATCAGAATGCTGCCGGATGATCCCTTCCGTAAACAGGAAACCCGCAGCCAGTTCCCTGTCATGCCCCGGTGTACGCATGGTTACAGCAACCGGCTTTTGAATCCGGCCAGTAGCAGTACTGTATGTCAGTTGAACCTCCAGCGGTTCTTCTACCGCCACCTGGTCGTTTACGGAAATAGCCCTTCTTTCAATTACTTTCAGGATTTGTATTTGTTCTGTCTGGCCCATTATTTTTTTTATTACTGCTTCATTGCATCAGTTGCAAAATACATTTTTGCCTTCATATAGTCGGCATAGGTATCCGCACTGGTTATGCATATTTCATCAGCCGGTAAATATTTCCGTGCATTGTTCTCCACTAAAAAATATTGTAACGACAATTGATTGCATTTATGCATTTCCGTTATCCGGTTGCAGGCTTCTGCAGGATAATAAGCCAGCAAAGGTTCGTACATATTTTCGTTTACATTGTAAAAGGCGGCAGGACTGTTTTCCGGGGAAACGAATGTTATGAATCGTTCCAGTTCATCCGGGTGCAGGTATGGGTAATCGCAGCCAATGAATAAGAAATTGTGCCCGGGTAAGTTGTTGTAAGCGGTAAGCAGGCCAGCCATCGGGCCGCATCCGCTAAGATAGGGCAGGTCGGGTAGGGTTTCATAACGATCAGCGAAGGCAGCCACCTGTTCTTCGTTGCAGGAAACAAATACCTGGTTACAATGTTTTTCAAGCATCTGATAGAACCTGGAAACTTCCGGTTGTTGCCGGTAAACAAGCAGGCTTTTGTCTCGCCCCATGCGGCTGCTTTTTCCACCGCAGGCTACCAGTCCGGTAATACCCGTTACATCATTTTTTTTTACACTGCACAGCATCAGTCAATTGTATAAGTGTAAAGGTACACATTGCATGGGAAGTAAATAAAACCACGATAGCCGCAATGGTTTACCCGGGATTGTACCTTCTGATAAGTACTGGCAGCAGGTTAACCGAAAGGAATAAGTGAGCGGTATTTTACCTATCTTCCCGTCATGAAGCATTTTAAATTTTACAGCAAGGAAGATATCCTGTCGCTGACCAAAGTACGCCGTTTTGAAACAAAGTTAGGCGAACGTATCAGGCACCTGGAACCGGGTGGCGAATGGCCTGAAGTTTTGCATCAGTCGCCTGCCAAATATGTATTGGTAGGCATTCCGGAAGATATTGGTGTAAAAGCGAACCTGGGCATGGGGGGCGCCGACACCAGCTGGCTTCCATTTCTCAATGCTTTCCTTAATATTCAAAGCAATGATTACCTGTTGGGAGATGAAATGCTGTTGCTTGGCCATTTTGATTTCGGGGACATCAAATACCTCGTAGAAAATAATGCATATAAGAAAGACGAACTGATTGATGCATACCGGCATGCAGTGAACATCATTGATGAAGAGGTTGAGCATATCATAAAAGCCATAGCAGCGGCAAAAAAAATACCCATTGTTATTGGTGGCGGGCATAACAATTCATACCCGATAATAAAAGCAGTGGCAAAAGGGTTGTTTAAAGCGCAGGTGATTCCGCTGGCACAGGTTAACTGTATCAACCTGGATGCCCAGGCCGATTTCAGGCCATTGGAAGGAAGGCATAGTGGCAATGCATTCAGTTATGCGGAAGAAGACGGCTACCTGGGTAAATACGCAGTGATTGGCCTGCACGAGAATTATCTGGCCCAAAATGTATTAATGGAATTTCGGGATAACCCTTTTGTTTGGTATACCACCTATGAAGATATCTTTATTCATGAAAAATTGAATTTCACCCAGGCGGTGGCCCATGCAGGAGGTTTTACGGAAGATACATATACCGGCATCGACCTCGACCTGGATGCCATTGAACACGTATTGAGCAGTGCAGCCACTCCGGCAGGCATCAGCGTGTTGCAAGCCAGGCAATTCATACAATTTACGGCAACCGATTCAAAAGTGGCATACCTGCATATTGTGGAAGGTGCCTGCCAGTTATCAGACGGAAGGAGAGACGATACTACGGGTAAGCTTATCAGTTACCTCGTGAGCGATTTTGTAAAAGCCAGGTTAAATGGATAAATAAATTAAATAGCAATGCAACAAATCAGCATTATAAAGTAAACATTTCAAACTTCAAACCTCAAACTTCAAACCTCAAACCTCAAACTTCAAACTTCAAACCTCAAACTATAATAACCATTCCTCAATCTCCTTCTCCGATACCACACCGTCTTTTCGCCAAACCTGTTTCCCGTTTTTGAATATGATAAATACAGGTAGTTGGGTTACTTTATAGTGCTGAAGGATTTCCTCATCATTGCCGCCATCTACATTAACCAGCGTGAATTTCCCTTCCAATTTGCTTTTGAGTGATTGTATCACCGGTTCCATGGTCTTACAGGGCGGGCACCATTCAGCACCAAAATCTACCAGTACGGTTTTTGATCCGGCAATGGTTTGGTTAAACTCATACAGGCTCATCTGTTTTGCGGTTGATTTGCCTTCCAGTGGTTTGCCGGCAGCTTTCCAGGCGTTGGTACCGCCTTTTAATTCATATACCTGTTCGTATCCCATGCTTCTGAGTTTGGCAGCGGCAGCAGCGCTCCTCCCACCGGCAAGGCAGTAAATATATAATGGCTTTTTCTTGTCAATGAATGCTATTCGCCTGTTAAATTCCTCCTTATCGTTCCAGTCGGCCAGCAATGCATTGGCAATATGGCCAGATTTATATTCTCCGGGTGTGCGCACATCCAGCAGTTGGATGCCCTCTTTGTTTTGGATGGCAGTTTCAAACTCAGTTGCATTCAGGTTAGTGTTATTTTGAGCCTGGCAACTCAAATAAAAGATTGCCAATAAGGCAACAGGTATTGATTTGAAAATATTTTTCATGCTGCAAAATTACATGATTACATGTTAATGTTTTATAAACATCCCAGCCTTCCGCCGTCTACCGGAAGGTTGATACCATTGATATAGGCTGCGGCCGGTGAGCAGAGAAATGCCACCGCAGCACCAAATTCTTCCGGGTTACCAATACGGCCTGCAGGAATTTCAGCCACCAATGCTTTCATCACTTCCGCTTCTGATTTCCCGGATTCGGCCACTTTTTTTTGAATTACATAATCGGCCCTTACCGTTTTAGTGAACCCGGGTAATACGTTGTTCACCGTTATGCCCGAAGGCCCCAGTTCGGTAGCCAGTGTTTTTGCCCAGTTAGCCACTGCCGCACGAATAGTATTGCTAACGCCCAGCCCGGCGATGGGTTGTTTTACGGAAGTGGAAATGATATTGATAATTCTGCCATAGCCCGCCGCTTTCATACCGGGAACCAAGGCCTGTACCAATATATGGTTACAGATAAGGTGGCTGTTGAATGCCTGCAGGAATTCATCTGTACCTGCGTTGAGTGCTGTGCCTCCGGCAGGGCCACCGGTATTGTTCACCAGTATTTCTGCTGTTTTTTTCTGCTCAGTAAATGAAGTAATTGCTGTCTTTACATTTTCCGGATTGGAAAAATCGGCCTGCAGCCATTCATGTTGTTGCCCCTTGCTGGTATCCAGCGTTTTAACGGCGGCAGCCAGTTTATCTGCATTGCGGGCAACAAGAACAATATTGGCGCCCAGCAAAGCCAGTTCTGCGGCACTGGCATATCCCAGGCCTTGTGTGCTTCCACATACGATGGCGGTTTTTCCGGAGAGGTTCAGGTTCATGATCAGGTATATTTATGTAAATCTGTTTCCAGGTAAAATTAAGATACTTTAATTACCCGCAGTCTGTTAACAGCAAAGGTTTATTCTGCCTTATGAGCTTCCATATCAATTTCAATCAACTGGCCCTTGATGGCAAGCCCCTTTACTTCCAGCCAGGTGCCGGTAGGGAATTGCTTCTTATAAATCGTATTCCTGAACCCGGATACTTTTATGAATTCTTCCATATTGGTTGTGTAAACATTCTCCACAATGACATCGTCAAAAGTAAAGCCATAATGTTTCAGGATTTTTTCCAGGTCGCTGTAACAGTTTTTCATCTGTTGTTCCATGCTGTCAGGCGCCACAATCACACCATTATCATCCATACTAACGGCTCCGGATATCTTAAGGTCGTTGCCAATACGAACGGCATGTGAATATCCATATTCCTTTTCCAGTTTTGGCCGCAGGAGGAAATAATCGGCAGTTTCTTTTTGTTTACTTTCCGGTTTTACCGCTTCGGTAGGTTGCGTGTTTGATTCGGTATTACAGGAAATAAGCCAGAAGCTGGTGATTACAATAAATCTGATAATGATGGAAATGTTATTCATGACAGTTTTTTAATTAATTAAAACAGATCGGTAAAGTATTACCAATCACTTAAATAGCGTTAATGGGTATTTTTTAAATATAAGTACTTTTCTTAAAAAGAAGGACAATTAAAAAGGGACTTTCTATTCTTTTAAAGTGGGGTCAACTGAATTATTGATCAATCAAGGCCACCTTGGTAAAAATTAAGTATGCTGAAAGGGTTATACGATGAATCAGTGGCATGACTGTTCGCTATTTAATCTTGTGCATCCGGCTTGTGGGGAAAATAAAGCCTTTACGCAACATCATTGAATGCTTGATGCATCCGGGGTATACACTAAGCCGGGCGGTTCCAATAACAGGCACTTAGACTTACCGGGACACTAAAAGTTTAAGGCAGGGGCCTGCAATGGAAACCGTAATATACATGTCCGCAAACTGCTCCATCAAAATCAGCGATATCAGGCAGGTGGCCCCATTTGCGGAAGCCGTTTTTTTTCAACAGCTTGATACTGTTCTCGTTTTTATCCAGTACAATGGCAATGATTGTCCGGTATTCCAAACGGGTGCTTTCTGTCACAGCTTTAGCCAGCAGGCTGCTTCCGATTCCCTGCCGCTTATAAGCAGGATGCACATAATAACTAACTTCTACGGTTAAACGCAAAGCTTTTCTTCCTTCCCGGTACGGGCTGATGCTAACCCAGCCGGCAACCGTATCATGTATCTTATAAACAAAAACCGGGTATTTTTCCGGTATATGGCTGTTGAACCAGCCTTTCCGCCTTTTCCAGTTGAAGGGAACCGTATCAGCCGTTTCAAATGTTGATGAAATGGCATAGTTATAAATGCCTGTTATGGCTTCCAGGTCATTGATGGTTGCCAGGCATATAAGATGCCCTTTTTTCATATATGCTTTTAGAGGAAATGATGTATTCCTTTGCTTGATTAATAATGAGTGCAATGCTTTATCACACCTAAGTTAATCATTTACCGTTGAAAGGTATACCAGGCGGCTATTAACCGTGAGCAAATATTCCATTGCTGCCAATACTCCAAATGGATTACTGATGCGGTAATCCGGATATTTTTAAGGTATGCCGGCTGATGAAGTCACCATGTTTAACTGGTAGCACCGGAATGGATTATTTTCATTTTCTGATATGTCCCGGATGGCAGGGTTTGCCTGATAGTAATGTATTTACCTGTTGTATGCTTCCATGAATTACAGAAACAGGTTTAAAGCAATGTTAAGTAATCTGTAATTGATTTGAGAAAAGCCAGTTAGCCAACTGGTTACCTTTTTTTTCTGAAAAGGGGAAATGATGAAAATATACTTTGAAATACAAAGTGCTTTTATTATCTTTGTGTTGTCATTATAAAAATGGATAAATCATGATCATGTTAAAACAAAATGCCCGGCTGGCAATTATATTTTGCATAATAGTGGTTTTACTCCTGGTGCCATTGATAGCCATGCTATTTACCAGCGAGGTCAACTGGAGTATATTCGACTTCCTGGTAGCCGGTACCTTATTACTCGGCACCGGACTGGCCTGCGAACTGGTGCTAAGGAAAGTGAAAATCTCCGGGTACCGGATAGCCATATGTTTATTTATAGTAGCCATACTTATGCTGGTTTGGGCAGAACTGGCAGTTGGGATATTCGGAACTCCTTTTGCAGGTAATTAAGTAACAGGGTAGGGTTACAACACTGTAATGCAGGTATGGTATTTAAGAGCATCGCTTATTCCATATCCTGCTTTTCTATGCAGCGATACTTTTCTCTATGGCATGTTGGTGATGCTGAACATGGTAAATACAGAATAACAGCATTTCCCTTAAAGTAAGCTTTCCAAGTAAGGGATGAGGTAAAACATAAGTATCAAGCTCGGATTCAGAAAACCGGGCTGTTTTTTTATTCAATGTTATAATTTCATCTGTCAGCACTTGTATCAGTTTTTCCTTTCTTTCCAACCCCACCCGTTTTGGAACAAAGGGAGCAGGTGCTTTTCCGCCTTTGGCCAGTTTGTCAAGGTATTTGTTCACCAGGTCATCATAATTTCTGCCGGTCCTGTTAGATTTTCCCCAGATCAACTGAAGCAGGAATTTTGGGAAACTAAAAGCCAGCCTTACCGGCTTTACACTAAGATAGATATGTTCCAGTTGCTGGCCGGCAGACCATTTACCCGGTTCATTTTGTAAAAATGCATCCCCGGAAATAGATGAAATATAGTGCGTGAATTGCCGGTGCTTCTCTGTTAATTCAATGCTGATTTTTTGCTTATCCATAAAATGCCATTTAGCATGCAACCCTTCAGCAACACATAGTATTTCAATACAACCGCATCACTATTTATTTTTTACCGGGTATACGCTTTTATAACTGTGCTTTATAGCGTTCGTCAAAATCTATCATCCATTCTATGCCGTATTTGTCCCTGAACATGCCGAAATAAGAACCCCAGGGGCTGTCTCCAATAGGCATTTCTATTTGCCCGCCTGCTGAAAGGCCATTGAATATCCTGTCTGCTTCATCCCTGCTTTCAGCACTGATTGAAATTTTACTCCTGTTCTCATTTTCATTGTGTTTACCCATAAATTCAGGTGTGTCGCTTCCCATTAACACGCTGTGCTTCCCAATGGGCAAAGCAATATGCATGATCTTATCTGCTTCATTTTCTGAAATAGGAAGGCCTTCCATTGGCATATCCCTGAATCGGGTTACCCGGGCGAATGTTCCGCCAAAAACTGATTGGTAAAATGAAAAAGCTTCTTCAGCGTTTCCATTGAAATGGATGTAAGGATTTATTAGTGCCATGTCATTTTTATTGATGATTGATAAATTGGTTTGTTTATACGTTTGGCTCACCTGTTGGAAATTTTGACATATCCATATAGAAAATTTCCCAGGTATGCCCGTCAAAATCTTCAATGGTACGCATTTGCATGAATCCGTAATCCTTCATGTCGTTGGGTTCGGTTCCCCCTGCAGCAAGGCCATTTGATACAATACGGTTTACTTCGTCTACACTCTCTACAGCTAATGAAAATATACCAGCCAGTTTCGATTTTGTATCAGCAATCGGTTTTGTTGTGAAGCTTGAAAATTTTTCGTGATTCAATATCATCACAAAAATATGCTCACTCCAAACCATGCATTTTGCTGTATCATCAGAAAATTGCGGGTTATTGGTAAATCCCAGGGCGGCATAAAAATCCATAGATTTTTTAAGGTCTGACACTGCCAGGTTAATAAAAACTTGTCTTGCCATTTATATGTCGTTTAAATAGATAGATAGTAAATATCCTGAAAAATGTTTGAAGGGGAAAGCCGTTTATATAAAATAATCAGCTTTTTGGTATATTAATCCGGAAGGTTATAGTCATCTTTCATATATAAAAAGGCATGCTAATTTTTTAACTCCAGCACTTTTTCCGAATCAATCCGTATCAGTGTATAAACGATCGTATTTGTTATTAGTTCTATAAAACCATGCGGCGTGTTAGGCGGAATTACAACCACATCGCCCGGACCAACTTCGTACTGCGTACCGCCGTTAATTTTTTTACCGGTAGAACTGGGGCCAGTTATTTTTTTTACAATAGCACTGCCGGCCGGAATCTGCACAGGAGAATCAAGGGTGCCTCCCACCAGTAAGATACCGGAACCTTCAACAATGTGGTAAACCTCTGTAACAACATCATGAATAATGGCGTCTGCCGGTGTTTTGTCATTTATTTTTGACCGGCTAACAACAGAAACGCCCACCTGGTATTTATCCTCAATAGAAACTACTTTAAGAACTGAATCAGCAACAACAAGTCCCTTACCGCTTATTGCCGCAGCATTAATTGCCTGCGATTTTACAATGGTAGCTTTTCCGGTATTGTTACCGGGAATTTGGGCTGCTGATAATTTTGAATAAGCCAATAATAATATGACCAGTGAGAAACGGGAAAGCTTTTTCATGAAATGAGTTTTAATAAATCGTATTTATATGATCTGCTTATACAGGATATCCTTTTGCGGTTTTAATATAATAAACCATGTTATTGAAACCGGTTTGCGGCAGCAGGGATGCCTTGTATGCATCCTATTATCAGGTTTTATCAGCTTCCCCACCTGGTTTTTTGTACCCGATTAATCCAAACATCATCACCAGTGCCGTTAACAGGATTACCTGTATTATCAGGGATTTGTCAATAATCGGTATTTGTTGTACCAATGGAATGGAAAGAAAAAGCAAAATCGTTATCAATCCCCTGGGAGCAATAAATAATAAAGGCATTACCGGTACCCTGAAAATGGCCAGGGTGATAAATCGCAATAAAAAAACAGATCCGGTGATGGCTAATGCCAGGTAAATGGTATCAACATTCATTACTTCTTTTGTTTCAATTAAAAAGCCAAACAAAATGAAAAACATGGCCCTCACCAGGAAGGCTAATTCTGTTGTTATTTCCCTGAACCGGTGAACGTCTTTGCTGAAATTGACCGGGTGAAATTTTTGGATGAAGCTGATATGCCTTAGTTCATCAATATTTCCTAAGAACAGGCCAAAAATGAGAATGAAAATCAACCCGGGCAGGTGATATAATTTTGAAATACCATAAATTAATACCACAAAGATGATCATGGGTATAAATTTGATATGATGTTTGATCTTGTTAAGGAACCCGGCTAATAATAGCGTTGCTATGAATGAAATAACCAACATCAAAATCATCTCTATGCTGAATTTTCCAAATGATGAGGAACCGATATTGTCGTTTAGCGTGATGAAATTGAAGAATATCACCCCGAAAATATCGGACAGGCTGCTTTCGTAAGTAATAAATTCTTTTTGCCCGGTTAACAGATGTTTGGCGCTGGGAATGGCAATGGCACTGCTGATTATGGTTAACGGGATGGCATTTGCCAGGGCTATCTTAAAAGGTATTTGTGCTGCATAATTAAGGTAATAGGCTAATCCAAAACTGCCTGCCATCAATGGGATCAGCGCCACTAAGGATGATTTTAGGATTAAAGGCAGTTTTTGTTTGTTGGCTTCTAATTCCAGCGAACCTTCCAGTACAATAAGGATGAGCCCGATGGTGCCAAATACGGGTAAAACAGGCTCCAGGTTTACCGTATGTATATTTAATGAACCTGTAATCACTTTTACAGTAAAACCTAAAAGAAGCAACAGGATTACAGAAGGTATTTTAGTTTTGGAAGATGTAAGGTCAAACAAATAAGCGATTAAGACCAAAACACAGAGGAATATGATAATGGATGTTGTCATTAAAAATGCTGAAAAATGGGATTAAAAAAGTTATTGAATGGTCTGCTTTAACCGGGCATTAATCCCTGCAGGCACATTCATGATGCTCGTTTATGTACTTAATGGTAGCCAAACATAATTTTTCAAGTACCGTAAGGTCAATGTCTGATAATTTTTTAAAATAAATACAGGCTTTCCCCATTGTATACTTTCCCAGTTTGTCAAGCAGTTTTTTATTGTCATTTCCCGGAGCCGAAACATATAGGGAGAATTCAGCTTTTCTCGGCGAAAAACCTATCAGCATGGAATCTCCTTCATGCCCGCTGGCATACTTGTAATGATAACTGCCAAACCCAATCATGGTAGGCCCCCACATTTTTGGTTCAAAACCCGACCATTGGCTCATCAGTTCAATAAGCCTGTAACTGTCTTGTTTTTTCTGTTCGTTATCAACAAATGATTGGATAAAGTCAGATACATTAACAGCCGTTTCAGCCGTTTTTGTTTTTGCAGCCATAGAGCATGTGTTGTTTAATATTTTCTATACGGAAAATACGAAATCTTTACTTTAAAATAACTAAATCTGGCGGGTACTTCTGCAGGGTAACCGGAAAATAAGATACAATTGGTAATCCGCTTCATGAAAATGATGGCTGCCCATCTAGGGTAATTGCACATCAACCATACCGGGATGGCTTACTGCATTTTACCTGGTTATCCAGATGGTATCAACAAAGCCGCTTTCAAACAGGCTGAATTCCTTTTTGAAAACATAGTATGTATCAGTGACGGCAATGATCTCAAAGGTATAGGAAGGCGGGTTGCCCGTGTTTTGGATATTGCCATAATCACTCTTTAATAACGTGAGGGTATAGGTGCAATCATTTTTCCATGTAATCTTCCATTCAGATGAGAGCCCCGATGGCTGCTCCGTTTCTGTTTGCGTGGAATCATTCCTTAAGAAGATGAATTCCCTGGAACCTTTTCTGTCATGATACGCAAAGCGTCCCTGCCGGAATTTTTTACAATCACCGGAAGCTGCGGAGCTGCATGAAAGGTTTGAGATAAGGTATAGAACCATAGTAGTAAATATGACAGCTCGCATGCGATATTATTTTATCTGATCAATCAGTTGGTTTTTCATTTTGCCAGTCATATGCAGGCGGTACCGTGTGTACCCCGCGATGCAGTAGCAAGAAGTTTAAGCCCCAGGCGCTTAACAGCGGTACAAGCAGGATACAGAAATAGACGAAGTATGATACGTTTACAACAGGTTGTGGCACCGCTTGCACCAGGATTCCGTTGCCTATGGGGCCTTGTGAAAACAGAAATCCCTGGGTGATGTTCCAGCCCAGGTGTATGGCGCAGGGGATGTACAGGGAATAGGTTTTAACGTATCCATAAGCATACAACATTCCCATGATGCCGGTTAATAAGAATGTGATGGCCATTTGAGTGATATTCCCAAATACTTCCTGTGAAAACCAGTGATACATGCCAAAGGCAATGGAAGAGAGGATCATGGCTTTAATTGCACCGATTTTCCTGATAAGAATATAAAATAATACGCCCCGGAAAATGAGTTCTTCAAACAATACCGACTTTATATTCCACCAAAAACCTTCCAGTACCAGCGCAGCGCTCAATGACGGGTTTAATTGCCAGGTCTCTTTGCCAAAATACATCCGTAACAGGAAGCCGGAAGCACAGCAAGCGGCAGTAAGGAAAAAGAAAAGGATGAAATGGAGCAACCGCCTTTTTGTTGGACGGAAACCCAAAACCGACAAATTTCCTTTTTCATAAAGCCATATGATTAACCAGGAAATAGCTAATTGAACAATGATGCCTGCCATAGACCTGTTGCCTGTTTAATGTGAAGAATAATTTTAGTAACTGCTTCCTGCCAAACTTCTTTAAAGGAACAAATATTTTCTGAAAGCGCCAAGTTGGCTCCCGGTATGTAGGATAATATTAAAACTGTTTGTAAAAGTAATTTATAACCTTGTTTGTTCAGGATTGAAGGAGTGGAAGCATCCATCAGTTCCGGGCGGTTACAGGAATAAACGTATCAGCCCGGCTTCTTAGAAAAGCCATCAGGAAAAAGTATTGTTAACAGAACGAATATCAGTAAAAAATTAAACTCTATCCCGTTTCTTCCGCCTCCAACAACATACCAGCCTTCTTTTAAATGAACCATGAATATACCGGTTACTAAAATAAATATGGTTATAATACCGGCTGGCTTTATAAACCTGTTTAACAGGAATAAAACGGCACAGATTACATGCGAAAGTTTTATCGCCCAGGCCAACGGCACACCTACCGGCGAAAACCCGGTTTCATTCAAATAGAATTTCCCGAATTCATAAATGCCGTTATTGAACATACCGGGAACACTGTGCATGATTAAAATGACAGCTACCGCAAAGCGAAGGAGAAATGTCTTTTCAAATATTCTCATTTGTATACGTTTATTAAGCCTGAAATAAATAATCCGGAAAAAACTATCCTGTCAAATACTTTAAACAATCACATAACGGCAAACACAATAAGCCATATTTACTAAATCGGCAACTGCCAGTAAGGCCATATCAGCAACCATTAGTTTATGATATGACAGCTAATTTTCTGAATTGCTGCAAAGAACTTTTAAAATTACCGGTATACTTTTTAATGTTAACTTCACTATATGCTGTGTAAGTATCATTGTATGCTATCTGTGTAGAGATAAGAAACTGCATTTTATATCAATTGATCATAAAACCAAATAACGGTTAACATGAATCGCTGGTATTAATGCCATGCAGTGGGCAGATTTTGTTAATTTCGTAGCAAGTACGGTTCTTGACGGGAATAATAAGCATAACTTATAATGGAACCGGTTATTACAATAACATATGAAAAATACGATTTTACTGTTTGTTATAATGTCCGTATTCTTAGGCTGTTCAAACAAAGGTGAACAATTACCAGATTTCAGCCTCAAAACACTGGATGGTAAGGCTATTACGGAGAAAGACCTGGCCGGCAAAACCACCGTTATCAATGTATGGGCAACCTGGTGCGGCAATTGCCTGAATGAAATGGATGACCTGAATGCGCTGGTTGCTAAATATGAAAGCGATACCAGTGTAGTGTTCCTGGCATTAGCAGATGAGGAACCATCAGCAATACAGGCTTTCTTAAAACGGAGACCATTCAATTATATCCAGATACCTGATGGCTCAGTTTTAACGGATGTAATAAAAACACGGTGGGTAAAAACATATCCGCAACATATTGTTTTGGATAAGGATTTGAAAATAACCTATGAATCTACCGGCGAACTGCAGGATGCTGTTGCTGTATTGAGTAAGGAAATTGATAAATTGCGAACAAAATGACAGGGTTGACTAAAGGCAACCATTTTTTTAACTGACGAGAAAACAAGTGCACAATAATAAAATGGTAAATCCCCGGCTAAGCCTGTACGACTCCATTGAACTGGTGAATGCCGACCATTGGAACCAAATAGTTGGAAACAAAAGGATTTACTTATCCATTCCTTATTTAACAGCCCTGGAGAAAGCCCTGGATGGAAACATTGACTTCAGGTATACAATTTTTTACAACGATGAACTGCAGCCCATAGCCGTGTCGTACGTACAGATACTTCATTTTGTAGATAAAGGCCAGAAGTATACCGATTACTTTTGCCAGCTGGGCGAAAAAATAAAAAACAAATGGTTATGGGGAGGCAATCCGCGGGTGTTGACCTGCGGGAATGTGTTTGCCTGTGGTGAAAACGGATTTGCTTACCTGGACAGCATCCCGCCAAAGGAAGCTTTCCAGATGCTGGCACTTAGTCTGAAGCGTATTTCTTTGGAAAAAGAAAAGAACGGGCGTATCTCCATCGGTCTGGTGAAGGAGTTTTGGCCCGAATCAACGGCCGGTGCCGATTATCTGATCAACAGCCACTATAAAGGATTCTTTATAGATGTAAACATGGTGCTTTACCTGTTACCGGCATGGAAAAATATGGATGCTTACCTGGATATGATGACAACAAAGTTCAGGACCAAGGCAAAAAGTGTATATAAAAAATCAGCTGCATTACAGGTAAAGGATTTAGAACTGAAACAAATAATAGAACACAAAGAACGTATTGAACAACTTTACCTGGAAGTGCTTGATAAAGCCGAATTTAAATTTGGTGAATTGAACGGGCAGGCATTTGTCAATTTCAAACAAAGCCTTCATGATAAATTTGTTTTCAAAGCCTATTTTCTTGATGGGCAAATGGTTGGGTTCAGCACGCTGTTCTTATGCAACCCGATAGGGGATGCCAATTATATTGGATTAGATTACAGGCACAATAAAACACATGCGGTGTACCAGCGGATGTTGTACGACCTGGTTGATGCTGCCATCAGGGAACGGCTAACCGAATTGCGACTGGGCCGCACGGCTGAAACGATTAAGAGCAGCATCGGGGCAAATCCGGTACATATGAAATTATATGCCCGGCATCGCAACGGGCTTTCCAATAAGATTATAGGGCCGCTGATATCCTCCATTTCCCCGGGAATATATGAATTACGTCCGCCTTTTAAAAAAGAACAGCTTTAAAGAATGGATTCTGTAACGCAAATAGTATTGGGTGCGGCAGTTGGTGAAGCCATTCTTGGCCGGAAGGTTGGCAACAAAGCAATTTTATGGGGTGCAATAGCAGGCACCATTCCTGACCTGGATGTGCTCGCTAATTTATTCGTAGACGAATTGACAGCAACCGAAATGCATCGTGGTTTCAGCCATTCATTGCTGTTCTCGTTACTGTTGGCGCCTTTGCTTGGATGGTTGGCTTCACGCATACATAAAAAAGAAGGCGTTGGCTTTAAGGGCTGGACATGGCTGATGTTCGCCTGCCTTTTTACCCATCCCTTACTGGATGCACACACCAATTGGGGTACTTCATTGTTCTGGCCCTTTCAATACAAGGTAGCATACAATAATATTTTCATAATTGATCCTTTATACACAATCCCGTTCATGATTTGTGTAATATGGGCCATGAGGTTGAAACGGGACAATCCCAGGCGTAGAAAGCTGAACCGCCTGGGCCTGGTTATCAGTTCATCGTACATGGCTTTCACCCTCTTATCCAAAGCGGTGGGATACTATCATTTTCAGCGAACCCTTGAGAACAAAAAAATTGTTTATTCAAGAATGATAACCAATCCAACTGCTTTTAACAGCGTTTTATGGACGGCACTGGTGGAAACGGAAGATACATACCTGGTTGGTTATTATTCATTGCTGGATGGCAACAAAGACGCCAATTTCTTTGAAATAAAAAAGGATCATTCATTCCCGGGAAATATGAAAAATGAATCCTTTGTAAAACGGGTGATAAAACTTTCGCAGGGCTGGTACCTGGTAGTAAGGGATGGGGATAAAACCTATATCAATGATATGCGCTTCGGGCAAATGGGCATGGGCGATGACCCCAACAGCTTTGTTTTCAGCCATGAATGCTGGTATGAGGATGGAATATTGAAACTGAAGCAACGCAAACCCCATTTCGATAATGTTGGAGCTTCCCTGGCTGCCACATTTCGTAGAATAGGAGGAAATTAAAATAGCCAAAAAAGAAAACCGGCAAAACAGTTTTCTTTTTTGAATGATAATAATGAATCACGTATAGTGATATAAGATTGTCCTTTTTTTCTTACTATTTCTTTACAATTGTGTTTTGTCCCTTTTTGCTTGCCCAAAAACGGACCCAAAAAGGGCACCTGCAATCGATATACAGCCCGATTGCGGGAAGGAGCTTTGTTCAACATTATTTCTTCGGTAGCTTCAACTGCAGTAATTCTATTCTTAGTGCATATATTTTAAGCTGATTATGCAACTTCTATTCTAATTTTAGAAGTTTTAAAAGCACAATATGTTCAATATATAACAATCCGGTTTATGCAAACTGGCAAACCAGACCACCCATCAGGGTGATAGTAATTACCCAATACCCGGTATTCACCCAGGTATACTTCCAGCCTTTCCGTTCAAAAAGCGAGTTGGTAGCAATAATAGGGAAGGCAATAAAGAATGAACTGAGGAAGCCGTGAAATGCGCCATGCTTAAAGGTTCTGAAATTGTTCCCGTATTTGTTCATGAAATCGTGGAAGTAAGTATAGAGTTCAGTTCCTTCCTTGCCAAAGCCGGGTTCATCAATCAATATGGATTGAAAACCGAATTGGTGGATGGTAAGGGCGTACATGCTGGATGCCAGTAAACAAGCCAGCAGGTAACTGATTACAAAAATCAGGGGCATATTGCCGCTTTTAATTTTTTCGTCGGTCATACCGGCAACCTTCATCCAGGTATTTCCCATTACTTTAGGGTGATACCATATAAATCCAATGATCATGGGAACAAGGCCTGCTACAGGGATGATCCACATGCTTATCTCCATCATAGTTGTAAGTTTTGGTTATTTCAAATATAGGAATAATAAAAGGCTATATGCATCTTAAGTCTAAAAAAGTAACCCGTATAATTCAGTCCGGCATTAAGTTAATTTGATTGAATCCGGTATTGCATTTCCACACTCCAAACTGCCATACCAGGTAAGCAGTTTTATCTGATCTTTCTGGTAGCTCTTTTTAATATCCATTGTGTATGTACATTATCAGTTTTTTCCCAGGCTTTTATCAGTGGCCTGGTCTTTTCCGGGTTCACTTTTAGCCAGTCGGTTATATGATTGGCAACAGATTTTTTTACAAACATTACCTGGTCTTGTTTGAGAATTTCCAAAATGTTGAATACAGGGGCAGGATTATCAATAAATATATCCAGTTTGGGCGCCCAGGGGAGTTTGGGTCGTAACCCTTCACTGGCTAATCTCCTTACATGGAAATTTGGTGATTTAGCCCATTTTTCAATCTCTTTTAATGTTTTGTCAGGGTACTTTACAATAAAAGGCCTGATAGCATATTCACCGGTATTTCTTTTTGTAACTTCTTCAATCCCTTTCATGGATAAGTTGAAATGCCCTAAACCATATAAGGATATGAACTTGCCGATTGGCATTATCCAGTAGTAATTTTTGAACATGCCGGTTTCGTGAGGATTTTCATCTCCTAATATGGATATTAGAATCGTTAACGCTTCTTTATAATCTGAAGGTAAATGGAGCTGTAATTGTTCAGCCATTATCAGTATTCTTTGTGTATATGTTTTACCGGCCACCAATGTTTCCACTTTCCTGATAAAATTTTTCGATTTAAAATCAGGATAGGCCAGCATTATTTTTGCAGACAATAGTTCCGCCAGGTTTTTACCAAAATAACTTGTTATACTATAATCGGTTGCCATTGCAGAAACTTTTTTTAATTGTTTAATGATCACTTGCTGGATTATAAATACCACTTGCTAAATACAGAATCAATATGAATCCTGTATCACTCTAAACTGTTAATGCTATTTCATTGCTGCCAGTTTGTACTTACCGGTGCTGATCAATGAGTATATTGTTTCCATCCGGGTCGGTCAATGTAATATAAGCAGGCCCGGTTGATTGTGTGTCTGCCACATTGGTTAACGTAATGCCTGCTTTTTGTAACTGTTCCTGTATTACCCGAACGTCATCAAAGGAATCTATGTTTTGTGCATTACTGTCCCAACCGGGGTTGAACGTAATGATATTGCCCTCAAACATGCCCTGGAAAAGCCCGATGACGGCGGTTTCATTTTTGAGCACGATCCAGTTCTGGTCAATATTGCCACCTTTAAAAGTGAAGCCTAATTTTTCATAAAAAGCTTTTGATGCGTGGATGTCTTTTACAGCCAGGCTGATTGAGAATGCTCCCAGTTTCATATTGTGTTGGTTTTTGTTTTACGTTTTAAGATCAATGCACTGATCAGGGTAACAATAAGGCCTACCGGCAAAATTTCGGCATATGTCATCATCGCATTGAAGAATGGGTTTTTATACATCCTGGTAAAATCGGCCATTTCTTTTCTTTTGTTTTCTATTTCGGTTACGGTTGCGCCGGCCGATTTCAGGTTTTCAATTTCCATGGCGCCGTATTTGTCCAGGAAATCGGGCATAAAGAAGAAATAACATATCAGCCAGGAAACTACATAGAGGGTAGATGCGATAAGGACAATCAGGATACCGATTTTAAAGGATTTTCCAAAGCTGATAACGCCGTTTTGGTACTTATCCCGGTAATTTCGGATGCCCACAAAAACCAATGAAAAGGCGATGAGCATGGACGCATAACCGATTAGCATGCTGGTGGTCATATCCACATTCCCTTCGCAGTGGCTGAAATAGTTCATGGAAACCAGCATGATGGCCGAAACGATGATGCCGGAAATAAGTCCGTAGATAAGGATGTGTTTTTGCATGTCTTATTATTTTATGTTGATGCAAAACTGCCAAAAATAATGGCGATTCCGGTTATACTTTCGGCTATTTTTCGTGTTAGCAGGGCAAATTTGTACTAAAGTATTATTGGTCAGGCGATCAGGCTGAGCCTTTTGGCTTTTTCAACGGCCTGTATCCTTCTTTTTACATCCAGTTTTTCAAACAGGTGCTGGTTATGGGCCTTTACGGTGCTAAGGGAAACAAAAAGTTGTCCGGCAATTTCCTGGTTGCTGTATCCTTTGGCCAGCAGTTCCAGCACTTCCAGTTCCCGGTTGCTCAGTTCAAGTTGGGAAATAAGCGAATGGTTCCTGTTGAAATTTCCGGGTTTTTCTATGTAGACTTGCTTTTCAACAATTACTGTTTTAATAGTTGGTTTTGAGAGTTTCAAAGCCAGCCAGATACCAAAACCGGTGAAAAATACGGCGATGATGCCTATATAAATTTCATAAGCATGGTTGAAAATGATGAACCGGAGTTCCAGCCATTTGAGAAAGAAAAGCAGGATGGCCAGGCTGATGCCGTATAGAATAGTTGGCTTTTTGTTTATAAAATATTTTTTGCTGAATGTCATTTGGTAAACGTATTCCGGTTAAAGCCTCGAAATTACATAGCACGGAAATATAGATTCTGTACTACCTGTATTGTCAGACTAAAATACAGAATTTTTAGTTGTCTATGAAACAAAGCCTGTACTCAGAGAGAAGCTTGTCCGTTATGGCGGAAAGTTATCAGCAATGGAGATTTAGAACCTGTTGAGCCAATAACTGAAGTAAAATGGCCCGATATTGCCGTATGTATACAAGTATGCCTGAATTTGAGAAAGTACTGTCCGTTACTTCATTATTTCAGGCCAAAACGCTTCTTTATTTCATCATACTCATGAAAGGCATTCGCCGGAAACTCAACACCAAATTTCCTGTTTAAAGCATTCAAGGCATCCGTCTTGGCCTTAGAACCTTCTGCATATCCTTTACTTTCTGTAAGTTCAAAAAAGATACTTTCTAGGTATTGTTCAAAGGGTTGGTTGAAATACATATCAATGAAGCGTAATGGGGCATTGCCGGCATTCCAAAACGTGTGTTGTACCAGGCGAGGCCTTAAATGCCAGCCACCTGCTTTCACTTCCACGATATCTTTATCAACCAGCACACTGGCGGTTCCTTCTAAAACGTACATTAACTCGTCTAATTCTTTATGGTAATGGGGTGGTGGCCCCATTGTGAAGGGAGCTACTGCTGTTTCTACACTTGAGTAAACGCCTCCGGTCATTTCTGAGCGTACCCAGGTTCTTATATTCAATCCTCCATTATGCGCTAATGCCGGCAATGGTGGGAGCAGCACCGGCTTAACTTCGTTGTAGTCAGCAATATTTGTTGAATGTGCCAGCGCTGCCTGAGACAACAAGCCCAGGCCTGCTATTGCCCCTGTTTTTTGTAAAAATTTTCTTCTTTGCATAATGATTAGATTTTGTTGTTGTTGTCTTGCCGGGTAATGCTGAAAGCGTGGTTATAGCATTCTATTGCCCTTTTAAAATACTAATGAAATTTACCAGATATGAAAATAATATTCATACAAAATGATTGTTATGGCTGTTTACGAAAAGCGCTTCTTAGTTTAGAAATATATTGCCTGGCAGCCTTTTGAGAGATGACAGGTAATGATGTAGTTTCAAAATTAGACTTCCATTTTTTAAATATCATCTTTTCGCTGTTTGTTAATTCATCCCGTATCACTTTCATTTTACTATACATATCAAATCCACCTGGTAGTTGTTCGTATTTGTAATAAGTTACCTGGCAGCCAGGATATTTTTCATCAATTGTTCTGTTAAAGTGAAAGATCGTTTTAGGATTTGAGCATGACAATCCGCAAGTGACCGTATATTGAAGGCCTTCACCGTGTACTGTTATATATAGCCTTTTTAAAGTATTTCCATCTATAATGGTGTCTGCCAGCATTTTTAAGCTATCAACAAACTTATCTGGTTTGCTGTTTTTTGAAAAGGAACCCCATGATACAAATTCATTATCTTTTAGATAGTAATTTGTCAAAGGTTCGGAATCTGCTGAAAATAAATAATAATCCTGGGCCCGCATCGTAGGTACATCCAGGATTGTGTAATACGATAAGCGCGACCCTTCTTTAACCACCGTGTCATTGATGCTTTCTGTAAAGTATGAGTAAATTTCGTAGATAACCGTACTGTCTTCAAACCAGGTATACCTCCTGAACCCTTCAGGATCAGTAGAAGAGAACATGTTTATGAGTCCTTCCCGTTGAATTGATTGCCCTGTAGACGTATTAGTAATGGCAATGCATGTTAATATAAAAAATAGTTTGAGCATTCTATTATTCCGAAAATTAGTAACCTTGTGCCGGGCAGTTGTTGCCAATGATGCGAAATTTCATTCATAAGCAAGGAACCGGAACTGGGCTTTTGATAAAGGTAAATATTTAGAACTAAAGCCGGGCTTTATTCGTCAAGCCCATTATTGGCAATACGGATGTTATACGCAGGCAGGTCAATTTTTGGGTTTATTTTCCTGAATTGAATGAAATAGTGTAATGAATGAGTTGGTATAAAGTGAATGATAAAAGGCATGCAAAAACCATTCTCATTATTGTGCCAGCCCATGGATACTTAAATACCTTTTTCATAGAAATAGCCAGGTACATAACCAACAACAACAAATTTAGAATAGCCAATATAAGTAATAAGGGGCCTTTAACTTTAAAAAGTAATAACAATTCTAGTAATAAAACAGAGTAGAGTATCAGGAAAAAACAGGAAAAGTGTATTGAATAAAGCATCGTATCATAAAACAAGAGTTGCTTTCTAATGAACAGGATAAAAAGAATAAAAGCATTAACAGGAATCATAATTAGAAAAAGCCATTTGAAAATACTTGAAATCATTAAGCCTGCTTCAGAAACAGTCATTTGCCTGCTAATACGAAGTTTTTTATTTAGCGCAAAAAAACGAGTAATAACGTTATTGTTATAACCATATTTTATTAACCACATAGAAACACTATCCGGAGAGGCTTTTTTTAGTTCCCTTAAATTTGCATTTGTTATTTCAGGGTTTTTCATGACCCACGAAAATGGAGGTACTAGTATTTTGTCTGTCACAGTGTCGGCAGAATGGTCAAATATTTCACTGATTGTCATGTTATTTTTAATTTCTGCGCCTGAATAGGTTCCGAAATAGCCGGATTTAGCCAGATTCTTTTCGAAAAAGCCAATTACAATGAAGGCAAAAATTGATATAAAAATAAATAACCTGAAAGGTGGTGTATACCTTCCCCTAATGTTATTGATATAGTCAAGAGTGATTTTGCCAGGCTTGAATAAAAGTATTTTTAGTGAGTATAGAAATTTAGTGTCGAAGTGAAAAAAACCTTCCAGCAATTCATAGCCATAGTGAACCAATGGAAATCTGGGATTGTGATTTTCCTGGCCGCAATTAGGGCAATAGTTTACATGCTCACTATTGGCACTGAATTCAAAACCACAATTTGCGCATGCATGTTGTTTTAATTTTTTTCTAGCCATATTTAGTTATATAAAAATGAAAAACTAATTAATTTCAGACAGCAAATTGGGTTGCCTAAAACGGGCAGGTGATTGCGAAGGCTGGGGAATAGTCTTCCTGTGCCTGGCCGGTCAAGCCAAAAGTAAGGAGATTTTGAAAACTTAACGTGATGTGAGCTTTTACCCATATAGATTGTTGCGTGAGCCCGCATCAAGGCTGGGGGGATATCCAATGAGGCACCTGTGGCCGTTAGTCATGTAAATTACTGCCATTAGCTTTCATATATATTCTTACCACTGAAATAAAAACGGGCTTTTTTCTTAAACGGCTGGAATATTTTCGCTGAATAGCCATTGCTTATGCGTATCACCATTTTAGTTTTCCTTTCAGTGTTATTTCATAGCCATATCTATGCCCAGGAGAAACGCAGCATCCGGGTCACCGTGTCAAATGAGAATAAAAACCCACTGCCGGGTTCTACGGTCCTTTTATTGAATGCGGATTCAGCCGTTATTCGTTCCGGTGCTGCCAGTGCATCAGGCATTTTTGAATTTACGGATCTTAACCCGGGTAAATATTTGGTTCGGGCCAGCCAAACAGGATACAAGGATGCGTATGGCCCAAAGATAGACCTCGAAACCAAGACCTCGGCTTCACAAAGCATTACGCTCGAATTCGCAAATGTGCTGCTGAAGGACGTAACGATGGTTTCCAAAAAGCCGTTCATCCAGTTCCTTCCCGATAAAACAGTGATAAATCCCGATGCCAATATTTCAAACGCGGGAGCTTCAGTGATGGACGTATTGGAAAAGTCACCCGGCATTACCGTGAATAAAGACGGCTCCATCATCATGAAAGGAAAACCCTCGGTTACGGTTTTAATAGATAACAAGCCAACGCAATTAAGCGGCGCCGACCTGCAGGCATACCTGCAAGGCATACCTGCTTCGCAGATAGATGTTGTGGAACTCATCGAGAACCCCGGTGCCAAATACGATGCAGCAGGTAACGCCGGAATCATCAACATCAAAATGAAGGCAAACAGGATAAAAGGTTTTAACGGATCGATGAACCTGAGCATTGGACAGGGTGTCTACTCCAAAACTGGTAATTCACTCAACCTCAATTACCGCAATGGAAAAGTCAATTGGTTCATGAATTATGGTATCAGGGCCAGCAAAGAAAAAACGGATATGTGGACACTCAGGACATATTACAATACTAAAAATGAAGATTCCGTTTTGCTGGAACAGCCCAATTATCAAAGGAATAAACAGTTTGGACAGAATATCAAAACAGGCTTCGACTTTTTCCTGGATAAGAACACAACATTCGGACTTGTGTTTACCGGTGCTGTCTTCAGCAGGAAAGCGACCAGTACCAGTTCTATCGACTGGATGGACCCCTATTATAACATAGATTCTTCCATCTACACCTGGGGTAATAACAACCGTAATTTCAAAAGAGGCGGCCTGAACCTCAATGGCAGGTTCAAGCTCGAAGGCGAAAGTGAATTGGCTGTTGACCTGGATTATGTGGATTTCAGCATTAAGGGCGACCAGCAATACCAGACACAGTTAAGCACCCCGGGCAGCGATATTGAAGCCACTAAAGGGAATATTCCATCCAAATTGAAAATCTTTACTGCAAAGGCAGATTATAGCAAACGCTTTAAAAAATTCCTCCTGGAAACCGGATTAAAAACAGCATTCAACAAAACAGATAATCTTGCCGAGTATTACCTGTCAACTAATAGCGATCCGTGGCAGCCAGATTTGCGCCGCAGTAACCATTTTTTATACAACGAGACCATCAGCGCTGCCTATGCAAATGTTGATGCACAAAAGGGAAAATGGCATTGGCAGGCCGGGCTGCGTTATGAACATACTTTCTATAAAGCAAACCAGTTAGGGAATGCCATTGTTAAGGATTCTGCATTTTCAAGGAATTATGGAAGCATTTTTCCTACTGCATTCATCTCTTACCAGTTAGACAGCAACAACAGCATCAGCATTAGTGCAGGTAAAAGGATCGACAGGCCGGCATTCCAGCACCTGAACCCCTTCCAAACGATCCTGAACAAATACACATACGAGGCCGGTAACCCTTACATAAGGCCCCAGTACACCTGGAATTTTTCATTATCGCATACTTATAAACAAATGCTGACTACGGAAATATCCTATAGTTATCTCAGTGATTATTTTTCGCAGATATTCATCATTGATTCCAGTAGCGGTAATCCGAACAAGAACATCATGATCTATACCCGGGGTAATGTAGGCTCATTCAAAAATTTCAGCGTTTCCGAAACCTTTCAAACTGCTGTTACAAAATGGTGGGACCTTACTGCAGTAGCTGCATACAATCATAAAGTGATCAAAGGTGTCGTATGGGCTCCATTGACAGCCAGGGTGAATGTGTTTAATATCAGCATCAATAACCAGTTTCAGTTGAAGAAAGGCTGGAGCTTTGAACTCAGTGGTTATTATCAAACTAAAAGCCAGATAGACCTGCAGGAATGGTTGGAGCCACAGGGCGAGCTGAATATCGGTGTTGGCAAACAAATATTGAAGAAGAAGGGCACATTAAGACTAAGCATCCGCGACCTCACTTATTTCGTGAACTATAATGGCCATTCAACATTTGAGAATTCGAGTGAACCTTTCACTGTAAAATGGGATTCAAGGGTTTTGCGGCTGAGCTTTAACTGGCGCTTTGGTAAAGCCATGAAAGCCGTAAACCGTTCAGAAGGAGGCGCTTCGGATGAGATCAACAGGGTGGGGGGAAATTAAAAATGAACTGATGCTTTGGAAATTTGATGATTGCCCCAATTGATTTACATCGCCATGGTTTGTGGCTTCAGGTACTAAGTTGGCTGCAGTTATATTTTAAGCAACAGTCAGTACGCTGCTCAATACTTTTAGATTTGAAATATATTCTTTAGAATGCGGCCAATCTTCCGATATTTCAGCCCATATAATTTGTCTGTCGATGGCATGCTTTATATTTGGTTTGTTCTTAGCTTCTATTAAACCTTCGTCTACAAGTTGAGCAAATCCAGTAGCTATAACAGAAATGTCCAGTGTGAAAATGTATTGTTAGCGGCCGTTATTTGGCAATAAGCGATTGTAAATTGTTTAAAACCTAGATTGAAAATAAAAATTTCCAGAAACTATTTTTTTGACCAAGTATCCTTCATAAACAGTTGGAATTTTACTGGAAATATGCGTTGAATCTTCTACCAAGTAAATCACAATAAATTGAACGTTGTCAATGATTGTTGTTGATATGCCTATAACCTCTTCATGGTTTTGAAGTCGTTTATACAGTTCAGTTGAAGCATCTTTAATATCCATTAAATATAAACTAGTTAACTAAAGGGAAACTCTCAATTGATTAAAAACGCCATCTATCTTATTTGCATGACTTAACTCAGAATTATTCCCGCAAAATAACAACCCAAGTAACATATCAGTTCCGTACTCTAAGATAATCGATCCAGAATCTCCGGGCAATGAAAAATTATCAATTGTTGTAAAATCACTTTTTGTACCAAGAATTGTTATTTGATCTTGATAATCAAGATTTTTACCATCTTCATTTTTAAAACTGAACGCCGAGTCAACACTATAGATAATTCCATACGTCATTCCTGTCCTTACGCCAAACTTTACAACGTGCATACCGATTTCAGGTGTTTTAGTTCCCTTGATGTTACTCCCTTTACCCGGGATATGCTCATTGACATCCATAGCTATCGGACCCGCTACTGCCGCATCAAAATAATTTATTCCCCCCAAATCTGGCGAAATTGAACGTATAAATAATCCTATTGCATCATCTTTAGTTCCCCCTTCTGGTACAGAAGGTTGAACGATAAAATTATCATTTGGACCAGCAGTACTGTAAAGGACATGATGATTGCTCAGTATATATTTATCACCATTATCAGCATCTTTAACAAAACAACCTAGGGTGCCTCTCCAACTCTCAATGAGAGGTCCTATTGAACATCCTATCTCTAAAGGTCTTTTACGGTTTTGCAGAATTATAGGATTTGAAAATCTTAGGAAAATATCGTCATCATGCAATCCAAAATACTCTTTTATTGGCGTTATCCATAGCTCTTTGTTTTCACTAAGAAGCTCTATTGAATATTTGTTTTCGCCGCTTAGTATAATATTAACGCCAAAAACATCATTGAATATCTCATACACAAGCTCGGCACCTTCCGGCTCATCGTTATAGTCTCCTGCAAAGACTTCCTTTATTTGTCGATTAAAAAGAAATTGGTCGCAAATTGAAGAATACAATTGTTTTGAATTTTCGTATGTCATAATTAATAAGATTAGTTGAATAATAATAGAGTAACGCTTCAATGGCAGCTAACGAAATGTATTTGCGAAGCGAGGGATTTAGAACTCGTCCGCCCGTTGCTGATGACTAAAAGTACTGAAATATTTGAATTTGACCGAGAACACAGCCAGCGCACTGGGAGCGTAGCCAAAATCGCTGGCGGTTTAGTACTTGTCCAACCGGTGGCTGAAGATAATTAGCGATAAAATGCTGAATTTACTACTGTCCGCCCGAAGTTGCGCAAATACACTGTTGTACGATGTTTTACTTGTCGACTTTCTTAGTTTTCATGTAGTCAAGCGTTAGTTCCATTTGTCCTAAAACAGAGTAACTGTAGGGGAATTTTCGTCCTTTTATAATTTCTAACGCAGGGATTTTCTTGTTTATTGTATCTAACTCTTCATTTCGATACATAAAGGTTTGTCCACCTGTGGAATATTCAAGAAGTTGCTTTGATATGGTTTCGGTTATTTCAAATAGACTCACCAAATGATTGCAATAACCTTCGTCCTTATTTTCTTTAACTGGCAACACGAGGTTGTATAAATCTCCTTTATCAAAAAGTCCAGTTTTGTCGATATGTGTTGAGTTATATTTGATGCCGTCAATTTCACCAGTGTTTCTAATCCATTGTAAAAGCAATTGTGGTATTATGTATTCTGGTTTAAAAGTATCACTGTAGTCTTTTACTTTTATTGAGCAAGCTGCAATTAGTGGCCACGTCATCAAATATTTATATGCTGTCTTATTAAGGTTGTCAGTTCCCCAATCAGTAGTTGTTAAGTCAAGATAGCTGATTTTCTTTTTCGAAACGAGCCTTACTGCTTGAAAACTGTCTAAACTTGGTCTGTTTAATTCTTCCCACGCAACATAAAGTGTCTTTGCTAAGTACAAAGAAGGAAATCCAGGAATACTATAACGCTGTGTCGATACCTTACCTCTGCTATCAAAAGGAATATGAAACATTTCAAATGAACTTAGAGGAAAGTTTTCCTCTTTTTTTCTAATTCTATAGAAATTTTCATCGATTGCAAACTCATTGATGTTAAGTATTTTTTTGTATTTGCCCTTTCGAAATTCAATAACCTCCGAAAATTTATTGTAAGCTTTGGCAGGTTGCCCCTCAAAATACAATTCAATAGTATCTGTTATTCCTTTTATAAATTCCTCTTGAATTTTAATGACATTTGAAAGGTTGGTTTTGGTCTTTAAACCTTCAATTTTAATAACCGAAGGTTTAACGCTTTTCAATAACTCAATGTATTTGTCAAACAGTTCATTCAGATACACTCGATAACTCTTCCCTTTAGGAATAGGCTTCGGTAATAAAAGATGTTTATCGCTATATATTTCTTGGAGTGTCATATAAAATATCGTACAACTTGTAGATTTACGCAATTATACGCACATTTATCACGCCAATCCAACACCCGTTCGCAGATTGTCGCAAACAACAATTTCAGGCGAACAGGATGAAATTCTACTTATTAATATTATTGTTTATGCGTAAAGCAGCCTACCTGGGTTAGATTGACGCTACCAACAATCTGCTAAGCTACCAAATTCAACATTCCGTTTAATAGGTATTTATACGGTATTTTCCGGCCAGCGGGGAAGTTGAATATGCATACACTTTTTTAGTATCAGGGTTTATTTTAGGCCAATTACACACATTTTCAATAACATGTGGATAAATTGAACCGGCTGTTAATGAACGCTTGCCGCTATATTCGCAGCTAAAACAGCCGATTAGCGCTGTAACTGTACAAGTGAGTGACACAACGATGTTCGGATCTGCACCAACGCCCGCTACATAAAATCCATATCCTGTTGCCACTCCTTAAACACAAATACCATGGCAGATAAAGACCTTTTTAACTATACCGAAGACAGTATCCGCAGCCTCGACTGGAAAGAACATATCCGCCTCCGGCCCGGCATGTACATCGGTAAACTGGGCGACGGCAGCAGTCCCGACGACGGCATCTACGTACTCCTGAAAGAAGTAATTGACAACTGCATTGACGAACATACCATGGGCTACGGCAAACACGTAGACGTTAACATTAACGGCAAAACCATCAGCGTCCGCGACTACGGCCGCGGCATCCCCCTGGGAAAAGTGGTTGACGTGGTGAGCAAGATTAACACCGGCGCCAAATACGACAGCAAGGCCTTCCAGAAAAGCGTTGGCCTCAACGGCGTGGGTACCAAGGCCGTAAACGCCCTCAGCGACTATTTTAAAGTGGCATCCTTCCGCGACGGTAAAGAGAAATCGGCCGAATTTGAACGGGGCGTACTTAAAAAAGAATCCAAAGAAACGGCCACCAAAGAAGAAAACGGCACACTGATCACGTTCATCCCCGACGAATCGGTTTTCAAGAACTTCCATTTCGTGCAGGAATACCTCGATAACCAGTTCTGGAACTATTGCTACCTGAACGCTGGCCTGGTGATGAACCTCAACAACAAACGCTACGTTAGCAAGAACGGCCTGCTGGACTTGCTGCAACGCAAAACCAATGAAGACGAGATTCGTTATCCCATCATTCACCTGCAGGGCGATGATATTGAACTGGCCATTACCCACGAAAACAGCTACGGAGAAGAATATTACAGCTTCGTGAACGGGCAGTTCACCACCCAGGGCGGTACACACCTCGCGGCTTTCCGGGAAGCCTATGTAAAGACCATCCGCGATTTTTACAAGAAGGACTACGACGCCAGCGACATACGGGGAAGCATATGCGCAGCCATTTCGGTACGTGTGCAGGAACCGGTGTTTGAAAGCCAGACCAAGACCAAACTGGGCTCCCAATACGTGGCGGAAGGTGGCCAGAGCATGAAATCGTTCATCGGCGATTTCCTTACCAAAGAACTGGATAATTTCCTGCACCGCAACCCAACTACCGCCGAAGCCCTGAAACGCCGCATAGAACAGAACGAACGCGAACGGAAAGACATGGCCGGCATCAAGAAACTGGCCAACGAACGGGCCAAAAAAGCCAACCTGCATAATAAGAAACTGCGCGACTGCAAATTTCATTATAACGACGAACCAACGGGTAAGGACAAAGACAATATCATAGAGAAACAGAAGGAGAGCACCATCTTCATCACTGAGGGCGACAGCGCCAGCGGTTCCATCACCAAAGCCCGCAATGTGAATACCCAGGCGGTGTTCAGCCTCCGCGGTAAACCATTGAACTGCTTCGGCCTTACCAAGAAAGTGGTGTATGAAAACGAAGAATTCAACCTCCTGCAGCACGCGCTTAATATTGAAGAAGGCTACGAAGGATTGCGCTACAACAATATCGTGATTGCCACCGATGCCGATGTGGACGGGCTGCATATTCGCTTGCTGCTGCTTACTTTTTTCCTGCAGTTCTTCCCGGATATCGTGAAGAATAACCACGTATATATATTAGAAACCCCGCTGTTCCGGGTGCGCAACAAACAGGAAACCATTTATTGCTACGACGAAACCGAAAAACAGGAAGCCGTGAAGAAACTGGGCAGCAAACCGGAAATCACCCGGTTTAAAGGCCTCGGCGAAATAAGCCCCGAAGAGTTTGCCCGCTTCATTGGTGCCGACATGCGCCTGCAAAGCGTGATCGTTGAAAGCGGCGACCATATCCAAAACCTGCTGGAATACTATATGGGCAAGAACAGCCCGCAACGGCAGGAGTTTATTATTGATAATTTGAAAGTGGAGTTGGATGTTATTGAAGAAACTATTAGTAATTAAGAATTAAAAATTAATAATTAATAATTGGGGATTACGATGAAGACGGAGAATGTAATTCTTGAAAAATCATTTCAGTTTGCATGCAGGATTGTAAAACTGTTTGCGTTGT
>WBZP01000504.1_pt1 | contig 52739 bp, 46 predicted proteins | sample 5204301 | NCBI WGS metagenome assembly WBZP01 (sample SAMN12412401, study PRJNA552823) | activated sludge metagenome | isolation source: activated sludge from nitrification reactor of wastewater treatment plant... | place: USA: Pennsylvania | collected 2017
CCGAGGGCGCAATAGCACAGAGCAAAAAACACATTAATCAGGACAAAACAACAGAAAAAAAGGGCAAAAAAGCGCCTCCAGGACATGGTCATCAGGTGAAAATACACATTGTGCCAGTTGGTCTGGCTTTCGCGTACTACCTTGAAAGTGCCATCGGGGTCCATCAGGCGGCCGTCGGTGGTGACGTTGCGGCCAAATCCCAATTCGCCGTCGTAGGGTTTGTTTCTGATAAAACGTGCCATGGTATATTTTTTTGTACCCGAAAAACAATTATCGCGGTCAGGGGTTTAAAAAAGCATGAAAAGACGTGCAATTGTTTGGTTCAGGCAGGATTTGCGGCTTCACGACAATGAGGCAGTGGTGAATGCTCTGCGCATGGCAGAGGAAGTGATTCCGGTATATATCTTCGACGAGCGGGTGATGTCGGGTACCACCCGGTTTGGGTTTCGCAAGACAGGGCGTTTTCGCGCCCGCTTTATTATAGAAAGTGTGGAAGACCTGCAGCGCAGCCTGCGGGCTAAGGGCAGTGACCTGATTGTGCGCATCGGCACGCCCGAAGACATCCTGCCTGCCATGGTGGTGCAGTGGAAGGCATCGTGGGTGTTTTGCAACCGCGAACGCACCGAGGAAGAGGTACAGGTGCAGGACGCGCTGGAAAAAAACCTTTGGCTGTATGGCGCAGAACTCATGTATTCCAGGGGGAAAATGTTGTATAACACCCAGGATTTGCCCATGCCGGTGCAGCATACGCCGGACATTTTTACGCAGTTTCGCAAAGAAAACGAGGGCATAACGCCCGTACGATTGCCTTTAGATACGCCTGCGGTACTGCCTTCTCTGCCCCCAGGCCTCACTTCCGATTCGATGCCCACCCTGCGCACTTTGGGCCATGAGCCCATTCGCGAAGAACCCCGCCGGGTATTGGACTTTCAGGGGGGAGAGCAGGCGGGGTTGGCCCGCCTGCGCTACTATTTGTGGGAAACCGATCACATCAAACACTACAAAGAGACGCGCAACGGCCTGATTGGCGGGGATTATTCCTCCAAACTGTCGCCCTGGCTGTCGCAGGGGTGCCTGTCGCCCAAAACCGTGTATCACGAACTGAAGCGCTACGAACAGGAGCGGGGGGGCAACGAAAGCAGCTACTGGCTTTTCTTTGAACTGCTGTGGCGCGATTTTTTCCGGCTACAGGGCAAAAAATACCGAAATCGCATTTTTTTGAAAGGCGGGCCGCAACAAAAAGACCTGCGCGCCCTGCGCAACCATACCGAACTGTTTCAGGCATGGGCCGAGGGGCGCACCGGGGTCCCTTTTATAGATGCCAACATGCGCGAGCTGGCCGCCACCGGCTGGATGAGCAACCGGGGCCGACAGAATGTGGCTTCGTTTTTGGTGCGCGATCTGAAAGTAAACTGGCAAATGGGAGCCGAATATTTTGAAAGCCTGTTGCTCGATTACGACCCGTGCAGCAATTGGGGCAACTGGAATTACGTGTCCGGGGTGGGCAGCGATCCCCGCGAAGACCGCTATTTCAATATTCTGACACAGGCCCGCCATTACGATCCCAAAGGTGATTACGTGCGGCTGTGGTGTCCGGAATTGCGCCACCTGTCCGGCGAAAAAGCCCACCGACCCGACCTGCTGTCGGCTGCCGAGCGCACCGCCTGCCCGCTGAACGGCTACCCGAAAGCATTGGTGAAAATGGAAAAATGGGACACTGCGCGATAGGGCAGGGGAGCGGTCAATACACACGTAGTTCAGCCTTTCCAGATAACTTCGGCGACACCCAGTTGCTGCCCCACTGCCCGGCCCAGTACAAACAGGTAATCGGACAGGCGGTTGAGGTATTGGATGATCTGCGGATCCACAGGGCTTTCGTAGTGCAGCGCCACCACCTGACGCTCGGCGCGGCGGCAAACGGTGCGGCACAGATGGCACAGGGCCACCGTGGGATGGCCGCCCGGCAGGATGAAGTTTTTGAGGGGTGGCAGCGCGGTCTCCATCAGGTCTATTTCTGTTTCGAGTATCTGCAAAGGCCCGCTCAGAGCCAGTGGCTCCGGTTTGTATTTCTCCATATCCGCTGCCAAAACGGCTCCTATGCTGAACAAGTGGCTTTGTACAGCCCGCAGCACTTCTTCGGCTGCCGGATTGGGATTTTGTTCCAGATACCAGCCTATGAAAGCATTGAGTTCGTCTAAGCTGCCATAGGCTTCCACCCGCAGGTGGTGCTTCGGAACCCGTTTGCCGCCAAACAGGGCGGTTTCTCCGGCATCGCCGGTTTTGGTATAAATTTTAGAGGCCAAAACAGAAGAAATTGGAGGTGTCTCTTATTTAAAGTCTGTCAATTCTACTTCAAACACCAATACCGCATTGGCGCGCACGCCGGAAGGCGGACGGGGGCCGTAGCCCAATTCGGAGGGAATGAACAATTGGGCCTTTCCTTCCCGCTTCAAAAGCGGGATGCCTTCCTGCCAACCTTTGATCACTTCGTATAAAAAGAGAGAGATTTTGCCGCCTTTGGTGTCATCGAACACTGTTCCGTCTAAATAATAGCCCTTGTAGCGAACTGTTACGTTGGAATTGATGTTTGGATGGTCGCCAGTACCGGGCGTGTCAATGATATAGTGCAGACCGGAGGCGGTGGATTGGGCAGTGAGTTGCTTGGAAGCGAGGTATTCTGAGATCAACCTTTTGTCTTCGACCAATTGCTCTTCTGCGGTGAGGTAGTCATCTTTACAACCTGTAGAAAACAAGCCCAAAAGAGCGAAAAATGACAAAAAATAGCGCATTTGTGTGAATATTTGTTAAAATTGACGCAAAAGTACAACAGCATTTGCGAATATTTTCGTTTCTTTACCCCTGAATTGCAAAAGAAACCGATTTTGGGGACTGTGGCCCCTTTTTCTACAAATACTGCATTCTGACACTTTTCATTCATCAACTACTTTTCAGATTATGTTTTTAAAAAAACTGACACTTGCTTTTTCTTTGTGTGTATGTGCCATCGCTGTGTGGCAGTGCGATAAAGGCGGCGACGACAATCCCAACAGCGAAGGGCCGGCCTGCAACATCTCCAATGCCGATCTGAGCTATACCAAAAACATCAAACGGATCATAGACAGCAAGTGCATCTCCTGTCACGGCGGCAACGGCCCCGGCCCCGACGATTACAGAACCTACGAGGGCATGGTGGGACACATCAAAGAGGGGCATTTCATTGAGGCAGTAGTGATTGATAAAACCATGCCTGAATCGGGTATTACCATGACCCAGGCGCAACGCGACAGCATCAACTGCTGGTTGAAAGCCGGTTATCCGAAATAATTCCATTCCGTTCATGCACCGATTATTGTTTATTTTGCTTTTGGGCCTTTTGGGTGGCTGCGGCACCGCTTCCAAAGTGCCGCCTGCTGCTCCTGCCGCCACCCCTGCTGTTGCTGCGTCTCCCTCAACGGCACCTCCCGTAGCAGCTGCAACGCCCGTCCCCGTGGGAGGGGCTGTGGTGACTTGGACACAAAAAATGATTGATTTGGGCAATGTGCGGAAAGGAGAGAAAAAAGCCACTGTTTTTGAGTTCACCAACACCTCCGGCGGCCCTTTAAAAATTTATCATGTGGATGCCTGCGAATGTACCACTGTGGAATTTCCCCGCAGTGTGATTCCGGCGGGCGAAAAGCGGCGTTTGGATGTGGTTTTCGACAGCACCAAAAAGGACGCTTCCGAAACAATCAGCATCAATGTATTTTTTGAGAAAGTACCCGCCTCGACTGAGGCACCGTTGGTGGAAGTGGTAAAGTACAAATACATCCTGCTGTAATACAGCCAGGGGAGAACCGCATAGATTGGCAGAACGTACATTTTAAACCATTTCTTGTGCCGCGCTTTTACATCATTGCCGGGGAAGCATCGGGCGATCTGCACGGTGCCAATCTGATTAAAGCGCTCCTGCGGCAGGATGCGCAAACCGTTGTTCGTGCCTGGGGCGGCGACCTGATGGAAGCAGCCGGAGCCACGGTGGTCAGGCATTACCGCGATCTGGCTTTTATGGGTTTTGTGGAGGTATTGACCAATTTGCGCACCATTTTGCGCCATTTGAAGTGGTGCAAAGCGGATGTTCTGGCTTTTCAGCCCGATGCCTTAGTACTGATTGACTATCCCGGCTTCAATTTGCGCATCGCCAAATGGGCGAAGCAACAGGGACTGCGGGTCATTTATTATATTTCTCCGCAAATCTGGGCCTGGCACCGGTCGCGGGTCAAAGCCATTCGGCGCGATGTGGATCGGATGCTGGTGATCCTGCCCTTTGAGGAGGCTTTTTACCGGGAATACGGGGTGGAGGTATTTTATACGGGACACCCCCTGTTGGATGCCCTCCGCGCTTGGCAGGAAAATCCTCCTGCGCGCGATCCCCGCCTGGTGGTGCTGTTGCCCGGCAGTCGCAAACAGGAAATTCAGCGCATCCTGCCCGTGATGCTCGAAACCACGCGCTTTTTCCCCCACTACCAGTTTGTGGTGGCCGGGGCCGCTCACCTGACCGCTGATTTTTATGCTCCTTATTTACAGGCGTTTCCCGAAGTGTCCCTGACCACCGGCGATACCCATCGGCTGTTGGCCACCGCACAGGCGGCTTTGGTCAAGTCAGGTACTTCCACGCTGGAAGCCGCCCTGCTGGATGTGCCGCAGGTGGTGTGTTACAAAGGCAGTCCCCTTTCCTATCAGATTGCCCGCCGCGTGATCGAGGTGCGGTATATCTCTTTGGTAAACCTGATTTTGGATGCGCCTTTGGTGCGCGAGCTGATACAAAACGAGTGTACACCTGCTGCCCTGCGCACTGCCTTAGGAGATATTTTGCAACCCGAAACTGCCGTTGCTATTCGGGCGGGTTATGCACGGTTGCGCAACCTGCTGGGCGGCGGGCAGGCATCGGATCGAGCTGCGGCGCTCATTGGGGCCGCTTTGCGGGAAGAAAAGCAGGATATACAAGATATCGAACAGTAGAATAGGAGGTGGGATATTAAATCACATATAAAATAATCATTTTTGTATTTTGTTAAAAATCAATTTCTTAATCAATTTATCCTTTCGTATATGGCTTACTTAGGATACTTATTGGGTGTGCATTTTAAGCATTACATGCAACCCGCCGAAAAATTTTTTAGCCTCTTTTTAAGCATCCAATATCGGAATCTCCTTAACTTGCACCGTTTTTTAATCGCCAATGTTACCCTTTCTTGCCCTTCCGTTTATAATCTCTCAGTGTATAAGGAAACAGGTCACCACCAAATTTATTACCATGCGGACGAGCAAAACAACTCAGTTTTTTGAAAAACTCTTTCTGTCTTTTTTATTTATTGTTTTTAGTACCCGTGTTCTGCACAGTCAGGTCATGGATGTAAGTGATGCGGCGACGCCTCCTTACACACCCGTAAGCCTCATTTCGGACGTGTTTCTGGGAGACGGGGTGGACGTTTTATCTGTTCAATTCAACGGTGAGCCGGTGGCCATTGGTGCATTTTTCAATGGTATGAAAGCTGTGGGACTTGATCGCGGCATTGTACTTACCACCGGAAGCGTTTCCAGCAACACTTCCAATGGGAATAATATCATTGGTTGTGACCTTGATGGCACCGATTTTGCAAGTACTGCCAATGGCAGTACTGCGACTTCCGCGCTGTTGGCGGCGCTGACCACCGGCCCCCTGAATGATGTGGCGGTCATTACTATCCGTTTCAGGCCCACTGCCGATACCCTGCGTTTTCGCTACTGCTTTGCATCGGAAGAATACCCGGAGTACGGTTGTAGCCGATATAACGACGTGTTTGGGTTTTTTATCAGCGGGCCGGGTTACCCCAATCCTACCAATATTGCTATTATTCCAAATACCAACCTGCCGGTAACCATCAATAATCTTCACCCTGCCAACTCTGCCATTGCCGGTTGTGTTCCTTTCAACGAACATCTGTTCATAGATAATCTGGGCATGAACATGCAGCCGACCTATGATGGAAGAACCAAGGTGTTGGAAGCAGTAGCCATTGTACGGCCCTGTCAGGAGTATATCATTCGACTGGCTATTGCCGATGTAAACGATGCCCGCTGGGACTCCGGGGTGTTTCTGGAAGCGCGCAGTTTCAGCAGTTCCGGTTCGGTGAAGGCGGAAATAGTCACGCCCCCGGCTTCTGCCACGATGGCAGAGGGCTGCGACCCGCTTACCCTGCGCATCACCCTGCCGGAAATTCCCAAGACGGAAACGCCGGTGCGACTCACCATTCGCGGTACTGCTGTCAATGGCACGGACTACTGTACCATGATCAATGGCAACAAAGTGCCGCTGCCGGATCTTATTCGTTTTCCACCCGGCCGCGACACCCTCGAATTTCCGTTGATTTCCAAGTTGGACAATATCACAGAAAGCAAAGAGACTATATTAATAGATTATCAGCGCAACGCCTGCCGCCGCGACACCTGCGAGGCATTCATTATTGATAATATCATGAAAGACCCCCTGCTGCGGCCGGATACTCTGGTGTGCAGCGGTAATTTTCAGCCCCTGCGCCTGAACGGTACTGTGCCTGTTCAGGTACCCCGGCCGCCTTCCTTTACCAATCAGTCGGATGTGAATATGCCCATTCCCTTCCTGACCTATTCTTCCAGCATCAATGTGTCGGGCATTGTACCCGCTGTTTTGGGGCCGGACATGCTGGCTTCGGTGTGCGTCAATATAGACCACAATTGGGACGATGATCTGGATATTTTCTTAGTTGCCCCCAATGGTCGCCAGATCGTCCTTTCTACGGACAATGGCAATCAGGGCGATGACTACACCAACACTTGTTTTACCATTAACGCCCCCCTGTCCATCACGGCGGGCAGCGCCCCTTTCACAGGTAATTACCGACCCGAGACCCCACTAAGTGACCTCTATGGCACCAATGTAAATGGTACCTGGACCTTGCGGGTCATAGACGATGCGCTGGGGCAAAGTGGGACCCTCCGCGATTGGACCATCAATTTTGTTCCTACTTACAAAATAGATTATTCGTGGACACCTACTGTCGGACTAAGTTGTACAGATTGTCCCATTCCTACTGCTACTCCTACTGTTTCAAGCAACTATATAGTAAAAGCCAAGGACACGTATGGGTGCATTGGTACTGATACCTTTGAGGTGGACGTGGAAAAGTCGCTGGATGCCCCCGTTGTAGAGTGTGACAAGCCTGCCCAAAATGAAGTCATTTTTCGCTGGAGTGGCATTGCTCAACAAGGGTATGAAATCAATACAGGCACCGGTTGGCGTGCTGCACCGGCAGACAGTGTGTTGCACTTTGGGAATTTAACGCCCAGTACACCTGTTACTTTGCAGGTACGCGGCATAGGAGGCGTAACGCAGTGCCTCCCTTTGGTGGCTTCTAAAACCTGTGCCACCTGTGCCGATATAGCAACACAGGCCACTATACGCCCCGTGTCCTGTGTCGGTCGTGCGGACGGTACCGTTTTGGTGGTGCCGGACGGCAAATTGCCGCCATACTCTTTTCAATTAGACGGGGTTACAAATAATACGGGGGCTTTTTCCGGCCTGAAAGCAGGCAGCTATGTCTATACCGTTACCGATGGTATAGGGTGCAAAAAAACCTTTACCATCAGTATCCCGACCCCGGATACCCTGAAAGCCAGTCTGAGTCGGCGCGACGTGTCGTGCTTCGGGGGCAGCAATGGTACCCTGACTGCCACCCCGAGCGGAGGAACCGGCGCTAAAACCTATTCCTGGAGTTTTGTATCCCAGCCCGGCCCCATTGCCTCCAACCTTGCCATAGGTACTTACACAGTCACCGTCCGCGATGAAAACGGCTGTACCGCCACCGCTACCGCAGAATTGAAGCAGCCGGATGAGATAAAGACTATTTTAGTTCCGGAATCGGCCAAGTGCTTCGACCAGCCTTCGGGCAAGATCAGCACCACCATTACCGGCGGGGTTTCTCCCTATCGCTTTCAATGGAACAATAATGTTGCCACAAAAGACCTGAACGGCGTGCGGGGCGGGACTTATACCCTGATCGTTACCGATGCCAACAATTGCTCTAAAACCCAGACTACTTCGGTGGGACAGGCCACTGCCATACAAATACCGGTGACCGCCAATGCTGTGCAGTGCTTCAACAGCGACAATGGCACCGCCACGGCGGCTCCTTCGGGGGGTACACCGCCTTATAAATTTGCCTGGAGCAGTGGCGGCACTACTGCCACCATAAACAATCTGTTGCCCACTACCTATATCGTAACGGTGACAGATGCGAACGGCTGTACAGAAACCAGCCTGGCTGCCATTACCGCTCCTCCTGCCATTGTGGCGGATGCCAGTGCAGTGCAGGTGTCCTGTTTCAACGGGGCCAATGGCAGTGCTACCGTGACCGCTTCCGGGGGTACCGGCTCCCTTAGCTATGTTTGGAGCGACCCGGCCCGACAAACCACTTCTGTTGCTTCCAACCTGACAGCAGGCACCTACAGCGTTACTGTACGCGACGGCAGCCAGTGTACACAGACGGCAGAAGTCAGTATCCGACAACCTTCTGCTATAAATATCAATGCGGTGTCGAAAGACGTGCAGTGTGGCGGTGATCAAAACGGCAGCATCGAACTGTCGGTAAAAGGCGGCACACAAGGCTACACCTACAGCTGGAGCAACAGCGCTACTACTCAAAATCTGACTGCCCTCAGCTTGGGCATTTACACGGTTACGATACGGGATGCCAATGGCTGTACCGTAACACTCACAGATACCATTGCTGAACCGCCTGCCCTTGTGTTAACCGGTACAGTGGACAGCGCAGGTTGTTACGGGGAAGCCACCGGCAAAATTCGCGTGGCAGTGAGTGGGGGTACTCCCCGGTCCGGTCCGCCCTATGTGCTGGCCTGGTCGGGTAATGGCATCAACAGCACCGCTGCCGACTTGGCGAATTTGCAGGCGGGAGACTACACCTTAGTGGTAACCGACGGAAAAGGCTGTCGCAAAACACAGGTGTTTTCTGTGATGCAACCCGCCCAACTGGCTTTGTCGCTGCCCTTGGTATCTGATACAGTTTGTTTTGCTGCTAAAAACGGCATCATCCGAACCAATGCCCTCGGAGGAACACCGCCCTACCGATACACCTGGAGCAACGCCCAAACTACTGTCAATGCCACTGATTTGCGGGTCGGAGAATATGAAGTGACCATTACCGACCGAAATAATTGTACTACCACCGCTTTATCCCAGGTGTTGCAAAAGGCCGAGGTGTTTGCACTCACCACGTTTGAAAACCCCAGCTGTCGCAATGGCCGCAACGGCACTGCCACTGCTTCCTCGGTTTTTTACGGAGCCGATCCGGCCAACCCGGCTGCCTTCCGCTATCAGTGGAACACCACCCCGGTACAGACTACCCGCACTGCTACCGGATTGCCTGCCAACGGATTTTTCACCGTCACAGTAACAGATGCGGATGGTTGCAGCGCTACGCGTGAAGCCCGTTTGGGCAATCCCGACACCCTTTTTGCCACTATTCCGGAGGTGAAAAAGGCCCTGTGTTTCGGAAGTGCCACGGGGTCGGCACGGGTAGCCGGCAATGGGGGTACCGCGCCCTATAGCTATTTCTGGAGTGTAAGCTCGCCCACCCAAAAAGATTCCCTGATTACCGGCTTACAGGCAGGTACCTATCGGGTGACGGTAACTGATGCCCGCAATTGCCCTGCTGTGCAGGAGGTGAAAATCGGTCAGCCTGATGCCATCAGCGGCAATTTCTCGGTAGATCGGGTGCGTTGTTTCGGTGGTAAAGACGGCGCTGCTACTTTGCGTACCATCGGTGGCGTTTCTCCTTACACTTACCTGTGGCAGGATGGCAGCACCGCACAACGCATTACAGCCCAGCCTGCGGGCCGCATTGCGGTGACTATTACCGATGCCAATAAATGTACTGTTTTGGAGGTGGTGGAAGTGGGACAACCGGAAAAACCGCTGGAAGGCACCGCCGAAAAACAGGATGCCACCTGCTTTGGCGCTTCCAACGGCAAAGTGACGATACGCGGCACAGGAGGTACCCCGCCCTATCGCTACAGCCTCAACAATGGCGACCTGAACGGGTCTTCCCTGCAATTCGGCCTTTCCGCTGGTACCTACCGCCCGCAGATTGTAGATGCCAACGGCTGCACTACCGACTTGTCGGCAGTCACCATTGACCAGCGTCCGCCTGTGCTGGTAAACTTAGGCCCGGACTTGGTGATACAAATGGGCAAAGATACCAGCTTAGCAGCTACAGTGTCGCAAGCCCGCGAACCTGTCACTATGGAATGGAAAAAAGAAGACAGCCAATGGCTAAGTTGTCTGGATTGTGAAGCCCCGGAGGTAGTACAGCTGTATTTTACGCGTGACTTTTTGCTGCGGGTAACGGATTCGCTTGGCTGTATCGGCGAAGACGTGGTGCGTGTGGAGGTACAAAAAACCCGACTGGTATTTGTGCCGGAAGGCTTTACACCCAACGACGACGGCAATAACGACCTGCTGCTGGTACACGGGCAAAAAGACGTGAAAATACTGAAGTTCCGCATTTACGACCGTTGGGGAGAATTGATGTATGAGGCAGCGGACTTTGCGCCCAACAATACGTCCATCGGCTGGGACGGGATGTTCCGCGAAAGCCCGATGAATCCCGCCACTTTTGTATGGACCTTAGATGTGGAATATTTAGACGGCTTTCAGGAAACTTTGAAGGGGCATACACAACTGATTCGATAAAATAGATATATTATCTGTTTTTGTCCTTTGACTTAAGCGCATACGCCACAAGACACAGTCAGGAAATGCGCCCTGTTGATGTGAAGAACAGGGGTACACAAACAAAAAAGAAAGCAGCGTGAAGGCGAACTCCACGCTGCTTTCTTTTTTGTTTTATAATATCCCGTTTTCCTGCTTAAATCGCCGGATCGGGCGGGGTATTGATGTTGTTGTCGCGTTCTACCTGTGGGTATGGATAGAAATTGCGACTGCGCTCGGCGTTGGCATCGTTGGGGCCGGGCCGCCCGAAACGACGGCTGTCCTCCAGCTTCATGCCCGACAGATAGAGTTCAATACAGCGCTGGCGATAAATTTCTGTAAGAATGGCATCTTTATCCGCTGGCCCCGAATAAGCAGGCAATTTGGCCGTCACGCCGGAGGGATCGGTGGCTTTGGTGCGCACCACATCTAAGGCTTTAACAGCATCTGTCAGGTTGCCCAGCCGGGCCTGTGCTTCGGCAATGATAAGAGATACTTCGCCGGGCAGATAGACCGGAATCTGGTCGCCGTCTGATTTGAAAAAGCCTTGTACTTTCACCGGAGCCGTGTTGTTGCCTAAGTAGAAAGCGATGCGTCCGTCGGCAGCATCGGGAGCCAAAGCCGTCGGCAGGCCAAAATTCGGCAATCCGTTGTGGACGTTGTTGGTCACAAACGAAATGCGGTAGAGGGGATTCTGCGAAATGTTGTCGTAGCGCCAGAACGAACGGGCAGCACTTGACGCGATATCTACTTTCCCGGCAGCGGCCAGGGCCTCGTTGTTTTTGCCTAACATGAGGTTATAGCGGGCCAGCAACAGGTTGACCGTATTTTTCAGGTTGATATCGGTACCGACCTTCAGAGTGAAAAAAGCCGAAGGAGCCACTTCTGCCAGCGGTACGGCCGCTTCCAACAGTTTCACGGCTTCTTCCAAAGCGGCAGTGCGGGACACAAAGGCCGGGCGTTTGCCATTCAGAAAATCGTCGGTGGTGATGACTTCTGCGGTGACCTGCTCCCAGAATTGGGCCATGGTACCCAGGGCCAATGCCTTGAACACGTGTCCATAGACACGAATCGGCTCGGAAGTACCGGCAGCGCGCAGCCCGTCGGCATTGTCTATCAGGATTTGTGCATTGGCCTTCAACAAATTGGCACTGGTCCAGATATTGCGGATAAAGGAGTTGCTGGCTCCCACGGTGCCTTTGCCGTTTTCGAGGGCCGTCAATTCGCCGTTGCCAGTATTGATCACATACAGCTCCTTAGTGGTCAGCCCATTGGCGCTCACCACATTGTACAGCGTGCCTGTGGCTCCTACCGAATATTCCCGTTTCAGGCCTACAATCAGGGCCGCCAGCCCTTCGGCATTGGTAGTCACTTGTTCGCCGTCAGCGGCGTTGGGGTTGCTAAATTCTTTGTAGCACCCTGCCATAACCAACAGAGCAGGCACCAAAAGCAATATAATTAATTTTTTCATTTTTATGTAATTGAATGATGATAAAACGGTGAAAAAGGGGTTAGAAACGCCCCGACAGGCGCAACATGAACGTACGCGGGATGGGTACGTTGCCGAAATCATCGCCCCGCACCCGGTCTGTCTGACCGGCAGAGTTGGTTTCCGGATCGAAGCCTTGATAATCGTCCCAGGAAATCAGGTTGCGCCCTGCAAAACCGATGCTCAGGTTTTCAAAATAGCGTCCCACTTTTCCGAAATTGTAATTAAGCCCCAATTCGCGCAATTTGATATAAGAACCGTCTTCCACGTGTTCTTCCTGAATGCGCGAACCGGTAACACCGCCTGCAATGGAACCCACATAGCCGCGTGGCAATTCCCCTTTGAGCTCTTTTTCTGCCAATTCGCCGAAACCCACATTGTTGGACGTAATGCGATTCCAGTTATAGACCTCATTGCCCATCACAGCATCAAATTGGAAATTGAAGGATAACTTTTGAATGGTCAGGGTAGAGAACAGCGAGCCGGACCAGTCCGGAATGGGGCTGCCCAACACTTTGCGGAGCTCCTGGGTCCCGGTGGTCAATGGCTGGCCATTGGCATCGCGCATAGGAATATAGACGCTGCCGCCATAGCGATAGATGCGGTCTTTTTGCGCACCGGCAGGCAGGCTGGCTTCGTTGTATTTTTCTTCGGGAATAACTAAGCCGCGTTCGGTGTTCGCCAATCCTTGTGGAGTCAGCAGCAGCGAACCGTCGGAATTGCGGGCATAATAGCGGCCAAAAAATACGCCAAAAGGCTCTCCGTTCAGGGCCGACTGTGTGCCGTCGCTGCCGCGCAGCGACAATACACCAATCACATCAGATACTTCGTTGCGGTTGCGCGAGAAGTTCACACCGAGGTCCCAAGTCAGTCGCTGGCTGCGTACCGGCTGGGTGACGAGCAGCAGTTCGAGGCCTTTGTTGGTCATGCCGCCCACATTGGTCACAATGGTACTGCCTCCTACGGAAGGGGGTAGCGGGCGGTCGAACGCCAGATTGTCCACCTGTTGGCTGTAGTAGGTCACATTCAGGCCGACGCGGTTTTTAAAAAACGCAATGTCAGCACCCAGTTCGGTTTCGGTCATGATCTCCGGGCGTACATTGGGGTTATTGAGGCGGCGGGGCAGGTCATAGCTGGGTAAACCTGCAAGGGTATTACCATTGAAGTTCCTAAAGCGGTCGTAGTTGTCAATACCGGTTAAGTTGCCGGCTTGTCCGTAGGAGGCGCGCAGTTTGAGGGTGCTGATGGTGTTGCCAAGAGAAGCATTTTTAAACAAATCGGAGGCCACCCAGCTAAGCCCTGCTTTCGGATAAAAATTGCTTTGAAAATCCGGTGAAAAGAAGGAAGAGCCATCCACGCGACCTGCCAGGGTTAAAAACAACTGGTCCGCATATCCGAAAGTTTGTTGTAAAAAGAAGCCATTCAGGTTGAAAAGCCCGCGAATCTGACGCGGCGGGGCAAAGTAGTTGGCTGCTGCACCAATGGTCTTAATCAACGGTACCAAGTCGCGGCCTTCCTGCGAGGTAAATTCGTTTTGGGCGTACTGAAACTGGTAGCCCCCCGTAGTGGTAGAGCTGAGTTTAGTGCCAAGAGAAGTTTCATAACTCATCAATAAGTCGCTGTTCAACTGGGTATTGTTGGATGTGGCAGCACTGACATACCCATCGGGATAGAAATCGGCAGATACCCCGGCGTAGGGCAGGCGCGGGCGGTATTCGGTGCCCAACAGTGCCGTATTGTCCAAACCTAATTTGTAGTCTATGCGGAAACCTTTGAAAGGAAATACCTTTAAACCCACATCGCCAATCACGCGGTTGGTCTGTTGGCGAATGTCGAAGGTTTCGATGGTGGACAGGGGATTGACCCGCACCAGCTCCACCTGTTTCAGGCTGCCATCGGTGTTGCGCTCGTTGATATCCCACACATTATCTATAATAAAGACTGTGCTGACGGGATTAAAAAAGTTATTGCCGTTGGGCATGTCTTTACTTTTGCTCAGGGCGTAGTTGATGCCTGCTGTCATGGTGATCCATTTGGAAAGGGTTTGATCCACCCGCACCCGGCCTGTATATTTCGTAAAGTTCGTATTGCGCAGGATACCGTCGTTATTGGTGTAACCAAAAGAAGCAAAATAGCTCGATTTGTCGGTTCCGCCCCGTACAGACAGGTGGTTGTCGGTGCCATAGGCATCGTCAAAAATCAAATCCTGATAGTCGTAGCGCTGAACAGCATACTTGTCGGTAATAAGCAGGCGGTTGGCACTGCCTGCCTTTGTAAAATTCACCCCCTGGGCGGTCAACTGCGCTTCGGTAAGCCCCACCGTCAGGAGGGTGGTCAGACGATCCTGGGGCGTTTCCAAACGATCATTGCCTTTTTTGCCAAAGCGTTCGCCTACCTGGGTGAAAAAGACTTTTTTGCGCAACTGGCTCATGCTGGCACTGGTACTAAATTCCACAACAGGTTTGCCTGCCTTGCCCCGTTTGGTAAAAATTTGAACTACCCCGTTGGCAGCCCGCGAACCATACTGGGCGGCGGCAGCGGCTCCGTTGAGGATTTCAACGCTTTCAATGTCGCTTGGGTTGATATCTACCAAGCGATTTTGGCCCGCCCTGAAACTGGTCGTCATGGCATCCGCCCGCAGATTGATCACATTTGCCGAAGAGTTATCCACAATAACCCCATCTACAATGTACAGCGGCTCAGAGTTTCCATTGATGGAGTTGAGGCCGCGCAACTGAATGGAAAAGCCGCCTGCCGGATCGCCGGAGTTTTGAGAAATCACGGCTCCGGGTACTTTGCCTGCCAAAGCCCCCAGCGGATTGGCGGTGCCGGAGCGCTCAATGGCTTTGGCACTGACCACGCCCACCGCGTTGCCTAATTGCCTGCGGGTGGCAGTGGGCGAGTTGCCGGTGACAATGACCTCGTCCAGGTTCAAAATGTCACTGGTCATGGTTACATCCTGCACGTAATTGGACTGTGCGCTGGTGATAGACACAATCGAACGTTGGGTGCCATACCCAAGGTACTTATATTCGATGTTGTACGTGCCTTCCGCAGCATTCCCGGAGAGAACGTACTGTCCGGCAGCGTCGGTGTACGTGCCGGTTCGGGTTTCGGATAAAACCACAGAAACGCCTGTGAGCGGCAATCCGGCATCGTCCAAAACCGTTCCTTTAATGTTGTAACTGACCCTTTGCCCAAAAGCAAACAAAGGCACAAGCAGCATTAAAAGTGGAAAAAACAAGGTAGAGGGTGAGAATTTATTCATACGAACAGAAGGAATAAAAGGTGATAACAAGGCCCCGGAAACGGCAGGGCATGAGTGAACGGACAAAGGTAACGAGGTCTGTACATTAAAAAAATTTTTACAAAGGTTTTTGCAGAAAATGTGTTTTAATGCCAATAATAAACCGTATCTTTGCACCTTGAAACAGCGCGTTTTACGCTATACTTTTTTAAAATTTGGGTGTTTTGAATGTATTTCTCTTACATGGCAGGGATCGTAGGGCATTTTCGAAGGGGGTAGGTATGATGGCCTCTTTTCAGAGCATCCTGTTGTTGTCTGATCCTTATAAAAAAATTACCTTCAGATAATATCGCAACCTGTTCCGCAACCACTGTCCGGTACATACATCGGCAGTCTGACATGTGTACCAATGATCCATTCCAGAAATCTTCACATCCACAAATCAACAGTTCAACAAACTAAGCCTGCATGACCAGCGACCGCATTATTACCATTAACATTGAAGACGAACTAAAAACCGCTTACATTGACTACTCCATGTCAGTCATTGTCAGCCGTGCCCTGCCAGATGTGCGCGACGGATTGAAACCTGTACACCGCCGCGTTTTATACGGGATGCTCGATCTGGGACTTTCCTACAATAAAACTTACAAAAAGTCAGCCCGTATTGTCGGAGAAGTATTGGGTAAATACCACCCGCACGGCGATGGTTCTGTGTATGACACCATGGTGCGCTTAGCACAGGACTGGAGCCTGCGCTATCCCTTAGTGGACGGACAGGGTAATTTCGGTTCTATGGACGGCGACTCTCCGGCAGCCATGCGTTATACAGAAGCACGGATGCGCCGCCTGACCGATGAAATGGTCAACGACATAGACAAGGACACGGTTGATTTTCAATTGAATTTCGACGATTCCTTAGAAGAACCTACGGTTCTGCCAGTCAAATTTCCCAATCTGTTGATCAACGGGGCCAGCGGCATTGCGGTCGGCATGGCCACCAATATGATGCCCCACAATCTCACAGAAGTATGCAATGCCGTGATTGCTACCCTCAGCAACCCCGACATTACGGTGGAGGAGTTGATGGAATACGTCAAAGCGCCTGATTTCCCGACCGGTGGCATTATTTATGGCCTTTCGGGCGTACGGGAGGGCTTCCTGACCGGACGGGGCAGGGTAGTGGTGCGTTCCAAAACTGAAATAGAGACCGACAGCAAAGGCCGGGAATACATCATCGTTACGGAAATACCCTACCAGGTCAACAAAGCCGTACTGGTCGAAAAAATTGCAGAACTCATCACCGAGAAAAAAGTGGGGGCTTCGGATGTGCGCGACGAGTCGAACAAAGAAGGTGTGCGCGTGGTAATTGAGGTGCGCCGCGATTCTGCGGCCAATGTAGTGCTGAGCCACCTGTTCAAACTCACGCCGCTCCAAACCAGTTACGGCATCAACAACATCGCCTTAGTCAATGGCCGTCCGCGTCTGCTCAACCTGCGCGATCTGGTCACCGAGTTTGTGCGTTTTCGCATTGACGTGGTGGTGCGCCGCACACGCTTCGAATTGCGCAAGGCAGAAGAGCGCGCCCACATTCTAGAGGGCCTGCTGATTGCCCTCGACCACCTGGATGCCGTTATTGCTCTGATTCGCGCCTCCAACGACACAGAGGAGGCCCGCAATGGCCTGATGGCCCAATTTGGACTGAGTGAAATTCAGGCCCGCGCCATCCTCGCCATGCGCCTGCAACAACTCACCGGGCTGGAGCGCGACAAACTGCGCGCCGAATACGAAGAACTTATGCGCCGCATTGAAGACCTGCGAGCCATTCTGGCCGACGAGCGTCTGCAACGCGACATCATCCGCGAGGAAATACAGGACATCATCGGTCGCTTTGGCGATGCACGCCGCACCGCCATTGAAATAGACGAGGCCGAGATCAACATGGAAGACCTCATCGCCAACGATGAAGTGGTCATTACTATCAGCCATGCTGGCTACATCAAGCGCACCCTCTCTTCCGAATACCGGGCACAGGGACGCGGCGGGCGCGGCTCCAAAGGGGTGCGTACCCGCGACGAGGATTTTGTGGAACACATGTTTATTGCCACCAACCACCAGACCCTGCTGCTGTTTACCGAAAGTGGCCGCTGCTTCTGGCTGAAGGTCTATGAAATACCGGAGGGCAGCAAAGCCACCGCCGGGCGGGTCATTCAAAACCTCCTGAACATTCCCAAAGAAGACCGCGTCCGGGCCTACATTATTGTCCGCAACCTGCAGGACGAGGAATTTATCAATAACAATTACATCACTTTCTGCACCCGGAAAGGGCAAATCAAAAAAACCCTGCTCGAAGAATACTCGCGCCCACGTCAGGGCGGCATCAATGCCATTGGCATCAACGATGGCGATGCCCTGATTGAGGCCAAACTGACCAACGGCCAAAACGAAATCATTCTCGCTGTGAAGAGCGGCAAAGCCATTCGCTTCAACGAAGAAGATGTGCGCCCGATGGGCCGCACAGCCGCCGGGGTGCGCGGCATTTTGGTGGACGATGAAAGTGGCGATATGGTGGTGGGCATGGTGTGTGTTGATCCCAACGATGCCACTGCCAGTGTACTGGCCCTTTCTGAAAAAGGCATGGGCAAACGCTCGGCTCTGGAAGATTACCGAACACAGGGACGCGGGGGCAAAGGCGTAAAAACCATCAATATCACCGACAAAACCGGCAATTTGATCGCCATTAAATCGGTAACCGACACCGACGACCTGATGATTACCACCACCAACGGCACCATAATCCGCACGGCTGCTGCCGATCTGCGCGTGATGGGCCGTGCCACACAGGGCGTAAAGATCATGCGCCTCGACGAAGGCGACGACATTGCCGACGTAACGGTGGTGGCTTCTGCCCCCGAAGAACAACTGCCTCTCCAGACCGCAGGCGACGGCGAAGGGCAGTCGGAAGAAGGACACAGCGGTACAGAAACAGAGCAGGCCGATGAGACCACGCTTTTAGAGCAATAATTTTTAATGCTGTGTTTCGCCCCCTCTCTATTCACATTGTTAAATCTCCCGTTGCGGGATTATTTTCTTAAAAACATGCGCTTTACATTTTGCTTTTTTCTGTTGCTTTCCCTCGGATTGCAGGCCCAAAACCAAGAGGCTTATCAGTTTAAAACTGTAAAAAGTACTGAATCCACGCCTGTCAAAAGCCAGGACCAGACCGGTACCTGTTGGGCGTTCAGCACGGCCTCCTTTTTGGAAGGCGAATTGCTGCGCACCGGGAAAGGGACTTTTGACCTTTCGGAAATGTTTATTGTGCGGCATATATACCGCCAGAAATGTGAAAACTATGTGCGTCGGCAAGGCAAGGCACAATTTGGAGAAGGGGGGCTGGCCCACGATCTGCTGAATGCAGTGGCCCAATACGGCATCACGACCGAGACTGCTTATCCCGGTCGCAAAGACCTGAAAAAGCCTCACAACCATGCTGCCATTGAGGCCGGACTGAAAAAATTCTGTGATGGTTTGCTGGAACAGGCTACCCAAAATCGTCTGAGTAGTCGCTGGACAGAGCAGGTGGACAGCCTGTTGGATGAATCCTTTGGAAAAGTGCCGGTGACCTTTGAGGTAAACGGTACCCGGTTCAGCCCGGTGTCATTCCGCGATTTTTTGGGCATACACCCGGAGAATTATGTACACCTGACTTCTTTTATGCACCACCCGTATTACCAGTCTTTTATTTTGGAAATTCCCGACAACTGGGCCAACGGGTCATTTTTTAACCTGCCCTTAGATGAGTTGATGCGTTGTCTGAATTTTTCCCTGCACAAAGGTTATGGGGTGGAATGGGATGCCGATGTGAGCAATCGCGGATTTTCTGCACAAAATGGCCTCGCTATTGTACCGGAAAAGGACTGGAAAGACAAAAATAACACTGCCCAGGCTGCCACGTTTAAATACTGGGAGGCGGAAAAATACATCACCCCCCAATACAGGCAGGAGCAGTTCGACCGCCTGATTGTACAGGACGACCACCTGATGCACATCACCGGCTTGTTGGATGAAACCCATAGTGGCCTGTTCTATACGGTAAAAAATTCGTGGGGCGAAATATCGGACTTTAAAGGTTACGTCAATACCTCGGAAGCCTATATGCGCCTGAACACCATTTCTTTTACCATTCACAAGGACGCTTTGCCGCCCGACATTCTCAAGCGGATGGGCATTGAAGCAGGAGAGGTGAATGTGGAGCAGGGCGCAGTCCCCTCTTCCGGCGGGCGCAAAAAGCCCGCCGGCAAGGCCACCGAAGAACCCGCTTTCCAACCTGCGCGTACTACCAACGGACGCACCCTGACCCCCATCGGGGAAAAGCGGAAACTGCCCACTGACAAAGGCGACCAATAGGGCGCAAGGGACTTGCTTGGGCTAAATAAACGGCTGTTCGCGGCTGTACAGGGCTTCAAAAAGATGTAATTGATTGCGGGCGCGGCGCAAATTGTGTTCGGGGAAGCGGATTTTGTAATAAACGTCGCCCGAAATATAGTCGGTCAGGAAGCGGAGGGCCTGCTCGGCGCACATCCACAGACCTCCCGTCCGCAGGTGATCGCGTTCAAGCGGGGTGATGAACTCAGCGGTTTCTTCTAAATAGGCAGTCTCTAAGGCGTGATAGATATCGGTGCGCAGAGGAAGGGGACTGTCCGCATCTTCGGCGGCGGTGGGTACAAAGGTGCGCACCATGTCGCCAAAATCGGAGAGCAGAGTGCCGGGCATTACCGTATCTAAATCAATCACGGCAATGGCCCGCCGGGTTTGGCGATGCATCAGGACGTTGCCGGCTTTGGTATCGTTGTGGGTGACGCGCAGGGGCAGTGCGCCCGAGGCTTTCCACGCAGCAATGCGGTCGGTCACGACGCGGGTGGCGCGCAGGCGTTCAATTTCGTTCTGAACAGATGCTACACGACCCGCTGTATCGGCCTCCAACGCCTGCCCGAATGCAGCCCAGCGCCGTTCGGTATCGTGAAAGCCGGGAAGGCTCTCTGTCAGAGTTTCCACCGGAAAGTGGCGCAATGCCTTAGCAAAGGTCCCGTATGCGCGGGCGGCCTCTTGGGCCAAAAGGACATCGGCACCGCCTTCGGGTGCTTCAGTGTCGGCAAAAAAAGGAAACATGCGCCAGTAGCTCCCCGTCTCGTCCTGATGAAGCCAGGTTCCATGGATAGTAGGCATGGGATGCGGGACGGCGTAGGGATAATCCGGTTGCGCGGTCAGGTGCTGTGCCACGCTTACCCAGTTGGCCATCACGCCCTGCGGATCGCGGAATATGTGGTGATTGAGCCGCTGTAGTACAAATTGCCGAACCGGACTCGTGGGTGCGCCGATACGTGCCTCCGCGAGGTACGTATCGTTGATGTTGCCCGACCCCAGGGGTTGCAGATGGATGGAGTGGGCTTCAGGCAGAAACTGGCACAGCAGATGTGGTGGTGGCATGGCAGGTGCATACAGGGATAAGACGGGCAAAGGTAGGCAAAATTCAGAAAAAGCAAATGGCTCCTCCCCCAATTCCCGCTTTGACTTACTCATCACTCATCACTAAATAAACCCTTCCTTCAATATGCAAATCAACGACCAACTTGCGCCGGGTTTCTACCGCGCCGATCCCAAGCGCTACGAGCGCGTTCCTTTTCGCCGTTGTGGCCGCAGTGGCCTCCAACTGCCCGTTTTGTCCATTGGCCTGTGGCACAACTTTGGCCACACCGACAATCTGGAAAATGCGCGCCACATTCTGCGTACCGCTTTCGATCACGGGGTGGTACACTTTGACTTAGCCAACAACTACGGGCCGCCTTACGGGGCTGCGGAGGAAAATTTTGGCCGCCTGTACCGGCAGGATTGGGTACCCTATCGCGATGAGATGCTGCTCTCCACCAAAGCCGGTTGGGATATGTGGCCCGGCCCTTACGGCAACCTCGGCTCGCGCAAATACCTGATTGCCAGCCTCGACCAGAGCCTGCGCCGCATGGGCGTGGACTATGTGGACATTTTTTATTCGCACCGCCGCGACCCGGACACGCCTTTGGAGGAAACCATGGGCGCATTGGATCACATCGTCCGGCAGGGCAAGGCCCTGTATGTAGGCATTTCGCAGTACAACGCCGAAGATACAGCCCGCGCTGCCGCCATCCTGCGCCAAATGGGTACCCCCCTGCTCATTCATCAGCCGCGTTATTCCATGCTGGATCGGTGGGTGGAAAACGGCCTTTTGGACACCCTTGAGCGCGAAGGGGTAGGCAGCATTGCATTTTCCCCTTTGGAGCAGGGGATCCTGACAGACCGCTATCTCAATGGCTTCCCTGAAGATTCGCGGGCTGTGCGCGACGGTCGCTACCTGCGGGCAGGGAGCATTCGCCCGGAAACCATCGAACAGGTGCGCCAACTGAATGACATAGCCCGACAGCGCGGACAAAGCATGGCTCAAATGGCCATTGCCTGGCTGCTGAAAGACCAGCGCGTTACCTCCGTATTGGTGGGAGCCAGCAGCGCCAAACAAATGTTGGACAATATTGGTGCTGCCGAACGCCTGTCGTTTTCGGACAGCGAACTGGCGGCCATTCGGGCCATCATTGGCTAAGCGCCGGTCTGCTCAGTCATTGATCGTTTTTTCAGTCAAATTGAACACTTTTTTGACAGTGCTGACGATGGTGGTGGCTAAAATAGCCCCTAAAACAGCGAGGGCAATGTCCTTTTGAGCATCCCATACGTCGCCCTGTGTGCCGAGATAAGCAGCGCCCTGCTCCTTGAAGAATATGTCGGCCACCGCCCATTCGATCAGTTCATAAATGGCACTGACCGACAGGGTGATTTCTATGGGCAACGCCCAGGCCACCCAACGGGGAAAATCGAGCCAGTTCAGGAAAGCTTCGCGCATCGGATAGGCCAAAAGAAAGCCAAAGCTGAAATGCACTAAGCGGTCGTATGGGTTGCGCTCTAATGCCAGCTGATCTTTCAGCCAGTAGCCGAAGGGATTTTCGGCGTACGTGTGGGTGGCCCCATACACATGCAGGCTCAGATATGCAAAGATGAGCAAATAGGAAAGATCGCTGAACTGATAATAGCGATAGGACACCAACAGAAAAATGATGAACAGGATGGTCAGGGCGTTTTCGAGCCACCAATTGGCTAAATCGGTGGTATTCAAAAAGGTCCAGGCCCAAAGGCTGAAAAACAGGGCCATCAATACCCACAACAGGGGATTGCGGGAGAAGGCAGTGCGATGATCGGAAATGGCAACGGTGAAAGGCATGCAGAGAGTAGATAAGAGGGTGAAAGCAAAAGGGTGGAGTGGGGAAGGGGGGAGGGCTTGATCTAATTTCCCAACAGGAATGTCAGGGGAATGGCCAGCCTTTTATGCCAAGCCTGCTCGGTGTGGGCCTCTCCCGGAAAATATTTTGTTATCCAATGATCCTCTGCATAGCCTTTGCTTTTCATTAAAGCATCTGCCTGCAATAAAGGTATTTTCCCGGTTGGTGTGTACGGCGTATTTCTTGTCAATGTTTCTGGCAGTGACATAGCGGGAAGGAGAGTTTTCGAGGCGTTCGATTTTTCCTCGCACCACATTGGGCAGGGAGCTTTGCGCTTCGCTTCGTACCCAACACAACAGGGCAGAAATAAACAGGCTTATGCTGACTACAAATTTCATTTTCTATGATTTCGATGCAAAGTTACAAATGAATCAGGAAAACCGATTTTTTCAATCATTAAAATCACGCCAATCTTTATTGTAAAAATCAGGCACTGTGTTGCACAGATGTGCATATGTCCTTATATTTGCCCGCGCAATTTCGGGGTGTGTCCACGCACCGGGGGTTGCCGCTTATACCGCCTTTCCAACAATTACCACATGCTACCATCCCAACACTCAAAAAACACCGTGTACGGCTTCATCCACGCCAACGGCAACGTGCACATCGGCGACATCACGTACATCGTCGAGCGCGATTTCAAAGCAGGCAGCATCCTGTTTTTGCGCTTGGACAAAAAAGACGCAACCCGCTACGAAGCCACTTTGTCCGTGAAAAGCAGGCACAGCACACAGGGCACGCTGGCCACATCGGGGGTTATCTGGTGCGAGCAGGTGGCGGTGGACATTCCCACGCATTTGGTGGCAGAGTTGGCGGAATTTCAGGACTTTCGCCGCCGTGTGGATGCCCAAACCCGCTACAAGGGCTTGGATATCCCCAACAACCGCCTCATAGCGGGCATGGAAGATGCCTTGGGGGAGCGGATTTTTCAGACCTTTTTTGCGGGCGAAACGGGCAAGGTATGTGCGCACTTTATCCAATTGCTCGAAGAACAGCGCATTGATGAGTTGCTGCTGGCCATTTCCACCAAGGACGACACCATTGTCAATCTGCCCTTCGAGATGGCGCTCCCGTGGCTGTTTCCGCCCAAATTGGGCGAAGCCAAAAAGGGCCTCGCCATCAACACCTTCGGGTTGGTGCGGACGAAAGTACCGTCCCTCGACAGCCATAAGGCAGCAAATCGGCGACCAGAAAGGCGAGGCTGCTACCTTGAACAACATCGGCCAAATTTACCATTCCAAAGGCGACTATGACACGGCGTTGCGCTATTTGAAACAATCCTTAGCCATCCGGCAGCAAATCCCCGATATCCTTGGTGAGGCAGAGACCAAGACCAACATGGGCGTAATATTTTTTAAACAAAGCCGCTACGAAGAAGCGATCCCGCTTTTGGTGCAGGCGTACGATATTTTTCAGAAAATAGGCTCGCGCCATGTGCAGGCGGCAAAGGCCATTACCGAGCATATCCGGGAAGGACAGCCATATGCAGCCGTTAAGAAAGTAATTTCGATCACCATCGCTTATTTTGATTTAGGCCAGGGCCAGGACTATGTGTATCATGGAACCACTGTTTTCAAAGGCATTCACAAAAACGATGTTCTCCTGCTGGCCGACAAACAGATAGAACTGTATAGGAGGAAGGATGCCCACGAGATTTTTCCTGAATTTTGGGTCATCAAAGTAGGCAAGTTCAGCAATCGGGTGAAAGATACTTTAGATGAGTGGATTTACTTTTTCAAGAATGCAGAAATAAAATCCGATTTTTCGGCAAAAGGGCTGAAAGAAGCGGGCGAGCGACTGGCCGAAATGAAATTAAACGAGCAGGATGCAAAAGAATATAAAAAGTATCTGAAGAAACTCCGCGATATTGCAAGTGACCAACACACGAAAATAGCAGATGCACAGGAGTTCATAAAAAAGGGCAAAGTGGAAGTAGCCCAAAATTTGAAAAATATGGGTTTCTCTCATGCGGATATTAAAAAGGCAACCGAATTGACAGATGCAGACCTGGAACGCCTGTAAAATAACCCAGGGTTCGTTTGCGCATACTTGGGCTATATCTATCGGGATGAACAGGCCCCGCATGAAGCAATCCACTGGTTTCTCCAATCGTTGGCGTTTGGGCCGCCTGCTGTCGCTTATATTTGCAGCGAACTTGCGCGGCTGTATGGTGAAACCGGTGAAACGGCATTGGCTGCAACCTGCCGCGACGCGGCAACGCCCCTTATTTTTTTGAAACAAGGGATGGAACATCAAAAGGAACGAAATGACTAAAATACAGCAACATAACTTTCAGGCAACTTTGCCTTACGAATTGGAAGTGAAGCCATTGGATATTTTGCATAAGGCAAAGCAAGGTTTGTTTACCAAACCCCACCGCAATAATTTTTACGACGTGATTTGGTTTCAGTCGGGAAATCCTGTATATATCGTTGATTTTCAACGTATTGAAATAAAGCCAAATTCACTGCTTTTTATCAATAAAAATCAAGTTCACTTTTACGAGGCCTACAATGACTATAAAGGGTTTGTGATGCTTTTTACCGATACCTTTTTTTGTTTGTCGAAAGAAGATACCAAATTCTTGAATTATTCTATTCTGTTCAATGATATTTTCAATATTCCTTATTTTGAATTAGATACAAACGATACGACGATTCCCAATTTATTTCTCGCCATACAACGCGAATTAGCACAGGAAACCGATGCCGTTCAATTTTCGATTTTGCACAATCTGGTACATACCTTGCTGTTGTATGCCGAAAGGGCTTATCGCAAAAACGGCGTAAAAGCACTCAAACAAGATGCGGATTTAGACATTGCTTTACTGTTTCGTGATTTGGTAGAACAACATTTCAGCAATAACAAATTGGTGAGTTTTTATACAAATCAATTAAATATCACGGAAAAACGCTTGCAAAAAAGTATTGCACAAATTTTTGGGAAATCTCCCAAAGCCTATATTGGCGAGCGTATTATTTTAGAAGCCAAACGTTTATTATTGCACAGCAACGCTAATACAAAAGAAATTGCTTACGATTTGGGATTTGATGAGCCGACCAATTTTATCAAATTTTTTAAGAAATATACCCAAAAAACGCCCGTCGAGTTTAAAGAAAACTACTTTCCTGCGTGATTTTACCTTATAAATTCGGTTTTTTACCTTTCTGACGGATTGGGAAGGCAAGACCTTTGCAGCATCAAATCCTTCTTGAAAAAATAGCGAGGGGGGCTTGGTGTGTCAATCAATAAATAACAATCCGAAGATGAAAAAATTACTTCTATTCGTATGGACGGCCCTTTTCTTACAAGTGGCTTCCGCTCAACCCGTTACGACGCTTTATGTCAATCCGTCCACAGGAAACGACGCGAATATGGGCGGTAAAGAAACCCCGTTTAAAACCCTGGCAGCTGCCGTTAAGCAGGTAAATGAAAGTACAGGCACGGAGGCGGTAAGCATTTTGTTGGCTGCGGGTGTGTATGCTTTTAATGAAACAACGATCATTCAGCCTACAAAACGGGCTTTTACAAAAGAAAATCGCTTGACCATTCGCGCCGAGATTTTGCCCGACGACGCTGATTGGAATACCGGAAGTATGCCGACTATTATTCATACCATGCCTTTGCAGGACAATTGGTTTGGCATAAAAGACAAATTTGGCGGCTCTATGTATGGTATCAAGATCGAAACAAGCCATATTACGATACAAGGGTTGAAAATATTGGGCGCACCCGTGGTCGAGCACCCCGAAGAAGGGCAAATCATCCGGGCGTATCCGATCAGTCGTACCAATCCGGAATTAGACGATTTGGAAATAACACAATGTATATTCGCGGGTGATCCGGTGACTGCGCCGCATCATTTGGGTATTATCGCCAATGGCAATGGGATTGTGATTGACCATTGTATTTTTTATCAACTAAAACAAGCCATCGTGTACTGGTCGGGCAAAAGTACGGGGCATGTGATGCGCAACACCTTGATTTACGGCGGTTATGGTTGTGGTTTATGGACTTCTGCCATCGCAAATGACTTTGTTTTTGAAAATAATGTGATTGCCAACAACAATTATGCGTGGATCAGTCAATTGGACAGAGATGAAAATCAACAAGTAAAAAAAGACAGTACACCAGCCGTACCCAGAACCATTTTATACCAGGTCAATCATAGTTTGTTTGCGGGAAATAAAAAAATGACAGGTACAGGCGGCGGGCCTCAATTGAATTTCAAGGATATCGACCCGATTTTATTGAAATTTAACAATACAAAAATTACGGAAAAGCCCATAGAATTGAATTTGGATGACCATAGCAAATATTTTATGCACCCTGCCGAAGGGTCGGAAGCGGCGACTTATGGTGTTGGTTTATTCAAAAAACATTAATCTTTAACGATTCGCTGTTGTTCTTTGTCGTGTCTGCTTTCTGGATGTTTATGCCTAATACCAAAATGTTCAAAAAAGGGCTTTATTTTACGGTTGGCGGCATCGTTTTAACGCTCATTTTGCTTTTTATTTGACAATAAACAATATTCCCTGCCGATTGGCCCAACCAGCGGTAGTCTAAACAATAGACCTCCCTCTATAGACCTTCCAAGTCTTCAAGACATCGAAGGGAATGGCGGTTAAATTGCGCTTTCTCCTCGGCAGCGCCCGCCGCGAAAGCAACACCGAGGCCCTCGCCCGCGCAGCGGCGCTTGCCCTGCCCGATACCTCCGAACAACAATGGCTGCGCCTGCCGGAGCTGCCCTTGCCCCCTTTTGAAGACCTTCGGCATACCGTGGGTGTCTATCCTCAACCAATGGGCCACGAAAAGACCCTGTTCGAGGCGACGCTGTGGGCCGACAATTTGGTGTTCGCCTCTATAAACCTTTAATAAAACTGACAAAAAAATGACAAAAATAGTTAGTGAATATTCACTAACTATCGTACCTTTGCCCTCGAAATTTAAAATTCAAAAAAAAATGAACGGTAAAAGCAACATCGCAATCGGCTTCCTGACCATGGGCTTTTGATGCCGATCGGCATATTGTCGGAGGTGTATCCGGGCTTGCCCCCGGCACTCGTGCTGATTGGCGCTATCGCCATGACGGCTTCTGTGCTTTGGCTCGGATTTGCGTTTCTTCAAATGAAATCTTTACTTCACAATTAAAATTCAGCGACGCAAAAGGCGAACGCTAACAATCTATTGAACAGATATAATGACGGCAACGATTTCCGACAGACAACTTGATCTCATCCGGGCGGCGGGAAAAATCCTCTCCGCTTCGGGGGTGGGCGGCTTAACCATTAAGAATTTAGCAAAGGAAATGGGCTTTGCCGAAAGCGCCGTTTATCGCCATTTCGACAGTAAAGACGCCATTGTGGTTGCCATGTTGGAATATCTGGCGGAAAACATGAACGAAAGGCTGAAGAAAGCGATTTCCATACAAAACACACCGAAGGAAAATCTGGAAGCCGTTTTCCGCAGTCACCTGGCTTATTTTTCCGAAAACCCGCATTTCGTTGTCGCCGTTTTTTCGGACGGACTGATGGAATCCAGCCAAAAAATCAATGCCGTTATTCTTCGTATCATGCAAGTGAATATGAAATATCTTTTGCCTGCTATTGTGCAGGGGCAACAACAGGGTTTTTTCACCAATGCCATCCCGCCGGAGCATTTGGCGCACATCGCCATGGGAACCTTTCGCCTGCACATGTTCAAATGGCGCATCGCCAATTTTCAGCCCGATATTTCACAAGACGGAGAAAAACTATTGTCTAACCTTTTAACAATTATGCAACCATGCAAAAACTGATCTTATTATTTGCGGGCATCACGCTCTTTTTTGCCTGCCAATCCCACCAAAACACAGGCCCCATTAAGTTGAATCATGGCGAAAAATGGGCGGTAAACGCCGAAATGAAACCACACATCGAGCAGGGGATCAACATCCTGAACGACTATGTGGCGCAAAGCGGAAGCGATTACAAAAAATTGGCGGCAGACTTGAAAACGCAGAACGACCAATTGGTAAAGAGTTGCACCATGAGTGGTGAAAGCCACGACGAATTGCACAAGTGGCTGCACCCCCACATGGAACTCGTCGGCGAACTGGCAGCAGCGACAGACCCCAAAACAGCCGAGACCATCATTGGGCAATTGGAACAATCTTTCAAAACGTATCAAAACTATTTCAAATGAATATCCGCCAACAGCACGATTCCCAAACAGCCGTGAGCGCAAAGCCGCTTTTCAAAACCACCGAAGGCAATGTATCGGCCCTGCAAATTTTGGAAAATGCCCTGCTCAAAGAACACATCACCAAAGTACCCGCGCTTTTGATCTGCCTGTCCGGCGAGGTCGTTTTTGAAAATGAAAACGGCGTGCGCCAAACGCTGGCAACAGGCGACTACATCCACATCGAACCCATGGTGAAGCATTGGGTGCGGGGCGTGCAGGACAGTCAACTGCTGCTTATCAAATAAAAAATTTACGTCATAAAGTTGGTGACTACTCACACGCTGTTTGTTGTGTGATTTAGAGTTTGTCCCCGTGCGATTGCCATAAAGATTGCCCTCTTCTTAGTTCATTGAATCCAGTCGCTCGAGATTTCATTAAAAGCCGTTTCGACATGGGTTGCTTTTGGTATATTGTCCTGTTTTTTTCAGGAACCCGCGAAAGCTGGTTGGTGGCCGATTATGGCTTTACCACTACGCAGTGGGGCCGTATAATCCCCTTCAGTATATGTACCAGTTCAGAATGGTCGGGAAAGATCGCTATGTGGCCATTTACAGGGGACAGTCGCAAGCCTTGATTAGCGGGCAGCCGGGTCGTTCTTTTTCCTCGGCGACACCAGGAGGCTACTTTGCCCGATCCGCCGCCCGCCTTCGATCTTGGCTTCCAAGTCGGCCTTTTAGCGGAGCAGGCAGGAAAAAATGCAAAAAAACGGGAGGATTGCTTAGAACACCGGAGTCCATGCCTTGGTGTTTTTATCTATCAGCATATCGGGTATCCAGCCGCCTGGTGTCGGGTCGTATTGGAGGGCCTGGGTGGCCCCGATTTCGGAGGTAAAATATCCGTTCAAAGTCAGGTCTTTCAAAGTTACCCAAAAAGGGGGCGACTGCCGAAAAACAGGCTGTTCCCGGGTTTGATGCTCTAAGTTTTCAAAGAAGGCAACGCGCTGTTTGCCATTGCATTCGGCAAACCCCTGCCCGTGCATGGCCTTGCACTGGTCGTTGATAATGGACAAATCGCGCCAGAACGCATCGCGTCGTTCAGGCGGAAAGCAGTCCTGTACAATGGCCACGATGTATTCGTGTACTTTAGCCGCTTTGGCTCCCGGCGTATCTGTGTCGGGCAGAATGGTGTCTGCCATTTCAGCCAGCAGGGCCACCTGATCTGTCGGGATGGTTTCAAGGGTCTGGGTCGCCTTATCGAGTGCCCGGCCCATGGCTTCCGGAGTGATGGTCACGCCGCCAATCAGGACGGCAATTTGTTTCAGGGCGTAACGACGTTGCATACGGTAACAAGCAGGGTGAAATGGATAAGAACGCAAAGGTAGAAAATTGTTTTTAATAACGATCTTCTATTTACTTCCCGCAAAAGTCTTAATTTTGCCGAATGAAAAACATACTTGCGCTTGTTCTTTTCCTTTCCGCTTTGTACGTCTCCATTTGCTCGTGCGGGGCGCAAACACCTGTACCCCGCACCGTACAGTTGGACGACAAACACGTGTTGATGCTTTTAGACAGCACGTCTGCCGCCGCTGCTATTGTGCAGGATCGCTATGATCGCTACTTCGAGCGGGTACAATTTGGCGAAATGACCATTCAGATGAAACGTTTTGTGGAAAAAGCAGACACACGTGAAGCAGTACTTCCGTTTTACAAAGAATTTCTACAAACCGACGTAGCCAACTTTAATGAAAAAGAGGCCAAATTTGCCTTAGAGGTCATGGAAAAGGCATTCAAAACCACTGCCGGGGTGGCGGCCAATCTTTTCCCGGATACCCTGTTCCTGATTAAAACCAAAGGCATCCACTACGGCAATTCGGTGTATTACACCCGTGGGAAGTGCATTATCATACCGGCCAATGAGTTGGAATCGCGAAAACGGGACAACTTCACCACGACCATGTTCCACGAGCTGTTCCACGTTTATTCGAGGCTCCATCCCGAAAAACGGCGCGCCCTGTACCGACTGATTGGTTTTGAGGCAGTGGGTGTGGATAACCTCATCCTGCCCCCTGCACTGGCAGCCCGGGTGCTTTTCAATCCCGACGGCGTGGATTTTGGTCAGAAAATCAGCCTGTCCACCCCTGAAGGGGAGAAGATTGAGGCCATACCGCTTATATACGCCAATCAGCCTGCTTATCTGCGCGGACAGGAAGAATTTTTTAGTTATGTTGAGTTCAATCTGTACAAAATAGAGCAGGCGGGCGACAAAGTATGGAGCGTAGTCACCGCAGAAGATGGCTTTTCCAGCGTGCTACAGGTGGACAAGCTGCCCGACTTCTTTCAGCAGATTAAAGATAACACCGGCTATATTATCCATCCCGACGAGGTGTTGGCCGACAACTTTTCTTTCCTCATGCGGGAGGTAACCAACCCGCAGTACACCGCAAAATTTTCGACAGCAGGCAGGCAACTCCTCAAAGACATAGAAGCCATTTTGCGTGAGTAGGCTGATATGGTAAGGGAGGGCTGCGTTTACCTGCCGCCGAGCCGTATTTCGTCGTCTCCGGCCAGAAAACGGTACTCTTGGAGGGAATATTCCGTTTTCGGCACAATGCGGATCCATTTTTTGTATTTCATCATCCAACTCATGCGACGGCTTGGCCAGCCGTGCTTCAGGTAAGCCTCTATATAAGGGTGTACATGGAGCGACAGGGGGGCTTTGGGCTGCGATTGCAAGATAAACTCCAGATCGCGCTCTACCTCATCGGTCAGCAGGATGGTGGCATTCACCTTGCCCGAGCCGTTGCAGGCCGGACAATCCTCAGCGGTATCCATCATGACCTCGGGGCGTGCGCGTTCCCGGGTGATTTGCATCAGGCCAAACTTGGACAAAGGCAGGATGGTATGTTGGGCGCGGTCCTTTTTCATGAAGTCTTCCATGGCCTTGGCCAAATGCTTCTTGTTTTCCGCGCTTTTCATGTCTATAAAGTCAATCACAATCAGTCCGCCGATGTCGCGCAGGCGGATCTGGCGGGCTATCTCCTCGGCCGCTTCCAAGTTCACGCCGAAGATGGTCTGCTCCACGTCTGCTGTATTGATTTTATGCCCGCTGTTCACGTCTATGACATGCATGGCCTCGGTTTTTTCAATAATCACATAGGCACCGCTGTTCATCGTAGTGGTTTTGCCGAAGGCCGCTTTGATCTGTCGGGTAACGCCACAAGCCTCAAAAATGTGTTTTGGGCCACTGTACAACTGAATAATATTGATCTGCTCGGGACTGATGCTTTGCATATAGGTCCGAATATCGGCGTAGATTTCTTTATCGTTGCAGACAATGCGGCTAAAACCGGAAGACAACAGATCGCGCAGTACACTGGCGGGTTTGTCCAGCTCGCTGAGTAATTTGGCGGGGGGGACGATGGTTTTCAACTGCTTGAAAATGTCTTCCCACTTGCCCATCAGCTGCATGACTTCTTCGTGCAGCTCCTGTACTTTTTTGCCATCGGCAGCCGTCCGAATGATGATGCCAAAGTTCTTGGGGCGAATGCTTTCTGCGAGGGCGTGGAGGCGTTTGCGTTCCTCAGCACTGTCTATCTTTTTGGATACGGAAATGACATCCGAAAACGGCGTAAGCACCATGTAGCGTCCCGGCAGGGTGAGTTCGCACGACAAACGCGGTCCTTTGGTGGAAATCGGCTCTTTCAAAATCTGAAAAAGCACGGGATGGCGCTTGTTCAGCACCTGATCCACTTTGCCGGTCTTGACAATTTCTTCTTCGTACTTGAAATTGTCCAATCGGTGGGTATTTACACTGCCGTTCATCACCCCGTTTGTCCATTTGACCAGTGAACGCAACTTCGGCCCCAGGTCGGTGTAATGCAGGAAAGCGTCTTTCCGGTGGCCAATATCTACAAAAGCGGCATTAAGACCGGGCATCATTTTTCGGATTTTGCCGATCATAATATCGCCCACTGTAAAATGGGTATTGATTTTTTGGTGGTGTAGTTCCACAAGTCGGCCCTGTTCAATAAGGGCCATTTCAACGCCGCTTTCAGTGGCATTGACAATAAGTTCTTTGTTCAAATGAGCATTTCGTTTTGGAGCAGACAGTCCTCAACGCGAGAAAAAGCAAAGAAATCAGGCTTTTGCTTTGCAAAGCGACGTGAAAAAGCGGGGCAGCCAGAAGCAGCCAGATAGGGAGCGAGAGGGCACCATAGAACGGGCCACAAAAAGGTACGTCAGGAAATAGGGCGAAAAGCCGTCAAAAAAGTCGAGGCATAACCGGGTGTATCGGGAAACAAGGAGGGCCGTTTCATTCTCATAAACGGAATAAGAATGCGGCAAAGCGCTTTTCGGGGGTGCTTGTTTCGGGCTGAAAACGGCTGCCTGAAAAAAAGGACGCTGGATGTCCGGTGACGTACCTGAAAAAGGTACTGAAAACACCAGTGTTCGAGGGGGAGAACAGAGTGGGTTTCAGCAGATTTCTTGAACGGGAAAAACTTTCCGGAGCGACAAGGCGCTGCCGGAAAGTTTTCCTGCTTGGGTGGCACACGATATGGGCGCCGTCAGGCACTATCGGTTCTTCTTCTTATGACGATTCTTCCGAAGGCGCTTTTTGCGCTTGTGCGTGGCAATTTTATGACGTTTACGTTTTTTTCCGCAAGGCATACTGCTGCTGATGAGTTATAAGTTATAAGTTATTGTGTATGACAGAGTTCTGTCATTTTGTTTGCAAGATCGTTTTTGCCTGCCCCTTCATAGGCTGTAACCAAAAGGCAGGGAATATTTGGGTTATCAGGCTCTAATGCGCGGGCCTTCTCAAGTCGGTCTATGGCACGCTGCCACTGACCTGTTTTGATGGCCAAACGCCCCAGAGCACTATATACAGACCCTTCTTCCGGGTATTTTTGCTCCAAATCACGCAGCATCATTACTGCTTTCATCGGGTTGTCCTCCGGGGGGTGTTCCGCATAGACCAACGCCAGATTCACCCGATGCTCCACCTGTTCGGGACGGAGCGATGCTGCGCTTTCAAACGCTTTCACGGCCCTGCCTGCACAAAACGTGCGGAGTTCCGCGTCCTGACTCTGCCGAAGGGCCTCGAAGTACAAGGCCCCTGCTACCGACCAGGCAGAGTCGCTGTTTTCCACATGGGCCACCTCCTCGGCCACCCCTGCGGCCACTGCGGTCTGCTTTTGCCGAAACCACCAGCCGGACAGGTTTTTCAGGGCGGCGACCCGCTTTTGATCGTCCGTTGCCCCGTCCACTGCTGCGCGCAGCGGAGCCAGCGCAGCGGTCTGTTCGGAGGTGAGCGACTGACGCGCCCGATCTGTCAGTGTTTTCAAATCAGTGGCTTCCCCACGCATTGCGTCGGAAGCAGCCTGCAGTTGTTGATTCGTGCTTTTCGTATCAAAGCCAAAATACAACAGCAGAAAGGCCGCCACCATGCCTGCACTGAACAGATATTGTTGCCGCGTCATCATCAATCTTCACTTTCGTCTTTCGGACTGCTGTGTACATTGGACTTCACCTGTTCCATGAACACTTTAGCCGGCTTGAAAGACGGAATGTAGTGTTCAGGAATGTGTACGGAAGCGCCTTTTTTGATGTTGCGTCCTATTTTTTTCGCCCGTTTCTTAATCACAAAGCTACCAAATCCGCGCACATACACATTCTCGCCATTTTCCATGGTTGCTTTAATTTGTTTGAACATTTCTTCTATCGCCACAAGCACATCCACTTTTGCAATGCCGGTCGTTTCGGCGATCGCGTTCACAAGGTCAGCTTTTCTCATGTTGTCTTACTTTGTTGATTTTGAATAAGTTATGGACGAAAAAATAGGCGATCCAAAAAAAGAGACGCAAAGTTCTGACAATTTTTGATATCAGCAAGCTTTTTTGTGAAAAAAAATCTGATAAGTGTTAAAATCTGCGCATTTTTCGTACCGACGTTTTTCAGGGTGCAAACTCGTTAGTTTTTCAAAAATGACAAAGGGATTTTGAAAAAATATTTTACGAAGTTCGGACCAACCGCTTTGTCAGATGCTCCTATGGGCATTTGGCGAGAGCAGAAATATTACTTCAAAACCCTTCACACCGTGCTTTGCACGAAGGCACACGGACTGCATTGGCCGCAAAACTAAGTTTCTGTTGATGCGCTTGAGCGCTATGTTTATTCCTGGGTATCCATGGTGGGCGGCGGGGTACGCCGATTGCCCATTTTGCGAAAGTACAATTCTGTGTAGTTGAGCATTTCCTGCTGCGCCTTTTCAGACACGCGACTGTGCTTGCACAATTCTTTAATGGCTTCCTGATGGCTCCGGAGGGTTTTGACTGCCGCCTCTACGGCATCTTTTTCCAGCTCAATTTTTTTAAGGGAACGCTCGCGTACGTTTCTGATACCCGAATCAGAGGCCGGAGTAGCGTAGGGCGCGTTGACGAAGCCGGAAAAGTCAAAATCGTAGGGCATTGTCAACATGCGCCCGTCAGGCGTTTCTACGATGCGCACATTGCGTCTCATATCTAAGTCCCAGTCCGTGTTCCCGATAAAGTATTGATAGACGGTAGTCAGGGCCGCTTGCTGCATTTCTAAGCTGTCCACAGGGATGCCGTATCTCGTTACCAATTTTCCTCCTAAGCGCCCGGCTGTTTCGTCTTCATCCTCCACCAACAGCGCTACCGTGTTTTTTGTACCGCCCTTCGTATTGTTGAGGGTGAGCTGTACCAACCGACAGCGCACATGTATGGGGGTGAGGTGTTCATATATTTTGTAGGCCAAGTATTCCCGGACTAAGTATTCCTCACCCAAAGGCGTATCAAACCACGGCAACACGATTTTCAATTTATTGAGGGAACTTAAGCCCTCTTTTTTCAGGGTCTTTTTTTTAAATTTAATTTTCAGAGGCGGATCAATTGCTTTCATCCGGCGGTACTTTCCACTGGCCCGTATCTCTACCTTATATTCCTGTCCCTGGTCATCGGTGAAAGAACCAAACAGGTAATCTCGACTTTTTTTTTGGGCAATCAGGGTAGTCATATCTAAAGAAAGGGTAATCGGAGTGCCTTCTTTTACAGTCAAACGCTCAAAAATGGTGCGCGGCGGCGGAGGGTCAGTGCGCGATTCGAGCGATTGAGCACAGGCGAAGCTAAGACAACAAAAACAGAGAGCCGTCATGCACGCTGCAATCAATAATTTTTTCAACATAGCAGGAAGATGGGAATAAAAAGGTTGGTCGTGCAAAGGTGCACTATTTTTGGAAAATTGCAATACCTTTGAGCCGATTATTAACAAATTCTCTTCTAACTACTATTATGAAAGAAGTATGGCATCCGGATGGAGGCATGGAGCTAACTTGGATAGATGTGGCCGAACCCACCCCTCAAGAACTTCTTGCTATTGCCCATGAGTACCACTTGTCGTCGCACACTGTTGCCGACTGCATGGAGCCTGGCCACCTGCCTAAGTTTGAAAAGGTACATAACTTTACCTTTATCATTGTGCGCCGCCACGCGCCCAACGACGATTATGCCGACACTATACAGGAGTTGACCAATAAAATAGCCATTTTCTTCAATGACCAGGTGGTCATTACCATACACCGACAGCCTCAGGTATTTCTTTACGAATTAAAAGACAAGTACTTTTACACCCCCGATGCCTGCAAATCTACGTCCTTTCTGGTACTCAAAATAGTGGAATCCGGCATGCTCTCTTTCCTGGAACCCGGCCTGACCATGGCCGATGAGACCGACCGCTACGAATCGCAGATTTTCCTGAATCGCCAGTTGCCCGATCTCCAGCAACGCCTGTATTATTTGAAAAGACAGGCAGGTATTTCCAAAAAACTGTTTGTCCTGACCGAAGAAGTCATACAACAGCTGGAAGGCCAGTTTGGAAAAAATCAGGACGTAGAGCAACTGTGGGACAGCTTTACCAAAATAGAGACCCTCTATGAGCGAATCCTCGAAGACGGCCATAACCTGACCAACGTGTGGTTGGCCATGTCCGCTCAGCGTACCAACGAAGTAATGCGGGTATTGACCATTTTTTCGGTCTTTTTTATGCCCCTCACCTTCATTGCCGGTATCTACGGCATGAATTTCGACTGGATGCCCGAACTGCGGGTTTGGTGGGGCTATCCCTTTATCCTGATGGCCATGCTGCTCATTACCACCGGTATTTATTTAGTGTTCCGATCAAGGCGGTGGCTTTGAAAGGAAGCAGAAACCCAGCCTTTAATGGGCGCTTTTCAGAAAAGGGCGCACGAGGGCTTGTCCCGCGCCCACGATGCGCAGAAAATACAAACCTTCCCTCAGGGCAGACACATCCGCCGTAAAAGAATGGGTTTCGGCAGCAAGTACTCCGCTTTGCAGGGTTTTGCCGCTTTGATCCATAATCTCATAGCGATCGCCTTCGGCAGCGCCTGTCTGCAGGCGCACCTCCAACAGGTGAGCCGCAGGCGAAGGGGACAGTGTTACCTGCCCGGTCTGGCCGTTGGTGGCTGACACTATCAGACTATACACTGATTGTTCCGTAAAATCCACCTGCCGCAAACGGTAATAATTGATGCCCTTCAAAGGATTTTTATCCTCAAAGGTGTACTCCTGTGGACGATTGGATGTACCCGCGCCTGCCAGACGGCCAATGCCCGTAAAGTGGTGGCCGTCGGCACTGCGTTCAATGTCAAAATATGCATTATCACGTTCGGTAGCCGTGCTGAAGTAGAGAATATTGGATTTTCCTTTGGCGGCGGCCTTAAAACTGCTCAATACAATCGGCAACGAACCATCCTGCACGGTTACATCGTCAATGTAGCGCTCATTGCTGCCGCCGCTTGGACGTGCGTCGCGGAAACGCACAAAGCGGTTGGTACTCACTCCAAAAGTTACCGTTTGGCACGTTTGTATGGCATCGCTTACGGACCCAATGGGTGTCCAGGGGCCGGAGGTGGAAGATGCCTCTTCAACCACCAAAGTCCAGTCGGTCGGGTTGCTGCTGCGCAAATAGTCGAATGTGATGTTGATGGCATTAAACAAATAAGGCGTTGTGATGGCATCTCCCAAGATGTTAAAGCCACAGGAACTGCTGCCACCGCAATTGTTGGCAGTGGTCTCTTTAAAGCAGCCATTGTTGATCCACCCCGACGGCGGGAAGGTGCCTTCAAAGTCCTGCGTGGACTGCGAAAAAAGGATGCCTGCCCAAAGCAGGCAGAGCAAAAAAGGGTATAGGTGTTTCCTCATGTTAGAAAAGGTTTATTTTAAATGGCCTGCGTAGGCATTTTCAGCGCATAAAACGTTGCACATCAATAGCCTGGCCCGTTTCTGTGCGTACAATATATACGCCTGCTGCCCAGCCCGAAGTGTCGAAAGAGAAATCAGTGGTCTCGGCAGGTAAAATGCCCTGCACCAAAACGCGTCCGCTGTAATCCATGACCTGATACATCCCCTCCATAGGAATTTGCTCTTCAAAGCGTCCCTGTACGCGGGGGTTGCCAGTGGCGGCCACAAGGGTGATGCCCCGGCTGCGTCCGTTCTCGACGCTTATCACGGGGCTGTACTCGAAGCTGCCGCCGAAATCCACCTGCCGCAGGCGGTAATAGTTGATGCCCCGCAGGGGCGCTTTGTCTTCAAAAGAGTATTCGCGCAAACGGGCAGAGGTACCCGATCCTTGCACCCGGCCAATGGAGCGGAAGCTGCGTCCGTCGGCGCTGCGCTCGATGTCAAAATAGGCATTGTTGTGTTCGGTGGCGGTGGAGAAGGCCAATAAAACACGTGCTTCCTTATTCAGTCCGCGAAAGTATATAAAAGAAACGGGAAGTGCGTTATTAATGGAGACATTGTCCACACCTACTGTTTTAATAAGACAAGGGCCTGTGGTAGCAGCGCAGGGGACACAAGTGCTGCCGTTTGTAGAGGAAGAGGGCTGTACGCTGCTGAAACGCACCTGAATATCGTCTTGACCAATAGTATTTGCAGGAAGATCAACGCTATAAGAAGTCAGTGTGCTGCTGGTAGGCTCGAATATTCCTAAGGATGCGAATGAAGAACCGCCGTCTTCCGAATATTCTACCAAAATATCATTGCTTTGGGTAGGATCGCAATAACTATTATAAGTCCTTCCCTGAAAATTTACAGTAGAGGGTCCGGTAATACTCATGCTTGGAGAAGTAAAACTGCCAGATGCAGTATTAACACCACTCTGACCTTCAGTGGCAGTACTAGTGATGTCCGCAAGTGCAACGTAGGGGACCGAAGTGCCTCCTCCCTGCGAAACATTGTTATAACTCCAACTGGGATTAGCTGAGATGGAGCCGTTATGGGTTACCTGCCCTGCCATTTGCTCCGTCAAAAGAAACGAAAAAGCAAACAATAGGAATAAGCAGTAATCTGTCCGGTTGGACAATGCCCGACCTTTAAGTGGTATAGAACTTGACATGGTAAAGCCGAATTGAAGCAATTGAATGAGTTGAATTGTCTTCACAAAGGTACATATATTGGAGAAAATTTTTTACCTGCTCTGTTAATTTATCGTTAAATGACGTAAAACAACAAAAAAAGCCACAAAAAGCAAGTCTAAAACACCTGCTTTCTGTGGCTTATATAAACAAAACGATTTCGGAAAAGAGCGGCTCTACTTCACTCCAAAATCCTTGCGGATTTTATTCAACGCACTTCCGGCATGTACCCACTCAATCTGCTGCTCGTTGTAGCTGTGCAGCACATCGAAGGTGTCGGTCGTGCCGTCGCTGTGCCGGAGGCGGATTTGCAGGGGTTTGCCGGGTGCAAACTGGTCGAAACCGAGGATGCTCACCTGATCGTCCTGCCGCACTTTGTCGTAGTCTGCCGGATTGGCAAACGTCAGGGCCAGCATGCCCTGTTTTTTCAGGTTGGTCTGGTGGATGCGTGCAAAGGACTTGACCACCACGGCTTTGACACCGAGGTAGCGGGGTTCCATAGCGGCGTGTTCGCGGCTGCTGCCCTCGCCGAGGTTTTCCTCTCCGAAGATGATGGTGCCGATGCCCTTTTTCTGATACAGGCGCGCCGAGGCCGGCACTTCCACATATTGGCCGCTTTCCATATTCAGTACCTTATTGCGCTCGCCGTTGAACGCATTTTCGGCACCGATGTAGCAGTTGTTGGAAATGTTCTCTAAGTGACCGCGATATTTCAGCCACGGCCCGGCCATCGAAATGTGGTCGGTGGTACACTTGCCTTTGGCCTTGATGAGTACCCGCATATTGGTTACCTCATCAGAGGTGATGGGTACGAAGGGCTTGAGCAATTGCAGGCGTTCGGAGTCTCTGGCTACGGCCACTTTGACGCTGCCGCTGTTTCTGGCCGGAGGTATGTAGCCTGCGTCTTCTACCGCGAAACCAGCTTTGGGCAGTTCGATGCCTTTGGGTGGATCAAGTTTCACCAATTCCCCATTTTTGTTGATGAGCTTACCTGTTTTGGGGTTAAACGTCAGGTCGCCCGCAATGGCAAAGGCCGTAACAATTTCCGGGCTGGCCACGAAGGCGTGGGTATTGGGGTTTCCGTCGTTCCGGCTGGTAAAATTCCGGTTGAAGGAAGTCATAATTGAGTTGGGGCGCTTCTGATCGTCTATGTGGCGGTTCCACTGACCAATGCAGGGGCCGCAGGCGTTGGCCAGCACATTGCCGCCAATGTCTTCGAAAATTTTGAGCAGGCCGTCGCGCTCGGCGGTATAACGGATTTGCTCTGAGCCGGGCGTGATGGTAAATTCCGCATTGGCCGTCAGGTTTTTCTCGGCAGCCTGGCGCGCAATGGAAGCCGCGCGGGTCAGGTCTTCGTAGCTCGAGTTGGTGCAGGAGCCAATCAGGCCCACTTCCAATTTGGCCGGGTATTTGTTCTTTTTCACGGCGGCGGCGAATTTGGAAAGCGGCCATGCCAGATCGGGCGTAAACGGCCCGTTGATGTGCGGCTCCAATTTGCTCAGGTCTATTTCGATCACCTGATCGAAGTATTTAGCCGGGTTGGCATAACACTCCGGGTCGCCGGTCAGGTAGGCTTCCACTTTGTTGCACATATTGGCCACTTTAGCGCGTCCGGTGGCTTTCAGATAACGGGCCATGCTCTTGTCGTACCCAAACGTAGAAGTGGTGGCACCAATTTCGGCACCCATGTTGCAGATGGTGCCTTTGCCAGTGGCGCTCATGCTCAAGGCACCGGGACCGAAGTACTCGACAATGGCCCCTGTACCGCCTTTCACGGTCAGGATGTGTGCCACTTTCAGGATAACGTCTTTGGGCGAGGACCAGCCGCGCAGTTTGCCGGTCAGGTGTACACCGATGAGCTTGGGCATCTGGAGTTCCCAGGCCATGCCGCTCATGGCATCCACCGCGTCGGCACCGCCCACGCCAATGGCCACCATGCCCAGCCCGCCTGCATTCACCGTGTGCGAGTCGGTTCCGATCATCATACCGCCGGGGAAGGCGTAGTTTTCGAGGACGATCTGGTGGATGATGCCTGCGCCGGGCTTCCAGAAGCCAATGCCGTATTTCTGACTGACCGAAGACAAAAAGTCAAATACTTCCTTGTTTTTATTGAGCGCCACCTCCATGTCTTTGGCGGCACCGTTTTCTGCGGTGATGAGGTGGTCGCAGTGTACCGTGCTGGGTACGGCTACTTTTTTACGGCCACAGGTCATGAATTGCAACAGGGCCATTTGCGCCGTAGCGTCCTGCATGGCCACGCGATCTACCTGGAAAAATACATAATCCTTGCCGCGCCTGTAGTCTTGGAGGGGACTGTCTGCGTGGAGGTGGGCGTAAAGAATTTTTTCGGAGAGGGTCAGCGGGCGGCCTAATTTGGCTTTGGCAGCGTCCACCCGTGCGGGAAATTTATCGTAAAATTCCCGGATCATTTTAAGGTCAAAGATCATATATAATACGAAACGTTGTGTTGTAAGAGAAAAAAAGGGCCGCAGTGCGCGGGCCGCAAAGTTAGGGGCTTGTGCTATAATAAAAGGAAAAAACGCGAAAAAGTTGCGCGTTTTTTACAAATTTTTATCGCATTTCAATGCAGCGATCTAACTGGACATCCAGATTGTAGCCCGAACACAAGCCCTTGAAGGTGATGGACAGGCCGGGCGGAAAGTCCGTGCGGGCGTGTTTGGAAAAACGGTCGAGGTTGCATACCACTCCGAACTCCTGCCCGGTGGCCAATATTACCTTTGAGGTGCCATCATCTGCTTTGGAAACCGACTGTACGGTGCCTTGTACGGCAATGGTTTTGCCGAGATAGCGGGCGTTGGCGGTGGCCTCGTCGCTGCTGAACTCAGCGAAGAGCCGGTCGGCCTGTACCGTATATTCGGCGCGTTCGGTACGCATATTGGTCTGGGGTTTGTTCCACAAATAGTAGCCGATGGCTGCACCCACAAGGGCAATGAGGGCAAAGAAAACAAAGGAGCGCATCATAATGAAGTAAAATTTAAAAAATTTGAACAAGGCGCTTTGGTGCATGGAATTAAATCAATTCCTTACAGGCGCGATAAATATCTTTCCATTCCGAACGGCTTTTTATCACCGTTTCCAAATATTCGTTCCATACGATTTTATCGGCGACCGGGTCTTTCAATACGGCTCCTGTCAGGCCGGAAGCAATATCGGTAGCGGTCATTTGCCCGTTGCCAAAATAAGCAGCCAACGAAAGACCGCTGCTTACCACAGAAATGGCCTCGGCAGTACTCATGGAGCCGGAAGGGGATTTTACTTTGGTTTTGCCATCGGCAGTGACCCCCGCCCGCAATTCCCGGAAAATGGTCACCACGCGGCGAATGGCTTCCAAAGCGGGTTTCTCGGCAGGCAGGCGATACGATTTGGACAGGTCGTCCACCCGCCGTTGTACAATGGTCAGCTCTTCTTCGATGGTGTCGGGTACCGGAAGAATCACTGTGTTGAAACGCCTTTTGAGGGCACTGGACAGCTCATTTACGCCTTTGTCGCGGTTATTGGCTGTGGCAATCAGGTTAAACCCCTCAACTGCCTGTATTTCCATGTCCAATTCCGGCACGGGCATGGTTTTTTCCGACAATACCGTGATGAGGGTGTCCTGCACATCGGCGGCAATACGGGTCAGCTCTTCCACCCGCACCATCTTCCCGTCGCGCATGCCGCGCATCAGGGGGGTGCTGACTAAGGCATGGACGGTGGGGCCCTCGGACAGCAGGCGGGCATAATTCCAGCCATAGCGAATGGCATCTTCGCCAATGCCCGCCGTGCCCTGAATCAGCAGGGTGGAATCGCCGGAAATGGCGGCGGAGAGGTGTTCCGATACCCACGATTTGGCGGTACCCGGCAGGCCATACAGCAGCAGGGCCCGGTCGGTAGCCAGCGTGGCAACTGCAATTTCGATCAGGCGGCGGTTGCCAATATACTTGGGAATCACCTGAAAACCGTTTTTCAGCGTGATGCCCATCAGATAGTCCGTTACCGTGCGCGGAGAGAGCAGCCAGCCCGCTGGTTTTTCGCCACTGTCTGCTTTTTGCAGCACCTCTAATTCTTCTGCAAACTGCTCTTCTGCGTGGCGGCGTTGTATGTTTCTTTGCATGAACAAAAGTCTTTTGTTTACTTTGTTTTCTTGTAGCGCAGCGTTTTGCCCGCCCCGCCTGCCAACGTCAGTTCGAGCATTTTTTCGGAAATGCTGACAATCGAAAAACACTCGATGTCCATTTTTCCTGCCGAAGTAAAACAGCCGTGGTCGCTGGCAGCCCCCGGACAGGCGTTGGTTTTGCAATCGGCCACATACGCAAATTCGCGGTCGTCCAATTTTTTTCCGCCATATATATTGGTCAGCCGCCCCCCCTCAATTTCTATCAGCGATTTGGCATCGTCCACCGACTGCCATCTGCCCTGCAACAGGCCCTCTGTGTGGCTTCGCTCAGGGGATGCTGTCTGTTCTCCTCCCTGATAAAGCACCACGCCCGATTTGCCCTCCAGCATGTACATGCCTTTCCAATAATTCAGGGTCAGGGTGTCGCCTGTCCAGCTGCCTGCCCCCTCCTGTGTAATTTTGGTGAGCATGAATCCTTTGGGATAACCCGGCAAATAAACTTCCGCTTTGGCATCGGAACCGTCCTGGGGAAAAACGACAAAAGCGCTCATGGTAGTGTCCAGACTTTTGGCTTCTGCATGGAGGCGAATGCCACTTTCAAAGAGGCGGATGCATTCGTTGCGGAGGGCCGACCAGGTGTAACCGGCGGAGCCTTTACACCCGTGTTCGTCCTGATCGCCCCCTGCCGCAGGCGGATTGGAAGGAACCGGGGTGTTTTGGGTGCAGGCCACCCAGCAAAATAATAGCAACAGGCTGAAAAAACGCATAAACAGGGAAGGGTTAAGTAGTTAAAAAGGTCAGGAACAGATTACTTTTCGACAGGATCGGGGCGCTGCACAAGGGGTAGTGCTAATTCGGTATTTACCCTGTCTAAGAGGTCGGGGAAAAAGCCATGAAAATCGGCAGAAAAATCCTCCAGACGCTCGAAAAAGAACGATAACAACACAGTCGGCTGAAAACCGGCGGGCAGGCGGCGACTGAACCAGTCCATTACCCAGGCCATACCTTCGCGGCTCTGATAGGTGTGCAGAAAACGCCCCGACAGCATGCGCGGCAGGCGCTCCTGCATGGGCGCGGGCATGTCCGCTTTGCGGCGTGCCAGCATGTCGTAGGTTTTTTCACAAAAAACTTCCAGAGTGCCACCGCTGCCGTCAGCTGCCGGAAACAGGGCAGGCGGCACGTACTGCCGCCAGTACAGCGACAACAAATGATCGTACAAAATGTCCACTACCGGCGGGGCATAGCGCCCGGCAAAAGGGCGCAATCGCTCCACACTTCGGCCCGTCATAGGGTGTTGATCGGTGAAGGCATCAATCACCCGGTGCAAAAGAATGCCTTTTTGGATGCCTGCCGGATATTGCTGCCACCGGCTTCCTTTGATGTAATCGCCGATGAAATTGCCGACCAGCACATCTTCGTCTCCAAAAGACAAAAGGCAATGGGCTAAGTGATTCATGCTGTGCGGTATCGGCAGTGCTTTATAAATGTAGGGAAATAAAGAACGTCGTGCAATCGAATTTTCAGGGGCTTTTTTAAAAGCAGGCAAAAGTAAGAGATAGCGGGCATTTCACTGCATTTTTTCGTCCCTTTATTTCATACATGCTTTTAAAAGGATTATTTTTTTGAAAAAAAGTGCTTGAAACCCTCTTTTTCCTGCCAAAAATTGTACCTTTGCGGCCTTTTTGAAAAATACGCCTTACTTCGATGTATGGTTTGAGCCGGCGATGTAAGATATCAGATTTTTGACCCAACACCCAACACTAAAAACTCAGTATCAGTTATGCCCTTGCAATGCGGGATCGTGGGATTGCCCAATGTCGGAAAATCCACTCTTTTTAATGCGCTCACCAACGGAAAAGCGCTGGCGGCCAATTATCCTTTTGCCACCAAAGACCCCAATGTGGGCATCATCACTGTGCCCGATCCGCGTTTGGACAAACTGACGGAATTGGTGCAGCCTCAACGCACGGTGCCTACTACGGTGGAGATTGTGGACATCGCCGGTCTGATCAAAGGGGCCAGCAAGGGCGAGGGCCTGGGCAACCAGTTTTTGGCCAATATCCGCGAAGTGGATGCCATTGTACACGTGGTGCGCTGCTTCGACGACGATAACGTGGTACACGTGGATGGCAGCGTCAATCCGGTGCGCGACAAGGAAATTATTGATTTCGAGTTGGGCCTGAAAGATTTGGAAAGTGTGGAAAAACGCTTAGAAAAGGTGGCCCGGGCCGCCAAAGCAGGCAATAAAGACGAATTGAAAGTGCAGGAAATACTTCAAAAGGTAAAGACTCACTTGGAAACCGGCAAGCCGGTGCGCGAGCTGCTGGCCGACTTCGACGAAGATGCCCGCTATTTAGTGGCCAAAGACCTGGCCCTCCTCACGGCCAAGCCGGTGCTGTACGTGTGCAATGTGGACGAAAGTGCCATAGAAACAGGCAATGCCCACGCCGCCGGTCTGCGCGCAGCGGTGGCCGCCGAAAATGCCGTTGTGATTACCATTTGCGCCGGTATAGAAGCCCAAATCGCGGAAATGGAGACGCTGGAAGAGCGCAGCGAATTTTTAGAAATGATGGGCCTTGCGGAGCCTGGGGCCAACCGCCTGATCCGCTCCTGCTACGAACTGCTCAACCTGATCACGTATTTCACGGCAGGCGAGAAAGAGGTGCGCGCCTGGACGGTACGCAAGGGAGCCAAAGCCCCCGAAGCCGCCGGGGTCATCCACTCGGATTTTGAAAAAGGCTTTATCCGTGCGGAGGTGATTAAGTATCAGGATTTTGTCACACTCGGCTCGGAAGCCCGCGTGAAAGAGGCGGGCAAAATGGCCGTGGAAGGAAAGGAATATGTGGTAACGGACGGGGATTTGATGCATTTTCGGTTTAATGTTTGATAATTCAACCTTCCCTGATTATCATCGTGCGCATACGGAATATGCAGTGAATTAAATTGTTATTGTTGCGTCCTGTCAAGCGGCAAAAGCAATACTCAAAATGCACATTATTTCAAAATCACAATCTCATGGGGATCAATCCGGTATTTTTCCGGGCCGGAGCCGTGGGTGCCAGCCACTTTTTTGCCAATAAAATGCAGGGCGGTATCGCGGCGTTCGAGCGGAATGCCGGTGGCGGCTTCCCATTTCCCGGCACCGGGTATTTCTATAAAGGTCAGCACATCGCCCGTGCCGAACTCCCACCAAAAGGTGCAGGTGGTGGTACCCCAATGCAAAAGAATGTTGCCGCCACGCCCCATACTTTCCACCTCTAACCACATAAGGCTCAGACCGGCTGTTTTTTCTTCGTGCCGCACGAGGCCCACATTTTCAGCGATTGTACTCACAACACTTTCCGGCAAGCGGAGCAGATCGGCGGTTTCGGACACGGAATTGCCCCGGTACAATAAATCCAGGGCAAGGTCTCCGGCGGCTTTCTTACGCAGTTCTTTCTCAAGGCGGGCCTTGTGTTGTTGGAGCAGTTCGGCGGTCAGGCTTTCTGCACTGGCCCTTGTTTCTGCCAATTCTGCTTCGGCAGCAGCGCGTTGGTCCGCTGCCGAAGCCCGAGCGATGCGGGCAGCCCGTAGCAGTTGCTCGATGACCTTTTGGTTGTCAGCCTTCATTTGCGCCACAAGAGGGCCGTATGGATCGTCCGAAAGACTTTTCATGGCCGGGAAGGGGAAAAAGCAGGAAGGTGTTTTTCGAGAAAAGTGCTATCCACGCCCAATTGCGGGGCGATTTCTTCTGTAGTTTTCCCGGATTGCCGGAGTTGTCGGGCAGCGGCGGCCAACATTTCTTCGTGGTATTGAGCCTTGAAGGTGGCACCATTTTCGGCGAAAAAGGCTTCGGCCGTATCGCGGGCATCGTTTTCGCAACGGCGCAGTACATCTGCCTTGAGCATCAACGCATCCGCCGCAGCCTCGTGGTCGGCTTTGCTGAGCGCCCCGAGTTTTTCGGCTTCTGCTATGGCTGTCTGCATTTCCGTTTGCAGATCGAGTGCTATTTTTTGAAAGTCAGTCGGGTTCATAGATATAAGTTAATATGTTAATTTTCAAACAGTTACACTGCACATAATCTGAATTAACTTCAATGGATTACTTAATGAAAAGCATCCTTGATCTCTATGCCTGTACGGGTACAAAATCGCCTTCCACCACCTCGAAGCCTGTGCCGTTCCACTTTTCCACACGGATGTCGTTGATTTTTTTGTCAGCGGACACAAAATTCACACCGACCAGATAAAGCGTTTTGGACTGGGTCAAAAAAGGCGTGGCGTATTGCCTTTTTTTGATTTGCCCGATGGCTTCGGCTGCGGTGCCGTCTAATTTAAACTCAAAAATATAAATGGATTTATAGGCCACACAAATGGTGTCCAAACGGCCCTCGGCACTTTGCAATTCCGAAAAAGTGGCCAGCCCCGTGCTGTACATCAGTACGTGCATGATGGTGTGGAAATAGCCCTCTGTGTGTTTGGTAATGACGTAGCCGGTGGAGGCAATGACGGTGGCAAAAATCTGGAAAGCAGGTTTTATTTCTTCCTCTTCGAGGTGCGAACGCAGGCGAAAGGACAGGGTGTAGTCGGTATAGTCTATCGTCTTTTCTATGTACTCCGCTAATAAATGCTTAGCAAACGAAGCCCGCACTTCCCGATTGGGCAAAGACAGGGTATAGGCTTTTTCCCACCCCCGGTTCTCCACGCTTTTGATAGTCAGATAGCCTGTTTGAAAAAGCAGTCCAATGCCGTGAAAGTCGTGTAGGTTGCCGCTTTTGAGCAGGTCTGCATCGGTTTTCACATTTTCCAATTCGTCCAAAGTAATCATTTGTCGGCGCGCCCCCCGCACCAAAACGGTCGGTGTTCCGGTCTCGAACCAATAGTTATGGAATTGAAAACTCTGAAAAAAGTTAACAATGGAAAAGGGGTTATACACCCTGTTGGCTTCGATTCCGTCCCAGGAATACCCATTGTAATGAGCTTTAATTTCGGCCAGCAGGTCTTCCTCCGAACGTTTATAGTATTGGGCTGCTTCGGCAATATATTCGGCGTAATAATGGCGCAGTTCTGCTTCTGTGTATCCAAAAAGGGTTGCAAAGCGGGGATCAAGCGTCAGATCATTGAGCATATTTAAGCCCGACAAGACCCCTATTTTTCCGATTTTGCTGACACCTGTAAAATAACTCCTGTGTATATACTTTCCCATACCCTTCATAGCACCATACAGCCCCCGCAATGTTTCGATATTTTCCTGTAGTTTTGCCTCGTTTTCTCCCACAAAATCCGTCACTGCCATTTCGTATTCATCAATCAGGATGGCAATGGGTTTTTCTTTGCTTAAGGCGATAATGAGGTCAATAAACATATCCTTAGCACTTTGCCCTTCCCGATGGATGCCCAGAGGAGCGGACAAGCGGAAAAAGTAATTTCTCAATCCCTCCTCTAAGGAACAAGCCTTGTACTCAATGGCTGTAAAATCAATGCGCAATGTCGGGCGTTTTTCGGCTTCCCAGTCTATATGGTCGTAGGCCCAGGTGCCTCTAAATTCCTCCTTTCTGCCTTCGTAGATGGCCGCCACGGTATCCAGAAACAAAGATTTTCCGAAGCGGCGGGGGCGCACAATGAAGTTGTGCTTTCCCAATTCCATCAATTCGTGGATTTTTTCGGTTTTGTCCACGTAGATCATGCGCTCCTGTACAAAATCCCGAATGTTTTGTACACCGATACTGAGTTTTTTCTTCGCCATTTTTGATAATTTGCGGGGCAAAGATAGATACAAACATTGAAGTTTGCTACAGAACCTTACTCTTTGCGCACCAGTTGCGTTCCCAACATTTTCCGGTTGCTCATGTCCCACAGGGTCAGGGCGTACATACCGGCGGCATATCCGAAAAGATCAATCCGCTGATCGTTGATGGTCAGGAAACCCAGATGCCTGCCGTCTATGGTGCTGATTTGGGCGTGGGTGGCAGTGGTGGCGTACTCTGGCGCGATGGTCAGAGGGCCGGGTGTGGGGTTGGGATAAGCGAGCGGCCCTGCTGCTGTTTCTCCGCCGGGCAGCGTGGTAGAGGAAGTGAGAGTACCGTCTGCTGAAATCTTAAAGATGCGCAGCGACCAGTTGCCTATATTGCCCTCATAGCAATTCAATAAAATGCCGCCATCATCGACAGGCAATTGGGAAAGTGGAATCCAAAAATTTGATTCGTTACTAAAATCCAGTTCCTTTTTCCAAAGCAGACTGAATTGCGGAGTGAATTTATAGACCATTATTTTTTTGAAGTCCTTATGCGGGGCAGCATAATACACATTGTCCTGTGCGTCAAAACTGAAGGGCATTTTGCCGGATACCACGTAATCGCAATCAGGTAGTTTGAAGCGGTGCAAAATTTTTAATGTACTATCGCGTACATCAATAGCAGCGTTATTTCGAGTGCAACCCACTAATCCGCGATCAAGCCCCACATAACTAAAGTAAAATTTGCCTTTGTGCCAACCACCAAGCGCGCCGTCCAAATAGCCACCTGAATCAAATTGGTCGTATTCCAAAGAACGCACTAATTTTCCTTTTGAGTCAAAAACACCTAAGGGTTTCGCACCTATAAAACCACCTGCACTACCCTGTACATAAAGTTGATTCTGTACAAAAAAGCTGTTGCGTACTGAATTGAGCATCAGAGATTTGGCCTCATATAAGGTTCCATTCAATCCCGTTTTGGTAAAAGCATTGAGCGACCCTAAAAGGGTGAAGGGACTATCAACAACAGTATAAACCTGAAAAGAGAAAATAGTATCCTTGTAATAGTTAAAGCTGCCAGGCTGTTGAGTGATCGTCTTTCCATTTTCACTGAAAAGTGTAAAGCCATGCGAAGGCTTGAGGGGTGTCCCCTCTGTTTCACGTATAACCTCCAAGTCGGAATTATATTCAGTAAATACTTCTCTCATGGTTGTAAAAGGATTGCCATTCCAAATAGTACCGTGGAAAAACAAGCGACCCTCTACCTCCGCTATGTAACCCATTCTTTCGGGCATTTCAACAGAATCCAGGATATTACCAAGCCCATCTACTTTATAGATATTTAAATCCGCAGGGGGTTGATCTGTCTGGTAGAAATAATGATCCTTTATTTTGCAACATGAAAAATATCCGGGAACTCTGCCGGATAGGTCTCCAAATTGGTAGGGAATCTGACAAAAAGCAATTGGATGAAGGATAAAAGAAAAGTAAAATGCAGTAAAATATTTCATTGTGTTGTATAAGTTAAAAGACTACCCGTTGCTAAAATTGATAGGAGTTGAGGTATTCACCTCGCTTAAACAATAATACAGCAACAGGTAGTCAATAGATTAATAATTACATCTCCTCTATAGGCACACAACAAACAGCGCCGTCATCTACGACAACAGGTCTACCCAATACTGCATAAAAATGCCGGGTAGGGTGTTCTTGGACGTTAATATCAATGTCTCCCGAAGCAGATGGGATGCGACATCTATCCGCACTGGCTGCTACTACCGTAGCCACTAACACTCTTGGAAAAACACTTGTTCCGAGTTGTAAAGGAGGAACCGGTAGCATACTGCTGCCCAATTGAATATTCCCAAAAGTATAATTAATTAATTGAAAGTTGGAAAGGCAATTGAGTGGAGGTAGATTTGGATCGAAGGCAATACTGTTGTAATGTAAAACCTGTTTAAAAGTTCCAATAGTACTCACAGGGGGATAAGCAGTAGGAAAGTTAGTTCCAGACGGAAATCCTGCCCCAAATAAATTGTGTTCTCCTTGAGTAATAAAACTAACTACTCTAACCTGAGTATTGCCTCCCGATCCTGGACCTGCATTGATAGGCTGATAAAAACCGATCTGATTATTTGCTGCTGCACCGATGTCGTTATTTGCGGATGCTCCACAGGGTGTATTGGCTATAAAACCAAAGGTGCCACCTGTCCATCTTGTGCCATCATGAGTGATATCGGCGGGCGGCCCATCCACCTTATTCACCCCCGTCATTACAAATATATCCACCTCATATCCACCGTCCTTTTGTGTCGGAATGCCCAAAGACAGCAGGCGCAAAGTGCGGTTGGGGCCACCTTCCAATTCCGTTTTTACCTTTGCCTTTACTGCATCGTAGAAAGCAACAATGGTGCCGCTGCTCCAAACACCGGAAGAAGCCGCCACACTGATCTTGGTTTCAGAAGTCGCATAACTCTCAAACACAGAAATCGGGTCGCCCAGATTGTAATTAAAGGCAACTTCCGTTTTTTGCGCCACTTCTTCGGCAGGCAAGGTTTCCGAAGTGGTTTGCGTGCGCCAACCGGCTACTTTTGTTCTAAAACTCTGAATTTCATGAAGGTGTTGCGCAATAGCCGCTGTCTCCTCGTTTCCTCTGTCGCGGTCGGATACACCGGACAGGCGGGCGGCGGAATAGCCGACGGCAGGGGGGGCAATGACCTCCTTTCTACAAGAAGTACCAAAAAGGGAAACAGCCCCAAAGCCGACAATTACAAGCAGCGTAGGGTTAAGGGAACAAATACGGTATAATGTTGCCCCCCCCCCCATTCATCATGGAAGAAAATTTGCTAAACATAATAAAAAAAAAATTTAAAAGATGAAAGTGATCTGATTTGAAGAACGGGTACCTGTCATTCAAATATAAAAACTGTAACTAAAAAAGGGTTGCATGGGTTTAAATTTTAAGAATATTTTAACAAAATTTTAACATATTTAAAATTTGGGCTGCTTCGGCAATATATATCGGAGTAATGATGGCGCAATGCTGCTTCTGTGTATCCAACACTTCACATAGATCCTGTTATCCCTGTCTATCCGGGCCAGGGACTGTGCGCCGATACTAAGTTTTTTCTTCGCCATTTTTGATAATTTGCGGGGCAAAGACAGGTAATAAGGTGGAGTTTTTTAAAATAAATCCGTTTCAGTCTGCCCGATCCGCCACCTCCGCATTACACTCGTACTACATCAGAATCTATATGGAAAATTGCTGATTAGTACATTTATTACCCTGCCTCAGGCACAAAATCGCCTTCCACCACTTCGAAGCCTGTGCCGTTCCACTTTTCCACACGGATGTCGTTGATTTTTTTATGGGCGGACACAAAATTCACACCGACCAGGTAAAGCGTTTTGGACTGGGT